>Ga0214202_1000035_pt1 | contig 72907 bp, 66 predicted proteins | sample TroBogEpilimnion_9_FD_153040 | JGI IMG/M metagenome (GOLD analysis project Ga0214202, IMG submission 153040) | Freshwater microbial communities from Trout Bog Lake, WI - 03JUN2009 epilimnion | ecosystem: Environmental > Aquatic > Freshwater > Lake > Epilimnion/Euphotic zone | place: Trout Bog...
CTACTACCCTCGTTACTTCGAAATGCTCAATGGCTTTATCGAAGATTGGTTTGAGGAAGGCCTAGAAGCCAGTTTCCCCGGGCTGATGTACCACCAAGGTATCATGGCCCCGACGGTGCATCTGGACGTCAACTTTCCAAACCCTTCGCGGTTCGGCGAACGACTCACCTTCAAGCTGAATGTAGTCAAAATTGGCAGAAGTTCCGTCCACGTCGCCGTGGTCGGTTCCTGCCAGGGCGAGGAACGGGTCACTGTCCAACAAACGCTCGTCTTCATGAGCGCATCGGACCGCAAGGCTGTAGCGATCCCGCCGGACATCGTGCACCGACTGAAGCGGTATCAGGTGGAACCCGCCCGAAAGACGAAGGCTCCTGCCCACTAACGGGCCAACGCGATTAACTAGCCAGCAGCGTCGTAGCGACAGAGCGGCGCACTACGGCCTTCTCGGCATCAAGACCTCGCGACTCAAAAGCCGATACCCAGGCCGCCTTAGCCGCTTCGTCAGTAGCCGACGCCGTATCATCCGGCATCAATTCATGCACCACCAATTGGGAGTCGCGCCGTACGTTGCTGTACTCGACCCAATGGACCGGCACGTTGTGGTAGCGATGATCTCCCCCTAAGACGGACACGAAGTCCACTCGATCCGTACCGGCGTAACCGTGGGCAGACACGTGAACGGTTTGGGCGCCATCATCATGAGTCACCGCTTCCGTTTTCAAAATATTCCGGGTCACACACGCCGGGTGTTGGAAGTGGTGTTCACCGAGGTAATTCGCGATGGATTCGTGCTCCCAGAAGTTAGATCGTCGGGTGTAAACGTCCTTATAAATATCGGCGTGCGAGCGGTGCTGTTGATAGAGCGGAATCGCCAAAATCGGCGCGAGCCCGAAGTAGAGCGACCTGAACAGCGCGGCGTGATACGCGCTGAATTGGTGGCGGGCGGCGGCGAGTTCGTAATGGCGAAAGATCTCCGGATCGCCGCTGATATCCGTGCCGACCATATGTGACGGCTCGACCAGATTGATCATCCGCTGTTTGAAGAAGCGAAATCTATCGCCAAAACCGACGTCCTTGTCCTTAAGAATCCGCAGCATCTCCTGCTGCGCCAGCGGCGTGAAGAGCAAGCGGAATTGGATTTCATGGTCTCTGTCGGTCGCCGCAAACAATGCGTCAAACTCGGCGTTAGACATCACCATAAAACTATGGCCGTCTTGGATATCCCGGGACTTTGCTTCCAATGCTTTGACGGCACGGCGCTTGCGCCAATTATTGAACAGGCCATCGTCAAGACCGGAGAGGTCCGAGGGAGATCGACTAAACGAGAGATCCGGCGCCGCCTCGTTACCATAGATGATGGCAGGCTGATCGGAGTACTCCGGAAACGGTTTGGTCACGGAGGCATGCAAGGTTTGATGGCGGGTCTGTGTCGTCCACTTACCCTGCGAATCGCGCACACGCTCCGTCCACGAGATCTGCAATGACCCATGGTAGGTCTTACTGCCGATCCAGTGATTCAACGTTCTGGCGACTACGAAGGGGTTGCCGTTCAGTACGCCGCTGTGCGCAAACAGCACGGAACGGCCCGCGTTAAATTCGTCCGTCCAACCAAAGCTGGTGCGCAATTCATCGAGACGGCCGGTAGAGAAATACGGGTCCATGGCAATGCGGGGCACCGTCTTCTGCATTAGGTCGGCGACCATGTCCCAACGGTAGAGGCGATTGAGGGGCGCCATCTCCTGCCAAGCCCTCTGCAACTGGGCATCGCGCTGTTGCTTTAAGTCGTCAAGACGTGCAGTAAGCGTCGCAATAATCGGGTTCAGTTTAAGGACAATCAGCGCGGCGGCTGCGGCGGCTCCGATGAGCCACCAATACTGGCTTTGCGACAACGCAACCACAAGGCAGCAGGCGCCTAGACCGACGGCAGCAATCCGAGCGAACTTCCACCATCCACTCGTTTGGCTCGCGCTCTCGATCTGCGACTCTAGCGATCGCAGGATCCGGACGGTTTCCGCGTTAGCCGCTTCGTCTACGCCCGATTGAGCTAGCAGCGCCTCAAAGAGTTCTGCCGTGTGACGCGCGTGCGCGTCCTTGAATACCGTCCGAAAAAGATCGACCGGCTCGTTAATGTCCTCGATCAAAAGAACGTGCTCCGGGCCGCTTCTTTAATCTGCGCTGACGCCGTGAAGGGAATCCGCGTCGTATAACCTGCACGTGCCGCCACAATTTGCTTCGTCGGCCACGCAAAGATGTCCTGATTCCAGCGCGCCACGGTGTCGTTGTATAGCGTCCGCGCCGCGGTGATCTCTTTTTGGAGATAACTGTTTTGACGCATCGCGTCTGCGATCGTGGCGTGGGCTTTGAGATCCGGATACGACTCAAACGCCACGTTAATGCGCGACATGACGCCATCCAACTGTTCCGAGGCATGATTGCGGGATTCGTCGGAGCCGGGCGGATGGCCGCCGCGATAGGCCGCCACAGACTTCATGACGTCCTTATCGAGATCAACGCTACGCTCAACCAATCCGACAACATTTTGAAGGATCACGACCCTCTGCTCGAGGTAGTTGTCGATTTGCGCCGCATCCGCCTGAATCTTTTGCTGCAATTGCCGGAGGTACGCGAGCGCATTGACCTTCATGAACTGGAAGACGACGCCGGGTAGGACGCCGAGCGCGAGCAATAGGAGCGACTGCGGCGGGGGCATCGCCTGGGTCACAAGGCTGACGATGCCGGGCACCGTTCCAACCGTCCACAGCGCGATTTCGAACAGCAGCGAGCCGGTACCCACTTCCACGCGTATCTGCTTTTCAATCACGTTGACATCCCGACCCTGGGGGTTGGTCGAGCCAGTCACTTCATCCAATTCATTACTCATAGGGGCGATCCTTCGAGAGCTGACGAGCCGGTACGACGGTCAAATTTTTCGGCAGGCTAGGCTAATCGCGGATAACTCTCAAGATTTGACGCTGCAAACCGGAAGTGCGTCTCACTATTCGAGGGGCCCGGGTGTGATGGTGGGCAACCGCCACCCGTTAGGGCGATCCCGACGCTCCGTTCAGCTGACCGGCCATGTTGCGGGCGATATCCACGCGCTGCAGCGTCGTACGTGGATCAGTGTGATACAGCCCGCGCAGAAACGCGACATCCCACTCGGTCAGCTCCGTCGGAGCGGACGGGTCGTAATGGCCATGACTGAATAGGCTGAGAATGGACGGCGCGCCGTCGATGTGAACGTCCGGATCGACTTCAGCGAGCGTCGTAAACACAATGTAATCGGCGAGTGCCGAGAGGGAAAGGCCATTCAATGCGCGGGGGTCGACGACGGCAATTACGCTTGCGTACGTGCGCACCTCGGTAAACGTGAGTCGCGACGCGATATAGGACTGCGTGGCTCGAGCCCCACCGTAGTTACCGCCGAGTCCCGCTGCGGGGATGTCTTGCGCGCTATCGGCTGCGCCCGGGCTTTCATGGGTCACGTTACGCCAGACTTTGACCGGCCGTCCATCGGCCAAAAACCGCTTGATCCTAGGTTCGTAACCGTCCCCGTAAAGGCGGGGATCCTTGCGTCGCCAGGCGCGTAAGAACGCTTCCGGTTGTGGGGTTGCGATCACAAACAAGTTGACGTCGCAGTGTTCGCCAGCGACTGCGGCACCGACGTTTTGCATTTGATGGGTCAGGCGACCGAGTACGTACTCGCCTGCCTCTCGCGACAGTCCCCCGACAAGAGGACAGATCGGTGCGGCCCAGCGCGACAAGGACTCCAACGTCGACTGAGGCGCCAACAGGCGCGTCACCCACGTTGCAGCGCGGTGTTCGATGACCGGGTGTCGACCCTCGACAGTAACGGTGGGCAATTCACCCGCCGGGTCGGCCACCGCCGCAGCGGCCGCGAGTACCGCGCCGAGCAGCACTCTCCGCAAAATACCGGTGTGGATCAACGCGCCGATTCCACGAACGCCAATACGCGCAGGGGACTGCCCGAACCTTGGCGTATCTTTAGCGGCGGACAGACGAGAAACGCCCCTGTCGGCGGCAATTGGTCCAGATTATTGAGGCATTGCAGCCCATACCGACCAGCTCCGTGCAAGAGATCGTGCGCCGGGTGCGGAGGCCGCAGATGAAAGGCCTGGCCGGCATCCGTGCCAATGCATTCGGTACCGAACCCCAAGACGCGCCGTTCATGCACTAAAAATTGCATCGCATCGACCGAAGGGCCCGGCGTGTGCTGCCCTTCGTCGTCTAGATTCTGATAGGCGACAGGATCCCCTACTTTTTTAGACCAGTCGGTACGCATCAGCACCCACGCCCTCTCGGGGATCCGACCGTGTACGGCCTCCCACGCGAGCAAGTGCTCACGGGTGAGCAAAAAGTCCGCATCGCGAGCGGCCTCTGCGGAACAATCGATCACGCACGCGGGCCCCATCAAATCTTCCACTGGAATGGAATCGGTGGCGTTGTTAGGCAGATAGCGACCGGATATCCAGTGGACTGGCGCATCAAAATGCGTGCCGGTGTGTTCGCTGCAGGTGAAGTTATTCCAATACCAGCCACTACCGCGCTCGTCGTAGCGCGAAATTTCCTCCAGACGGAACGGCGCTGCCTGTCCTAATTCCGCCTGCAGCACGATCGATGGAAACTCCGGATCGAGCGTGTGCGTCAGATCCACGACCCGAATCCGTCCGGACGCGACGCCTGCTGCAAATTCTGCCAATACAGTCATACCGATGTCTCCGCTCTCACAGGGCGAGGCTGCCCGTTGACGTACCGCCGCACACGTATAAGGTCTGCCCCGTCACAAAATCCGCATCAGGTGCCGTGAAGAACGCGACGGCCCGGGCCACATCGGTCGGCGTGCCAAGACGCCGCACCGGTATCGAGCGGGCCAGTGCGTCACGGCGGGGATCGCCGATGGCAATGACGCCATCAAACATTTCGGTTTCGGCGATCGGGCCTGGCGCAACCACATTCGCGGTGATTCCATCTGGGCCCAGTTCCAAGGCCCAAGTACGCGCTAATCCCAGCATGCCGGCTTTCGTGGCGGCATACACGGTGCGCTGCTGTAGGCCTAAAATCGCCCGGCTCGATACCAGCACGATACGCCCGAAATGTGCTGCGCGCATCGCCGCCAGATTCGCCTGGACCAACGCTATTGGCGTGGCGAGATGCAGTTGCACAAGATCGGTCAGATCCGTCGCCGCAACTTCAGCCACCGGCTTCTGGCGGATGACACCGGCGTTATGCACCAGCGTCGTTGCGGGGCTGTCCGTCGCCACAGCGGCAATCGCCTCACGGGCCGCGGTCGGATCCATCAGATCCACAGAAATGGAACGAAGACGCGGGTGTTCAATTCCCGCCACGCGGCGCGATAAGTTTACGACCTCATAGCCGTCGTCCAATAATCGCCGGAGGATCGCCAGTCCGATGCCGGTACTACCGCCAGTCACGATCGCGCAACGTGGCGTCGACGTGGACGAACTCATGTGCCACTCCCAGCCGCGAGTTCCCGCTCGAAGCCCTTCGCGCCCTCACGCAATCGACTACGCCATTCTTGGGCCACGTCACCCGGATAGACGTCCTCGATACCCTCACGCAATGCGTGGACGATAGCGGTCGCTACGGCGTCCGGCGCCAATTTCGGGGGCGGGAGCAGTTGATTCCATTCATCATCAATCGGCCCCGGGAAGACGTTAATGACACGGATTCCTGCCGGTCGCATCTCTGCTCGCAAACACTGTGCGAGGGAAAGCGCCGCCGCCTTGGACGCGGAGTAGGTTCCATGGGCCGGGAAATTACTGAGCGCGAAGATCGACAGCAGGTTAACCCACGCGACCGCGCTCGACTGCCCGTCCGCACCACGCGCTCGCATGATCGGGCCAAACTCCTGTGCAAGCCGGAGGAGCCCGAGATAATTGACATCCATCTCCATGCGCGCAATGTCAGTGCCCTGACGCGCCGAAATGCCGAAAGCACGGTGGTATTCGGCGGTATTGATCAGGATATCGACCTTCGGCCCGACTTGGCTTGCCACTTCCTTAATCGACCGATGATCGGTCACGTCCAGCGGCAACAGCGTCACTTGTGGGATGTCCGCCAAGGCGCGCAGACCCGGCGCAGCCTTCCACGGTTCTGCGTGCCCTACCCAGATGAGATCCGCGCCAGCAGTCGCGAGGGCTCGTACGATCGCTTGGCCAGTAGCTGTCTTGCCATCGGTGACGAACACACGCCGAAACTGAGGATTACACGTAAATTCTCTTAACTGTCGATCGTCCGCCATATGTGCCCGTTCCTTCTCCGGAAATCCGACGAGCACTGCCATGCCCGCCTTGTCGAGTTTCGCCGCCACCCGAACTCTCGTCGGTGGCTCCGTCACATCGCCATGCAAGTGCACGACAACCGTCGGGCCCGCGTCGAGTTGCACCATGCCAAGCCGCCAGGGCACACGTTCTCGGAAGTACAGGTCGTGGCTGTGCAGCAGGGTGGTCTGTGAGATCAGTGCACCCCCACCGTCTATTTCGACCCACGGCAAGTCGTCGCTGAGACAGCGATGACAGGCCTCGCGAGGCGGGTATTGAACCGCATGGCAGCGCGCACAACGCTGCAATTCAAAGCGGCCTTCAGCGGCAGCTGCCGTCATCCCGAGCGCAACGCGGCTGCGCGCCCACGGCGGCAACGTCGGCTCCCGTGACTTGACGACGGGGTTCTTGCGCTTCGGGCGCATCAGCGGAGCCGTCATGCGCGCACACCCCGTGCCAGAACCGCGGCGCCGCTGCATAAACCCCGATCGTAATTAATCATTCCGAATCCACTGACTAAGCCGATCTCGGCGTCGGGCACCGCCTGCCCCAAAGCCTGACCGGTGAGTTGCCGTACCGCCTCCACCAGTCCGAGATAGCCGCCCGCTGCCCCGGCCTGGCCGACGGAGAGTTGGCCCCCGGAGGTGTTGAGCGGCAGCGTGCCGTCAATCGTGAAGGTCTCCGCTCGAATCAGCGACTGAACGTCACCCTTCGCACAAAAGCCGAGGTCCTCTAATTGCATCGCAGTGATGACCGGATAGTCGTCATAAACCTGCAGAAAATCGATATCGCGCGGACCGACGTTGGCCTGCGCGTACAGATCATCCCGATCCAACGCCCAACCACCCCGGAACTGAATCGGGTCTTCGGGGAACGCGTTGTGACGTTCTATCGTGCCCAGAATCGTTGCATACGGCAGCCCCATCGCTCGCGCACGGTCCTCCGTGGTTACCAGGAACGCCTCAGCGCCGGCGCATGGCATGACACAATCAAACAGATGCAGCGGCTCCGCGATCGGACGCGCGTTCAAATACTGCCCGAGTGTCAGCGGCTTCTTGAACAGCGCGTGCGGATAGCTCAACGCGTTGGCACGTTGCGCCACACACAATTTTCCATAGTCCTCCCGCGTGATGCCCGTCGTGCGCATGACGTAATCCGTCAGAAACGCGAAACTGGCATTCGGACCCCCGGAGCCGTACGGATACACAGCATCTCGAGCGAACTGGCTAAAGCTGGCGACGGTCTGGCGGAACGAGTCCACGTGATTGGTGTCGCCGGCGACACAGACCACCACCTCCGCGTCACCACTTTGCACGGCCCGAGCTGCCCGCCGTAACGCCACGACGCCACAATTTCCGCCCATCGGGATGTGGTCCAGCCACCGCGGTGACAGCCCGAGGTGCTGCATCAAGCCCACGGCAGTATCGGGAAACAACAGAAAACCCGACACGCAAACCCCATCGACGACGGATTTGTCGAGACCGGATTGGGTCAACAACCCTGAGACTGCTTGGGCAATCCACCAGTGCGCACTGCGATTCGAGTAGCGAACGTAAGGCACCGTCACCGGCACCGCAACGGCCACACCGCGGTAATCGGCGCGGGCACGGGTCTTCATGAGTCCTGCCGCTTCTTCAAGGCCCGCATGTCATGGCACCGGGATTCATTGAGGAGGGTGCCGCCTAACGTCCGCAAACCCGCACGCTGGATCTTTTCGGTCGGCGTTAACGGCAGGGCGTCGACAAAGGCCACATAACCCGGCGCTTTGTAATACGCCAGTTTAGAGAGCGCGTGCGCGACCAAGGATTCTGCGAATGCGGCGTTCGGCTCAACCGAGGCGGTTAGAACAACGACCGCCATCACTTCGTCACCCCTCACGTCATCCGGTACTGCTGTCACCCCCACCGTTCGGATCCCCGGGTGCTGCACGAGTACACTTTCGACCTCCACCGCCGAGATATTTTCGCCGCTGCGCCGGATGATGTTCTTCTTGCGGTCCACGAAACGAAAATATCCTTCCGCATCGCGACGGACCAAATCGCCGGTGTGGAACCAGCCGTCGGCCCATGCCTCGGCAGTCGCCATCGGATCCTTCAGATACTCACGGAAAAAGCCGAAGCGAGGCTGAGAGCCAGCGTGCCGTACCCAGAGCTCGCCGACGGTGTCAGGCGGCACATCCCGACCCTCATCATCCACGATCTTGCACTCGATCGCGGCCTCCGCACGACCAAAGCACGCACTACCCACATAGCGAGGCTCGTGATTGGCAATGACGACCGCACCGGACCCGGTCTCGGTCATCGCCCAGGCTTCTAACAAGGGGAATCCAAATCGGGTTTCGAAGTTCGCGTGATGCCGCGGATTAACGCCGGCGCCGAACCCGAAGCGCACGGCATGGCTGCGATCGTCCGCCGAGGCAGGCGCGCCGATCAACATGGCCGGCATGACGCCGAGGTAGTGGACGATCGTCGCTCGGGATGCCCGGACACTGTCCCACCACGTGGTTGGATGAAAGCGATCGAGCAAAATCAAGCAGCCTCCCGACACAATCATGCACGACGTCGAGACGGCTAATGCGTTCATATGGGTGAGCGGCAGGGGCGACAGCATGCGCTCGGCACCCGGCCTTACGTCACACAGTCCGCCGATTTGGACATACCACTCCCCGGCATACAGGAAATATTCGTTAGGCAACACACAGCCTTTCGGACGTCCGGTCGTACCCGAGGTGTAGAGGAGTGCGCACTCGGTATCCACCGAAGGCTCTCCAGTCTTCACGGCCGGCGGATACGGGCTCTCAGGCAGCGCCAAATCACCGACGGTTGCGATAGCTAGGGCGCGACCGATTGCGGCCGCGGCGGCCGCGAGCCGCGCCTCGTGGCCCGCAACCGTGACCACGAGCACGATTTCGCTGTGCCCGATCAGATACTCGAGCTCCGCATACCGAAACTCCGCGTTGATCGGAACAACCGATAGACCCAAGGTATTCAGCGCCAGGAAATGCCATAGGAATTCCGGCCGGTTGAGTAATAGCAGACCGACTCGTTGCCCGTGGCCATAGCCCGCTGACCGGTATTGCTCGACCAGTCGGTCGACTTCCGCCAAGGCATGCCGATAGGTCCAACGTCCCGGCTCGATTCCATAGACGGCCGCCGTTTCCGGCAACACTTCGAGAAAATCGTTATCCGGATAGCGCCCGACGGTGGTACGAAAAGCGTCCGATACTGTGTTCTGCATCGCTTGCCTCACAGGAACAACTGTATGGAGGGCAATGCGGCATCGCAGTTGACGATTTCAATTTTCTTCATCCGAATTCGCAGTTGTCCGTTATCCCGAACCAAATGGTGCCAGGTCACGCCAGCGAGGACGATCGAGTCGTCCAACTGCGACTCCATGTAAAAAAAGGGCGTACGGACGACCGCTGTCATTCGGTCTTCGGCGAGTGACTCGACATCGGGTTGCTGCAGCACATGCTGGCAATGGCTGCGCGGTTGCTGCGAGAACGAGTGCGGACTCTTTAAGCGTTCGATGCGTACTTTCAGCAATAACTTGTCTTCGTACATCAGCGACGTGTGCGTCACGCCATCGGGCTGACCTCGGGTCAGCGGCATCCAATACAGCCCGTCATCGGTATACAGTTCGTACCACTCGTCAAAGCGTTGTTCATCGAGCAAACGAGCTTCGTGGTAGACGAGGGCAATGCAGTCCTCAACACGGATCATGCGTTCTCCTCCGTCGACGCTTGGGGCTTCATATAGCGGGCCCATGCCCGAAACTGGCCCCGCATCGAGACCTCCGACAATCCGTTGTAGGTGCCCGCCATGCCGTCACGCTCACTAACGTCGTGATTGCGGTGCAAGCTGACCCATTCGTTTCCGTCGGTCGACAAGCCCTCTTGGATCGCTCGATAGCAGTGCCGATCGTCATGCCCGACCACCGATGTTGGCGAGTTGATCAGTCGCGTATAGAGGACCGTGCGCTCCAGTAACCGCTCCGGCGCACCCACGAGTCGGAACGTGAAACTTTCGATGACCGTTTTGTCATGAGCGATCGGGCGGGCGACGCGTATCGCCTGTATGGCACCTTTGATCGTCAGGCTCGGGTAGTACACCGTGTTGTGTCGAACTTCGCCCAAGATAGCGCGCGCCCGATCGGCGCCATAAGCCTGCTCCATCAACCGCTCGTAGTCGCCTTCTGACGAGTACTTCGAATGAATGGAGAACTTAACGCCCGAATAACTGTGCCCGTTCTCCCAAAGCTTGACGCCCATCTCATCAAAAAACGAATAGCCGTTCACGAAGGGCAGAAACTGCTCAATAGCCATGGGCTTCGGGGCGTCCGCCGGCTGATTGGCCCATAATTTTTTGGCCGTACCCGCCGCCGACTCGTGGGCCACCATGGGATGCATGGTGTCGTTCAGATTCTCGATGAACATTTTCCAATTGCAATCGTGCAGGTACCGAAGCACCCCACCGGCGACTTCTAATCGGCCCTGGGGAGATCGGTCCACCATGTTATCGATCGACGACAAGGACTCGCCGAAATACTCCTCAAACGATGGCCCGTCCTCGGACAGTCGCGCAAACACAAATCCGCGATAGTTTCGGACGTGCTTGAGTTGCACCACCCCCCGAGCCGCGTTGCTGGTGGCGAACGCCGTGCCCTCGTATCCGGCTTTTTGCGGAATGGACCGAATGGTTCCATCCAATCGGAACGTCCATCCGTGATAGGGACAACGCAATACATTTGCCTCGCACTTACCCTGCGGACCGGAAAGGAGTTTGGCGCCTTTATGTGCGCAGCGATTCATCAGTACCCGTATAACCTGATCCTCACCCCTCAGCAGGATTACCGGCTGCGTCGCAAGTGTTGTGGTGTAGAAATCGCCGGGACCCGGGACCTGACTGTCGTGCCCAACGTAGATCCATGTGTTGCGCCACAGGTGCTGCATCTCTAGCGCGAAGACCTCCGGGCTCAGATACACGTCACGGTGAACCTGATCCTCGCGAACGAGCGCGTCGACGGCGCCTGGATTGTCGGTGTATTTACCCATCGACCCCTCTCCTGATCCGGCCTCCCGTAGGAGCTCAGTTTGCCGTTATCGTGCGCATTGCTAACTCAAAGCCGTCGCCGTCCGGATCCTGCTCGGCGGCCATACGCAGGCGTCGAACATTTTCCGCGGTGTAAAGCGCGCCACGCGAGGCTAGAGCGAGTACTTTTTGCAGACGCATATGGCCCCGCTCGACAGTCTCGCCATACCCTCGTACGAGACTCTGGCATTCGGCCAATTCCGCCGCTAGGGCCGAATCGTCTGACGCTGCCGACACCACGGCCGCGAGCCATTGGCAGAGCCAACGGGTCTCTTCGGCGTATCGAAGGCTGCCGCGTCGAAAACGGCGTAACGCCATCAAGCCGCGAAGCAACAGGTATCCGATCACTGTCGTCGAGGTGAGGGTGACATCTCGTTCGAACCGACGAAGCCACTGGCGTAGCCGCGAGTGTCGCAGGACAAAGCGTCCCCAGGCATTGGGCAACAGGCCGGCGATCTCCTCGACGCGTGGTCGCAAGAATTCGCGAACGTGGACGAGATCCGTCGGCTTCGCCAGCGCGTGGCGGCGTATCTCGGCGATACGACCTGGGGCCAGTTTCAGTTGCGCCACACGGATAGGGTCCTCGAAGCACATCCACAGCGGCATCGTTCGCGCCATAACCTCGACCACGCGACCCGTCGGGTCCACCGCAGCCACCGATTCGAGGCGCTCGAGATACGTGTCCGCGTAGGCGTCGTCTTGATAGCCACGGCAGCGGTCAATCCCGTGGGCCATGAGCGTCTGCACCGGTGGTGCAAACCGCTCTAAGCGCTGGGCCCACCGGCGTGGCACCGCCGGAACGGTCGGGGGTTCCGCGGCCGGTTCGGTCACGCCGTCGCGCACGGCCTCTATCGCCGCATCGAAGGCGCGAAGATTGACCTCAACCGCCAAGCCATAGGCGCGTATCGCGTCACGGCAGGCATCCGCCGTGAAGGGCAGCACACCGCTACCGTAGAGCGCACCAAACAGCACCGGGCTCACAACCGCCCGTTCGCGCGCGGCCAACGCGGCCATATCGAGGGACACAAACCGGCGAGCGGCACGGCCAAGATCCGACAGCAGCGGTCCCGAATCCAATCTCCCGTCTCCGGGCCGGGCTTTTTCATCGATGGTGTACGCGCGGTGCGTCGACGCAATCAAGGTCGTCCGATCGGCAGTCACAAAGCCCCGCTCGACCATGCGGCCTGCCTCGATGAGTTCAGCGGCAAGGACCACATCCACATCGCCTGCTGCAGGCATCAGCGCCATCACCGGTACACGCCCATCGCCTCGATCGGGAAAGAACTCGAGGTAGTAAATCGTCGCTCCGGTGCGCTGCGCCACACCCGGTACCGAGGTCGCTTGCGCGTGATACCCGCAAATTCGGGCGGCCGAAACCAACCACTCGGTCAGCACGCCACCACCCTGGCCGCCGAGCGCTGCGATCGTCAGCGTTAAGGGACGCTCGCGACTCATGCAACCTCCAGATGGCGCGCACCCAATAGGCGCAGTACGTTACGTAGAACGGCATTCACCCATCGCTCGCGGCGCGACGGGTTGCTGATGACATCCGCACGGTGGAACGACGGGCACAGCACCGCCGCATGGGCGACTTCACCACAGACGCCGCAGCCGACGCAGGACTGGTCCACGTGGGTCACCGGCAAGCGGCGCAACGGATCCTTTGACGGTCGCACGGTCAGCGACGGGCAACCGGAGAGTCGGATACACGAGCGATCCCCCGTGCAGACGGTTTCATCGATACCAAACCGTTGCTTCTCCACCCGCCGACCGGCGGCAAGGTCGGCGCGCAATCCAGGGCCGATTCGTCGCTGACGGTTCAATTGGCACTCGCCTTCGGCAAGCACCACCTTCGGTCCTTTTTCGGGGGTCGTGAGCGCCTCGCGAAGGCTGCGCATCGTGGCACGCATGTCGTACGTTCGCACGCGCCGGACCCACCGCACACCGACCCCGCGCACCGCAGCCTCAATCGGATGGCGTGCTTCGCGGGTACCCGCGTCGGCGTCAGACGAGGGGATGTATTGCCCCCCGGTCGCAGCCGAATAACCGTTATCCACGATGACGGTGACGTCATCGTGGCGATTGAACACCGCATTCGCGATACCGCTGGTCAACCCGTTGTGCCAAAACCCGCCGTCGCCCATCAATGCGACAGCCCGTTTCCCACCCTTGGTTTGCAGGCCCGCAGCCCCTGCCGCACCGAGTCCATAGCCCATGATGCTTGCGCCCAAATTGAACGGCGGAAGCGTGGCGAACGAGTGACAACCGATGTCGGCGGAGACGTGTAATTTGCCGGTTTCTCGCTCAAGGAGCCGCATCGCCGTGAAGAGGGGCCGTTCCGGACACCCGGTGCACAGGCCCGAAGGCCGGGGCGGCATGCGTTGCGAGAGCATGGCCTGCGGCACTAGCGGCACTTCAAGAACCGGAGGCGGCGGGAGCAGCGCACGGGCATACTCCCCAAAAAAAGCCTTGAGCCCTGCCAACAACACGGCACCGGTGTACTCACCGGCAAGCGGCAAAAATCCCTTCCCGCAGACGCGCACCGGCAGGCCTTCGGCGGCTAGCTGAGCCGCGATTGCTGGTTCGATGAAAGCGGGTTGGCCCTCTTCGATCACCAGCAGCGCACGTTTGCCCTCGGCAAAGCGCGACAACTCACCGGGCACTAACGGATAGGTGACGTTCAAGACGTGTAGCGGCACTTGCGACTCGCCATACGGGTCCGCTAGACCCAAGCGCTCTAATGCGCGCAACACCGCATTGTAGAGACCGCCTTGCAAAATGAGACCGACCGGGGCGGCGTCGGCCGCGAAGGTTTCGTTCAATTGATGCCGTTCGATGTACTCGATTGCGGCCGGCCACCGGCGCTCAATTTTTTCTTTCTCCTGCGCAAAGGTCGACGGCGGCAGGATGATGCGATCGTAGGTGCGCACCGGACGGTCCAAGGCGTCGGCTGCTGTGAACGACGGGCGTACGTTGTCGCGGGTACGAAACCGTCCGCGCAGATGACACGCGCGGATGCGCAGCATGAACAATACCGGCGTATGGCTCACCTCGGAGAGGCGAAACGCCTGCTCGACGAGATCCACGACGCGCTGCTGATCCGGCCGAGGATCGAGGAGCCACATCTGCGACTTCATCGCAAACGCGTGGGTTCGCTCCTGCATGATGCTGGCGCCTTCCCCGTAGTCTTCCCCGAGCAAGACGACCGCACCACCGGTAACGCCGGCGGAGGCTAGGTTGGAGAGCGCATCGGAAGCGACGTTGGTGCCCACGGTGGATTTCCAGGTCACACAGCCGCGTATGGGGTAGTTGATCGACGTTGCTAGCATTGCCGCCGCTGTCGCCTCACTCGCGCCGGCTTCAAAAATCACACCCAGTTCGCTGAGGATGTCCTCGGCGTCCGTCAAGACATCCATCAGGTGCGACACCGGAGCGCCCTGATACCCACCGACATAGCCCACGCCCGCCTGCAGCAGCGCTTTGGTGACCGCAAGAATGGTCTCGCCCTCGAAGACGTCACCATCACCGAGACGCAGTAACTGCACTTCTTTCTTGAACGATCGCTCAGCCATGACACGTGGCCTTCTGCTTGCGTGGAGACCCATATTAGTTGAATATTCAAGTGAAATGTCAACCAAGTCACCCCCCCACGAAGCGCTTCCGACGCCTGACAGCAAGCGTCGCGCGGATGCCGCGGACCCCGCCTTTATCTTGGAAGACTCCCCGTTTTTTTTGATGAATCAGGCGACTGGCGCCTATGCGCTCGCCATGGAACAGGCGCTGAAGGCGGTCGGCGCCGACATTCCTCGCTGGCGCGTTCTGATGCTTGCGCACGAGCGAGGGCCGATCAGTGTGGGTGAGATCGCAGCGCTCGGTATGCTCAAACTGCCTACCGCGACAAAGGTCGTACAGCGACTCTCCTTGGAGGGCTTGCTGAGCGTTACCCGCAGTACAGCCGACGGACGGGTGACCGAAGTCACCTGCACTCCCGACGGTGCTGAGATGGTGGCCAAGGTGCGGGTGGTCGCTAGCGCCCGTTTTCACGAGGCCTTTGACACGTTCAGCGCCGCCGAACTGGACCTGCTGAACGGCATGTTAAGACGCATCCTGAGCGCGCTCACCCGGTAGAACCGCAGACACGCCGACTGAATGATCGGCCCTGAGCGGAGTAAAATGGCGGTTTCAGGAGTGCCGAGCCACTCCGTTGCTTAGGTTGATCGTACATGCGTTACCCCCGCCTTTGGCTTATCGGCCTACTCGCCGTCACATCGACCGTTTACGGAACGGAGCTGCCCGACGACGACAACGGCCTCATTCACCCACTGGATCCGCCCACGGCACCGTCACCCACTGCGGATGGCCGATGGATTGGGGTCGGTCAAGGCGGTCTATTGGTGTCGTCGGGCAACGCCTCTTCGTTGGCGGTGAACGGCAAACTGGATCTGTCCTACAGCAATGGTCCTTGGAAGCAGGCCCTATTTTTGGCAGGCATGTACGGCCGCAGTCAGGGTTATGTGAGCGGCGAGCGCGGCGAATCCCGGTTTCAGGTAGACCGGCAGTACACGGAGCGCAATTTCTGGTTTACCGGCGTCGACGCGGTCAGAGATCTGTTCAGCGGTTTTGATTACCGCGTGACGGTATCGGGCGGCCTCGGCCATCGATTTATTAACACCGACGGTACGAAGCTATCGGCCAATGTCGGCATTGGTTACGAAGTCTACCAAGCCCAAAATCTGATCCATGATGCGAACGGCAACCTGATCGGCCGTGTCAACGTGCCATCGGTACAAGGCATGGCGGGCACGCTCGGCCTAAAGGGCGAACAGACATTGACGGCGAATACGAAGGTTCTGGAAAACCTTGCCGTCATCTCAACCAGTAGCGATACCGCGATCGCCAACGACCTGTCCTTGAACGTCGGCATCCGCTCGCAATTGGCCTTGAGCGTGGGCTATGGCATTCGCGCTCATACAAACCCGCCGATGGGCGCGAAGAAAGTGGATCAAGCCACGACCGTGAACGTTGTCTACACGCTCAAGTGAGTTCCACAGGGATCAGGGATTGATCCGCCCTAGAAGCTCGGCTCGGCGCTGTTTCACACCGGTCAACGGTTGGTGGCGGGATGCCGCGACCTCAGCCTCCGTGTAGTCGCGGAAGTCCGCGGGTACCGGCACCGTGCTCAGCGTGCGCGCGATCCAGTTGAGCAACGCCGCGATCTCGCCGTCAGAGAGCGGCGCCTGCGCCACTCCCGGCACGCGCAGAATATAGTCCCGACCTTCCGATAGCGCCGAAAACGGCACCACGGTGGTACGCATGTCCGGCACCCGGCCGTTCTCTCCAGCACCGTCGCCATGATGGCAACCCATGCATTGCAACTGGTAGTTGACCCGAGGCGTGTAGGCTGCCGTCGGGCTGGCCACAACGAGCAGCACGCCTGCAGCCAGTAGCCACTGCCGCGTCGCGTTACTCGGCAACACCCACGATCCGCGCCGTTGAACAGTGATAGGGAATATTCGCCGAGCTATTTCCCGAGCACCAGTTGTAGTCGTTGGACTGGCCGGGCTGATAGAGCGGAGAGTCGCCTTCATTACGATTGCAGAAGCAACGGTTACACTGCGTCTTACCACAGCAATCGTTATACGAGATGACGTAGTCCTTGCCATCGGCGGGATTGTGGCAAGTACCGATCCAGGTGACCGCCGACATTTCGGTTCCCGGCGGGCAACTCGACTGAGTGCCACCGCAACAGCTACAGAGGAAGCCGTCGATCGCACAGTGACGCCAGTATTCACACGTCCCGGGATCACCCGGATCACTGCTCGGCGCAGCCGGATGCGTCGCCTGCCGTTCGGCTCCTCGCGCGACAGGTAACAACGGTAAGGCGGCCGCACCGACCAACAACGCGCCGAAACTCCCGAGGAAACCGCGGCGCGACGAACGCCGCGCCAGTGAGCGGGTCGAGCCTTCGGTGAATCTATCGAGCCACTTCATGGAATTGCCTCGCTACTACGCGGCCATCAGGCCGCCGTGGAACCACGTCGACCTTCAAGAAAATCCTGCATCGAAGCGACGCCGAGTCGCTTCGCTTCGAACAGGCTTTCCAGATGCTCGCGCGAATTGATGATGCCGCGCGCCCGCAGAATGCCCTCACTGTCGATAATCACGGCATACGGCAGGCGACTGACTTGGTAACTGACACCCAACGGGGAGGAGACGACATAGGGAAACGCCTCAAGACCCTGTTCACCGACAAACGCGCGCTGCTCGGCAAGGTCTCCGTCACTGGCGAGGACGACGTCGAGCCAGTCGGCTTCCGATTTGCGGCTCGATTTCAGCACGGGCAGCAACGCCTTACAGACGGGGCAGGTCGGCGAGACAAACATAACCAACAGACTCCGTCCATCGGTCCGCGGACCACCGATAGTGAGTGCGCCCCCAGACAGAGCCTCGAGTGGAATGGACGGTGCCAGTTCGCCAACCTTGAGCCCCTTCGCCAGCATGAGCGCGCCGACCGGCGTGATGCGCTCGTGCAGCACCCCGACCTGCCGGACGAGCGCGAGGACCACCAGTGATAACACGACCACTAAGATCCATAACAAAACATTCGAAACGACCAATGGGTTCATCGGGAAGCCTTCAGCGCAGCACCGCGAGGAGCGACCTGTCCCAATAGACGGTCGATCGCAAGCCAGAGTAAAACGATGGTCGACAAGGCGACCACAATGGAAAAGAAGTCCAGCCCTTGCAACGGTCGCACATCCCACACACCGGCCAGCGGCGCTACGAGGCCGGCGAGCAGCGCATTGCGATACACCATCCACGCTGCCACCGGTCTGCGCTCTAGCGGACCGGTGCACCCGCAATCGAGGTCGGTTCGGCCGCGCTGCAGGTTGACCGCAATCGCACCCGCGTAAACGAGCATCAGGACCGCAACTACGATCGCCGCCAGAGGACGCGTGCTCGTGAACCAGAGCGCAAGCGCCGTCGCCGCCTCGACACACGGAATGACTCGGGCGACCACCGGTAGGAGCTCCCGGGGCAATAAACGATAGGCGCTCAGCACGGCTTCAAAGACAGCGATGTCGCGCCACTTGTGCCAGGCTGCCGGGACTAACAGCAGCCCGTAGGCAGCGACCAAGACGAACCCCAGTGTCGGATCCACTGGCATGGTCACAGTGTGTTCAGGTACATGATCGAGGAACCCACATCCTTGACCGTACGGCGCAACTTACCGGTCATGGCATCGTACACGGACAGGGCGGTCTCTTCCGGGGATGCCGCGAAGAGCAACGGATGCTCATCCGAGGACAGCGCGATGACGCCCACAGCGCGCTTGGTCTGAATGGTCTGCACACGCGCATGCGTCTTCAGATCGTAGACGTGGATCGTACGACCCCCATCTTTATGGGTGTCCCGACCGCCCTGATGGACGATGGCGTACAAGCGGTGCTGACCGACATGGACGGCGAGTTGTTGAACCCCACCCGGCCGCCATCCCGCCTTACGCTCCTCGTCCGAAAACAAGGACCACGCACTCGATGCTTTCACCGAGCGACCGTCTGCCACGATCGGCCGAACCATCCCGTCGAAGGTCACGAAGTACCAGGTATCCCCAACGCGTATCGGTTTTTCAGAGACTGGGTCCTTCGCCATGTCGAACACCGGGGCCGAGTGGGTTTGCCCCGCCGCATGGCCTGCCTCGTCCAACGCAACGGTCATGACGCCGCCGTCCGCGCACACGCTGAAAAAACTACGCGGCCCCGTCGGGTGCACCAGCCCGCAACCCGGGGTTTCGATCTCGCCGACAAACGTGTTCGACCGAGTGTCGACCACGGTCACGGACTGGGAAGGATTGAAGTTGTAAATCAGCAGGAACCGCCCGTCATCGGTGACGCCTGCCATGCCGACAACCGGGATTGCCGAAGCGCGCTTTGCCGGGATCACAATTTCGGCCGTCTGCTTTAAGGTCGCCGTGTCGTATACCGAAACTACGTCGGTCCGCGTACCGCGGGTATGCCGCGAAAAATAGGTCTCCGGCGACCACAGCGTCTTACCGTCCGGGGAAAGCACGGCATGCGCGCTGTAGCCGGTGGAGAGCAGGCCGAGGAACCGGCCCGAATCACCGTCGATGACGTGGAGTTGTCCGTCGTCCATGTGACTGAACACCATGTCATTGACCCAGACCCAGTGCTTGGACACGGGCGGTAGCGTGACATTCTCCGGCTTAAGACCAATATCCGGCGGCAATTCGGCACGCGCAGACAGCGCGAGAGCACAGCATGCCACCATCGCACTCGGCCAGCGGGTCCACATTGAGGATTCGGTTCGGCGCTTCATCTATCCCCCAGAGGTCACGAGCGGGTATCCCCAGCAACGGCATGATCGCGGAATCGGCACAATTCGGTCTAGGACTGCAATGCAGTCCGACCCGTACAACGGCGCACCGCAATCGATGCCGGAACAGTGTAACAATCCAGCCAAAGGGCTGGATAGCAACTTCCGTGCTAACGTCCGTCGACTGGAGGTGGGGCAGACCATGAATCCGACAGACCGACGCGAGAGCGGCAATGGGACGGACACAGCGTCTTTCGATCTCGCGCGCCTCGACGATCGCTTTTTTGCCGACCCATACCCGACGTATGCGCAACTACGCCGTGAAACCCCAATACTGCGCCTACCCGATGGTGGTTGGTTGCTCACTCGCCATGCGGATTTGGACGCGGTCTATCGCGACCGCGTTCATTACAGCGCGGACAAGCAAGCGGCTTTCGGGCCGAAATTTGGCCTTGGGTCCCCCCTGTTCGAACACCATACGACCAGTCTCGTGTTCTCGGATCCGCCGTACCACACCCGAGTGCGGCGGCGGATTGTCAGCGCACTGACACCCGCGGCGATTCGCGGCATGCTACCAGCGCTGGAAGCCCTCGTCGCGGAACTGTGCGAAACCGCGGTTGCGCGCGGAGGCTTTGACCTCGTGGAGGACTATGCAGCGGCGATCCCCATCGAAGTCATCGGCAATCTGCTCGCCGTGCCGCGCGACGAACGAGCGCCGTTACGGGGCTGGTCTTTGGCCATTCTCGGCGCGTTGGATCCCGCGCCAGATGCCGCCGCGTTGGCGCTGGGACAGCGATCGGTCGTTGAATTTCTGGACTATCTGCGGCGATTGATCGCACACCGGCGCGCGCATCCCTTGGGGGAGCAAGACCTGGTCACTCGCCTTTTGGCTGCAGACAGCGCGGGAGAGTGTCTCAGCGAGCACGAACTGCTGCACAACTGCATTTTCTTACTGAATGCCGGCCATGAAACCACGACCAACCTCATTGCAAACGGTTTGGTCACACTGTTGCGACGACCATCAGCCCGGGCACGCCTCGTGGCCCAGCCGGAGCTTGTGCCACTCGCGGTAGAGGAATGCCTGCGGTTTGAAAGCCCCAATCAGCTTGGCAATCGTCTGGTCATCGCACCGGTCACCGTTGGTGGGCAAACCTTCGCGCCCGGGGATTACCTGACCCTTGCCATCGGCGCGGCAAACCGCGATCCCGAGGTTTTTGTCGACCCCGAGTCATTCCTCCTGTCTCGGACGCCTAACCCGCATTTGGCGTTTGCGGCGGGCGGACACGCGTGTGCCGGGATGTCAGTCGCACGTCTCGAAGGGGAAGTCGCGATCCGAGCGTTCCTGACGCGCCTGCCGAGCGCGGAGTTGGCAAGTGACCCCATTCACCAGCGTCGGGCGCGTTTCCGCGGACTCGTATCGGCCCCGGTGGTGTTGCGATGACCCTGTCGGGCCCGGCGATCGCCCTGCTCTGTCTCATTAGCGGCTTCCTGCCGCTGGTTACGGATGGTTTTCTTGCCGCCATCCGGCCGATCATGATCGACTTCCAGATTCCGGTGTCCTCTGCACAGACCACCATCAGCACCGTATTGCTCGGGTGTGCCAGCACGCAGTTATTCGTCGGCGCGTACGCCGACCGCTACGGTCGCCGCCCGGTGTTGACCGCGGCGATCGTTGTCTTTCTCATTGCGTCGTTGGGGTTGAGTGTGGCCCCGACGCTGCCGTGGTTACTGCTCTGCCGATTCATCCAGGGCGCCAGCGGCGCAGCCGGGCCAATTTTAGCCCGAGCGATCGTCCGTGATGTGTACGATCGCCCGAGTGGTGCGCGTGTACTCAGCATCATCGGCATGGGATTAGCACTCGTCCCTTTGCTGGTCCCGACGGTGAACGCGGTGATCGTAGCGTATGCCGGCTGGCGCGCCAGCGCAGTGCTGTATGTCATTGTCCTCGCCGTCGCACTCGCCATGACCCGTCTGTGTCTACCCGAAACCTTGCGGGGCGCGCCCAATGACCGCTCGCAATGGCGTGCCATTCGCGATGCCTCGCGTGCCGCGTTAGCCGATCGACGTGTGGTCGGCTATATCCTGTGCTGTGTCACGGGCTATGCGGGACTCGCGGTTTGGATTTCGGCATCTCCGCACCTCCTCGAGGGCTGGTTCGGCAGACCCGCAGCGTTATTTGGTTTTTATTGGAGCACGACCATCGTGTCGTATGTGGTCGGTGGTTGGGCTAGCGTCTGGTCCCTACGCCGCGCCAGTTCGGACCGTATTCTGGCACGCGGTAGCCTCATACTCGTCGCAGCGGCCGCACTCTTGATCGTCGGCTATGTGATGGCGCCGCGGTCGCTCACGCTCTTTTTGCTGGGTGTCTGCACCTATAATTTCGGCTGGTCAATGCTACAACCCAACGCGCAAACCGGCGCGCTCGCCCCGTTTACGACATCTGCAGGACGCGTCTCCGCGCTGCTGGGTTTCCTACAACTCACGTGTGGCGCTGCGGTGGCACAGACCTTCGGACGCCTTCATGACGGCACGACACTCGCCGCGGTCGGCATGATCAGTGCGGCTGCGGTGCTCAATGCACTCGTCCGTTATCGCTGGTGTCCGGTGCAACCGGCATCGACATCTTGAGGTCTGTCATGCATCTGCGTTTACTGTCGGCTTTGGCCGCGTCACTACTCGCTTTGAGCGCTTGCCATCAAGAGCCCACAGCCGGCAACGTCGACGCGCTTCGGCTAGCACAGGCGCAGCAAGAGCCCGGCGAATGGTTTACGGCGGGACGGGATTCGGGCGGAACCTATCATTCACCGCTGCACCAGATTAATGCGTCAAATGCACAGTCGCTGGGATTCGCCTGGCAGTACACCCTCGACACTCGCCGCGGCATGGAAGCGACGCCCATCGTGGTGGATGGCACGATGTATTTCAGCGGCCCGTTTGGCCACGTCTACGCGCTGGACGCCCGCACCGGCGCGTTGCGATGGCACTATGACCCCGACGTCGACGGTCAATACGGGCGCTACGCGTGTTGCGATGCGGTGAATCGTGGTGTCGCCGTTTGGGAGGGACGGGTCTACGTTGCGTCGCTCGATGGCTACCTGCATGCGATCGACGCGGCGACGGGCACCCGGGTATACAAGATTGATACGTTACCGGAACGGGGTCCCCAGCATCCCTATACGATCACGGGCGCCCCGATCATTGCCGGGGACGCAATAGTCATTGGCGCTGCGGGTGCCGATTTTGACGGTGTCCGAGGCTATGTCGGCGCTTGGGACGCGCGCACCGGAGCGCCGCGTTGGCGCCTTTATACCGTGCCTCGAAATCCCGCTCTGGGACCGCAGGACCAAGCGCACTTGGTGACCGCCGGGACCACTTGGGATCCGCACCACGATTGGACCGCCGGCGGTGGTGGCACCGTGTGGGATGGCATGGCGTATGACCCGCAGTTGGGGCTCGTCTACGTGGGCACCGGAAACGGCTCTCCCTACGACCTCAAAAAAGAGGGCCGCTCGGGCGGCGACGATCTGTATGCCGCGTCGATCCTCGCCATTCGTGTCAAGGACGGGTCGCTGGCCTGGCACTATCAAACCACGCCCGGCGATGCGTGGGACTACGACAGTACGCAAAAATTCGTACTCGCTGATCTTCCGTGGCGGGGCCATACCCGCCCAGTGCTCATGCAAGCGTCGAAAAATGGTTTTCTTTATGTGCTGGATCGCGCGAACGGCGCGGTTCTCGCGGCTCACAACTACGTCTATGTGAACTGGACGCTCGGCATTGATCCCGTCACTCACCGGCCTCGCCCCAATCCGGACGCCGATTACGCCCACCGACCCCGTTTCATCGCACCGGGAATGGCCGGCGGCCACAATTGGCAGCCGATGTCGTATAGCCCGACGACGGGCTTGGTATACATACCTTCATTAGAAGCGCCGATGGTCTACATCGACTCTCACCAAAAAGGTCTCGTCGACGGCGCGTTTGACGTGTTCGGCATCTTTCCAGAGGACTACGACCCGAGCAGCCTAAAGGCGCTCTTAGGCCCCTTGCCAACGCTCAACACGCTCGCTGGATCGAGTTCAGCGACGCGGCATTCCATCGGCCTTTTACGGGCTGTGGAGCCGCTCAGCGGCCGTATCGCCTGGGAGTCGGTGGGCGCCACCAACTGGGACGGTGGCGTGCTCTCGACCGACGGCAATTTAGTGTTCCAGGGAGACGCGACCGGACACCTCAATGTCTATCAAGCGGATCACGGACAGCGACTCGCCAGTCTCGACATCGGTACGAGTATCCTAGCCGCCCCCATGACCTACGCCGTAAACGGCGTACAGTACGTGGCGGTACTGGCCGGCTATGGCGGAGCGACGGGTATCGCCGCACCGTTCTCCGACCGGACGGCTGCCGCGCACTTCGAGAATCACGGTCGTGTCGTGGTATTCCGTCTTGGTGGCGGGACGGTACCCAAGCCCCCGGTCGTCGTCGTTCCACCCATGCCGGCACCGCCCATCATCCCTGCCGACGCACAGACCCTCGCCCGCGGCGGCACGTTATACGTACGCTACTGCGCCCGCTGCCACACGATGGGCTACGGCATGCTCCCGGATTTACGGCGACTGACGGCCGAGAAGCACGCGATCCTGGGCGAGATTGTGCTCAAGGGTGCGCTCTCAGCGCGCGGGATGGGACGTTTTGACGATGTCTTGAACGCCGACGACGTGCATGCGCTATCCGCCTTCTTCGCCGCCGAGGCCAACAAAGCCCGTAGCTCGGAAAAACGTGAGGCGTTGCCGGCGTTAGCCCATTGAGGTGACTGCGCGGTCGGCGTCGGCATGGTAGCGTGAGCGCCCCTTTCCGTACTGAGCCTCGCCCATGCGCCATGCTATTGCCATCGCTCTTTGCCTCGCCGTCAGTGCAACAAGCCACGCGCGCATCACGGTCGTGCACGCCGCGCAGATGTACGATGGGCGCTCCGATACGCCGCGCAGCGATGTCTCGATCGTGGTCGAGGACGGGCGGATCACCGCCATTACCCGGGGCGCCGTACGGCGCGCCGGCGCCGAGTTCGTCGAGCTGGGTGCGGCCACGCTCGTGCCCGGTTTCATCGACTGCCACGTCCATGTCGCCGCCAAACTGCCGAGTCGCACGAACGCGGTGGAAGACCTCCTGAGCCACTCCGATATCGACCGCGCGTTTGAGGGGGCGGCGTTCGTCCGAGCCATGTTGCAGCAGGGATTTACCACCGTACGAGACCTGGGTGGTGGCGACGATACGGTCGCACTCAAGCACGCCATTGAGGCCGGCCACGTGGACGGACCTCGGATCCTTGCGGCTCTAGAGCCGCTCGGCCCGACCGCAGGGCACGGCGACGCGCGCAGCGGATTGGATCCCGCGCTCAACCATGTGGGGTGGGACAACGGTCGGGTGGACTCCGCTGCCGACGCCCGACTACGGGTTCGGGAGCACCGCCGTCGCGGTGCTGACGTCATCAAGATCATGCCCTCGGGCGGCATTGCGTCGACGGGAGACGACCCGCGCCAGCAACTCATGACGGACGATGAGATGCGTTCCGCTGTCGACACCGCGCACGCGCTCGGCATGAAAGTCGCCGCACACATCTATCCTGCGCAAGCCATTGAGGCGGCCGTCCGCGCGGGCATCGACTCGGTGGAGCACGGCTCTTTCGCCACGGATCAAACGTTTGCGTTGATGAAATCGAAGGGGGTATTCCTCGTCCCAACACTGTCGGTCTACGACGTGTTCTACGACACCGCCCGAGATCGCCCGGATCTGCTCACGCCGGGCACCGCCGCGAAAGAGTTAGCCAACGACCGTTTGCCGAAACAAAACCTACCACGTGCCCTGCGTTCGGGCGTTCGCATCGCGTATGGCACCGATCTCGGTGAGGGCGACCACACGTTGGAATTCAAACTGCTCACCGACGGTGGAATGGCGCCATTAGCGGCGCTACGCGCCGCCACGAGTGACGCGGCCGAATTACTGGGCGTTGCCGACACCACGGGAACGATTGCTGTCGGCCAGAGCGCTGACCTCGTGGCCGTCCCGGGTGACCCGGCGAAAGACGTCTCGCACCTACGCCATGCGACCTTTGTGATGCGCGCCGGAACCATTTATCGACGCGACAATGACGCGGTCGGGAAGGACTGAGAGTCTATGGCTGTCACACTCGTTTCCCTGATCGATGGGGAACTCGCCTATGGACTGACGCCGCTACTGGACCGCGCGTCGTTGTCGATCACGGACGGCGAACGCATCGGTCTGATCGGTCGCAACGGCACCGGCAAATCCTCCTTACTCGGCGTATTGGCTGGGCGCGTCGCGCTCGAAGACGGCGACCTCAAACTCCGCTCGGGACTGCGCATCGTGACCGTGGAGCAAGAGCCTGTACTACCCACGGCCGAAACGTTGCTGGATAGCCTGCGTCTGCGCGGCGATCTCGACGGCTTGCACGATGAGCGTGAACGCTGGCGGGTCGAGGCACGCCTGATCGAATACATGGAGCGGTTTCGTGTTCGCGGTGAGGTCGTGCCCGCGCAAGCCTCGGGTGGCGAACGTAAGCGTGCGGCGTTAGCGCTCGCGCTCGCGCTCGATCCCGACCTTTTGTTCTTAGACGAACCGACGAACCACCTCGATGTCGATGGCATCGCCGTCCTCGAGGAACTGCTGATCGGCGGACCGGCCGTCCTGCTGGTTACTCACGACCGTTGGTTCCTCGATCGGGTCGTGACCCGCATCCTGGAACTCGACCGCGGTTACCTGCGCTCCTACCCCGGCAACTTTGCCGCCTACCAGACCCGTAAGAAGGATGAGTTGGCGGCGGAAGCGATTGCCAATCGCCGCTTCGATAAATTCTGGGCGCAGGAAGAGGTGTGGATTCGACGGGGAATCGAGGCCCGGCGGACTCGTGATGAAGGCCGCGTCAAGCGACTGGAAGCGCTCCGGGTGGAACGGGCCGCGCGACGGGAACGCATCGGCAATGTGCGTCTTGCCATCGACTCGCGCGAACGTTCGGGAAAACTGGTGGCCGAACTGACGAACGTCACCAAGCGCTTTGGTGACCGGACCGTCATTCGCGATCTGGATCTGACGGTTATGCGAGGCGATCGCATCGGACTCCTCGGAGCGAACGGCGCGGGAAAATCAACGTTAATCCGATTGATCTTAGGTCAACTGGAACCCGACGAGGGCCGGGTGCGGCAGGGCTCGCAGATTGCGATCGCCTACTACGACCAGATGCGTGAACAGTTGGACCTCGACAAATCCGTGGCCGAAACGCTCTCGCCGGGCTCTGACTGGGTAGAAGTCCATGGCGAGAAACGCCACGTCACCAGTTACCTCGCTGACTTCCTGTTCTCCCCGCAACGCGCGGGAACACCGGTCCGCGCCCTCTCCGGTGGCGAGCGTAACCGACTCCTATTGGCACGATTATTCGCGAAACCGGCCAATGTGCTGGTCCTCGACGAGCCCACCAACGATCTCGATATCGACTCGCTTGAATTGCTCGAGAGCGCCATCCAAGATTTTCCCGGCACCTTGCTGCTCGTCAGTCATGATCGCGCCTTCGTCGACAACGTGGTGACGCAAACGCTCTCGCCCTTGGGTGATGGCCGTTGGCGCGAGTCGGTCGGCGGGTACAGCGACTGGCTACGCGAACGTGACGCGCAGGCTGCTCCAACTGCTACTCGGTCGGTCGACGCACCCGACGTGCCGACGACAAGCCCAGTTGCCACGGGTGGGAAGTCCAAGGCCAAACTCTCGTACAAAGAAGAACGCGAACTTGCGGGCTTGCCCGGCGAGATCGAAACACTGGAAAACGAGCAGCGGACGTTGGCCGATGCCTTGTGCGCTCCCGACTATCCGCATAGCGATGCGGCCCGCGTCGCACAAGACGGTGCGAGGATGGCAGAGATCGAAGAGTTGTTAATGCAGAAACTCGAGCGTTGGGAGCAGTTGGAAGCCGAGGCGCAACGCCTGAAAAGTCGCTGAGTAGTCACCACACCGTCATCAACAGGTTTTAGGCTTGCGCATCGTTCAGGCAGGAGCAATGAACGATGCAGGCCTCCCCGTTAGAGCCGAGCGACGCACTATCGACCGCCTACGCCCTGTGGCGTTTACGACTACAAACCTATCAACAATTGGCGCGCAGTGGCGCGTCGTCCAGCCGCTTGGCGCTTGCCGCCGCCGCCGTACTGACGGCGGCCCGTGATGCGATGGCGCTCGGGCCCAACCCAGACCGGGATGATCGCGATCAGAACCAGGAGTAGTTGAAGCTCACACTGACCCGTTCGGCATCGACCGGATTGGCGGGCACTTCGTGACGGAGCCAACTTTCGAACAAACTGACCCATCCGACCACCGCCGGCACCACAACCCACGGCTGGTTTGCCGGTCGTGCAGACGCGCGCCGGGCCGGCGCGGCCATCATTCGGTCGAGGCGCGGATCTTCAAATTTCAAACCGGGCGCGCCTTTGGGGACCTGCACATAGTACGTGCCGCTGATGGTCGAGGTCGGGTGCAGGTGCAACCCGTGCATCACACCTTTCGGCATGATGTTGATCCAACAATCGGTCATTTCCAGTTGCTTGCCGGCGAGGTCAAATTCCAGACTCCGAGCAAACGCGCTGACATGCCGCTTCAGCAAGCGCTCTAGGCGGGCAAAGGTTGGTGACACGGTCTGCAATCGACAGACGGAGCCGTAGGACGTGTAGCCGCCGGGATAGTTGGTCTTCGACCATACTCGTCCGCCGCCATCGTCTTCTCGCAGCACGTCCGCTTCGCGCAGTATCTGGGTATTGAGCGCCGCCAGCCCACGGTCCGCCAACTTGGCTCGGTAGATCCGGGTCGGGAACAAAACGTCGGTCGGCATGCGGTCACATCGTTTACACCCTCGGGCGCCGGTGCGCCCGAGGGTGTCTACCCTCAGAAGTTGATGCGGTACTCGAGTCCCACCGTGCGCGGCGCGTTCACCACGAGGCGCGGACGCCCAGCGGTTTCAGCAGCCAACGACCGGTTGTCACCGAGGTTGGCTTCGGTGTTCCCGAGGTTCTTACCTACGAGCGCGAACTCGTGCGGGCCCATCGAATACGCGACGCGCGCGTCGAGAATGTCGTAGGCCGGACGGACACGCGGGTGCAAGGGATCTACCGTCGCGCTGATGCTGTCGCCGGTGTACATCCAGCCGGCGGTAAACACCCAGCGACGATCGGCATCCATCGGCACGGTGTACGAGACGTTGGCATTCGCGGTCAGATCCGGCGTCTGGTAAACGCGCGATCCAACCGTGAGTTGCGGTACCAACGCGCTCGCTTCGGAAATACGCGCGTGCTGGAACCCAACACCCGCCGACAGGTCAAGGTGGTCGGTCGCGCGAGCATGCATTTCCAACTCAGCACCCTTCACGGTCGCAGCGCCGGAGTTGGCGCGGAATTGGAAGCCACAGGGCAAGTTGATGCTCTGCTGAATCGAATCCCACTTCACGTAGAACGCCGCGCCGTCGATCGTCAGGCGGTGATCGAACCACGTGTTCTTGCTGCCGACTTCGAAGTTCCAGAGGTGATCCGACTGGTAGCTCTTAGTCTGCGCCGCGCTGGTGTAACCGAGGGCCTCAAGTTGCGCGAAGCAGCCGAGGGCATCTTGCGTGGCGCTACCGGGAATGGATGGGACGAGACCACCGGGACGGAACCCGCGTGCCGCTTGCGTGTAGAGCAGATGGTCCGCATCCACGTGGTAGTCGACCGCAACCTTCGGATTAATCCCGTTTTCGGTGCTCGACTGAGTCGGATCGGTGATCCGTGCGCCACCGAAGGCGATACCTTCGAGGTAGCCACCGGTGCTGGTTTTCACCTGATACGCACGCAGACCGACAGTGGCTTTCACCGCTGACGTCGGCTCATAGGAAAGTTCACCGTAGACCGCCGGCTCCTGCTGCACGGTCTGGTAATCCTGACCGAAGATTTCATCGGGATTGCTCGGATTGACCGGAATGCCAATGAAGGTCACGCCCGCGGTGTTGCTGATGCCCTGTGCGATGGCCGGTGGATAGTAGCCGGCGTACGGCATACGACCCCGGGTATCGGAGTAGAACGCGCCGGCGACCAACTGGGTGGGGCCCTGCCACTTTGAGGTAAAGCGGAACTCCTGAACGAAGCGATGAATCTGTTTGATTTCCCGAATCGTCGAGGCGATCGGTTGCGCGTGATAGATCGATGACGAGGGGTCACCGGTATACGGCAAGCCGTCGAACGGCGACAGCAGGTTTTGCCAAAGAAAGTCGGTCTGATCTTCGGTTTCATCGACCGTACGATCAAAGTACGACGACGATGACGTGTAGGTGCCAGCGTCCGTCTCATACTTCACAAGCACCGAACCCAAGGTCCAGTAATCGGTCGCGTTCTCCGGCAAATCGAAGAAGCGGTACTGGGTGTAACCGTTCGGCGTCATGCTGGCCGGGACGAGTCCACCCGGGTTCGGCACCGGGTACGTGCCGCCATCCGCATACGGCAAGCCATTCATGTCCGAGCGTTGATACATGATGCGCGGCTGAACGGTCAAGGCATCATTCACCTTGAAGGTGAGCGTGGCCGAACCGCCACTGCTGTCGGTTGCTCCCACGTTGTCGACGGTCGTGGTCGACAAGTTACCGAGCTGCGTCGGATCGCAGGTTGCACATACATTCGCCGCATCCGCACTGTGGGTCAGAAAGCGTCGCTTAAAATAGCCGGCGTCATGCTGGAAAAAGCCGACGACGCGCAAGGCGGCGCGATCATTCAACGGCAAATTCACCGCCGCATCGGCACCATAGTTCTGGTCCGGCGCGTTATAGGTCTGCGACCCATTAACGTGCACATGGCCCGAGACGCCGCCAAAGTCGGGCTGATCGGTGATGAGACGCACCGTGCCGCCCATCGAGCGCGCACCGTACAGCGTACCCTGGGGTCCGCGCAGGACTTCAATGCGCTGCACATCCAGCACGCGAGGATCGATAGAGTCCGGGACAGGCGTTTCGTCAATGTAGAAACCCGTCGTGCCGTCACCTGCGATACCGCGGATGGAGATCGTTCGCGCCGTACCGACACCGTCGCCGGTGTTGGCAAAGGCTAAGTTAGGGACCTGTCCGGCATAGTCGAAGAACGTCGTCACCGCCTTCTGCTCAAGCGCCGCCTCAGACAGCGCCGTGATCGACAGTGGTACGTTCTGCAGTGATTCGGACCGACGCTGCGCGGTCACAACGACTTCCTCGACCGTACCGGTCGCGGTGTCTGCCGCCCACGCCGCGCCCGCGGCCGCAACCGCCGCACCCGACAGGACTAACTTGATGATGGTACGCATTGACTAAATCCCCCCTAGTCGCCGATCCTGCTGACGCTAGCGTGTGCTGCGCCGTCCGGTCGACGTTGTACGAAAGCAACCCCTGAGTGGGGCTGCGCCGGAACCGCATTCTAGCGCGTTAGCACGCGAGATCACGCCGAGACCCCAGAATCACCGTTCTACCGTTCCCGAGTTCTCACCGTCTTGCACGCCCGCGCGAGGCGACAGTACCAGAGTGCAAGCCTGCGCGACGACCGGCTGTCGCGCCACCCCGTGGCGCCGGCACAACAATAGACGTCGGCGCTCAGTCGGCTTCGGTGCGGATGCCCGCCTGCTGCAGGCGGATCCGGACCGGCTCCAGCAGCGCGGCATACGGTCGCCAGTTCGCCACCGCGTCGGTATAGAGCGGCTGGCGCACTTGGGACGCGCTAGCGGTGGAGGTTGGGCGGGGGTTGCGATCGAACGCCAAACACGCGGAATCAAAGGGCAAATCGAGCTCGGACAGGAGACGACGGACTTCCGTATCGGGCGCTCGCACCAGCGCCTCATAGGACACCTCGACCAGCCGACCGGGAAGGACGTCGCGCCAATGCGCCATCAGCCGCCGATAGCCGATGTAGTAGGCGGTTAACTCGTCGAGATCGTATGCGAACGGATAGCCCTGTTCGAACAGCATGCGGTGTATTGCGTGGATCGTCGCCAGTGGTCCGCGGTGGACGTGCACGATCCGCGCATCCGGGAGTGCTCGAGCGATGAGTCCACAGTACAAATAGTTCAGCGGCATTTTGTCCGTAAAATGCCGCGCGTTACCGATAAAACGGCGCATACGGTACCGATACGCCGCGCCGAGCATCGGAAAATCGATCCGCGCCGACTCGCGTACCAAGGCCTCGCGGCTTAAGGCGGTGCCACGCTGCCGCTGCACCTCCGCGACTAACGCCGCTGCAAATTCGGGCCGCTCCCCCGTACTGCGTGCGTCGGGATGACTGCTCAGCATGCGATCGACGAGGGTAGATCCGGTACGTGGCAAACTGACCACGAAGAGCGGACGGGCATCCGCGGCTGAACGGGTCAGGGTAGGCGACGGTGCCGGGTATACCGTGGGGTAAGCCTGCCGGATCCAATTAACCGTATCCAGATCACGTTGCACGTCGTATTGCAGATGCGCCCGACGCAGACGAGCACCGAACCCTAACTCGACCGCGGCTCGATCATGCTCACCGAGATCGGCGTACTCTTTGGCTAAGGCGTAGTGCAGTGGTACGGCACGTTTCCAGTCCGACCCGGCGGCAACCAGTGCGTGTCGTAGTGCATCGACATGGTTCCGGTCCACCCGCTGCCGACGCAACTGCGATCGGTTCAGATAAGCCTGGCCATCCGTGGGAGACTCGAGGAGGACGCGGTCGTAATCGTCCTCTGCACCTTGCATATCGCCCAAAAAGGCACGCACGGCCGCTCGATTAAACCGATAGGCCGTGACCCCTGGCGCCAGACGCAGCGCGCGATCGTATGCGGCAAACGCCTCCGGGTACGCCTCGAGCCGCGACCACAGGTCACCGACTTCAGCGCTCAAGGCGGCAAGAGTGCCGTGCTGTGTGGAACTGGCCTGATAGATCGCATCGAGGTCGCGAACAGCCTGATCGACCGCCGGATCGCCCGACGCCAACGCACTCGCCACGGCCCGACGGGCCGCAGCGAGGCGAGTTTGGACTCGCGTTGGATCAACGGAACTTATAGTTCACTCCCACACCGATCGTCCGAGGACGTGTCGGGTTCTGAATCCGGTAACGCGGGTCATCATAGATGCGCAGCAGAGAGCCGGCGGAGGTGATACCCATCACGTTGGTCAGATTCTCACCGAACAGACGCACCTGCCAAGCATCCCCGAACGTCATTGCGACCGACGCACTGACGGTGGTGAATCCACCGAGGTGCTGATAGCCGAGCGCTGTCGAGTTCAACTGGGTGGTGACATCGCTTCGATAGGACGCATCCAAGTGGGCTTCGAGACCCTTCTGATCGCTCAATCGTGTGGAATAGGCCAAATCACCGGTGAGCGTTTGCTTTGGCACATACGGCAGCCGATCGCCGGCATTCGCGGACACTAGGGTGTACACGGTGCCATTGACGGGATCCGTTACGGTGAACCCTTGCGTGATTTTCGCGTCGGTGTACCCATAACCCACCGTCGCCGCCCAATGATCCGACAATTGCCCGGTCAACTCAGCCTCCAGCCCTTGGCTCACGGCGTCGCGACCGTTGACCACGGCGGGGTCTCCCGCTTGACCAAACACCTGGATTTGCACGTCTTTCCAGTCCACGCGGTAGGCGGCAAGGCTGTAGCGCAACCAACCGTCTTTTTCGCCCTTGAAGCCCACTTCGTAGTTTTTCACCGTATCGGGCCGATACGGGACGATATTCGGGCTTTCGCAGAAGATACAGGCGCCGAGCGGCAGGGCGTTGATGCCACCGTGGCGGAACCCTTCGGAATAGGTAGCGTACACACGCGAATGCTGATCCAGCGCGTAACTCGTGTTCAACTTAAAGATATGGTTGTGGAAGGACTGCTGCCGCTGCACGAGTGTCGTTCCGTACTGATCGGTCGCGTTGGCCGGCGCCGGTAGCGTTGAATAGAGCGGGCCGCCAAACGGAATGGTGGAATCCAGCCCTTGCGAAAAGTCCTGCCAGAAAATTCGGCCGCCCGCAGTCACCTGCCATTTGTCCGTGATGTGGCGCGTCAATTCCCCGTAGGCCGCGCGATCCAAAAATCCAGAAATACGCAGATACGTGAAGTTCGTATCGCGGGGCGTCAACGCACTGGGTCGTGTGCCACCGTTGTAGTACTGCACGAAGTCGCCGAAGTTGGCGTAGACCGGGTTCGTCGCTATCGCATCCGCGGATCCCGGCAGTTCCGACCACGCCGCGAAACCCGGAATCGTCTCGTACTGGAACAGATTTTGGGTTTGGTGCTGGAAAAATAGGCCAGCGGTGTAGTCCCAATCACCACCGGTCTTCGACACTAAGCGGAATTCTTGCGTGAAATTCGTATCTTTCGAGGTCGTATAGAACAATGAGGTGATGCGTGGATAGTTGCCGTACAGGAACGGCGAGATCATGTCGTACGCAATCACGAACTGCGATTCGTCGTAAATGTTCGCCACGTTGACGGTGGAGTACGACGTCGACGAGGTGACCGTCGCAAAGCCCGCATCCGCGGTGAGCGTCAACGATTCTAAATCGACCGTGCGGTGCTCGGGTTCGTACGGCACCAGCATATCGGTCTCATAATTCTCCCCCGCCGTCTGATGCGAGAAGCCATTGGAATGGTCGTCCTGACGGTGGTAAGTGGCATCCACCGTCAGCCAGTCGTTGGCCTTCCATCGTGCGGCGAGTCGCGCGTGAAAGCCGTGCGCATCATCCACGTGGGCGACGGGACCCGTGACAAAACCACTCGTGAGTGGGTTGGACGGATCGGCGAGTACGGGCTGCATGTTGCCATCAAAGCGCACGGCATTCTTCGCATTGATGAAGCCGGAGATGCGGTTATACCCCGCTGACAACCGCAGTGCGAAATCCGGGCTGACTGGTATGTTCAGCATGGCCTCCAACGTTGAGGAGGGGGAGCCGGCATGCTGCGTCTCGGAGCCCTCGACCGACACGTTGGCATCGAAGGCGCTCGGATCGGGCGCGTTATGGACAATCTTGACCGTGCCGCCCACGGCGCCGGACCCATAGAGGGTGCCTTGGGGACCGCGGAGCACTTCGATGCGCGCCACATCCGACAGCGCGAGATTCACGAATTGCGGCACATCGTCCACGTACGTCGACACCGTCGGTACGCTACCCCACGGCAGGTACGCGGAATTGACCGGATCGTTCACGTTCATGCCGCGGATGATGATCAAGCTATTGCTGCTGTTTGCGCGCGGACCGAGATCCGGAATCGTGATACCCGGCACAAGGCGCGAAAGATCGTTAAGGTTCGTCACCCCTGCGCTTTGCAGCGATGCACCCGTTACCGCCGAAATGTTGTACGGCACGTCGAGTACGGTCTGCTCGCGGCGATTGGCCGTCACCACGATTTCCTCGAGAGCGCCGACGGATTCGGTACCGGCGGCCGCGACCGACGCGACCGGTGCACCCAGGACGACGGCGACGGCGGTCGCAATGACGGGGGAACGGCGGGTCGAGATTCGATTGGGCGTCATGTGCTGGTTCTCCAAAAAATTATGGTCGTAGTCAGCCGGCGGGCCGGGGGACTACCGGGCAACCCGGTGACCGGCGGCCGGCGAGATACTCGTCAATCAAGGCCCGGTATCGGTCCGCACCGAAACTCGGGAAGTGCCCCCCATGAACCACGCGGACCGGCAATTCCCTGAGCCGATGCAACGTGTCGACATAGTCATCAGTATTGGAATGATAGGCATCGTCGATGAGCGGTCCGTCGTACACCGCGTCGCCGGACAGCAGCATGTGCCGTTTAGGATCCCACAAGGCGATAGAGCCCGGGGAATGGCCCGGCGTGTGCAAGACCTGAAAGTGGCGATCACCGAGATCGATGACGTCGCCGTGCTCCAGCAACCGCGTCGCGGGTGCGGCACGCACCGCGTAGCTCGTCGGATCAAAGCCACCCGGCGGCAGGCGTTCAAACATCTCTACGGTGGCATATCGATCCGCCACGGTGGCGGCCGGCGTTGGATCGGCCAAGATGTGGGCTTCGGCGCGATGCACCCATCGCTCGGAAAACTCGTGCGTGCTACCGATGTGGTCAAAGTGCGTATGACTCGCGACAGCGATCAAGGGGCTCTGGCGTAGCCAGGGCACTCGTTCACTCAGGCTGACCGCGCCGAGACCCGAGTCGAACAGTAGCGAGCGGTCTCGGCCTTGCACGTACCAGATATTGCAGCGATAGAACGGCAGAATGTACGGCTCATGGATTAGCGTCACGCCCTCGCCCATGGCGTGGACCGCATACCAGTCGGCAGGATGATGTACGCACTCCATCAACGATGCCGCTCGCGGACCGTGATCGGCGCGATGGGTTCAGCGATCGCGGGAACCCATCGGGGCCCATGCACGCCAAAGACCGCGCGCGGCTCGGGCGCGAGCCACAAGGCAACCGGGTAGAGAACGGCAGGCACCGCAATCGCGAAGACAATGGAGAGGTCGATGTCGCCCAGCAGTGTGCCGATCGGACCCACGTAATGGCCCGGCATGTTGACTGCGGCTAGGGCGGAAACCGAGGACAGGAGCCACACCAGCATGGTCGGCACATTCCAGCCACCCCGGTACCAATACGCGCCTCCCTCCGCGCCACGATTAAAGACCTGCATAGCATCGGCAAGATAATAACCGCGACGGAAAAAATAGCCCTCGATCATGATCACCATCCACGGGGCCGTGGTGACGATGATGAGCGACACGAATGTCGTGATGGCGTCGACGAGATTGAAGGCAAAACGACCGACGAAGATCAGTATAAAAGCGATCACGCCGATCACTAACGTAGCCCGCACGCGACTGAGTCGCGGAAACACGCTTGAGAAATCGAGCCCCGTGCCATACAGCGACGTTGTTCCTGTGGACATACCACTCGTGACCGCCAGCAGCAGCATCGGCACGGCGAACCCTTTAGGCGCCGTTGCAATCAGGCCACCGGTGTAATCCACCTGCTCCAGATGGTGTGGCGCAAGGCGGGCAATCACCGTCGCCGTCATCAGACCAAAGAGGAACGGCGGTAGGCTCAAGACCTGCGACAGAAAGGCCGTGCCCATGAGGCGCTTAGGGTCCGTATGTCGCGGCAGGTAGCGTGTCCAATCGCCCAGAAACGCGCCGAAGGAGATTGGATTCGCCATAGCGACCAGCACGCCCGAGATAAAGGGCGCCCAAAACGAGGGGCTTCCCCATATCAGGTGCTGTCCCGGATAGGCCGCATCGAAGACCGACCAATACGCCACGAAGCCGGCGAGGAATAACGCCGTGGCAGCGAGAACCGCGACCTTGTTGACCCAGAGCATCAGTCGGAAGCCGTAGACCGATACCCCAAGTACCGCGAGGCCTAGGATCGCGTAGGCCGCGGCATAGCGATACTCGTTCGGGTGTACCCCGGCAACAAAGTCGAGCGCGCCGACGACGGCGTCTCCGCTCGACCAAACGCTGATTGAAAAGAAGGCAACGGCGGTGAGGAGACTCAGGAACGAGCCGACGATGCGGCCCACGACGCCAAAGTGCGCACTGGATGACACCGCGTTATTGGTCCCGTTTAGGGCACCGAAGAGGGCCATGGGCGACAAGATCGCCGCCCCGATCGCGACACCGAGGACACAGGCGAGAGTGCCCTGCCAAAACGACAGACCAAATATGATGGGGAAGGCGCCGAGCACGGCGGTGGCGAGGGAGTTCGAACCGCCCCACGCGATACGCAAGAAATCGAACAGCGTCGCCGTCCGCTCAATGTCAGGGATAGGCTCGATGCCGTGCCGCTCAACCGCTGACATTGTTCACCTTTAATCCGTTCAAAACCTGTACAAGAACCTTATAAGGTTGTACGGACACTCGCAAGCGCCATCTGTATCCGCGCGCAACCGATCAGCGACGGGGATCGAGGCACAAAAAAAAGGGCGAGCATCATGCTCGCCCCGAGGGGGTTCTGTTGGAGCGCGCCTCGCGCGTCGTCCATGGGTGAAACTCTACCCGCCCCCCATCGATCCGACAAAAGAACCTTATTGCGAGTTATGCATGAATAGCGCTCATGCATGTCTTGGTGCTGTCATTATTCCCGTTTGGAATCAAGGTGATTGCAGCATTCCATGCCGCTCCAAGTAGGCCACGACACTCTCCGCCGCTGCCGCTGGATCGACCGAGGTCGTATCAATCCACAATTCTGGCGCCTCGGGCGCTTCATACGGCGAATCGATACCCGTGAAATTCTTCAATTCCCCTCGGCGAGCCTTGCGATACAAGCCCTTCGGATCGCGAGCCTCCGCGACGGCCAGCGGGGCGTCGATATAGACCTCGATAAACTCCCCGGACGGCATCAGATCTCGCGCCATCCCCCGCTCAGAGCGGAACGGGGATATGAAAGACACGAGCGTAATGAGACCGGCATCCGCCATGAGCTTCGCCACCTCCGCAACCCGTCGGATGTTCTCGACGCGGTCCTGGGCGGTAAAACCTAAATCCTTGTTCAACCCGTGCCGGACGTTGTCGCCGTCCAGCATGTACGTATGCCGGCCCATCGCGACCAACCGCCGGTCCACGAGATTGGCGATGGTCGACTTTCCGGAGCCGGACAACCCTGTCAACCACACCACACAACCGCGCTGGCGCTTCAGCGCCGCGCGCACGGTTCGGTCCACATCCATCGCTTGCCAATGAATGTTTTGCGAGCGACGTAGCGCAAAATGCAAGAGGCCTGCGCCGACCGTATCGTGCGTCAATCGATCGATCAAAATAAACCCACCGAGCGTCCGGTCCTCCGTGTACGGCGCAAAAGCAATTGTGCGATCGCATTCAATCTCACAGACGCCGACGTCATTGAGCGTGAGGCGCTCGGTCGGGACTTTTTCGAGCGTGTTGACGTTGACCTTGTATTTGATTGGCGCGACGGTGGCGTACACCGTTCGCGTGGCCGTCTTCAGCAGATATTGGCGCCCCTGCAGCAACGGTTCCTCGTTCATCCAAATAATGGTGACTTCAAACTGGTCGGCACATTCCAGCGGCTGATCGTGCGTGCTCAAGACGTCGCCACGGCTCACATCCACTTCATCCGCCAGCACCAGCGTCACCGATTGGCCACGCGTAGCTGACGCTAGATCGCCATCCGCCGTGACCACACGCGAGATCGAGGTTTCGCGATTGGACGGCTGCACCCGGATACGGTCTCCCGGACGGACCGTGCCACTGGAAATTGTGCCTGCAAAGCCGCGGAAATCGGCGGTCGGCCGATTGACCCACTGAACCGGCATCCGAAACGGTGACTCCGCGCTCGACGCGGTGAGGGCTACGGTTTCGAGGTGACCGAGTACCGTCGGCCCGCGGTACCACGGCATTGCCGTCGATGGACTCACGACATTGTCCCCGCAGACCGCAGACACGGGGACAGCGACGACGTCTTCTATTCCGAGTCGCGTGGCGAGTTCGCGATAGGCGGTCGCAATGGCGGTATAGACCCCTTCGTCGTAGCCCACCAGGTCCATTTTATTGACGGCGAGAATGACCCTGCGAATTCCCAGTAGTGAGACGATGTAACTGTGCCTGCGGGTCTGTACGAGGATGCCTTTGCGCGCATCGACCAAGATCACGGCCAAATCTGCCGTCGACGCGCCGGTGGCCATATTGCGCGTGTACTGCTCGTGCCCTGGCGTGTCGGCGACGATGAATTTACGCCGCTCGGTTGAAAAGAATCGATACGCGACATCGATGGTGATGCCTTGCTCACGTTCAGCGGCAAGACCGTCCACCAAGAGCGCAAAGTCGATCTCGGCACCCCGCGTACCGACCTTGAGCGAATCCGCTTCCAGTGCGGCGACCTGATCGTCGTAGAGCATTTGGCTCTCGTACAAGAGTCGACCGATCAAGGTGGACTTGCCGTCATCTACGGAGCCACATGTGATGAACCGTAGCAGATCTTTCCGCTCAATCGACGCCAGATACGTCTCGAGTTCCGTGCTCGGCGCTGCGGTGGTAGGGGCCGACATCAGAAATACCCTTCCTGCTTTTTCTGCTCCATGGAGGCAGCACCGTCGTGGTCGATCAGGCGTCCTTGGCGCTCGGACGTTCTGGCCTGCAGCATCTCCAAAATAATCGCTTCCACGGTCATCGCCGTACTCTCGATCGCGCCGGTCAGTGGGTAGCACCCCAACGTGCGGAAGCGGACTCGACGCATCATGGGGGTTTCACCGGGGAGCAGGGGCAGGCGATCGTCGTCGACCATAATCAGCGCGCCGGAACGTTCAACAACCGGTCGATCCGCGGCGAAGTAGAGCGGAACGACCGGAATCTGCTCACGGTAGATGTACTGCCAAACATCCAGTTCCGTCCAGTTCGACAACGGAAAGACGCGAAAACTCTCACCGCGCGCTTTACGCGTGTTGTAGAGCGACCAGAGTTCGGGCCGCTGTCGCTTCGGGTCCCAACGATGGGCGGCGGACCGGAAGGAAAAAACCCGTTCTTTGGAGCGGCTCTTTTCCTCGTCGCGGCGTGCCCCGCCGAATGCCGCATCAAAGCCGTACTGATCGAGCGCCTGCTTAAGGCCTTCGGTCTTCATGACGTCGGTGTGCACTTGTGATCCGTGCGTCACCGGTGAGATTCCGCGCGCAAGACCCGCTTGGTTCACGTGCACGATCAGTCGGACCGCCGGGTCAGCAGCCACCGCATCGCGCAACTTATACATATCCTTGAATTTCCACGTCGTATCCACGTGCAGCAGCGGAAACGGCAGAGGCGACGGGTAGAACGCCTTTTTTGCGAGATGCAGCATCACGGCACTGTCTTTGCCGATCGAATACAGCATTACCGGTCGTTCGCACTCGGCGACCACCTCACGGAGGATGTGGATACTCTCCGCCTCCAGGCGATCTAAGTGGGTGCTGCGGGGAAGAGACGGTGCGCTCATGAATCCTCGGCGATCGGTCAAGGGGCCGGCTGCCCGAGAGGGCCATACCTCGGGGAATGGCCAGTGTACCGCTACTTATTTCCAAGATCCGCTGGACTCGGGCATCCTGACAGGGCTCGTCTTTGGAGTGCCCCGTGTCCGACCCCGCCGCCCTCTACGTTGCTGCAGGCGCCGCCGTGGGCGCGCTCGTCGGTCTGACGGGCGTCGGCGGCGGGTCGCTCATGACGCCGATCTTAGTGTTGGCGTTTGGCCAATCCCCGTCGGTCGCGGTGGGGACCGATCTCCTCTTCGCCTCCGTCACGAAAATCGTGGCCAGCGGGTCCTTTGGACTTTCACGGCGCATTTTGTGGCCGATCGTCGGTCGATTGGCGCTCGGCAGCTTGCCGGGCGCGGCCACGGTACTCGCCATCCTCTCGTTCTCGGCCGACCGCGACCTGCACGCCGATCGAGCAGTCCTGGTCTGTTTGGGTCTGATGCTCATCCTGACCGCGGGCGGTATGGTGCTGGAACGCCTCCTCCAGCGGCGAACCCCGGCACAGGACCCAACCACACCGCCTCCCCGAGTGTTCGCCACCATCGCCGTCGGTGTCCTCGTAGGCATCGCGGTCACGCTCACCTCAGTGGGCGCTGGCGCGCTCGGTACGGTTGCCCTGCTGTATCTGTTTCCGTCGTTATCGACCGATCGACTCGTCGGTACTGACATCGCCCACGCCGTCCCCCTCACCTTGCTCGCCGGGCTGGGGCACGCAACCCTCGGGCACACCGATCTACACGTCTTGGGACTGCTCCTGTTGGGCTCCGTGCCGAGCGTTCTGATTGCTTCCCGACTCGCGCTGCGCATTGCGCAACGCTGGCTGCGGGTGCTCCTTGCCGTCATGCTCGCCGTCGTGGGTGCGAAGATCCTGTACAGCGCCTAGAGTCCGAGTGGCATGATCGACGCATGAAGTACATAGACGCCCAAACGGTCGGCGCACACCTCGCAACGGCACCCCTCCTCAACGCGTTAGAGCAGATGTTCACCGAAGGGTGCACCGTACCGGTCCGCCACGCACACAGCATTCCGGTCCCTCATGGGCCCGACGGATCCCTGTTGCTTATGCCCGCGTGGCGTACTGGCCGCTATCTCGGCACCAAGTTGGTTTCCGTCTTTCCCGGCAACTCCCAGCAGGGTTTAGCCGCCGTTTCTGCGGTATACATACTTTTCGATGCTCAAACGGGAATTCCGCTCGTCATGATGGATGGCGACGAGCTGACCGGCCGACGGACTGCCGCGACTTCCGCCCTCGCCGCTCGCTATCTGGCGCGGCCCGATGCGCGCCATCTACTGATCGTAGGCAGTGGGCGGATTGCACGAGAGCTGGCCATCACGCATGTGGCAGCGCGGCCCACACTGACCCGGATCTCTGTGTGGAGTCGCTCCACAGAGCGTGCCGCGGCCCTATCCGACCAGCTAAGGGCCCTGGGTTTGCCCGCGCAAAGCGTCACCGACCTCGCCTCGGCCGCCGGGCAAGCGGACCTCATCAGTACGGCCACGCTGTCGACGCAACCGTTGCTGCAGAAGGCGTGGATACGCCCCGGTACGCATTTGGATTTGGTCGGTGCCTTCCGGCCCGGAATGCGCGAAGCCGACGATGCCTTGGTGGCCGCGAGCCGAGTCGTCTGCGATACCCGTGCGGGTGTCCTCGCCGAGGCCGACGATGTTCGCGTGCCGCTCGCGCGCGGATGGCTTGAAGCCGATCGCGTCCACGAATTGGCGGCGTTGTGCCGGGGCGACGCGCCCGGCCGTGAGCGGGACGATGAGATCACGCTGTTCAAGTCGGTGGGTGCGGCGCTGGAGGATCTGGCTGCCGCAACGGTCGTCTACGAGGCCGAGCGACTCCTCTAATCGACAACCGGAAACGCCACCGGACCCCAGATGTCCTGCGGTGAATCCATCAGCACGTCGATGACGAGCGGCACCAGATGCTCCATGAAGCGGAGACAGTCCCGCAGTTGCTCGCGATTCGTGCCCCCGCCCCACGTCGCGCCGCCGTGCACCAGTTGATTGCGTAACGTGTAAATCCGCGACAGCACGATGCCGAGCACGGCGCCGGTCTGTTGCAAGCCCAGTGCGCGCTTCGCCGTGCGGTTGGCATTCACGAACCGCCGCTTCCACTCCTCTTCGGTGGTCAGGCCGTTCTGAAAATCCCAGTAGTCTTGGAACACGTAGCGGTTTTCGAGCAACCCCCGGATGCTGGCGCCAAACTCTTGCCAAACGAGAGTCGCTATGCGACCGGTTGGATCACGATCGATCAGCCGCCGTAAAAAGGTGCGAAACGCGAGACGCTCGGACAGTCGACCGCCGTCATCAATCTGTACGGCATAGGCGGCATTGAAGGCGATCCAAAGAAAGATAAAACGACCGTCGCTATCGGACCGCCGCGCCTCCGCCGCCTTCAGCCAACTGAGGCTACGGTGGACGCGTAGCGAATGTGCCGCAGGCCATTGGTCTCGCTCACGACGGTGGCGCTCTTTCAACACGGCATAGTTTAAGTCCATGGCCTCGCCTCCGCGGTGTGCCGGACTCAAGAGTACTGCGCCGCAGCCTTCTTCAGTGAGTCCGCGATCGCAGTTCTGAGCGACGGAGGCCCGAGCACCTCGACCTCGGCCCCATAGCGCTGGATATCCATCCGCAGTTCGGTGGCGTGGCTGTAGGGGATGTGCATAAGCAAGCCCCCATCGGGCAGCCGCTCCTGACGCTGTTGAGGGTGCCATTCTTCGTCAGCCACCCACCGCGCGCTCTCAGGACTGAATTTCAGCACGGCTGTAGTGTCCGCTTCGCCCTCGAAAATCCCATATCCGGTCGAGAGCCGCGCATCCAAGGTCTTCGCCGCGAGCATGTGCGCCGGTATCGGCGTCAGATCGGCACTGGCGACTCGGTCGAGCGAGAACACGCGGAGATCGCGCCGCACGTGACACCACGCCGCGAGATACCAATTGCTGCGATAAAACGTCAATCGCTGCGGCGAGACCACCCGCGTTTGAGCGGCATTCCGTGTCCGGCTGCGATACGCAATCTTGATGCGTCTCTCGGTCGTCAATGCCGTCAACACCGCCTGAAAGCGATGCTCGTCCACCCAGCGATTCTGGGGCATCACGAGTCGGATCCGGTCCTTGAGGTCACTCCGCCCGGCGGTGGGCCGGCGGTATAGTTGTTGCTTCAGACGCGTTCGCGCTTGCGCGGTCTCCTTGCGGAACAGACCCGGTGGAATCTGGTCCAGCAAGTCGTAGGCGGTCAGCAGCGCGGTCAGCTCGCGCGAATCGTAGGCCGGTCCGACCGGCCGAGCCGCTACATCGGTCGGCGCTTGAATGGCATAACCTTTGCGCTCGCGATCAAATTCGACCGCGACCAACAACTGTTCGCGCAAGAACCGAACCAGTCGCTTGACCGTCGCGCTCGACGCATCCAACGCTCGGCACAGCGCCTCGAGCGACATGGGCTCGGGTGCTGCCACCAATATGTCGTAGATCTCCGCCACGCGTTCATAACGCGCCATGCCACTATCCCTATGCGGCTGAAGCTACAAAGCCCCACTGTGCGGACGCGATTGTACCGAGTGCCTACTGCCTCGCCGGTCTAGAAGGATCATCCGATGATCCCATCGACGCTTTAAATTACGGGTTCGCCTAACGCAGCAGCCGCGTTGGCGACAATCGTTTCACCGTCAACCCTAACGCCTCGGCAGCCTCGGGCAAGGGCCGACCGCCAACGATCCGCGCCGTCAGATCACCGAGGCCCGAGGCACTCATGATGCCGCCGCCGCCCTGCCCGACGAGCCAGAAGAAATGGGGCTCCTCAAGGTCAAAACCGGCCACCGGATGTTCATCGGCGGTGAACGTACGCAACCCGGCCCACTTCGCTTTCAGGCGACCGACCTGCAAGGTGGTCAGCGTCTCGAGATGATCGAGGGCAACGGCCACGTCGTATTCGTCGGGTTGGGCATCGCACGGCGGCGAGGGTGTTTGATCGCCGGGTGAAGCCATCATGACCGGCCCGCTCGACTTCACGTAGAACCCCGACACCATCTCGTCGATGACGGGGCCGCCCGTCGCGTCGAACCCCGGGTCGAAGGTAAAGGCTGTCCGTCTGCGGGGCTCGAGCCCGAGCGGCGTGACCCCACAGGCCTTCGCCACCGGATCGCCCCACGCTCCGGCCGCGTTCACGATTACGCGAGCTCGGACAGTCTCGTCACCAATGCGCGCGAGCCAGCCGTCCGCGACACGCTCAGCCCCGTGGAACTCGGTGTTGCTGCGCGTCTCCCCGCCTGCCGCGCGTAGACCGCGCAGGAACCCCTGATGCAGCGCATCCACGTCGATTTCGCTGTTCTCCGGATCCCAAAACGCACGGGCGACGGTTTCCAGGCGCAGGTGTGGTGCCCGTTCGCGAATCTGGGCCGCGTCCAAGCACTCAAGGCTTGGGTTGTCTGCGTGTGCGTGGGCATAGAACGCGTCCGCCACGGCTTCACCCCCCTGTCGCGCGAACATGAGATTGCCGCGTCGTTCGAGCAGCGGCACCGCAGCAAACCCAGGCGGTGGCGCGTCGAGAAAGGGGCGCCCGTACAACACGATGCCGCGCATGAGGCCCTCGAAATGGCAGGCGGTCCATTCGGCCGCCGAGCGCCCGCTCGTGTGATAGCCGTATCCCGACTCCCGTTCCACCAGCAGCACACGGTGCGATGCGGCGAGAAAATACCCGGCCGACGCACCGGCGATGCCGCCGCCGACGATCAATACATCCACCTGCTTCATCGGGTCTCCACCACGCGATTACTGAGTGTTCCGAGTCCGGCGATCGAGGCCTCCACCCAATCGCCCACCTGAACGGGACCGACCCCGTCGGGCGTACCGGTGTAGATCAGGTCCCCCGGTGCCAGCAGGACGTAAGTTGACAGCTCCGCAATGATTTCCGCCACGCTCCACAGCATCGCTGAGACGTCGCTCGACTGGCGCAGCGCACCGTTCACGCGCAGCGCGATCGGGCCCCGATCAATATGGCCCACGGTGCTCACCGGGTACAGGGGCGACAGGGCCGCCGAGTGGTCGAAGCCTTTCGCCATATCCCATGGCTGCCCTGCCCGCTTCGCACCGGCTTGCAGGTCGCGGCGTGTCCAGTCGTTGCCCACCGCGTAGCCGTACACGCACGCGAGCGCCGCATCGGCGTTGATGTTCCGGCCGCCGCGAGCGAGCGCGACCACCAGTTCCACTTCGTGGTGCACGTCGCTGCTGCGCGGCGGGTACGGGAAGTCGGCGCCGTCCGCAAGAATTGCATCCGCCGGCTTGGTAAAAAACACCGGCGCGTCTCGTCTGGGATCGCCACCCATCTCCTGGACGTGCGCCGCATAGTTGCGGCCGACACAGTAGATACGGTGCACCGGGTAGCGGTCACTCGATCCGGCAATCGGCACGGTCACCGGCGCCGGTACGGGTACAGCAGTCGACATTAGCCTCTCCCAGCACAGGCCTGCGCCGTGCCGTGGCTCAGGCTAACAAATCGTGGCACGACGCGGCGCGCCGTCGACTCTTTCCGGTCAGGACGCATCGAGCGACTGCTCCAATTCCCGGATGCGTGACTGGGCCACAGCGAGCGCCCGCCGCAACTCGGCAACGCGCAAGCGCAACTCGCCGGCCTCACGCGCGCCGCGATCGGCTTCATTGAGGCGCGCCCGCAAGGCGTCGGTTTCGCGCGCCCAGCGTTCCTGATGGACACGCTCGCGCTCCTCCGCCAAGGCGGCCCGTGCGTGCGCCGCGTGCAGCGACTCGGGGTCGGACGGGCCAGGCATCACGGCCTGTGGTGGAGCCGCAGTGGGTTTCTGCTCGGCCAGTAAGCGGTATACACGGGCGACACTGCCCTTCGCGCCGTAGCGTTGTCGAAGAAGGGCCCGCACCGCGACACCGTTGCCGCGGCCGGCCGCCGTGGCGTCGCGTATGGCAGAACGGATCATGTCATCGGTGAGCAGGCGGGGGCGCATAGCATGACTATAGCGCCTTTTCTCGAGTTACGGAAAGTTACCTTAACCTACCGCAGGGGCCGCTCCAAGGCCCCTTTTCTGCACCCCTAGAAAGCAACAATCGCTTATTTTTCAGCATATTAAGAGAACAACTTGTTTCACGAAATGTTCCACGCACGATAGGTCCCTGTGTACCCTCACATTCTCCCCGACCCTAGCGATCCCCATCACCGACGCTGATCGGATCGCGGCAACAGCGCGAGGCCGCTGGTTTCGTCGCAGATTTCGTGTACCTGAAGTGTCACTTTCGCTTTATTAATCAATTGGTTAATGAGGTTTCGTCTCGAAACCTCAGTTCCGAGCCCTCAATCCAAGTCCTTCAGAATCTGCTCCATCGCCAGCAGTACGGCATCGCGATCGCTGCTGCCGAGCCCTCGCGGAAAGGCCACCGTGACCTTGCCACGCGCATTGCGGACGACGATCGCACGCCCTGCCCGACCCACGTTGTATTCGCGGCGAATGGGTTCCAGCTTGCGCGACTGATCGAGGCTCGCGAGCAGCGCTTTCAGCACCGCGCGCGGATCCCGACCGCCCTCCTCCTCCCGCCGAGCGAGATTCTTCGCGGCCTGCAAGACGACATCCTTGGCGCCCGGCCGATCCAACAAGGAGGCCAACTTGTACGCCTGCTCTACCGGCACCAACGAACGGTCTTTGAACAACGCCGCTACCGGCGCGAGTGCGAGCAACTGCGCAGCCTTCACCATCTTGGTCACCTGGCCCTTAGAGACATTCAACGCCCCCGCGAGCGACTCTTGCGTCGGAAATACCCGAGCCTCGAGTTGGGCGTGAAACGAGAGCGCGCGCTCCATCGGCGTGATGTCCTGACGATCCGCATTCTCAAGGTGCATCAGCACGGCGGCCTGCATGTCCGGCACGTCAACCACACGGATCTTGAGCTTGGTATTCGTCGCCTCACAGGCGTAACGACGACGCATGCCGTAGATCAGCTCGAAATCAAAATCGGGGTCGCCCTTCAACCGCCGGGCCAACGCTGGTTCTTGTTGTCCATCGGTAGGGATCGACCGAATCAAATCTTCACAGCGCTCCCGGGTGTACCAGCCGTCCGTCCGGTTATGGAGGCTCCAACCACGACAGCGCTTAGGATCCACCGACAGGATCGTCTCGCGAATAAGACCCGGGCTCGTTCGCCCTTGAAGCGCCAGCTCCGCGGTCGGCAGCACGGCCTGCGACGCCGGCCGTTCCGACGCCACAGGAGCGGCGTCCGCGCGGTCTCTGACCGTCTTCGCGATATCCCCGAGCTTCGCACCGCCAAAGAGTCGTTTATTCATTGTCATCCCCTCAGATGATGCCCTTGGCGTGCAGCGCTTCGCGCTTGGACGGCCACTCACGGAGCACTGCGGTTTCAATCTCGCCGAACACACTGTCCATCATCTCGAGGACTTTACGGTTCGGCTTCACCTGTTCGTACGGACCTACGAATTGCGCCGAGGCATTAATGACCTCCGCCGCGTGAAAGAAAACACGCTGAAAGGCGCTCTCGCCAAAGCACGCCCGCATCACGTCCACGAACTGCCGCTGACTGTCGTAGCGCTGGTCGAACAGTGTGGTCAGGACCGAGATCCACCGGTAGCTCTTATCCGGCGCCAGCTGGGCCACGTAGTTGCGGATCATCCGGAAGAATTGCACGGTCGACGAAAAGTCGAACATCTTCGCCGCCGTCGGCACGAGCAACGCGTCCGCCGCAAGCAGCACGTTCAGGGAGATCACGCCCAGTGCCGGCGGCGAATCCAACAGCACCACGTCATAGTTCTGCGCCACCGACTGGATGCCGTAGCCCAGTTCTGCAAACACCTCGCGCCGCGCCTCGAGCGAGCTCTGTTCGGCGATATGAATGACGAGCGCAATCTCGGCTTCGTACAACGCGAGGCAAGCTGGGACGAGATCCACGTTGGGAAAGTACGTCCGACGAACGACCGGCTCGAGTGTGGAATGCGATCCATCCAGATAGGCGAGGATGGTGTCCTCTTGGCGAATCTCCTCATCCGGGACGTAGCCGAACATCGATGTCGTCGTCGCCTGACTGTCCGTGTCGATGACCAGAACCCGGTACCCCTTCAACGCCAAGTAGTGCGCGAAGTTGATACAGGTGGTGGACTTGCCCACGCCACCTTTGAAATTTTGGCACGCGATCACCATCGGACGATCCGTGGCAGAATCGCGCCAGGGCAGGGTCCCGAAGTGAGCGCGGAAGGCCTGGATCTGCTCGAGGGAATAACCGATGCGGCGGTTGTTTTCCGGATTACGCACCGGCGGATCGACTTTCAGATCGGCCTCCGCACGGGCCAACGTCGTCCGATCCCGACCGACCATCTCCGCCGCCTCCGACGGTGAAAACAACCGTTGAAGCGACTTGCGAGAATGCGGCGCTTGGCCGAGCTCGTGCATCTTGGACAGAAAATTCTCGCTGTAGTCGAGAATGGTCTGCAACTTGTCAATCGCTGGGGTCACTGGCACACTGTCCTCCCGGTGATGGGCTCACCCACGGATTTTCCGGTGAATCTACCAGAAATCCGTGCATTCAGCCGGTCTGTTAGGCATGATTCCGCGTACGTGAGCACAATCAACAACGACATTGCCGCCGACCTGATGGGAGCTTTGCAGCGATATGAAGCTGCGGGCTACTCACGCCCGCGCATTCTGGCCCGTCTCGTTGCCGATGGCCACCCGGTCGACGCCTTACGTCCGTTGTTCCCCAACTTTCCGGACAGCGCGTTTGTCCGTGCGGAACTTCCAGGCCCTCGGGCGCCGACCCTCAATGGGCTGAAGACACGCTGGACGCCTCCCATCGACGCGGACACCGCGCTAACGCCGCCACGTGAAACGCCGCCGGTTGCGCCGAGCACCGCCCCGGACGCGAGCGCCGCACTGGACGGCATCTCCTTCCATTACGTGCCGTTGATTCAATGCTCGTTCCCGCACGCAGACCCGCACGAGCTGACGAGCTTTACGCGCCGCAACGGTTGGCTTGAGCTCACGCTCGGTACAACGCGCCCGGAAACCGGGCTGCCGTATGGCGTTCCGGCGCGCTTGCTCACGATTTATTGCGCCAGCGAAGCCGTGCGCACGCGATCGCCGGAGATTTATCTCGGCAAATCGGTACACGAATTTCTGCGCCTGTTGGATGTTCCCGTGACGCGCGGTGAACGCGGCAATCTCCGGGTCTACGCCAACCAATTGCTGCGCTTAATCCATTGCACGTTGTCCATCGACGAAAATATTCGCGACGCCAGCGGTCGAACCGGCCTGCATATCCGCCAGGCGCTGTTCGCCGACGAGGCCCGCCTGTGGTGGGACGAGGATGCGACGGTCGGGCAGGGGAGCACTCTGCAACTGTCGTCCGTCTTGTTCCAATCGATCTTGGAACGGTCCGCCCCGTTGGCAACGTCCGCCATCAAGGCGCTACGCAAGAGTCCGATGGACCTCGACGTGTACGCGTGGCTCGTGCACAGACTCTTCCATCTCAGCAAGCCGAGCACCGTGACCTGGCAACAGTTGTCGGATCAATTCGGACACGCCTACGCTGAGTTGCGCCAATTCCGTCGCTTCTTCTTGGATTCCCTCGCGCGCGTCAGAGCGGTCTATCCCGAGGCGAATGTGAATCTGGTCGACGGCGGCGTCATGCTGCTGCCATCGCGCGCCCATCTAGCCCGGCGCACCAAGCCCCGCTAATCAACCGGGACGGGTCGCGACCCGTTGCAACTCTCACGCAAAATTCGGCTATACGACGGCATCCTAGGCAAAAAAGCGTATGAATTCAGTCACTTTCACGCGTTAGATCAGACGGCGTTACATCTCTCACGCCCAACGTTCAAGTGCTTGTTTTAAATGCATTTCTTGGTCGCAGCCGTGAGAGATGTACACCGCAGCCACCGTCACATCTCTCGCGCTATACCGTCACAAGTCCACCCCAAAGACGTCACAACCCTCGTCCCAACCCGTTACAACTCTCCGAAATAGTGCCATTTTCTCTTTAACTAACCGAGACTTACGAACCCCTCCTGTAGTTCCTGTAATTCCCTGTAATAGATCCTACCGAGTTGGTGGATAGTAGCGGGGGAGGGGAGAGCAAAACCCTGGCGCACTGCGACAGAATCATCGATGGCGCATGGCGTCCAAAAACGTCACCCCATAGGAGAAATGCTCAGCACACCCCGCAAAACCGGCGTGCACCGTCGTGACCTCAATGGCACGCGCGTCACACTCACTGAGCACGTCGAAGCCCAGACCCGGCGTACCGAATAACGCGTGCTCACTGAGACACCCACCGCACAGATCACAGTGGTTGTAGTAGTACGGAACCGAACCAAAGAACGCGGAGCGCGGGCGATAGAACAACGACGCCTGACGGAGTCGCTGCGCGACGGTCGCGTCGAGACTGGTCACAAACGACAACAGCGTCGGATCGTCGGAGCGCTCCCACTCATCGTCGCCCGGACCGTCACCTAACATCCGTATCTCGTGTCCGGCAGGTAGAACAATGCCGTGAACGCGCGCACTGCCGGCGCAGTGCTCGCAGGCGTGACGCGTCTCGAGCAAGAGGTAGTGATGGGCCCGCGCATTCACCGAGGTACTCGCTTTGGACCAGCCGAGCAGCGGTGACGGATCGATATCCGGCGGCACGAACCACCGCCGGCGCTCCGTATCCCAACGCGCGCCTAAGCGCCGCGCCACCTCACGTTCTGAGTAGGGCACATCCAGATACAGTCGTCGCACGGCGCACGCTCCACCTGCTGAATAGGTCCATTCAGTGTGCAACGACGCGTCGTGAAACCGTCTGCCGAATAATTGCCCTCTTTGGGCAAAAACTCGCAGGTCGATCGAGGACGATTAGATGACCTTGGCCTTGCGCGGACCCGGACGATGGGAAAAGCGGACACGCGCATCCAACACTTCCACATCGATTTGCGCGGCGCGCCCCCGATACACCTCGGCCTTAAGCCACTCACTCTCGGCCTTCGCCGCGTCCTTGGTCACGATGCGTGACCAGCACCGCGATGGGGCGTCCCACCGATAGCACCGCTCGCGCAGCAGGTCCTTCGTCTCAAACGCCGAACCGGTCGCCCACAGGCGGAGTAGGGGTTCGGCTGACGCCTCCAAAAGACGCCACAGTCCCGTTGCGCCGGACACCGGCAGCGGTCGGGCCAGAATCTCGAGTAGCGCCCGGCAATCAATTTCCGAGCGATGCGCGTCGTAAAAAAACCCGTAAAGAAAGCCGAGGTATTCCAACTTCGTGCCGCGGATCGACTCTGCACTCCACGCAATTTGGGCGTGGGAACAGGCAAACGGTAACGTCTCAAACACGCGCAGCCGGCGCTCCAGAAACGGTCGATCGAACGCAGCGTTATGGGCAATCACGAGCGTCGCGCCGTTGACGATCGCCTCTACCCGCGCGTCATCGATCCGCTGTCCGCTGACCATCGCGTCGGTGATCCCGTGGATTTCGGTGGATTCAGGAGGAATTGGGAAACCCGGATCTTCCAAACCTGAGTATGTATCAACAATCCGAATGATCCGTCCGGTCGCAACTTCGTACTCGAAGCGTAACAGCGCAATTTCGATCATCGCATCGGTGTCGAAACGACCCGTGGTCTCGGTATCCACCACGACGGCCTGTGCGGTTTCCCCACGGGCCGGCTCTCCGTATTGCTCGCGGATCGCCAATCGACGGATCACCCGGTAATCCGGATGAGACGCGAGCAGGGCGGCCGCGCTCTCGAGGGCCGCTGGATCGACAGTGTTCATGGCTTCTCCCGTGGGTACCGCGTCAGGGTAAACGCGCGCGCGATACCCGTCGAGAAGATCAGAAGCAAGTCCGATATCCGGCCAAACGCACCAAATATGCGACTCACACTGCGCCCGTCGCCGGGTGGATTCTCTCCCTCCCAACCACGGAGGAAGACGACGATGAAGACTCGACCGATAGTGACACGCGCCGTTCCGGTGCTCGCGCTGGTGGCCGCACCGGCCTTTGCCCAAACCAGCCCATTTTCGACTGGCGCGACGGCTTTTCAGACGGACTTACTCACCACACTCACCCCAGTGGCCGTCATCGCGGTGATGGCGCTCGGCGTAGCGGCATGGTTCAACCGCATCAGCTGGGGTTGGGCGCTCGGCGGTGCGATGGGCATTCTACTGGTCTTCGGCGCGCCGCAGGTCGTGACCTGGGTCCGAACGCTCGGCGGGGTGTGATATGAACGCGCCCGCCCTACGCTCAGCGGTCGGTACGGACGTCTTGTTCGTCGGCGTGACACGCCCAGCCCTGCGATTCGGCGTGCCCTACGCCGCACTGCTGGTCAATGCGCTCGTCACGCTCGAGTTGTTCCTACTGACCCGCAACCTCCTCAGTCTCGTTGCAGCGCTGCCCATCCACGCATTCGTCTGGGTGCTTTCGGCATCGGAACCGCGCTTCTTCGAATTGCTGAAGGTCTGGGCGTGGGTGCGGGCGCGGGCCGTGGGAGGCCGCGCGGCACCGTGGTCGGCGCTGGCCTACGGCCCGTTTGGCACCGAAACCCCGCGCGACGCACGGCCTGTACTACCGATCGGGAGTGAAACGCCATGCTGAGCGTTGCGCGTCACCCCAACCATGACACGGTCCCGATTGCCGTTGCCGTCCCGTATCGAATGCACGTCGCGTCGACCGTCCTGAGTCTCGAAGGGGGTGCGTACCTCACCGCCTGGAAACTCGGTGGCCGCGCGTTTGAATGCCTCACGGACGGTGAGATTGCGAGCGCGCACGAACGTTTGAATGTGTTCTTGCGCAACATTGCGACACCGGAAGTCTCGCTGTGGACGCACGTGGTGCGCGATCGCGCGGCCCCAATGGGTGCGACGACGCGTGGAAGCGGATTCGGCGAGCGTGTCGCCGGACGCTATCGCGATCGCTTGTCGCGCCAGTCTCTGATGACCAATGAACTGTACCTGAGTGTGGTCTACAAGCCGGCGGGTCTTAGCCGCTATGCACCGCGTCGTCGTAACGCTGACCACTCTGATGATCTTGCCGCAGCGCTTGCCGTCATGGCCAACCTTTCCAAGACCATCGAGGCGAGCCTTGCCAGTTACGAGCCCGTCGCCTTGGGCGTGTACGCAAAGGATCGCCACCGCTATTCGCGCTTACTCGAATTCTTGGCTCGACTCATCAACGGGGAACGGCAGCCCATTCCGTTGACTGGAACGCCCGTCGCTCGGGCACTCGGTACGAGTCGACTGCTGTTTGGCTGGGAGACCGTAGAGTACCGTTTGCCGACCGCGTCCCGCCTCGGCGCGTTCTTAGGCCTCAAGGAATATCCTACGCCGACTCAGGTGGGGATGTTCGATGCGCTGCTCGCCGCGCCGTTCCCGCTGATCTTGACGCAAAGTTTCACGTTTCTGGGGCGGAATACCGCGCTCGGCCTGCTCGACCGCCAGGCACATCGGCTCGGCAACGCGGGCGATGCTGCGGTGTCGCAAGTCGTCGCGTTGCGCACCGCCATAGATTCTCTCGCCAGCGGTGAATTTGTGATGGGCGACCATCATCTCAGCCTGCAAGTGCTGACCGAGCCGTTCGCACACGACGAAACCCCATTGCTGCGTGTCGCGCGTTTACACGAATCCTTAGCCCGCGCGCGTTCCTTGCTCGCCGATGTGGGGTGCATCACCGCCCGGGAGGATTTCGCCGTGGGCCCCGCGTTCTGGGCACAACTGCCGGGTAACTTCAATGAACGTCCCCGTGTCGCCCCGATTACGAGTCGGAACTTCGCCGCCATGGCGCCGATGCACGATTACCCGAACGGCCGAGCGGACGGGAATCACTGGGGCCGCGCCCTCGCGGAACTGCGGACCCGCGCAGGGACTCTCTATCACTTCTCGCTGCACGCGAGCGATCCGCGTGATCCCACCGGGGGATCGCGCCGCGATACCGGGCATACCTTTGTCTGTGGACCCACCGGGTCGGGCAAGACCGTCTTCATTGGCTTTCTGGTCTGTCTGTTGGACACGAATGGCGCGACGCAGGTGCTGTTCGACAAGGACTGCGGATTGGAAGTCCTGGTTCGCGCATTGGATGGGGTGTACCTGCCTCTGAAGCGTGGTCGATCCACAGGGTGCAATCCGCTGCAAATAGGCGACGGTGAACGCGAGCGGGCCTTCCTTCGCCGCTGGTTGCTCATGCTCATTGAGCGAGCCGGGCGGAGTGTGTCTGTGCGCGACGAAGCCGAATTGGACGACGCACTGATCGGCGTACTGGCGCTGCCGACGAACGCCAGACGGCTGTCCCGTTTGCTCGAGTTTCTGGACCCGACCAATCCGGACGGACCGTATGCGCGGCTGCGGCCATGGTGTGAAAGCGCGGGTGGCGCGCTGGCCTGGGTTTTCGATGCCCCAAGTGACGCGATCGGCGGTCAGTTGCACGCGTCACGTCTGATCGGCTTTGACATGACGGAAATCTTGCAAGACCCGATCGTTCGCGCGCCCCTCACCGCCTACCTCTTCGAACGTATCGACGGACTGTTGGACGGTCGGCCGCTCGTCGCGTGGATTGACGAGTTCTCCAAACTCATCGGCAGTGAAGAGTTTGCCGAATTGGCGGCCGACGGCACCAAAACCTGGCGCAAACGTAACGGTGTGATGGCGTTTGCGACGCAAAGTCCGAACGACATCTTGCACAGCCGCGTAGCACGCTCCTTAGTGGAGCAGACGCCGACCAAAATTCTGTTCCCTAACCCCGATGCCGCGCTGGACGACTACATCGAGGGCATGGGCTTGAGCGAGCGCGAATACGAACTCTTGCACACGGAACTGACGCCGGGATCCCGACGCTTTTTGATCCGGCAGGGTCGTGATGCGGTGGTCGCCGAACTCGACCTGCGCGGACTCGAGGATGAACTGCGAGTGATTTCCGGTCGCACGGCGACCGTCGATGAGGTGCGCGCGCTGATCGAAAAATACGGCGCGAGCGCTTCGCAGTGGCTGCACTACTTCATTCCCCCCGACCCTGAGGAGAACGCCGAATGACCCCCCGTACTTCGATCGCTGTGGCTCTGGTGGCATTGAGCGCCTACGCGCTGTCGCCACCCGCACAGGCCCAATTTGCCGTTATCGACGTCGCTGCCGTGAATCAGTTGGTTCAGCAAATGAGTGCCTGGCAGCAGCAACTCATGTCCATGCGCCTGCAATTGCTCCAGATGGAGCAGACGCGGATCGCGCTGACGGGCTGGCGTGGCATGGAAAAGCTGTTGCCGTTAACGCCGTCTGATCGGAATTACTTGCCGATGGATGCTGCCGGACTTGCGGCCACTACGGCCGGGACGGGACCGTACAGCGTTTTATCCTCGAGCATAAATCAGTATGTATCAGGGAACGCTGTACTGACGGCGCAGGATCTTGCGCAATTGCCTCCGGCCGATGTCGCGCGATTGTCGGCTCTGCGCCAGACGATCGCGATGCGGCAGGCCATGATGTCCGAGGCGTACGCCCGCTCGAGCGATCGCTTCGCTGCGCTCAGCGTGCTGATCTCGACGATTGGTACGGCGCCGGATGCCAAAGCGGTGGCGGATCTGCAGGCCCGTATCGGTGCCGAACAGACGATGCTGCAAAACGAAACAGCGAAGATCGCGACCCTAGATCACTACGCAGCCGCGCAGCGTGATGCTGACGATCTGGCCACGCGCGAGGCGATCGTAAAAGGCCATGGCCGATTCGCCACCCGCTTCATCCCCACCAATCCGGTGCCGTGATGTTCTTTCAGGACTTCTGGACGTGGCTCGATGCGCGCCTGACGAGCTACGTCAGCAGTCACGCGGCGACCCTGGCCGGCGCACTCGAACCCGTGGCCGGCACGTTGGGTGTGCTCTACGTGATGTTCTGGGGTTGGCTGCACCTGCGTGGTCAAATCGAAGAGCCGTTCATGGAGGGGGTGCGGCGGATCTTCACGCTGTTCATCGTCTTCGGCGTGGCGCTCCACCTGTGGGCCTATCACGACGTGCTCATGGCCGTCTTCTACGACGGCCCGACCGATCTCGCTGCGACCCTCGTCGGCGCACAAAGCCCGGTAACCCTAATCGATACGATTTGGGCGCAGGGCGGCGCCGTCGCCGATACGTTGTGGGGTAAGGGCAGCCTGCTGACTGGCGACGGAGGGTTCTACATCGCGGGCCTTTTGGTCTACCTCCTCGTCGGCTTTGCCTGCTTGTACACGCTCTTCCTCATTTCCCTCTCGAAGATTGCGCTTGCGATCCTGTTGGCGCTCGGACCGCTGTTCATTCTGCTCACGCTCTTTGACACGACACGCCGGCTGTTTGATGCGTGGATCCACGAACTCACGCACTACGGGCTCGTGTCGGTACTGACGGTCATGGTCACCGCCTTGTTGCTCGATCTGCTATCGACCTACGCCGCACAGACGTCAGCCCGTGGGGGAGATCTTATGACGGTCGATGCCCTCAATCTCGCGCTCGCCGCGGGTCTGATCATCCTCGTCTTGCTCCAAGTCATGCCGATGTCCGCCCGGTTGTCCGGTGGATTTGCGCTGGCGACGCAAGGTGTCGTTGACCGTGGCGTGGCCGGCTTGCGGCGCGCCGTCAGCACGCTCGGCAATCACGGCTATGCCGCGCTGACAACCCCGCTTCCGGCCGCTTCGTCCCCCTCACTCACTCCCTCCTTGAGGAATTAGTCATGACACCACGCCTATGGTTAATGGTCTGCGCAGTGTGGTTCAGCGCCTGTACGCACCAACCGCCGCAACCCTGTTCCGGTCCCTTTGAACCGGTTAACCGCCCAACGGTCGAGGTGAGCCATGGCTGACACCGACCCGTATTTCGAAGAGGCACAGCGCTGGCTGCGCGATGAACGACAGGTCGACCGTCGCCGGGCGCGCATCGCTGCAGGCTTGGCGGCCGGAGGACTCTTGGTGGCGGGGCTGATGGCGACCGCGCTTGTGGTGGCCTTGCCACTGAAGCGGACCGAGCCGTATGTGGTGAGGGTGGATTCCGGATCCGGCATTGTGGATGTGGTTCCGCGCTACGTCGGCGATGCGGATTTGCCGGAGTCCGTCGTGCGGCATCTGCTGACCGAGTACGTGATGCATCGTGAGCGTTACGTCGCCGCACTGGCGGAGACGGACTATGAGGAGACGGGCGCATTTCATACCGCCGCCATGAACGAGGCGTGGGCGCATCAGTGGGCCAAATCCAATCCTGACTCACCGCTTAACCGCTATGCGGACGGTAGTCGGGTCACGGTGCAGATTCGCTCCATTGCGTTCCTCAAGCGGGATGACACCGGTGATGTGGCGCAGGTGCGTTTTCATCGCTCGATCCTTCCCGCCGCCGGGGCGCAGGAGAAGGTCGATGATTGGGTAGCGACCATCGGGTCGACGTTTACCAAGCCCTCTGATGACCTCAAAACCCGCACCACCAACCCGCTCGGTTTCAAAATTCTGGAGTATCGACGCGAGCCTGAAGTCATCGATGCGCCGGCAACCGACTCGCACGGAGGCACCCCATGAACTGGCGTCGCTGGATGATGGTCACTACGGTCGCCGCGGTGGTTGCGTTGCCGTTCGCGAGCCAGGCCGAAGACGACGAACGGGTGCGCGACGTGGACTACGAGCCGGGATTGATCCTCCCGTTGACCGTGTTCGTGGGCTATCACGTCCATCTGGAGTTTGCGCCCGACGAGCGCTTTATCAACTTGGGTGCGGGGGACTCGTCGTTGGTGGACGCCGCGGCCGAACGCAATCACTTGTTCTTGAAACCACGGGCGCCCACGGCGGGCACTAACCTCACCATCCTGACGGACCGACGGGTGTATTACATTGACTACCGTGCCGTGGCCCGAGCGCCCAAAGCCGGCGAACTCGTGTACGCGGTGCGCTTTCAGTACCCACCGCCGCTGCCACCGCCCGCGCCACCCACAGTCGTCGCCCCGGTAGTCCTGGCACCGCGGCCGATCGTCAACGAGGACTATCTGTACGCGGGACCGAAAGATCTGAAGCCCACGCGAGTGGAAGACGACGGCGTGATGACGCGACTCAGCTTTTCCCGATCGACCGAATTGCCCGCGGTCTACGTCGAGAACAGCGACGGCACGTTGTCGCTCGCCAATACCCACGTGGAAGGGGCCACGGTGTATGTGCATCGCGTCGCGGGTCGGTTGTCGCTTCGCCGTGGAGGCTTAGCTGGCTGTCTGGTGAACAAGGGCGTCGACCGTAGCGTTGTGGCACCCGCAAACGGGACCATTGATCCGACAATTGACCGGGTGTTGAAGCGAGGTGCGCCATGACGCCTCGCGCCACAGTGAAAGGGGAACGGGCCGATGCCATTGCCGTGCCGGGCGCGGCTCGCCGCGCGGCGACGTACCGCATCCTTTTCAGCGTATTCCTAGTACTAGCCGGTATCGGTGTGTTGGTGGTCTATTACTGGCATCGGCACCACCCGCAAGTGACGCCCACGAATCACGGCCGCACCGCGCGCGGCGCCGCCACGGAGATGCGGTTGCCGAAGCTCAACCCGACGGTCGCGGGCGGGGAGGGGTCGACGGTCGCCGCGGCGACTGCGGCGCTGTCGCCCAATGGCGGTGTCGGCGGTGCGGTCGGCAGCGCGCCGCCCGGGTCTCCGACAGGGACGGCGGTGCCGCCCGTACCGCCGTGGCCGTTAGCCGCTATCCCTAACGCTGCGCCGGGGGCTAGTGCGCGTGGCACGGACGGCATCCCGACGCCTGCGCGCCACGCCGCCAGTCCGGTGCTGCTGCGGCCGGTGATACCGGTCGAGCCGGCGCCGACATCATCGCCGTCTCCAGCGCCGGTGGAGGTGGCGCCACGACTGCCGGTCAAAGTGCTGCATGCCACGACATTGCCGGCACGGCGGTTCTTACTCGCCAGAGGGTCCTTCCTCGACTGCACATTGGAAACCGCGGTGGATTCGACGCTGCCGGGCTTGGCGACTTGCGTAGTATCGGGTGATAACTATGGATCCGACGGTTCGGTGGTGCTCTTGCCTCGAGGCTCCCGATTGATCGGCGAGACGCATTCGGACGTTCGCGCCGGACAGGCACGTGTCGCGATTACCTGGACGGAGGCGCGTACGCCGGACGGCCTCTACATGCCGCTCGGAGCAGCCGCAACAGACGCGCTCGGCCGCAGCGGTGTCCCTGGGACTGTCGACCGCCATACCGTGGATCGCTTCGGCGCTGCCGTCATGCTGTCGGTGATTGACGCCGGTGCCAGCGCGCTCGCGAATCGCCACCAGACCGGGACGGGCGTGGTCTACAACGTGCAAGGCGGGCGCGATGTTGCCACCGAGGCGCTGCGGGACTCCATCCACATACCGCCCACGATCCGCGTCGAACCGGGTGCGCGCGTCGACGTGATTGTCGCGGCCGATGTGGATTTCTCGGAGGTGTATCAGTTGGTGTCGCATGGGGACCGCTGAGTGCAGTGACCACGAAAGTGCGCTGACCACGTACACCCGCCCGCTGTTGCGGTGGCTAGGCGACGCGGAGGTGACCGAGATCTGTTTACAACGGCCGGGGCAGTTGTGGATCGAACGCTCCGACGGTTGGCATTGCGTCGATGCGCCGTGGGCGACCCTGACTTGGGCGCAGCAGTTTGCACGCTTAGTCGCGACACGGACCGAGCAGCGGGTGGGCGCCGAAACCCCGTTGTTGTCCGCGTCGTTGCCGAGCGGCGAACGCTTGCAGTTCGTTCTTCCGCCGGCGACGACGGTAGGTCGTGTGGTCTTGTCTATACGTCGCCCTAGCACGCGTATGTATAGTTTGGATGATCTCGCGCGCGGCGGTGCCTTCGGCGCCTGTGCCGCGGTGGCGCCAGCGCTCTCTGGCCACGCAGCGCTAGAGAGAGCCTATCGGGCGGCTGCATGGCAGCAGTTCTTGGCATTGGCAGTGAAATACCGCCTCAACGTACTCGTGGCCGGGGCGACCGGATCGGGCAAAACCACGCTGACCAAAGCGCTGATTCGCGAGATCCCTACAGCGGAACGCCTGATCAGTATCGAGGATGCGGCTGAGTTGGACCTGGCCTCGCATCCGAACGCGGTGCATTTGTATTACTCGAAAGACGATCAAGGGCGGGCACGTGTTACGGCGAAGCAACTGCTGGAGGCCTCGCTCCGTCTGCGCCCAGACCGCATCCTGTTGGCCGAATTGCGGGGTGAGGAGGCCTACCATTTCTTGCGCAATGTGAGCTCAGGGCACCCCGGATCGATCACCAGTGTGCACGCGGGCAGCGTTGAACTGGCCATCGAACAGGTGTCGCTCTTGGTCCGTGAGTCCAATGCTGGTCGCGATCTATCGCTCGCGGACCTGCGTCGGCTACTGCATGCCGTGTTGGATGTGGTGGTCTACTGCGCGCGCGAGGGCGAGCGACGGGTGGTGCGCACCGTCTGGTGGCGAGCCGCCGCGGCCGCCGCCTGATCGCGCTATGCTGCGCGAGGGCCCCTTGGGAGAGAGTAGATGCTGCGCTTGAATCGCGCCGATCATCGGTGGATGCGGTGGAAAAATGGCAAGGGTGAAACGATCGAAATTGCGGTAGAACCGCCCGCAGCAACGGTAGACACCTTCGACTGGCGCGTCAGCATGGCGGCGGTGATCGAGGACGGGCCGTTCTCGTGCTTTGACGGCGTGGATCGCTCGTTGGCCGTCTTAAGCGGCGGTGACCTCACGCTGTGCATCGCTGATGCACCCGCAGTCCGTCTGCAGGCCTCCGGCTTGCCGTGGTCATTCCCGGCGGATGCGCCGTGTCTGGCGCAATTGCACGGCGACCCGGTCACCGATCTGAACGTGATGACCCGCCGCGGTGTTTGGCAGCACACCTTGCGACGCATGCCCCTGACCGCGACCGTCGAGCAGGGATCGCCAGTGGCGATACTGGTGGCCGCGCCCGGAGCGGCGACCGTGAGCGTGGATGGCGCGGTCATCGAACTGTCTGCACTGGATGCGCTACGGCTCGCTGCGGGCGCCGAGCTCGCGCTGCTGGCCGGGACGGCATGGTTGGCCCAATTTGAGCGGACAGTGCCCTAGACGATACGCCGCGCGCTGTCGCGCATCGTCGCGAGGGTGGGTCGTACGGCCCTAAGACGCGCAGTGGGTGTCCGGAAATCCCGGCGTACCGCACCGCGTGTGCCAGTGTTTCACGGCCTCCCAGGCATCGACCGCGGTCTCGGCGTACGCGATGAGATTTCGCTCCTGCGGTTCGATCAATCCCTCCGCGACCATGTGGTCGAGGTTGAGCAGGCGATCCCAGTAGGCGCGCCCGACCAGCACCACAGGCACGGGCGGCATCTTGCGGGTCTGCACGAGGGTGAGCGTTTCGAACAACTCATCCAGTGTGCCAAAACCTCCCGGGAAGGCGACGAGGGCGGCGGCGCGACGCATGAAGTGCAATTTACGCATCGCGAAATAGTGGAACGAGAGGCACAACCCGGGGCTGATGTAAGGGTTCGGTTTTTGTTCGTGCGGTAGCGCGATATTAAGGCCCACCGATACGGCACCCACATCGGACGCACCGCGGTTAGCGGCCTCCATGATACCCGGGCCACCGCCGGTCATGATCACGACGCGATCGCCCTGTGGCGTCGGCGGTAGTTGGCCCACCAGCCGCCCAAACTCTCGTGCGACGTCGTACCAATGCGAGAGCGTGGCGCGTCGTTCGGCCCGAGCGAGGGCGCTCTGCAGCAGCGCATTCGTCGGATCCACCTGGAGCGCATCGGCTGCCGTCTGCACCTCGGCGGCTGCGCGGTCAGTCTCCACGATACGCGCACTACCGAAGACCACGATGGCATGACGGACCCGATGGGTGGTCAGTGCTAATTCCGTCTTCTCATAATCGAGACCGAGACGAATACCCCGCAGTTCGTCGGAGGCGAGAAACTCAAGGTCCAAATCGGCGCGTCGGTACGCCGAACTCTGGACGAGCGCGTGTACGCGCTCGTCCGGCGTGGCGTCGGGCGGAACAGTCACGATTAGGCTCCAAGCGCCTTCGGTAAGGCAGCGAGGAACGCGTCCGTCTCGTGCTTCAGCCCGATTGATACGCGAGCCCAGGTATCGTAACCATCAAAGTGGCGACCCACTTTGATGCCATGAGCCAACATCCGATCCTGAAACAGCTTGAGGGGATTACCCGTGTCAAAAAACACGAAATTGCCCTGCGATTCCGCGCGCGGAAGGCCTCTCGCGTCGATCGCCGCATGAATCCGATTACGATCCGACACCAACGCCGTGCGCGTCTGCGCCAAGAAGGCATGATCGCCCAGGCTCGCGGTCGCCGCCGCAATCCCGGTGCTGTTGGGATAGGTCAGTCCCCACGCCGCGACCGTCGGTGCCGTGTCGGCATGAGCGACGGCGTAGCCCACGCGTAAACCGGCGAGGCCGTGAATCTTGGAGAAGGTGCGCAGCACCAGCAGATTCGGCACCTCCTGCACGAGGTGATCCACCGAACCGGCCTGCGGATCGTTCACCAGGTGGATATACGCTTCGTCCACGACGACGAGTACGTGCGGTGGCACCGCTTTAATGAAGTCCTCCAAATCGCTGCGCCGGACGACGGTGCCGGTTGGGTTGTTGGGGTTACAGACGTAGACGACGCGGGTCTGCGGGCCGATGGCGGCATGCATGCGCGGGAGATCGTGCCGGTGCTCGGCATCGACCGGGATCCCCTTCACGGTGAGTCCCAGTCGAGCGCCGAACGCGGGCAGTTCCTCGTAGGTCGGTACGGCCGCAATGAGTTCGCCACCCGGGCCGGGGTGGGCGCCCATCAGCGCCGAAATCTTGAGCAGTTCGCCCGAACCGGTGCCAATGATCACTTGCGCGGGGGCGACGCCGTGGGTGGCGGCCAGTGCGACGCCGAGCGCATCGACCTCGCTGTCGGCGTAGCGCGGCGCCCGCACGATGCTGGCGAGGATGGCTTCGCGCGCCTTCGGCGATGGGCCGTAGGGGTTCTCATTGCCGTCGATCCGGATCAATCCGTCCGTGGACGACGGATGGGGGTTCGCCACATGGCCGCGCTTCTGGGCGTCGGCCCCCGCGAACGGTGCCGCGGCAAACAAGGCGGCAGCCCCCATCAGTGCACGGCGGCGCGACAGGCGGGGCAGTTCGAGGACGGTGGACTCGGGGACGTCGTGGCTCATGGCATTCTCCCTAGCAGAACCCGGACGCTACCACGGGCCGGGGCATGGCGTAACGATCCGCCGGCACCCATCGCCTGTTTTCCATCAAGGGCGCGCGCAGGACGACCGACGGCGCAGCGCGCGGGCGCGCGAATATTGCGATGATAGGCCTCCAATTCCGCCCGCCGGCGCTCCGTCGGACAGGCGGGTCGATGACTGCAGAAGGAAGAGCCATGCGTGATCTGAACCGTTCGTGCCCACTCGGCCGGAGTGGCCTGTCCGTCGCCCCGGTCGGTTTTGGTATGTGGCGTATGGTGGGCGAGGATCTGAACGCTGCGCTTGCGACGGTTGACGCCGCCCTCGATGCGGGCATGACGCTTTTCGATACGGCGGACATCTATGGTCTCGGTACGTCGCTCGGGTTTGGAGGGGTCGAACGCCTATTCGGGCGCCTCCTCAACGCGCGGCCGTCGTTGCGGGGAGAGATCGTGCTGGCCACCAAAGGGGGGATCACGCCGCCGGTGCCGTACGACTCGTCGGCGGATTACCTCGTGCGCGCCTGCGAGGCGTCGTTGACGCGGCTGGGTGTTGAGGTGATTGACCTGTACCAGATACACCGTCCGGATCACCTAGCCCATCCTGCGGAGGTGGCTGCGGCGCTGGAGCGACTGCACCGCGACGGCAAAGTGCGCGCCATCGGCGTGTCGAACTACACGGTGGCACAGACGCGGGCGCTGATGGCACACCTGTCGCTGCCATTGGCCTCGGTACAGCCTGAATATTCGCCGTTGTATTTAGGACCGCTGGAGGACGGCACATTGGATCTCGCCATGGAGCAGGACCTCGCGGTCTTGGCCTGGTCGCCGTTGGGGGGCGGTCGGTTGATGGGCAGCGGCGCCACCGATCGCGAGCGTGCCGTGATTGCTGCTCTCGATGCGCTGGCGGCCACGCATGGGGTGACGCGAGCGAGCGTGACGGCCGCATGGGTCCTGGCGCACCCGAGTCGGCCCATCCCACTGATGGGCAGTCAGTCGCCCGAACGGCTGCGTGTGCTGCGTGAGATCACGTCGATCACGCTCACGCGGGAGCAGTGGTACACGGTCCTCGTTGCGGCCCGCGGGGCGCCGATGCCGTGACGCGTAGGGGTCATTGACGTCGTCACCGCGTCGCGCTGCGCGGTACGATACCGACGACTACCGACCGAGGTGCTAGGGGGCACCCAGGTGACCGGGCAGCGTTCAAACACGGGAACATCGGCCATGAACAGGTCTCGATCGCTGTTATGGGTGCTGACTTTGCTCGTTGCAGGGTCGATGACGCAGGCCGCAGAAACAGGCTGTGGACACTTTGCGGTCGGTAGCGGGTCGTACACGGCACGGCACCGCGGGGTGACTCGGCACTACAGGGTCTACGTACCCCAGGGCTACGATGGCACGCATCCGATGCCTGTCGTGCTCGCATTCCATGGATGGAGTGGTGACGAGAACGAATTTATCGACGATGCGGCAGTCACCCAAGACGCCGATCGTCGCGGCTACATCATCGTGGCCCCACGAGGCCTCGGCTCGGAAGGTCCGGAACATCGCAATAATTCATGGACATTCCGAGGTTCTGCCAGTGGCGTAGCTCCGAACGGTGAGCCGATCTGCGATGCGACACTGACACCGGACTATCGGTATCCCTCGTGTCGCAGTGACGTGGCGAAATCCACCTGTTCGTGGACGCAGTGTCAGGACGACGATGTCGATTTCGTACAGGCGCTGGTGCAACGCGTCGAGTCGACGTGGTGCGTCCAATCCGAGCGGGTGTATGCGGTCGGCGGCTCCAACGGCGGTATGTTCGTTTGGGAGCTACTGCAGAATCCCAAGACGTCGGGGCTACTACGGGCGGCGGCCCCGATCGTTGGATTACCGCATCGAGGGTATCTCGACGGACCCGCGGGTCCCACGGCAACACCGGTGATCTTGATCACCGGTGTTCGCGATCCGGTTGTCCCTCCGGGGCCGTGGGACGATACGTCGGCGACGACGACCTCGAATGACAACGATCGCTACTTCTATACCGGCGCGACCGCGATCATGCGCCGCTGGGCGGCGGCCTCCGGCTGTGGGGTCGCTGAGAGCGAAGCGGCGACACCCTTCGGCGCTGCCGCGGCCGACTGCCGCAGTTACTGCGCGCGCGAAGCGGGAAAATGGCCTCGCGTGCTGGATTGCCGCGCCGACATGGGACACGACTATGGCTTGAGTTGGTCGTGGCCCTTGATCATGGATTTTTTCGATCGGCAGTGACACCAAGGCGCCCAGACCAAGCGCGTCCGGTTAATGAGGGGCGCTGTGCGCACCGTAAGCGTCAAACCATTCCGCGATGCGCCGTGTGCGATCCTCGGCGTTCTTCGAGAGCGAATGGCCATCCGATCCATAGATGACGAGCGAGTACACTTTTCCGTGGGACTGCAACGCGTCTGCCATGCGTAATGCCTGTGTCACGGGGACGAGAGGATCCTCGCGGCCGTGCAGAATCAGGACCGGCACATTGATCGCGTCTGGCCAGAGCGCTGCCGATCGATCGCGAAAGTGCTCCGCCGCGCGGTGGGCGTAGTCGGGCCATACCTTGGGTGCCCCATCAAACCATTGGTTGCCGTTCAGGAACCAGTCGCCGTGGATGAACGTGTGGGTGTCTTCGCTGAGCAAGGAAGGTCCGGCGATCACCGCCGCGGCTCGGACCGGCGCGCCTCGCTTCAGCGCGATGTAGGTCATCGTTCCGCCGCGCGACTGGCCGAGCATGTAGAGCCGATCCGGATCCACAAAATCCAGCGCCTTGACTGTCGGCACGAGATTGAGAACGTCATCGACGTCCTTGCCGCCCCATTCGTCGCGCTTCCCCGTCTCGCCGTGAAACCGGTAATCCGAGGCTATGACCACGAAGCCCTTTTCGGCGAGCATTAACAGGTCCACGAGATACAGACACGAATCGCTGTCTTCCTTGCACGGCACGTTGTAGTTGCCGATACGTCCGTAGTCGCCTGTTCCGCCGCGATTAAAGCTAATCGCGGGCCAACGTTTACCTTGTGGATTCCGCGGACGGATCAGTAATCCGCGAAGGGCTTGCCCGTCGCTCCAATAGCGGATGTCGAGCGCCGTGAACTGGTTTTGCGTTCGGGCATGCTCGTAAATCGCGGGCGTGAAATACTGGTGGGTGAAGTCGTCCAGTTCGCTCCAGTCCGGTAATGCCGACCACGGCGCTTGACTGATAAGCTGACCGTCGGCGGGTGCGCTCTGGCTTCCCGACATTACGGTCAGAAGGGCCGCGGCGACGGGCGCCCAGACTGGTTTGCGTGGATGACTGCGTGTCATGGACAATCCCGTTAAGTTGGATGTTTTCATCGTTGGTGCCGTCCGTGTTCCCGAGACCAATGGCGTGCCGCGCGCTTTTTCCACCAGAGATAGATTCCGGTGACGCTGAGTACAACGGTATAGACGCCGATCAGGCAGATCAGCCACCGATACCATAGGGAATCCATGGGGTCGCTCGCGAAATGCAGAGCCCGCAGCCAATTCGTTACCGTGTTGCCGCTGTGCTCGCCGCTGAATCGCAGCACCTTAACGAGCTGTCCGGTGTCACCGTCAAACCAAATATCGACGCTGGAAAACTGCGGAAACCGACGGTCAGTGGCGACGCTGTACGAGTAGATCCCGTTCGACGCGAAATACGCCATCATCGTGGGCTTGAGCGTTTTGAAGTGTTCTGATTTGGCTTGATCCGCGACGATGGCGTCGCCGGACGCCTGAGCCGCGGACCAGTCGAGTTGGGGTGCCACCGCCGGCGAATGCTGCGGCAGATCGCCGAGTTCTTCGCCCATCGATCGGTAGTCGAGTACAGCGGCCGTGATCGGCTCGTACACTTGGTAGCGGGTGAGCTCGACGCTAGACCACGCGAAAACGAGCAGAAGAGGCCAGAACCACAGGCCGCCTGCACGGTGCAGATCAAACTGCAGACGAAAGACGCTGGCGGCCGTTTTGATGCGCCACGCGTCCTTCCAGCGCTGGAAGAAGCGCCGCCAACCGCGTGGGAACGTTAAATAAACCGCATAAAAACAATCGAGCGTCCACAGGATCGCCACGATACCCAGGATCCAGTTCCCCACAGTGCCCAACGTCAGGGTAGTGTGGACCGCGTACACGAACGGCATCACATTAGGCCAAAAGCCTTGGGTGTACCGCGACTCGCTGTAGCGGGCGAGTTCGCGTCCGGTCCACGGGTCAAGCGCGATCCAACCGTCCTCGAGGGTGAATGGTCGGTGGGTGGCCGGATCGATGGCCGGACTGATCCGGACCATGGTTTGGCCCGTGGACGATCCATCAAAGAAATAGGCGACCCGGGCGGTGGGTCCGATGCGTTGCTGCGCCTTGACGGCCAGTTGTGCCAGCGGCAACGGTTTGGCGCCGGGATACGGTGCCTCGGCATAGAGCGTGGGCGCCAACCATCGTGAGAGGGGCGCTCGGAATGCGATGAGACTTCCGGTCAGGCCCTCCACAATGAGAACGACACTCAATGCGAGTCCGACCCAGCGGTGGATCGTCACCCAGACGGCGCGGATCGACATTATCGACCTCGTCGCTTGGCAGCCCAGAGTACGACGCCCGTGGTGGAGACCGCCGCCAGAAGGATACCCAACACGCAGACGACGATACGGTAAACCGTGTAGTCAAAGGGGTCGCCAATCATGTGGAACGCGATCAGCCAGTCGGTCGCGATACTGGCTCGGGTTCCGTCGGTCGTTGCGATGACAGGCCCTGGGGCTCCCGTATCGCCGTCGAAATAAAAAATAAGATCCCGATCCTCTGGAAACCGCCGCGACGTGCGCAGGCGGATGGAGTACTGGTGGGAGTGAGGGTCATACCAGAGACTGTCCGGTGCGGCGACTGCGTACCCGTCGCGCCGAGCGAAGGTCTGGGCAAGGGTCTCACCGCGATCCAAGGCTTGGTGCCAGTCGAGCGCCGGCACTGGCGTTGCCCGTGGCGTCTGGCGCTCAAAGAATGCCGCTGTCGCTGAGGTATTCGGCCCAAAGATCCCCGTCATCGTGTTTGCGAAAGCGCCGAAGTTGTCGACCAACGCGACGCTCGACCAGGCGAATAACAGCATCGGTATCCACACCCATAAGCTCCCGGCGCGGTGTAGGTCGTAATTGATGCGCGGCCACCGCGCTCGCCATTTAATCTGCCAGGCGGGTTTCCAGCGACGCCAGAATGCGTTGAATCCCCGCGGTAACGTGAGATAAACCGCCCATAGGGAGTCGAGGGTCCACACCAGAGCGGTGATGGCGAGTATCCAGATGCCCGTGGACCCCAGCGCTAAGGTCTTGTGAAGATCGTAGACGAAGGGCATCACATTCGTGAGCACGCCCTGATCGCTGTAGAGCCGCGCGTCCATGCGCCGGATCACTCGTCCGCGCCACGGATCCAGTGCCAGATACAGGGGCGCGATCGATGCGCGTGTGGCGAGGCCGGTTTTGGGCACGAGATAAACGAGTGCCACGTCGTCGCCCATGGGCAGAAACCAGTGGAATTCCCGCTGCGGTTCCGCCGCTTGTGCGGCGTCGATTAACGTGGCGAGATCGAGCCGTCGTGCAGTCGAACTCGGCGCGGTGGCGAAAAGCGCCGGATCAAAAAAACGGGTGAGGGGGCCACGGAAGGACAGCATGGCGCCGCTGATCCCCTCGATCAGCAAGAACAGCGCCATGCCCAGACCAACCCACCGATGCAGGGTGAGCACGACGGAGCGGGCAGAGGTCTTGCCTCTGCCTACCGATGACATGTTCATCCCTCGGATACCTCCTGCATCGGTCCGCGGCTGCCGTGAACGCGCTTAGAACTCAAACCGGACGGTCGCCATGGCGGAGCGCGGGTCGCCGTACACCGCGTTGACCAGATTCCCGCTCGAGCCCGAGGCCCAGTTGGCAATGTTCAAGTAGCTCTTATTGAACAGATTATTCACGTTGATCTGATAAGTCACCGGCCGTCGGTTCCACGTCGAGTGATAACTGGCCATGGCGCTCACGACCGGGTACCCCGGCGTCACAATCGTATTGGTCGCATCCATGGAGCCGCCGCGATAGGTCACACCGCCGCCGGTGGTCCAGTTCTTCAGAGCGCCGGCGTCAAACGCGTAAGTCGTCCAGAGGCTCGCCATATTCTTCGGCGTGCTCGGCATCGTCTGGCCGACCAAGAACGAATTGCTGGTATCGGGTGAAAACGAGCTCTCGCTGACGCGTGCGTCGGTATACGCATAGGTCAGCAACGCGTTCCAATGGGGCAGCAACTCGCCTTTGAGATCGAATTCCACGCCCCGGCTGCGTACGGCGCCGATCGTGGTCGATGGGATGGAGGCGCCCGGCGGTGCGGGTGCCGTACAGCCAAACGGATTATGGGCCAGATCCGGGTCGCAGACCGGTATGTTGGTTTTGGTCAGGTCAAAGAGCGCCACGCTCGCGAACGCTTTGCCGTCCAACCAGGTCGTTTTGGCGCCGATCTCCTTTTCCCGCGCGTCCGTGGGTTTCAGGGGAATGCCTTGCCAGTTGACCCCATAATTGGGATTAAACCCGCCCGCATAATGCGCGTAGAGGCTCAACCACGGGGTGGCTTCCCAGAGTGCCCCTAGGCGCGGAGTCGTCGCGGACGGCACCGTAAATGGTGCGTTCGGTACGTGCGACCCATCACCGCCAAACGCCGGCCCCGTGGCATTCCAGCCCCCTTGATCCACCCGTTGGTAGCGTAGCCCCGCCGTAATATCAATCCCGTGCGGGAGTTTGATCTCGTCTTGAACGTACAGGCCCTTGTTGTAGGTCACCGTGTCGCCGTCAAAGGCCGCGACCGTATCAAGGGGAGGGGCCACGATAGGGAACGGATTCGGTGCGTTTACGTTGATCGTCGTCGGGGGCGCGAAATCGAGCGGAACGTACAGAGGGCCGCCGTTGGTCACACGATAGTAGTCGGCCCCCAACAACAGCGTGTGCTTGGCGCCGAGCGCCGTAAAATGCCCTTCGAGATCCAGTTCGGTGGCCAGCGTTTCTTCGTGACCTTTGAACCCGTAGCCGCTTTGCGTCGCCTGTAAAATCAGGCCGGTCGGATCGTAGTTGAAGCCGTAAATGTTCGCGGAACTGCCGGCGTCGGCCGCCTTACTGCGAACGAACACCTGACGTACCGTCCAACGACTATCAAAGTCGTGTGACCAGTCCAACCACTCCTGATCGCGCCGACCGTTGATCGTAATGGGATACGGTGCCAGCAGGTTCTGGCTGCGCGAGATCGGCACGAACTGTCCGTTGAAATAAGGCACAACCTCGCCGTTGTCATTAGCGTACGGGTTGTCTTCGTAGGACAGTTTCAAATGGATCTTTGTAGCCGATGACACGAGCCAGGTCAGACTGGGGGAAACGTACGTTTTCTGCATCCAGTCACCGACATGCCAACTGTGGGTCGTTTCATAGGTCGCATCGAGGCGGTACAGCAGTGTCGCGTCTTTGTTCAAGGCGCCGGCGCTATCTAGGTCCGTGATGTAGTGATCCCACGATCCCGCAGACACGCTGACGGCGGTATACGGTGTCGCTTGCGGCTTTTTGGTAATGATGTTGACCATCCCGCCGGGTTCGACGGAGCCATAGAGGATAGCCGCAGGCCCCTTCATCACTTCGATGCCTTCCGCATCCGACAGGTTGCGTAGTCCGAATCCACCGTATTCGATGAAACGGAAACCATCGATAAAGACGGTCGACGTCTGAAATCCGCGCAGCGTGATGGACTCTTCACCGTAGACGCTCCACGCATTGGAGACCACGCCGCTGACGTTGGTTAGCGCTTGGTCGAGCGTGGTGGCTTGCTGCTCCTTGAGTAAATACTCCGGAATTACTTGAACGTTGATGGGCGTCTCCATCACCGGCGTGTCGCTCTTGGTGGCGCTGCTAGCGCTCGGCGTGATGTAGACGCTCTCGTCCGACCCGTTGACCGTTAATTTGGGGAGTTCGGTGCCCACGGGGTCAGCAGCCCAAGCGGGAAGTTGGGCGACGGTTCCGCAGAGCAGTGCGAGCGGCAGGTATGGATGGGATTTGGACATGGTGTTCTCAATTCAGAAGGAGGTCTGTAGATGGGCGAGCATGGGTTGATTGCTGCTCGACACCAAACGCAAGACCTTGCATCGCAACGGCGGGTATGCGCCCAAAGGCCGCCAGCACAAAGGCGAACACGACTGAGACACTGGCCAAGACTGAGGCCCGTCTGCGCAAGGTCGCCATCCGTGATGGGTCTTAGAAGACCCAGCGAGCAAAGTCATCGGGCGCACTGTGGGTGCGCGAGATAGGAATCGGGTTTAAGCCAACCCGGGGACTTTGTTAGGCGAGAGAGGGCGGCCCGCGGGGGAGCCGGGTGGGCACGACGGTGCCCAAGGGAACGAAGGGACGCTCGGGAACTGGTGGAGATTCCGTGTCGCCGATGACAGCCGCGGCAGGTGCGGCGGCATGGCCGCCGGCCATGGAGGTGACGGCTGCCGCGAAGGGGCAGACGGAGGATTTTTCATGATCGGTGGCATCGCCACCGTGATGGGGAAGAGGGCTATCGGTTGGAGCCAGGCCGGGGGCCACGCTCTCCGACGAGTGATCGACGAGGGAAGCACTCAGCCCCGCGTGTGTGGATGCGACGCCTTGGCAGAACACGAGCCCACCGGCGCTGGGCATGAACCCGATCGGCACCAAGGCGCGTGCGACGAACACGGCCAGCAGCAGCACTGCCAACAGTGGATTCTGAGCCCAACGGAATGCCGATCGGATAGTCACGCCCGGGAGCATAGCGCAAGCGTTGCTCGTCCCGCACGGGGGTGATTACCCCAGCACAGTGGGTCGAGTGCCACGACGGCGGGAAAAACCTTAGCGGATCACGCTGAAGACGGCTCTCGGCCCGGATCTATAGCCAGCCACAGTAGGCCTGCTGTTGTAGCAAACGCAGTACCGGTGATAAACGCGCCATCCCAGCCACCGTGCCCCGATAGCCAGCCGACCACGGGGCCGGCGATGATTCCACCGATGTTGCCGAAG
>Ga0214202_1000037_pt1 | contig 71956 bp, 58 predicted proteins | sample TroBogEpilimnion_9_FD_153040 | JGI IMG/M metagenome (GOLD analysis project Ga0214202, IMG submission 153040) | Freshwater microbial communities from Trout Bog Lake, WI - 03JUN2009 epilimnion | ecosystem: Environmental > Aquatic > Freshwater > Lake > Epilimnion/Euphotic zone | place: Trout Bog...
TCCAGATTCAGATGGTCGCAGAAGTCCATGAACTCTTCGCGTAACACCCCGAGGTGTATGCGGCTCGGGACACTGACCACGAGCCGGAGCGAGAACATCGGTGCTCCGGTGTGCGCCGCGGCATAACTGTGGGTATCGAGTTCGGCGATATCAACCCCCCGCGCGGAAAAGAAACCCGACACGCTCGAGACGATGCCCGGCTGGTCCAGGCAGACGATATCGACGGAGTAGGGCAGCATGTCCGAGCGCACCGGCCGCGGTTCGGTGCGGCGACACTGGATCGCCACCTGACCGACTTCGCCGATGCGTTTCACTTCCGCCTCGATTTTGGCGAGCGCATGCCAGTTGCCCGAGATCAACAAGGACATCACGAACTCGGAGCCGAGGGCCGACATCCGGCACTCGACGACGTTGCCACCGCAGTCGGTGATGGTGCGGGTCAGATCGTGCACGAGACCCGTGCGGTCGCTGCCGATGGCTGAAAGGGCAAGAAGCTGCTTCATCCGGGAACTTTTTGGGGGGGAGGGTGCCCTTAGTCTACCGCGACAGCGAGGTGCCCGGGGTTTTGCTTGCGCGGGCTGCCCCCCCATCAGTACCATCACCGACCCCGGTGCCTCTCTGCCCTACAGACAAAACCCGAGTCCGATCACATGTATAGCGGCAGTATCGTTGCCATCGTCACCCCCATGACCGAGACCGGCGAAGTCGATTACGCCGCGTGGGACCGGTTATTGGATTGGCATCTGGCCCAAGGCACCGATGGCATCGTGGTCTGCGGTACGACGGGCGAGTCTCCGACCGTGACGCTGGCCGAGGCGTTGGAGTTGACTCGGCGTGCCGTGGCGCGCCTCGAGGGTCGGTTGCCGGTGATCGCCGGCAGCGGCACCAATGATACGGCCGCCAGCATTGAGCGCACCCGCGCATTGGCCGCGGCCGGTGCGGACGCCGTTCTCGTCGTGACCCCGTATTACAGCAAGCCGACCCAAGAAGGGTTGTACCAACACTTCACCGCGATCGCCGACGATTCGCCGGTGCCGGTCATTCTGTACAACGTGCCCGGACGGACCGGCGTGGACATGCTGCCGGCCACCGTGGGTCGGTTGGCGCAGCATCCGCGCATTGTGGCCATCAAAGAAGCGGTCGCGGGTGACGAGCGGGTCCGTGAGTTGCGCGCGGCCTGTGGCGAAGACTTGGATGTGCTGTCTGGGGATGACCCGACCGCGGTGGACGCAATCCTCGCCGGTGCGAAGGGCGTCATTTCCGTGACGGCGAACGTCGCGCCCGCGGCCATGAGCGCGGTCTGCGAAGCGGCGTTGGCCGGAGATATTGAAGCGGCGCGTGCCGCTGATGCGCCGTTGCGCGTCTTGCACGGCGCCTTGTTTGTCGAACCGAACCCGATTCCGGCGAAGTGGGCGGTACACCGCCTCGGCTTCATCGGAACCGGGATACGCTTGCCGCTGACACCGTTGACGGTGGGTGCGCAGGCTGATGTGTTGGCCGCCATGACGGCCGCAGGGGTTGCCTAATGTTGATGTTCCGGCCGAAAACGATCGTCCTCGCGTGCGCACTGACCGCGACGGGTTTGGCGTTGGGGGGCTGTAAGTCGCTCTCGTCGATGCATCTGCTGAGCTGGCACAAGAAGGACCCAGCGAAGGAGTTGTGCGAAGAGCATGCGCCGTATTTGGCTGCCCGGTCCGTACCCACCCTGCGGGTGGGGGATGGCTTGACGCCACCGAATACCCACAACTCGATCAAGATTCCGGACGGCCCGGGCGAAACGCACGAGCACACGGTGAAGGAGGGCTGCTTGGACAGCCCGCCACCGTTCGACGCGGGCACGAAGGCGAAGGCTCCGGCGGCTTCGGCCAAGCCGACACACGACGCTCCGGGTAATTAAGCGTAATTGGGTTTGCCTAACGGCGCGCGCGCGGTTAGGCTTGCCGGCTTCGGAGAGGTGGCCGAGTGGTCGAAGGCGCTGGACTGGAATTCCAGTTATACCCTCACAGGTATACGTGGGTTCGAATCCCACCCTCTCCGCCAGACAGTTGAAGTACGAAGCCGGCTCACGCCGGCTTTGTGCTTTTTACGGGGAAAATAGCGCTATTCGCGCGCCCGATGACTCTGTTTGGCAGGGTCGAGCGCGAAATTCGCGCCAAACGCCCGACTCATTCTCTACTTTGAAAAAGTCAGAGTCACTTGAGCGCAAAATTACTGAACTTGGAATCGCAATGGCTCGAGTTGGCTTAAACCAATTTACCTAGCGCTTCTGCCATCCGCGTTTGCCAGCCCGCCCCGGTTGCTTTCCACCGTGCCAACGTGTCTTTAGGCACTCTCAGCGATATCAGCGTTTTTGATTCAGGCGATTTCGGGCGACCCCGCGGCTTGACCATTTCTGCAACCGTGGATTTGCCAAAAAGTTCGGGCAGCACCTCTTTTGCGGGTCGTGCTTTTGCGAAGGTCGCGGCCGTCCAAACGGGGTTTTCGCGGTCCGCCTTTTCAGGATTCGGTTTGTGCTTCATAGAGGTTGATCTCGCGTTGATTCGCTCGGCGGAGGCTGATGACATGTGTCGCTGTTCCCCTCGGAGTGAAGACCAGCATATGCAGACGAGTGTCTATGAAACCGAGTGCCTGCATTCGACGCTCTCCATAGTCCCGACGTAGGTCTTCAACAATCAGGGCTGAATCCCATTCAAATCTGGCGACGAGCGTGAACGGGATTCCTCGCAGGGCGAGGTTCCGTTCGTTCTTTGCCGGATCGAAAGAGATATCCATTCAGATTTATTATATATACGTATATACAATAAATCAAGTGGAATCTATTCTTGTTGTAAGTCCTTCCAAGGGTAGCGCTAATGCGTCGGCGCGATTCCGATGTACTAATGGATTCGAATCTCGCCTTCTCCGCCAGACAGTTGAAGTACGAAGCCGGCTCACGCCGGCTTTGTGCTTTTTACGGGGAAAATAGGCCTATTGGGTCGCTCTGTGACTCTGGCTAAGACCCTACTTCGGCCGTGTGCGGCTTCACCCCGGGCGCTTTCCTCTTTTTGCCAAAAGACAGAGTCGCATCGGCGTCAGTCCCGACGAGCGTAGCCCGTGTCGAGGGTTCAATCAGGCGTATCGGGCTCGCTGTTCAGACCTAGCCAGCGGCACAGAGTTAGCCCTAATCGCCGCAAGGGAGAGCCTCTCTGATTGGCGGCCGTCCAAAATGGCCTCGGTCAGATCGGGGCTTAAGAACGCGAGCCCAAGCAGTCCCGGCCTTTCGAGCCGAAGCGATTGCTGTCTGCCAACATCGGGGTGTGATTTTTAGATCGCAATTCTGAAGTAATCAGGATGGATCAATTCGAAGACTGGCCTCATCGGGCGACAAAACGCTGATACCGAAAGGCGAAAAATCCTTGATGTTGCGGGTGATGACGACCAGGTTGTGCGCTAAGGCTGTGCCGGCGATCACCGCGTCAGCCATGCCTGGGTCATGACCCGCAGACAATGCCTTCGCTTCGAGCCTACCGGCAGCCTCAGCCCCCTGCGCATCGAAGGCAAGGATTTTGTCGTCGTAGGCCGAGATCAGGCCGTTAAGCCATGCGGTCAGGGCACTTGCCTTCGCCGTCGCCCCCTTGTGCTCGAGGAGAGAGATTCCCTTTTGAATCTCGTGGATGGTCACAACCGAAAGAAAGATTTTCCCGTCGGTGTCTTGACGATCGAGCCATTGTAGGAAATCAGCAGGTGCCTCCAATTTCGATGGTGCCAGCATCGAGACGACATTGGTGTCGATCAGAAAACCGGTCAAAGCTCGACATCCCGCGAGGGGCTGCGGTTGCGGCCTAAATCTCCGCCTGGGAATGTCCGCAGATAACTGACCAATCCCGCCCGTTTACGGTCGAGCGTCTTGCGCGCAATCTCTGCGGCCTCCACGGAGACAAGCGCCGCAACAGGCTTTCCATGGCGGGTGATGGTCACGATTTCGCCTTTGATGGCTTCATCCACGAGGCTGGAAAATCCAGCTTTGGCGTCCCGTAGGTTGATCGCTCGCATGTAAGGCCTCACGAATGTGGATCTATGTGACTACATTTAGTCTATCAGCAGGCGAATTTCAAGGGCTGTTTCCGGTCAACCGGACGTCGCCTTCGGTTCGATGCATTTGACGTTCCGGAGTGTGTAGTGAAGCTATGTTCAGGCTGGCGCCCTCCCTGCAATCGGGGCTATGTTCCCTGTTCGGTTCGCGTCTCTTTTCATAGAAATTCCTGCAACTCTCTGATGCGGCGAGAGATTTCAGTTGGACGTGGGGGAAGGCCTGTCGAGGTCATTGAAATTCCCTGAAAAATTCCCTGTTACGCGGTTCGGTGTTGCTGAGAGCAGTATCTGGCAGACTCGATCCACCGCCAGACAGTTGAAGTACGAAGGCGGCTCATGCCGGCTTTGTGGTTCTTACAGGAGACCAAGTCCAAGCGGTCGCCGGAATCTTGCCGATCTTCGCAAAATACAGAGTCGTGTCGGCTCCGTATTGCCCGGAATAGCCCAGATGCGAGCCCTATTCAGACGGAGGTGAGCGATCTCCGTCACACAGCGCAAGCTGGGTCAATCTAGGCCGTAGACGAACCTCTCCGCGGTGTCCTACTGAGCCTGAGTCGAACGGGGTGATATCTCGAGCGCCAAGAAAACGATGATCGACTGATTCAATCGCACGACATCCTCATCGTCCAAGTGTCCTAGCGCCCTGCCTAATTCGGACTTCGGGACGGTTGCGATCTTGTCGACCATTAAGCGCGAGGCGCAGCGCAGGTCGTTCCGATCGCTCGGTTGAATGAGCAGTCGAAAGAGGGGCGCTTAGGTTTCATCGGTCGTAAACGCACACAGCGTGATTGAATCAGTTCCATCAAAATTGTCGTCTTGAATGACGACTGTCGGTAGAGGGTTACCGGCATCGTCTTTTCCACCGGAAACCGTTCAAATGTCACCCCATCTCAGGCATCGACCCAACCGGAACCGTATCGATGAAGGCTTGATCTTCGTCCGCTGGAAAGCTGGCCGCAACCAACGCGGATTGCCGTCGCGCCTCTCACTGAAACGCCGGTGCGCAAACGTCGGGAACCCAGATTTGTATCGGCCGCAAGCCTTGAGCGCGTAATCGCGCTCGGTGTTCTGCGACCTTGACCCGGGAAGAGCGGGGAGGGCTTACCTTTGTCATCAGCGGGCATCCTATTGGTTAGCATGTAACCTAGCGTGGCCTGGGGGTCGGCGCGAGTAGGATGTTGCGCTGGTGCGTCCGCTCGTAGAGTCGACGCGGAGAACGGATTGCAGCGAGGGTCGCATCCAAATGCGCCCGCTAGGTTGCTCCCGACCGTCGCGGGTTGTCCGCGGGTCAATCGGCACTTGCCGAAGTCCGCGATACGGAACGCCTATTGCTGCGATCTGAACAATCGACCACGCTGACGCTGGATCTTTCGTACAGTGGCAGCTCCCGTCACCGAACGGCCTACACTGTCGTTAAGTGATACTGATACGGCGACTCTCGGGTGTTCGTCGGAACGCGATGCCGTACACAGGCTCGCGTCCTGACCGATGCTCAAACGCGACCTCCGAGGAGACGGCGATGACTGAACCCTCTGCCCCCGTGCAATGCCCCTTTCATTCCGCGAGCCGCGCTCGTGCGACGCATGGCGACCGATCCAATGCGGACTGGTGGCCGAATCAACTGAATCTCGCGATCTTGCACCAGCATCAGCCGGTGTCGAGTCCAATGGATGCTGAATTTAAGTACGCCGAGGCCTTTGCGCGGCTCGATTATGCAGCCCTCAAGCAGGATCTCGCCGCGCTGATGACCGACTCGCAGGATTGGTGGCCTGCCGACTGGGGGCACTACGGCGGTCTGTTCATCCGCATGGCGTGGCACAGCGCGGGCACGTACCGGATCGCGGACGGGCGGGGCGGCGCCAGCACCGGTAATCAGCGCTTTGCACCGCTGAACAGTTGGCCGGACAACGGCAACCTCGACAAGGCGCGCCGTCTCTTGTGGCCGATCAAGCAGAAGTACGGCAACGCGATCTCCTGGGCGGACCTCTATATTTTGGCGGGCAATGTCGCCATGGAGACGATGGGCTTCAAGACCTTTGGCTTTGCCGGTGGTCGAGAGGATATCTGGGCCCCGGAAGAGGATATTTATTGGGGCGCGGAAACCGAGTGGCTGGCGACCAGCGACCGGCCGCACAGCCGGTATCGCGGTGATCGCGATCTTGAGAACCCGCTTGCGGCCGTGCAGATGGGCCTTATTTACGTGAACCCGGAGGGGCCGGATGGACGGCCAGATCCCGTGGCGAGCGGCCGTGACATCCGTGAAACGTTTGCACGCATGGGCATGGACGATGCCGAAACCGTGGCACTGATTGCGGGTGGTCATACCTTCGGCAAGGCGCATGGCGCAGGCGACCCGGCCTTGGTCGGACCCGCGCCCGAGGCCGCACCGCTCGAAGCCATGGGGCTTGGGTGGATCAACCGCCACGGCACCGGTCGCGGCGGCGACACGACGACCAGTGGCATTGAAGGGGCGTGGAAACCCCATCCCACGACGTGGGACATGGGCTACCTCACCGTACTGTTCAAGTACGAGTGGGAACTGGTCCACAGCCCGGCGGGCGCGAAACAGTGGCGGGCCATGCACGTTGCGCCGAACGACATGATCCCCGGTGCGCATGACCCTACGCTGCGCGTTGCGCCGATGATGACCACCGCGGATCTCGCGCTTCGTTACGACCCCGTCTATGAGCCGATCGCGCGGTCGTACTTGGCTCATCCCGACGCGTTTGCCGATGCCTACGCACGGGCGTGGTTCAAATTGACGCATCGTGATTTGGGTCCGAAATCGCGGTATCTGGGCCCCGAAGTGCCTGCGGAGGACCTGCTCTGGCAGGACCCCTTGCCGCCGGTGGACCATCCGCTGATCGATGCGGCGGATATCGCAGCGCTCAAGCAGCAGGTCCTGGCCTCGGGACTGAGCGTGGCCGATCTCGTCTCAACCGCTTGGGCATCGGCGTCGACGTTCCGCGGCAGCGACAAGCGCGGCGGCGCAAACGGTGCGCGGGTTCGGCTCGCGCCGCAAAAGGATTGGGCGGTCAACGAGCCTGAACGCATTGCGCGCGTGTTGGCCCGGTTGGCGTTGATCCAGCACGCGTTTAACGATCGCCAGACCGGTGCCAAGCGCCTCTCGCTGGCCGATTTGATCGTGCTGGCGGGTACGGCCGCCGTTGAAGCGGCTGCGCTGGCCGCAGGACATCCCCTCCCTGTGCCGTTTGTCCCGGGCCGGACGGATGCCTCGGCAGAGCAGACCGACGCGGCGTCGTTCGCGGTGCTCGAACCGCCGGCGGACGGATTCCGCAACTACCACCGGGCGGACGATCGCGTGTCCCCCGAGGCGCGGTTGCTGGATCGCGCGCAACTGTTGACGCTGAGCGCGCCGGAGATGGTGGTGTTGATCGGCGGGCTGCGGGTGCTCGGAGTGAATCACGGTGGCTCGCGCGCGGGGGTCTTTACGCACCGCGTCGGTGCGCTCACCAACGATTTCTTCGTCCATTTGGTGGACATGTCGATCGCGTGGGCGCCGACGGGTGATAACGCCTATGCAGGGCGTGACCGTCGGACCGGTCAGCTCGCCTGGATGGCGACACGGGCGGATCTGGTTATCGGATCGAACGCGCAATTGCGGGCCATTGCCGAGGTGTATGCCCAGCACGACGGCGCTGCGAAGTGCGTGCGGGATTTCGCGGCGGCCTGGACGAAGGTGATGCATCTCGACCGGTTCGACGGCCGCTGAGCCCGTAGCGGTCGCGGCGGTGAAGGCGGTTCGGCGCTCGGCGAGCGACGAACCGCCCTGCCGTCGGCGGCGCCGGTGCCTGCGGAGCCGCGCGACGGATTCAGGCGTCGCGTTGGGTCAGCAGCATCAACTTGAAGTATTTGTGGTACGTCATTTCGGCCGCAAACACTGCGACCATGAAACCGGCACTGCCGTCCAACACGCCGAGCTTGATCACGTACGACTTAAAGAACGCTGCCGCCGCCCGTAAGGGTGCCGCGAAATACGTGCATCGACGCCCTTGCTCGTAAAGCATTCGCGCCTGCAAATCCGCGTATTGATTCACTTTACGCAAGTACGTGTCGGGGTCGACGAAGGACAAATGCTGCAGCGGTGCTGACAAGTGCGCGACACGTCCGGAATCCAGGGCGACGTTCTCGTGTACGAGCGCATCGCGGAATCGACCGCTGCCACGCCGAAACAGACGGATGCTCGACGTGTTCGCGTAGAACTCGGAGTGGCGGACGCGGTGACCGTAGAAGTCTGTTTGCGTGCCAATTTCGTAGCCGTCCGCTACGCCGGTGGCCATGGCCTCGATGATTTGTCGCTGGAGGGTCGGAGTGACGCGTTCGTCCGCGTCCAACGACAGCACCCAGTCGCCCTGCGCCAACGCCAAGGCGCGGTTCTTCTGAACCCCGAACCCACACCAGTCGGCGTGCTCCACCACGTGGGCGCCCTCGGCCAAGGCGAGCTCAACGGTATTGTCGGTACTGCCGGAGTCGACCACGATCCGCTCGTCGGCGAACGCACAACTGCGCAGACAGTCGCGGATTTTGGCGGCCTCGTTCCTCGTGATGATGATGATCGAAAGCTGCATCGGAACCGTGGGACAGACAAAGAGAGGGTAGTTATAAGGCACGCGCAGGTCCGGCGACAGCGTCTTTGCCATACTTTTCGAGGGCACGCCGATCCGTCGCCGCGCGCGGCGGGGTGACCCGCCCGCGCCGCATCGGCACTGGGGACAGGGCAGGGACGAGACGGTGGGTGGTCGATCGGGGCCCATCGACCGCCCAAAAGCGTTCCGGGCAGGGGCTGGATGCGATAAAGTGACGGACTTGATTGACGTCACGACGTCGGCCGGTCAGGGCTTGAGGCCCGCCCGCCGTACACGACGGATGTCGACCGGTCCGGCGGTATCCGGTCAAGCGGTTCAATGGTGACCCGCGTCGGTTCCTCCGCGACGACTAGCCGCGAACCCCCCCAGGCCCGGAAGGGAGCAAGGGCAGTGGTACGGTCGGGTGCCGGAGGGGTGCCGGCGCGGGTCGCCTCCATTCGGATTCACGGGGCTGACCCTTGAGCTACCTCGTTCTTGCCCGCAAATGGCGACCCAAGGCCTTCCGTGAATTGGTAGGCCAAGAGCACGTCGTCCGTGCCATCTCCAATGCCCTCGACTCCGGGCGGGTGCACCACGCCTTCCTCTTCACCGGAACGCGCGGCGTGGGTAAGACCACCATTGCGCGCCTGCTGGCCAAGGCGCTGAACTGCGATACCGGTGTGAGCGCCCAGCCGTGCGGCACCTGTGCGGCGTGCCGCGAGATCGACGAAGGTCGATTCGTGGACCTCATCGAAGTCGACGCGGCGTCGCGCACCAAAGTGGAAGATACGCGTGAGCTGTTGGAGAACGTGCAGTACGCTCCGTCCCGCGGTCGCTACAAGGTCTACCTCATCGACGAGGTGCACATGCTTTCCGGGCACTCCTTCAATGCGTTTTTGAAGACGCTGGAGGAGCCGCCGCCGCACGTGAAATTCTTGCTCGCGACCACGGATCCGCAAAAACTGCCGATCACGGTCGTCTCGCGTTGCTTGCAGTTCCACCTCAAGCGCTTGCCCATCGGGCTCATCACAGACCGATTGGCGCATATTCTGGAGGCAGAAGGGGTCGCGACGGAGCCGGCGGCGTTGCCGTTGATCGCGCGTTCCGCGGACGGCAGCTTGCGCGATGCGCTCTCGTTGCTCGACCAAGCCTTGGTGTTCGGTGGCGGCCGGGTCGGCGAAGCCGACGTACGCTCGATGCTCGGCACCATCGATCGCACGCACGTGGCGCGTCTCGTGGACCAGTTGGCCGTCGGTGATGCGGTGGGCTTGATAGAGACCATCCATTCGCTCGACGATCAGGCACCGGATTACGATCAGGTGCTCGTCGAGTTGTCGAGCTTGCTGCAGCGCATCGCGCTCGAGCACGTGGTGCCGGGCTCCGCGACCGAATCCGGGCACGATCCGGACGTCGTGGCGCGGTTGGCCAGCCAACTCGAGGCGGACGAAGTCCAGTTGTATTACCAGATGGCCTTGCTGGGTCGCCGGGACTTGCCGTTGGCACCCGATCCGCGGGCCGGCTTCGAAATGACCCTGTTGCGTATGCTCGCGTTCCGGCCGAGTGCGCCGGAGGGCGGAGCGACTCGCTCGGCGGGGTCGCCATCGCCGGCGGCATCGGCGCGGCCCGCCGCGCCCCCCGTGCGCCCGACCGTCGTCGACCGCGGTCCACCGCCGCAGGCGGTCGCCCCGGCACTGAGCCCCGGATTGCCGCAGTCGGCGGAGAGTTGGCTCGCGCTCCTGCCGGGTCTCGCGCTCGGCGGTGCGGCGCATCAACTGGCCGCCAATTGTGTGTGGGCGGGCCTCGATGGGCAGACCGTGCGTCTGGCGTTGGTGCCGGGCAAGGAAGGTCTGCACACGGCACAGATGGAAGATCGCATCCAGCAGGCGCTGCAGAAGTCCTGCGGCCCGACCACCCGCCTCGTGATCGAACACGGTGCGCCCATCGCAGCGACGAGCGACACGTTGGCGGATCGCGAAGCGCGTGCCGCGGCGGCGGAGTTGGCGGCAGCACGCGCGGCGATCGAATCCGATCCGACCGTGGTGGCCATCAGCGAGCGCTTCGGTGCGCGCGTGGCCGCCGACTCGGTCAAACCACATCGTTAAGACGAACCCTCAAGAGGACAGAGTGATGCGCGGTGGAATGGGAAATATGATGCGCCAGGCGCAGCAAATGCAGGCCAATCTGGCGAAGGCGCAGGCGGAGCTCGCCGCCATGACCGTGACCGGCGAAGCCGGCAGCGGTGCGGTGAAGGTCGTGATGAACGGCAAGCACGAGGTGAGCCGGATTTCGATCGATCCGTCGGTGGCCGGCGATGACCGCGAGTTGCTGGAAGACCTGTGCACGGCAGCGGTCAACGATGCCGTACGCAAGATCGATCAGGCCTCACAGCAGCGCCTGTCGGGCCTCATGGGTGGCATGAATCTGCCCCCGGGCTTCAAGCTGCCGTTCTGATCCCGTGCAGTATTCGCCGGCGCTGGCCCAACTGATCACGGCGCTACGGCGCCTACCGGGCGTGGGTCAAAAAACCGCGCAACGGATGGCGTTCCATTTGCTGGAAAAAGACCGCCCGGGTGCCCTGGAACTGGGGCGTGCGCTCGAGGGTGCGGTGGCGGCCATTGGGCAGTGCAAACGCTGCCGCATGCTCGCGGATGCCGAGTACTGTCCGATCTGTACGGCCTCTGGGCGCGATCCGACGTCGCTGTGCGTCGTCGAGATGCCGGCCGACGTGGTCGCCGTCGAGCAGTCGGGGAGTTTCCGGGGCCGGTACTTTGTGCTCATGGGCCATCTCTCGCCGCTCGACGGGATTGGTCCTGACGAACTCGGCGTGCATCAGTTCGAGGCGATCCTGCTGGAAGGTGCGGTTCGGGAGGTGGTTTTAGCCACCAATCCGACCGTCGAAGGCGATGCGACGGCGCATTTCCTGGCGTATTTGTCCGCCCGTCATGGGGTGCGCGCGAGCCGCATTGCCCACGGTGTGCCGGTGGGGGGCGAGTTGGAATACGTGGATGGTGGCACGCTCGCGCATGCCTTCGCCGGCCGGTTGCCGCTCCTCTGAGCGAACTTGGCGGCGATTAGCGCAGTCGCGGCGGTCGTCGCGCCGGGAAACGGGCCTCGAAGTCCCGCGCCAATTGGTACAGGTGTCGATAGCTGGCGTAACGCCGCTGCGAGAGAGTCCCTGCCTCAGCGGCCGCTCGCACGGCGCAACCGGGCTCCGTCAGGTGCCGGCAATCCTGAAACCGACAATGGGCCGCAAGACCGTGGATCTCCCGAAACCCGGAGCCGACCGCGGCGGGTACCGGCAAGGGTGGCGCATAGTCGCGCACGCCCGGCGAGTCGATCAGACGTCCGTCGCCGGGTAGCGCGTGCATCGCGGCGTGCGTCGTGGTGTGCCGACCTTCCTCGGAGGCCGCGGAAATCTCCTGGGTCGTCGCCCGAGCGTGCGGGACGAGGGCGTTCAAGAGACTCGATTTGCCCGTACCGGATTGGCCGACGAGCACGGAGGTTACGCCGGCGAGTACCTGCGCGAGCGCATCGACGCCGGGCGCCGACCGCGTCGATACCCGAACGACGGGATAGCCGATGGCCGCCAAGTCATCGAGTTGGCGCTCGTCGTCGGCGCTGAGGCCAAGATCGCATTTGTTGAACGCCACGGCGGCCGAGAGGCCCGCCCATTCGGCGCCCGCGAGATACCGATCGATGACCTGCCAGTCGGGCGACGGTTTTGCGGCGGCCACCGCCACAATGCGATCCAAGTTGGAGACGACGGTCTCCGCCTTGCCGGTCATCGACAACCGTTCGAGCACGTGATGGCGCGGCTGAACCCCGTGCACCAAGCCCTCGTCAGCACTCTCCAGCGCCCATTCGACCCAGTCGCCACAGACGACGTGCAGTTTGCGGCCGTGCAAGCGACAGAGAATGCGTCGGCCGGCCGGGTCCTCGACTTCGACATGCCGCCCGTGGTTGGCCACGACACGGCCGACCCGTCGTTCCGACGGACGGTCGGCGGTGTCGTTCGGCGTCACGAGGTGGGACCTGTCAACGCGGCGATGCGCGCCAACGCCGGTGGATGCGAGTCGTGCCAGGCCGAGTACCACGGATCGGGCGTGAGGGTGGAGGCATTGTCCCGATACAGTTTGACGAGCGCGGCGGCTAAGTCAGCAGCGTTCGCATGTTCCGCTGCATAGCGATCGGCGGCGTATTCATCGCGGCGCGAGAACCAGCCGGAGAGCGGCGTCAGCGGAAACAAGAAGACGGGCACGACGAGCACAAAGACCGCCAGCATCACGGGCGGTGTGGGCGAGGGTACGCCGAGGGCGGCGAACCACTCGGGTCGCCCGGCGACGGCGCCCAGAACGGCAAAGCCGACGAGCGCCGACAGAAACCCAGTGATCAGGCGTCGCACGATATGCCGCAGGCGAAAATGCCCGAGCTCGTGGGCGAGCACGGCTTCCACTTCGGTTGGACTCAGGCGTTCGATGAGGGTATCGAACAGCACGATCCGCTTGTGGGCGCCGAACCCGGTGAAATAGGCGTTGCCGTGACTCGAGCGACGCGAGCCGTCCATCACCGACACGCCGTCGGCGGCATAGCCGCAGCGCTGCATCACCGCGACCACCGCGTCGCGCATCGGGCCGTCCTCGAGCGGACGGAACCGATTGAACAGCGGAGCGATATAACGCGGGTAAAAGAAGGCGACCGACACGCCAAAGAACGTCCACGTCGCCCACGCGTACAGCCACCACCACGCGCCACTGGCGCGCATCAAAAACAGGATGAGGGCGATCAAAGGCGCACCGAGCACCACCGTTAATGCCAGGGAGCGCAGCGTATCGGTGACATACAAGGCGAGGGTCGTCCGGTTAAAGCCAAAGCGCGCCTCGACCCCGAACGTACGCCACAGATCGACGGGCAAACCGATGAGCGTCATACCCAACATCAGCAGAAGGAGCGTGAGCACCCCGTGCCACAGCGGTGAGAAGCCCCAATGGGTGACCCAGCCGTCGAGCAGCGTGAGGCCGCCCCCTAACGTGAGACCCGCCAGAACCAGGGCATCCACGAGGAGGTCGACTTTCGCGACCCGTAGGCGCGCGGCCGTGTAATCGGCCGCTTTGGCATGGTCCTCGGCTGAAATCGCCGCGGCAAAGGGGGTGGGCACCCGGTCCCGATGGCGCTGCACCGCACGCATCTGTCGTGACGCCAGCAGCAGGCGCGCACTGAACATGAAGACGAAGGCAACGACGAAGGCGGTGGTCAGGGGATGCATCTCGGGACGGTTTGGCCGGGGTGGCCGCACTGTAGCCTCTGCTAGAATCAGCGGCAACCAACTATGAACACCTTAAACAAAGACCATCTCATCTGGATCGACCTCGAAATGACCGGCCTCTCTCCGGAGACCGACCGCATCCTCGAAGTCGCGACGATCGTCACCGACCGTGACCTGTGCGTACTGGCGGAGGGCCCGGTGTATGCCGTGCACCAGTCCGACGCGACGCTCGCGGCCATGGACGCGTGGAATACCCGAACCCACGGCGCCAGCGGTCTGATCGACCGCGTCCGGGCGAGCACGCTCGACGAGGCGGCGGTGGAGCAGGGCACGCTCGACTTTTTGGCGCAGTGGGTGCCGGCCGGCGCCTCGCCGATGTGCGGGAACAGTATCGGCCAAGACCGGCGCTTCCTCGCCCGCTACATGCCGCGCCTCGAAGCGCACTTTCATTACCGTAACCTCGATGTCAGTACGCTGAAGGAACTCGCCAAACGGTGGGCGCCGGACGTCTTAGCCGGCGTCGTCAAAGGGCAGAGCCATCAAGCACTGGACGACGTTCGCGAATCCATTGCGGAGTTGGCGCATTACCGTACGCACTTTCTGAAGTTGCCGACGTGAGCCGGCGGCTCGTGGCGCGGTTGCTCCTGTGGGTGCTGCCGGTGCTGGTCGCCGGACTCTTCGCGCGGGTCTATTACACGCCGGACGAGCCCCGCGAGGCGAGTCTCGCGGCCGCGATGGCGGACCACCCCGCGGCACTGCCGGCATTGGGCGGCGTGACCTTCGCGGAAAAACCGCCGTTGCTCTATTGGCTGAGCGGCGCCGTCATCGCGGTGGCCGGCCACACGCCGTCGGCCGCACGCTGGCCCAACCTCCTGTACGGCCTTGTCACGGCGCTGTCGCTTGCGCTCATTGCGCGCCGCGCCGCGGGCGCGAGTGCGGGCTACTTCACCGGGATCGTGACGGTCACGGCGCTGCAGTTGTACGACGTCATGATCTGGTTGGCGACGGATGCGCCGCTCTTGGCCGGCGTCGCGCTCTCATTGGCCGGGTTGTATGCGGCTGTCACCACCGAAGTGCCTGCTGCCCGGCGGCGAGGCTACGCGGTCCTCGCACTCGGACTCGTGCTCGCCTTTTACGCGAAGGGTTTGGCCGGTTGGATGGTGCCGGGGTTCGCGGCACTGACCGTATGGGTGTGGGAGCGTCGCTGGCGGGACTTGCGACGGCTTGAGCCGTGGCTCGTCGTCCCGATCGTCGCGGTGTGCCTTGCCCCCTGGATCGCGGCAGTCCACGCCCGTCCGGACGGCGAGGCGTCCTTGCACGTGCTCTTCTGGACGAACCTTGTCGGGCGAGCGGTAGCACTCGACGGCCCCGGCGTAGGGTATGCCGCGGGGCACCCCAACTCCCCGGGCAAGTACTTGCTCGAGTTGCCGCTCTACCTCCTTCCGTGGACCGCGTTGGGGGTTGCCGCGTTGGGGCAGAGCGTGAAGGGTCTGCGTCTACCGGGTGCCACAGGGACGGCCTGGCGGCTCGCGTTCGGCGCGATCGTCCCGGCCACCGCGTTGCTGTCGTTGGCCGCCACGGCGCGCGGCGTGTACTACGCGCCGCCGCTGCTCGGCTTTGCGCTCATGATCGGACTCGCCTTTGGCGATGCCCGCTCGGCGGGCGAGCCCGCACGCGGTCTTGCCTTGCGACTGACCCAATGGCTCGTCGCGCTGTTCGCGCTCTGCGTCGCGATCCCCGCATTGCTGCTGATGGCGGCACCGGCGACGCGCGATGCCACCCACCTGATCCTCGCGGTGGTGACCGTCGTGGGCGCAGGCTATGCGGTGCAGCGCGCGCTGCGCACACGTGGCAGTCGCGAGAACGTTCTGCGGGATTTGACGCGGGCCGTGTGCGTGACGCTGGTCTTCGTCGCAACCCCGTTGTGGTGGGGCCTGAACCCCCTCGTCGATCTGCAAAGCACGGCGCAGGAGCTGCGCGCAGCCGCCGGCGATCATCCCTTGCGCTTGTATCAGCCGGACGAGACGACGATAGCGCTGTCGGAACTGTATCTGAACCACGCGCCGGCCCTCACGGACGGCGAGCGCCCGAGCGATCCCACGCTGCGCTACGTGTGGCTGGTGCCCGATCACTATCGCTGGAAACCGGCCCAGTGGTGGGCCCGACTTGGCTACCAAAAGACCGCGATAGCGGTCGTCTCCCCGCCAGTGGTCGCGCCCGTCGATGTGCCGGGGGCTCGCATCGATGCGTTGATCGAACGGGCGGGCGGGCGCCGCTATGCGCTCCTCGCGATCGACCCGCCGCCGACACGAGGCGTGCCGTGAGCGACGATGTCGTGCACGAAGGCGGGTGCCACTGCGGTCGCGTGCGCTTTACGGTACGCGCACCGGCCGACCTCGAGGTGGTCGACTGCAACTGCTCGATCTGTCGCATGACCGGGTTCTTGCACCTGATCGTGCCGAAGGATCGTTTCGTGTTGCTCTCGGGCGAGGACGACCTCGCCGATTACCGCTTCGGGTCGGGGGTCGCCCAGCACCGATTCTGCCGTCATTGCGGGATCAAATCCTTCTACGTGCCGCGCTCCCATCCGGACGGGATCAGCGTCCACGTCCGCTGCCTGAAGCCCGGCAGTGTCCGGTCCCTGCAGATTCAGCCGTTCGATGGCGAGCACTGGGAACAGGCTCGCCATACGTTAGCCTGAACTCAGCCGCCGCGCGCCAGCAGCAGCCACGTCGGCAATACGGTATCGGGGTTCAGCGACACGCTGTCGATTCCTTCCTGCACCAACCACTGCGCCAGATCCGGATGGTCCGATGGGCCCTGGCCACAAATGCCGATGTACTTGCCGGCGGATTTGCACGCGCGGATCGCCATCGACAGCATCATCCGCACGGCCGGATCGCGCTCGTCAAAGAGCTTCGCGACGATGCCGGAGTCGCGATCAAGACCGAGCACCAACTGCGTCATGTCGTTCGAACCGATCGACATCCCGTCGAAGTACTGCAAGTACTGGTCGGCAAGCAAGGCGTTGGTCGGCAACTCGCACATCATGATGACCTTCAGCCCGTTCTCGCCGCGGACCAGACCGTTGGCTGCCAAGAGGCCGGTGACCGCCTCGGCTTCACCGAGCGTGCGGACGAACGGCACCATGACTTGCACGTTGGTGAGGCCCATCGTGTCGCGCACGTACTTCAGCGCCCGACACTCGAGCTCAAAGCACGGTCGGAACGTCGGGTCGATGTAGCGCGACGCGCCGCGGAAGCCCAGCATGGGATTTTCTTCGTGCGGTTCGTACAGCGGACCGCCGATGAGGTTGGCGTACTCGTTCGACTTGAAGTCGGAGAGTCGCACGATCACCGGCTGCGGGTCGAAGGCGGCGGCGATTTGCGAGATGCCTTCGGCGAGCTTACGCACGAAGAAATCGATCGGATTGGCGTAGCCGGCGATGTGCGTGCGGATCGTCTCCTGCAGCGCACTCGGCAGCGTATCGAAGTCGAGCAGCGCCCGCGGGTGCACGCCGATCATTCGATTGATGATGAACTCCAAGCGGGCGAGGCCCACACCTTGGTTCGGGAGTTGCGCGAAGTCGAAGGCGCGATCGGGGTTGCCGACGTTCATCATGATGCGCACCGGTGAGGGCGGCATCGCATCGAGTTCGACCGAGCTTTGATCGAAGTCGAGTTGGCCTGCGTACACGTAGCCGGTGTCGCCCTCGGCGCACGACACGGTCACCGCCGCACCTTCGGCGATGCGCGCGGTCGCGTCACCGCAGCCGACGACGGCGGGAATGCCGAGCTCGCGCGCAATAATCGCGGCGTGACACGTCCGGCCGCCGCGGTTCGTCACAATCGCACTCGCGCGCTTCATGACGGGCTCCCAGTCCGGATCGGTCATGTCGGCGACGAGCACATCACCGGCGCGGACTCGCCCCATCTCGCTCGGATCGCGAATCAGGCGGGCAGGGCCGGCACCGATGCGGCTGCCGATCGCGCGCCCTTCGACTAGAACGGCCGAGCGACCTTTCAGCGTGAAGCGCTGCAGCGTGCGGCTGGTTCGGCTTTGGACGGTCTCCGGGCGCGCCTGCAGGATGTACAGCTGGCCGTCCTCACCGTCTTTGCCCCATTCGATGTCCATCGGACAGCCGTAATGGGCTTCGATCAGCAGGGCTTGGCGAGCGAGCGCCTCGACATCGGCGTCGCTGAGCGAGAAGCGACGCCGATCGGCGTCGGCCACGGCCACCGTTTCGACACGCCGACCGTGGGCGTCCGCGCCGTCGGCATAGACCATCTTGATGGCCTTGCCACCGAGATTGCGTCGCACGATGGCCGGCCGCTGCGCCCGTAACGCGCCTTTGTACACGTAGAACTCGTCGGGGTTCACCGCCCCTTGGACCACCGTCTCACCGAGGCCGTAGGCCGCCGTGACGAAGACGACGTCGCGAAAACCCGACTCGGTATCGAGCGTAAACAGCACACCGCTGGCACCGAGATCACTGCGCACCATGTGCTGGACACCGACGGAGAGGGCGACGTGCTCGTGCGCAAAGCCTTGGTGCACGCGGTAGGCGATCGCGCGGTCGTTGAACAGCGAGGCGTACACCTCGCGCACACAGTGGAGGAGCGCTGCCGCACCGCGAACGTTCAAGAACGTTTCTTGCTGGCCCGCAAAGGACGCCTCCGGCAGATCTTCCGCGGTCGCCGAAGAGCGCACCGCCACCGCAATGGATTCACCGCCCATGGCGGTCCACGCCGCAAGGACGGCGGATTCCAGTGCAGCGGGGAAGGGCGTTTCCACGATCCAACGGCGGATCTGGGCGCCCGTCTGGGTCAGCGCATCGATGTCGTCGACATCCAGCGGATCAAGGGCCGCCTTGATGCGTGCGGCGAGGCCGTTGTGGCTCAGGAATTCTCGGAAGGCATCCGCGGTGGTGGCGAAGCCGCCGGGCACTTGGACGCCCAGCGCGCTGAGTTGACCGATCATTTCGCCGATCGACGCGTTCTTGCCGCCGACGCGTTCGACATCGCTCATACGCAGGTGCTCAAACGGCACGAGATACTCAGTCATGATGCCTCCCCGGTTATGACGGCGACTATTGTGCCTTATTGCGCCGCAACATGGGCGGTGTAGAGCGCGTACGCCTGTTTCGCCGGACCGCGTTATGCTGATCGCTTCCACTCGGAGAGTCGCGTGCCCAACCGTACCGTGTTTTTTGTGTCGGACCAGACCGGCGTAACGGCCGAGACGATGGGGTACAGCCTATTGACCCAGTTTGAGGGACTCAAACTGAGCACGGTGACGCTGCCGTTCATCGCCTCGCCGGCCAAGGCGCGCGAAGCGCGCGAGCGGATCGACGCGGCCAGCATCGCGGACGGGGCTCCTGCGATCGTGTTCAGTACGCTCATCCAGGACGAGTTGCGGGTCGAGGTACAGGCGGCTAACGCCATCTTTCTCGACTTCTTTGACGCCTTTATCGGACAGCTGGAAGGGGCGTTCGGGGTGAAGAGCTCGCACGCCGCGGGACGCGCGCACGGCATGACCAATACCGAGGGCTATGCGGCGCGCATCAATGCGACCAATTTCGCGCTCGCCAACGACGACGGTGCACAGACACGGGATTACGGTCAGGCCGACGTGATCCTCATCGGGGTATCGCGCTCTGGAAAAACGCCCACGTGTCTGTATCTCGCTCTGCACTACGGTATCCAGGCGGCCAATTACCCGCTGACGGAAGAAGACTTGGAGAGCGGGCGCTTGCCCGCGGTCTTGGTGCCCTTGCGCTCCAAGCTCTACGGTCTGACCATCGATCCGGTGCGCCTCCAACAAATCCGCCACGAGCGCCGCCCGAACAGCCGTTATGCCTCGGCATCGCAGGTGGCTTTCGAGGTGCGCGAGGCGCGCGCGTTGTTCGAGCGGATGGGCATCCCCTACATCGATACCACCCTCTGCTCGGTCGAAGAGATCGGCGCGCGGGTCGTGCACGAAGCGGGGATCGGGCGACGCACGATCGATTAGTCGCGCAGTCATGGTCGTGGGTTAAGATCAGGGGCATGATGACCGGCGATCAATGGTGTGCAACGTCGTGGCGATCCAGTCCCGGCAGTTTTGTCGGGCTGATGACGCTCTATGAGAGCAATTACATCCGACTGGGCTGGCTGTGTGGCGATCTGAGCCGACTGGCCGATACGGGTGCCGCGCGCATTGATGACGCCGTGGCGCTGGAATTTCGGGTGGAGGAGCGCGGCCCCTACACGACCCTGTTGTGTCTAACGCTCAAGCTCGCGCAACCGGACGATCGGGTGCCGTGGCCGGAGTTGATCGTTCGTGTGTATCACGACGCGCGCGTGGTGGAGGCGGCGGACGTCCGCATGACGCCGGCGACCGCGGCCGCACTACCGGTCAGCGGGGAGCGACTGGCGCCGCGCTGGGCACGCAACGTGCTTTTGAATAAGTGGCTGGAATACTGTGCCGACCGCGGCTGCCGCTTCGATGCGGCAGCCGCGACCGTGGCCTGACTCAATGCCGGCCGCTGCGGTGGCCGGACTTCGCTGAACTGGCGGCTTTGCCGGGGGTGGACGCGGGGTGAGCCGCTGCCGTCGTCGCGACGGCATGCGATCCACTCTCGAGTGCTTGTCCGAGTTCAACGACGATGCGACCGGCTTCCGCCAGGTTCGCATCCGGTTGCTCGTCCGGTTTCAGTTCTTCCAGCGATTTGATCGGCGCTTCACCGTGCGCTGCACGCCGCGTGTTGATCAGTTGCAGCCGCTGCGCGTCCTCGCGGTCGCGTTCGGCGCGGCGTGTCTCCAGGTTCAGCGAGACAGACTTTTCTTTGCGCAGTGCCTCGAACGCGGCGGTGGAGGCCTTCAGTTCTTGCAAGTCCGGATCGTTGCCCATGCGTTCGTCGTGGTGCTTCGCGACGATCGGCAGCGCGCTGTCCAGTACGTGACTCGACGCGAAATCGACGGGGCGGATGCGATCCCACGGCAACGCGCTGTCGCGGGTGGATTCGCCCATATCATCGGTCGAGATCATCGACGGCAGTGCGATCTCGGGAATAACACCGCGGTTCTGCACGCTGTCACCGGTCACTCGGTAGTACTTGCCGATCGTGACGGTCAGTTCACCGTAACCGGCATTCGGGCCGAGGGCCCAACGATCCAACGGATAGAGGTTCTGCACGGTGCCTTTACCGAAGGTCTGCTGACCGACGATGAGGCCGCGACCGTAGTCTTGAATGGCCGCCGAGAAAATTTCCGACGCCGAGGCACTCGAGCGATCGACCAGAACCACGAGAGGACCGTCCCACACCGGACCCGGCTCAGGATCGTCGAGGACTTCAATGTCGCCGCTGGTTTCGCGCAGTTGGACGACCGGACCCTTCTTGATGAAGAGGCCCACGAGTCCTTGCGCTTCGCTCAGGTTGCCGCCGCCGTTGGCGCGCAAATCCATGACGAGACCGTCGACTTTTTCAGCCTTCAGTTCCTCGATGAGCTTGGCGACGTCACGGGTCGTGCTGCGGAACTCCTTGTCGCCGTTTACCTTGGCTTCGAAGTCCTGATAGAAACTCGGCACATCAATGACGCCGACCTTGTAGGTCTTGCTACCGACGGTGACGGTCTCGATCTTCTTCTTCGACGCTTGGCTCTCGAGCGTCACCTTGTTGCGCGTGAACTCGTAGATCTGCTCTTTCGAGCCCGGCGAGGCACCCGCGGGCAGTATCTGCAACCGAACGACGGTCCCTGCCGGGCCGCGTATCAATTGAACGACATCGTCCAGGCGCCAGCCCACGACGTCGGTGAACTCGCCCTTCGCGCCCTGAGCAACCCCGGTGATGCGATCGTTGACCTTGATGAGTCCGCTCACCGCGGCGGGGCCGCCGGGAATGACGTTCATGATCGTGACGTAGTCATCGATCAGTTGCAGCGAGGCCCCAATACCGACGTACGAGAGCTTCATCGCAATGTTGTACTCCTCGCTCGAGTGCGGCGAGAGGTAGTTCGAATGCGGGTCATAGACGTGCAAATACGCGTTCATGAAGTTTTCGAACACGTCATCGGCGGTGACCTGTTCCGAGCGCTTCAGCAGGCGTTCGTAGCGTTTCTTGAGCACATCGCGTGCTTCCGCCCACGTCTTGTTGGCCAGCAGCAATGACAGTGCGTCGTTCTTGACGCGTTGGCGCCAGATGTTTGCTTGCTCGGCTGCGTCTGCCGGCCACGGCGCTTTGGTGCGGTCGTAGTCGTAACGCTCATCCGACGTGAAGTCCGGCTCCTGATCCAGGAAGGCGATGGCGGCTTTGATCTCCGCGCGATTGCGTTCCTGCAAGCGCTGGAAGATCACGAAGGCCGGTTCGACGGCGCCGCTGCGGATCGCTTCGCCGAGGCGCGGACGATAGAGCTCCAGTTCCTTGACGTCCGACTGCAGAAAGTAGCTGTGCGACGCATCGAGGGAGTCGAGATACCGGTCGAAGACCTGCGCCGAGAGGCGTTCATCCATGATGGCGCGACGGTAGTGAGAGTGCTCCACCACCTCCGCAACGAGGCGAGCCACTTTCCGATGCCGATCGGTGGCGTGCAGCACCACCGGCGCGGCCGAGGCCGCGTTCGGGGAGGCGCTCGCCGCGGAGGCCGTGGGCGAGCCTGCGGCCGATGGGGTCGCGGTGGCGCCCGTGAAAAGGAATCCCACCAATGCCAATGTCGGCATCAGGAGGGCGAGGCGTAAGCCGAGGGAGGATCGGCGAGAAACGTTCGATGGGTCTGTCATGGGGGTAGACTAGCGCCCGCAAGGGGCGGGTTGCGCGTCCTGCGTCGCGTTTTCGAGGTGAATCATGGTGATCAGGGTAGGGAACGAGGCCATCGGGATCAAGTCGACTGTGCAGGGGGTCGTCCGATGACCCCGCTGGCGGTCCTGATGGGCATCGTGATGGGCTCTGCCGTGACCATTACCATTGGTCTTGCGCTCGTCCTGTGCGTGTTTTTGCTGATGGGTCATGACTACCCGTTCCTGGTGCGGGAGTACGGCCCGCTGTTGCAAAGCTTCTTCCTCTTTTTGGCCTTGGCATTCGTGTCCTCCTATGGATTTGTGGGGGTGTTGCGCGAACGGTCATGGCGCTTTTGGGCCGTTGCGGCCACCGCGGTGAATGTCGCGGGCCTCGCTTGGCACTACTGGCCTCGTTGAATCGTCGATTTTGGAGGTATGACCATGGTTCGATCGCGTTGGTTCACTCTTGGCGGTGCGCTCGTCGTGACCGCCGTCGCTTGGGCGGGCGCCCCGGCGCCGGGACTCACGGAGGCGGGATTTCGCGCGTCGGTCGCGACACTGGCGTCCGACGCCTTTGAGGGGCGCAAACCCGGGCAAGCTGGCGAGGTCAAAACACTGGATTGGATCGAGTCGGAATTCCGGCGGATCGGCCTGAAGCCGGGCGTGGGCGCGAGTTATCGGCAGCCGGTGACGCTCGTCGAAATCAAAGCAGATCCGTCGGCGCGCCTGGATATCGAGGGCGCCGCCGGACATCTGTCGCTCGCGTATGCGGACGATGCGGTCGTCTGGACGCGGCGCGTGCGGGAGCACGAAGCGCTCACTCACAGCCCGCTCGTGTTTGTCGGTCACGGCATCCATGCCCCGGAGTACGGGTGGGATGACTACGCCGGTGTGGACATGCACGGCAAAACCGCGGTCATTCTCGTGAATGATCCCGGCTTCCGCGATGCCAAGTTATTCCGCGGAAAGAACATGACGTACTACGGGCGCTGGACCTACAAGTACGAAGAAGCCATGCGGCAAGGCGCCGACGGCGCGCTCATCATCCACCAGACGGGGCCCGCCGCGTACGGGTGGGACGTCGTCCGCAACAGCAATACGGGCCCGCTCTTGGAGCCGGATGCGGCCGATGGTCACGCGGCGCGTGCCGCGGTCGAAGGATGGATCACGACCGATTCGGCCCGGCGGCTGTTCGCCTTGGCCGGGCGGGATCTCGATGCCATGGAAAAAGCAGCCACGACGCCAGGGTTCCGTGCAGTACCGCTCGAATTGAATGCCTCGGTGGAGTTGCACAACACGGTACGGCGCACCCGTTCGGCCAACGTCGTCGGTGTGCTCGAAGGCGCGGGACACCCGAACGAATACGTCCTGTACATGGCGCACTGGGATCACTTCGGCAATGGCAAAGCGGACGGGCTCAGCGGCGACACGATCTACAACGGCGCGGTGGATAACGCGACCGGTGTGGCCGGCATTTTAGAGATCGCCAAAGCGTTCAAAGCCGGCAAACGACCGGATCGATCGATCGTGTTCGTGGCCCTCACCGCCGAGGAGTCGGGCCTGCTCGGCTCGGCCTATTACGGTCAGAACCCGGTCTTCCCGTTGGCGCAGACGGCGGCGGCGATCAACATCGACGCGATGTACCCGATCGGTCGCACCCATGACATTGAAGTGGTCGGGTTCGGTTCGTCGGAACTCGAAGACGACTTAAAGGCCGCCGCCACCCAGCAAGGGCGGTTCATACGGCCCGATGCGGAGCCGGAGAAAGGCCACTACTTCCGCTCCGATCACTTCAATTTAGCGAAGCAGGGCGTGCCGTCGCTGTACACGGAGACCGGCATCGACGCCGTCGAGCATCCGCCGGGTTTTGGCCAGGCCTTCAAGGATGACTACACGGCGAATCGTTACCACAAACCCTCGGACGAGTATTCCAAGGACTGGGACGTGTCCGGCATTCTGGAAGACCTGACGTTGCTCGAGGTCGTGGGCGCTAAGGTCGCGAACGAGCGCCACTGGCCGGAGTGGTATCCGAAGAGCGAATTCCGGGCTATCCGGGACGCGAGCCGCTCGGGCGCGACACCCTGAATCCGTGCAGCGCGCCGATCTTAACGACCGGCGCGCGCGGCGAGGTGGCGCGTCACTTGGGCGATGGCGTAAAGCCCGTAAGGCCCGACGACCAGCGCAATGGCGCCTGGGACGCCATGAAATACGTCAACGTAGAGCGTCGACAAAAAGGTCCCGATCGAGCCCTCGAAAGGCCCCAAGATGAGCCGGCCGAAACCGAAGACCAGCGCGGGAACCAATAAAAGCCCCAACGCGATCCCCAGTACGGCGCGTTTGACCTCGAGGCGCCAGTCGATGGGTTTGGGGGTGCGTGGGCGTGTACGGGCCATGCAAGGCGACTCCGGCAGTCAGGGTTGAGTCGCCGTGGGCTCGGTGCCCGACGCGGGGAGGTCGCTCACCGGATGAGCGGCTTTAAATTCCATCGCCCGGCGTACGCGCGCCTCAACGGACGGGTGGTTGTAGAACACAATCTCCTCCCATGCGCCCGGCCGCGGATTGCGGTAGTCAGCGGTCTTGATGAGCGCGGTGGCCAGACCGTCGGGTTCGCCGACATGCGTCAGCGAATAGACGTCGGCCTCCGCCTCAAAGTGGCGTGACGCGGTGTTGAGCACGGGCGTGGCCAAAAACACGAGCAGGGACGCTGTGATACTCAGCGCCGGCAGACCCACGGGGTCGCTGAGCGGAGCCGTAATGCCTAATCGTCGGGCGACGGCGGGGTAGGCGCGTTCCGCCGCCAGAAAACAGACCAACGTCATGAGCGTGCCGATCAGGATCCCCCACAACGAGTGGTGCAAGACGTAGTGACCAATCTCATGGCCAGTGACGGCCCGGACTTCCGCCAGCGAGGCGCCTTTCAAGGCCACATCGGACACGGCAATGCGTGCGGTCGAGCCGATGCCGCCGGCATTGGCGGTGAAGTTGTTCGACTGCCGAGAGCCGTCAAAGACAAAAATGCGCTGCGGCGGGACCCCGGCCTCGCGCGCCATCGGCAGAATGGCGTCTCGAACGGGGCCTGTCGGCAGTGGGTCGAACCGATTGAAGAGCGGTTCGATGACGACCGGTGCCGCCAGCATGAGGGCTGCCATGGCGATCGCCACAAATCCCGTCGCCCACAGCCACCACCGCGCTCCCGTGCGCCGCAAGAACCAATACACAACACACAGCACGGCGGCAGACAGCACGGTGCTGATCACCGTGCTTAGGGCGAGTTGGCCGAGGAAGTCGCCGAGTGGCTGGCTGGATCGCCCGTAGGCGTGCTCGCGGTAAAAGTCGCTGTAGAGCGTCAGGGGCAGCGTTAACACCGCACTCGCGAGCACAAACACGATCGCGCTCAGGGCCGCCGTTCGATTGGGAGAGTCGGGGCGTCGCGGTACCCAACGCGTCAGGATCCCACTGCGCGCAATGACGGCCGCGGTCAGGACCGACACGACGAGTCCCACCAGCAAGAGCCAGTGCGCGCCGGTGGTGTAGGCGGCGGCCCGGGCCAAGCGCTCGGAACCCATCGCGTCCACGAGGGCCGCGGTTTCTGCATTGACATCGAAAGCCATCGTTTGTCCCTCTCAGTGGCTCATTCAGCATCGCCAAGGCAAGTGCCCGTGGACCGACCGTCGCCGGACCGACGCTACAGCGCTCGAGGGGGATGAGGCAAGAGGACGTCGTGTCACCTCTTCGGGTCTCCTAGGCCTACACCCGGGAGAACCGATATTCGCGTGAATGTCCAACCAAAGTGTTTGCTCTAGGGCCCGCCAAGCGTGCTACATACAGAGTGCCCGAACGGGTTTTGATGGTCCTCGCATCGGCTAACCAAAAAATAGACAAGGGGAGTCTTTCCATGAATCGCAATCTTGCACGTGTCATCGGTTCGATTCTGAGTACGGCCACACTCGCGACCACCGGTGCCGTGGCGGCCACCGCCGGTGGCGACAATGATGTGGGTGCGCTGGAAGAAATTATCGTCACCGCTCAGCATCGCAATGAGGGTATGCAGGACGTTCCTATTGCGATGCAGGCGTTCACGGAAGCTGCCCTGACGCAATTGAACATCACAAACTTCGATGACTATGTGAAGTATCTCCCCAACGTCTCCTCAGCCAGCAACGGCCCTGGTCAGAGTGAGATCTACATGCGTGGCCTAAGCGCGGGTGCGCAGCAGTATCAAGGCAGTGGTTCGACCGGCTATTTTCCGAACGTCGCTGTCTATTTGGATAATCAGTCGGTGCAACTACCGACTCGCAATCTCGACGTCTATGTGGCTGACTTGCAGCGTATTGAGGTACTCGAGGGCCCCCAAGGCACTCTGTTCGGCGCCGGGGCTGAAGCCGGTGTGATTCGCTACATCACCAACCAACCCAAACTCGATAAGACCGAAGCGACCGTGACGGGTGGGTACAGTGCAACGGCGCACGGTGACCCGAATACGGCGGTTACCGCGGTCTTGAATCTTCCGTTGCTCGCAGACCGTATGGCGGTTCGGGCCGTCTTCTACGACGACAAGCGCGGCGGATATATCGACAACGTCCCAGCGACATTCACCCGCAAGAACACGGACCTTGGCATTCACTACGCCAATTACCCGGCGGTCAACGGGCAATGCCCTGACGGCAAGCCTAATTCGGGGTGGTGCGTGCCGCCAGGCAGCCCGACAATGAATAACTACGCGCTCGCGGGCAAAGCGATTAATCCGGTCAGTTATCAAGGTGTGCGCGCGGAGGTCTATTACAAATTCAACGACGACTGGAATGCGCTTATCAGTCAGACGCACCAGACCATTGATGCGGAGGGGGTCTTCTACCAGCAGCCTTACTCCTCGGACGGCGTCAAATTAAATCCCCTGGAAGTGACCTTATTCAATCCGACCTACAACAAAGACCGTTTCACCAACACGGCGTGGACCGTAAACGGGAAAATCGGACAGCTGAGCGCGATTTACACCGGCGGGTATCTCGACCGGTCGTCGCAGCAGATGGCGGACTATACAAACTACTCGCGCGGCCTCTATGCGGACTACTACCAGTGCTACGGACCCGGTACGGGGGGTAATGCCGCATTGAAATCGACGTGCTACTCGCCCAGCGTCACGTGGAACACCGTGCTCGAGCACAATCAGCACTTACAGCACGAATTCCGTCTGAGTACCCCCGAAGACTGGCGTCTGCGCGGCATCGTCGGCGCGTATTACGAGACCAATAAGATCTACGACCAAACCGAATGGATTGAGACGTCCATCCCGCCTTGCACCTCGAACGGTCCCGCGGGTTCGCCGGGCAACACCGGTTGTTTGACGCCGATCGGCACGGTCCCCGGCGCGACCGTCGGCCGGCCCGGCATCCAAGCTCCCGGTGTATCGTTCTACCCGGACGCGTTACGAACGACCAAGCAGACGGCTGTGTTCGCGTCCGTAGACTACGATCTGATCCCGAAGGTGCTGACTCTTACCGTGGGCAGTCGCTACTTCCGCTTCTCGAATTCCCAAGTGGGCAGTCTCACCACGAGTTTCACCTGCTTTCAGCAAGGTACGCCGTCTACTGGCTGCATTTCCAGCAGCTTCAACTTTGATACCTCCGGTCTGAGTGCCGTCGAAACCGGATCTCGCAGTCGGGTAAATTTGACGTGGCATCTCAATTCGGACGCCATGCTCTATTACACGTTCTCGCAAGGCTATCGGCCTGGCAGTTTCAACCAAAACGGCGGCTCGCTGCACGCGTACGGGCCGGATGGCCAACCGCAGTTCGTCGTACCTAAGGGCTATACCTCGGATAATTTGACGAACAATGAAATTGGCTGGAAAACGGAATGGTTTGAGCACCGCTTGCAGTGGAACGGGGCCATCTATCAGGAGAATTGGAATAACGTTCAGGTTAGCTTTTTGGATCCGGGGGTCGCGGGTAATGTAACGTTCGACACCAACGGCCAAAACTTCCTAGTTCGAGGCCTTGAAACGTCGCTGATCGCGAAGGTGACGCGCAACTTTATGCTGCAGGCGTCAGGCTCCTGGAATCGCAGTAAGCAGACGAACTCGCCAGCCCTCATCGACGAGAATCCGAACAGCACGAACTACGGAAAGCCCATCACCCAAACCTGTGCTCCAGACGGCAGCAATTGCACCCCTGTGACCAATCCGTTTGGTCCGATCGGTGCGCCGACCGCGAGTTCGCCGCCGCTCCAGTTCACTCTCCGCGGTCGCTACGATTTTGCGCTGGGCGAATACCTCGGTTACGCCCAAGTAGGGTTCGCGCACAGTGGGCACTCGTTTACTCAGGCAGGGTCCAATCCGTCGCTGGCGGACCAAGGATTCATTTCAACGACCCGTATTCGGTTTGAGGATCCGGCGTTCACGAACATTGACGCGTCGATTGGCTTTTCCAAGGACGCGTGGAACACCACGTTGTATGTCGAGAATCTGGCGAACTCGAATACCAGTTTGTTCACCAATGCTGACCAATACATCGTGGCACAGACGCCGATGCACCCACGGGTTATTGGTGTGAAGTTCGGCTACAGCTTCTGACCAGAACGAGATAGCGGCATCCGGCACGGGACAACGCGTGCCGGAGATCCGTTCCAGCGATCCTTGCGGCAGGCGCTGCGGCAGGGCCCGTCGCGTGTCGGCGGCGCGTGCGCGCCAGCCGCACAGTTCCGAGATTTGGGTTTGCGGCATTCCCGACTGCCCGTCCGCGGTGCAAGGGTATAACTCCGAGACATGGCTGTCTGGAGTAGTGCCGTGGCCCACGATGTCTCCGTTGCTCGTTCACTGGCAAAGTCGCTGACCTACCGACTGGTGATCATGACTTTGGATTTTTCGGCCCTATGGGTGATGACCCGTACGCTCAAGGTGGCCATTACCGTTATGGTCGTCAGTAATCTCTACACCACCGGAGCCTACTTCTTGCATGAGCGCATCTGGTCTCGAATTCCTTGGGGTCTCACGACAGCGTCCTCCGCGGGAGTCTGAGGCGCGCTGTGTGCGCGCTAGAGTTCCGGCGAAAGCGCTGGCTGCTGCATAATGGCTGCACCCGGCCAACGGGTCTTAGCGGTTGGAGTGGATGATGGGAACGATACGCGCTGCAGTGATTGGAACCGGCTACCTCGGACGCTTCCATGCCCAGAAATGGAAGTCGCTTGAAGGTGCCACGTTGGTCGCCGTGGTCGACCCGTCGGACGCTGCGCGTGCCGCGGTCGCTGCAGAGTTGGGGGTCGAAGGGCTTGCAGACTGGCGCGATCTCATCGGCCGCGTAGACGCCGTTTCGATCGTCACGCCCACCCCGTTTCATCACGCCATTGCCCGTGGCTGCCTCGAAGCCGGTATCCACGTTCTCGTCGAAAAGCCGATTACCACGACCGTGGCGGAAGCGACCGATCTGATCGAGGTCGCCGACCGAATGGGGCGCATTCTGCAGGTGGGACACCTTGAGCGTTTTAACGAAGCAGTTCGTGCGACGGACGGACTCGTGACGGCGCCTCGTTTTATCGAATCGGCGCGACTCGCGCCCTTTAAACAACGCGGAACCGATGTCAGCGTGGTTCTGGATCTCATGATCCACGACATCGATTTGATCCAGAGCATTGTCCGGTCGCCGATCACGGACATTGATGCAATCGGTACCCGTGTCTTTTCCGACGATATCGATATTGCCAATGCACGGTTGCGATTTGAGTCGGGTTGTGTCGCGAACGTGACCGCGAGTCGGGTCAGCCTCAAGTCGGAACGGAAGCTGCGCATATTCGACGATGAGCGCTACGTCTCCGTGGACCTCGGACAGAAGGTGCTCACGGTGATCCGCAAGAGCGACGCGATGAGCGACTCCGGGGTACCGCAGGTGAGTATCGACGAGCGAACCTACGAGCAGGGTGATGCACTGTTAGCGGAGATTACGGCGTTTGCCGTTTCCATTCGTTCCGGCGTGGCACCGTTGGTGGGTGGGCGCGAAGGACGGGATGCCTTGAGCACGGCCATTCGCATCGCCGAACTGGTTAATGCATCCGGGCGTGCGCCCGTCACGGGCTCGTCAGCAGCCCGCGCGTAAGAGCCTCGTGTTCGGGGGCTGGCGGGAGATAGCCCTCCAGCAACCGTTTCGCGTCAGCGGGCTGCCCGTTGGCTTCGGCAAGGAGCGCGCGGCAGAGACGATCAAGTTGTGCGGTGGGGGTTTGGCGTCTGCCTATGGCGCTGCAAGCGGCAACGGCCGCACCCCGGTCGCCGGCGCGCAGCGCCGCCGCGGCGTACAGATTCCATAAATCGGCTTCCTCTCCGGACAGACCCGGAGGCGCCTTCGGATCGATGCGTTGACGCCAGGCAGGCAGTCGGTCCAGCGCCGCTTGGTAGGCGTCGCGCGCCTCCGCGTCACGATGCAACGCAAGCAGGGCAGCGCCTCGGTCTTTGTACGGTTGCGGGGCGGTCGGGTCGCGTGCGGCCTCGACCTCGGACCATTGCAGCAGCGTGTCTGGGCGCCCGGCGACGAGGAGGAGGTCCCGGTATTCCCGCGCACCTCGCCCACCCGTGGCAATGGCGTCTGCGTAGGCGGTGAGTGCGGCATCGGTTCGGTGGCGGTCGGCTTCAACGCGGCCCAACAGATAGGCGATGTCCGAGTGGCTGGGGAAGTGCTGCACGAGGATGATGGGAAACGCGATCCCGGTACGCTCGGCCAGCAAGGCCCGGTACGCGTCTGCCGCGGCGTCCAGATGGCCGTCGCGCCACGCGCTGCGCGCATCGAGAAACCGGACGACCGCCAGTTGCTGCCGGTTCTGTTGCCAATACGCGGCCATCGCAACGGCATGCACCACGACCAACCCGGCCAAAATCAGGCGAGCGAGACGCCGCCGCGAGGCACGTGCGTCCTTCAGGGCCACGGACGCCCAACGGTCAAGTAGATTGCACCGTGTCCGCCGCTCGCGGCCCCCGTGCCCAAGTACAGTTGGCCGAGAGCCGATTGTGCCGATAGAAAGACCGAACCGCCGAACAGGTGCCTAGCGCCCGTGAGGTCCAGTGTGTGGTGTATATCGGCCCCTTCCAGCGAGAGGCCCGCGTACAAGTCCGGTAGCAGCGCATTGCCGTGCAGAAAGCGCGTGCGATAGATTGCGCGCACGAAGGCGATCTCATCGGCCAATACCTGTTCTTGCGCCAGACCCGAGAGATTTTGGAAACCACCGAGCGCGAAGGTCTGCGAGAGAGGCAATGCGCTGCCAAACGACGTCTCGTAACGCGCTGTCAGCAACACGCTCGCGCTGTGACTCCCAAATGCCACCGACGCTTCGCTCGATTCCCGCCGGAATCGTTCGGCGCTACCGAGGGTCGCGCTCGCGATGCGCAAGTCGCTCGTGACCAAATAGCCGTGTGTCGGAAAATCCAGGTTATCGAGGCGATCCAGCACCAGCTTGGCACTCAGCAGACCGAACGTTGCAGTCTGTGGATCGATGACCGGCGAGCCGACCGCGAGTCGCGCGGAGTCTCGGCCGCGTTCGACGCCGACCAAGAACTCTCCCAAGGTGCCGAGACTTCGGCCTAACCACAGCGAGCCTGCATCGTCGCGCAGGCGGAATCGCGCCGCGTCATTGCCGGCAACGTACACATCGCGCAAGCGCTCCGATGAATCAATTTCCGGCGCCACGAACCAAGCTCGGGAGGCGTCGAGGGGGACCCGAAGTTGGGAGTCGAGCTCATTAATCCGCCCGAAGCTCGCACGATTGCGCCATTCGACGCCTGCCCGGTTGAGCCACGTTGCACGGTGCTCCACGGTGACTAAAAACGCGCTATCCCCGGCGAAATCGGTCGCCAACTGCACCCCAGCGCGCAAATAATCCGGCCCCCAAGGTTTTTCGACCGGTTCTAGAACCAGCGTAGTCCCCGCGGCGTCATTGCGAACTTGACCTTTGACGGTTTCAAAGTCGTCCGTCGCCAACAGCGCGCCGACGGTTTCGTCCACGTTCGTCGGCGCCTCACCGACCAACGCCGTGATCATGGCCGGCGGCACCCGCGTCAATGTGCTCGTATCCACTTCGATGCGCGATGGCAGCGGCGCGGAGCGAGCAACCCGCTGTTGGGAGCGCCACGCCGCGTACGTGTCGGCGTCCACCGAATACGGCGCGAGTTCGCGGGCGCTGCGACGTGTGGCGGTTTCGGCGGCCGGTATCCATTCATACCCGTGGACGAAGTCCGTGACGGACAAGGTGCCCAACTCCGGCTCGATCAAAATGTCATCCGGAGAAAGCGATGCTAAAGACGCTTCGACGTTCTGGTTCGCCAAGATACGCAGCATCTGCTCCGCCGAGTTGACCAACGAGTCGATCTCGACGCGCTTCATTAACGGGGTGCCGAGGTTGACGACAATCAGACGCTCGGCACCCATGCTGCGGGCCACATCCACGCCGATGTTCCGAACCAGGCCGCCATCAACGAGGATTTGCCCATCGATCTCGACGGGCGCGAAGGCGCCGGGTACGGACATGGATGCGCGGATCGCAGCCGCGAGATCACCCTTGTCGAGGACCACGAGACGGCCGCTTTCAAAATCGGTGGCGAGCGCGCGATACGGGATGGGCAGTTGGTCAAAATTTCCGCCGCGACGCGGCGAGACCATCCGCTGTAGAAAGTACTGCAAATGCTGTCCGGCGATTAAACCCCGAGGCAGTGTGACGCCACGCAGCCGGGTGCCGATCTCGGCGCTGAGCAGGTTTTCCCGGTCTGCTTCTTTGGCGTAGGCGGAGCGGTTTTCTCGCGGTGGCTGATCGGAGAGCAGCAAGTCCCAGTCAGCGCCACGAATAAACGTTTCAATGTCACTCGGCGAGGCGCCTGACGCGTAGGCGCCGCCGATAATGGCACCGGCACTGGTACCCACGACGCAGTCGATCGGTATGCGCAGTTCTTCCAGAACTTTCAGGACCCCGATATGGGCGATCCCGCGGGCGCCACCCCCGGAGAGGACGAGGCATGTCTTTGGCCGAGTGGCGACCACCGGCGATTCGGCGCGAGCGCTCGTCGTGCCGAGCACCAGCACGATGGCGAATAGACGAAGAACACGGGAAACGCGCGAGAAAGCAGTCAAGGGGGGCCTGCATTGGAGCGTGATGCCCCATTATCGCTCGGTTCGCCGTGGGGAGCGATGACGTTCAAGCGCTCGGCCAGGACCGATAACTCGTAGGGACCCGGCCCCAAGAGTTGGCCATCGGCTTCGAGTTGCACGGTCGCCGGGGTGCGCCAGATCACGTGCTCGGCAACGCCACTGTAAACGGCTTCTGCTCGGTCGAGGGTACCGCCATAGAGCGCCGGTAATAATCCCAGCAGTCGCCACAGCGGCAGGTCCGGAATCTCGGTGAGGTGTAGCGTCGGGGATCGGCCGTCCGCGTGAGGCGTGAGGCGCATGCCGCCGCCGGCGTAGGGCCCAAGACCGGCGTAGCGCAACAAGGCTCGCCGCGGTCGACCGTCCTGCGGGGCGTCACCCTCGAGTTCCACAGGGACAAATTGCCGCAGCGCCCGCAAGGTACCGATCAGATAGGCGAGCGCTCGGGGGCCTCGGGTCGGCAATTGTTGCAGCACGGCCACGTCGAGCCCGATGCCCGCGCCGTTGACGAAGCGACGCGTCTCGCGGCCCGAGCACCCCGTGTACGTCACGACTCCGATGGGTCGAGATTGCGTCGTCGCCCGAGCGATCAATTCGGCGATGCCCACCGGGGTTCGCGGCACTCCCAACCCTCGCGCCCAGTCATTGCCAGTCCCGAACGGGGCCACCGCAAGCAACGGTGCCGCGTTGAGCGGTAACCCATTCACAATTTCGTGCACGGTTCCGTCCCCGCCCACCGCAACGATCCCGTCGACCGTGTGGGCCGCTGCGCGCGTTAGCGCAGTAGCGTCGCCCGGCCGTTGGGTTTCAACGCAGTCGCATCGGATCCCGCGGGCTTGCAGCGCGCGGATCAAGGCCGGGCCATGGGCGCGGGCACGACCTGCGCCCGCGCTCGGATTCACGATCGCAAGCCAGCGTGGCCGCCTCATGGGGGCAAGGTCTCGCACGGCAGGAGGCCCGAGGTTGCGATGGGATCACGGAAATCCGCTGGCCACTCGGCGGTCACACGACACGGCGTGCCATCAAACGGATCGGTAAAGTCCAGTCGTTCCGCGTGTAGCAACAGGCGATCGGAACCGTAGTGTTCGCGAAAAATCCGATTGTGCAGCCCCTTCCCGTAGCTCGTGTCGCCGATGATCGGGTGGCTGATGTGCTTCAAATGCCGACGGACTTGATGGCGGCGTCCTTCGCTCGGCTCGATGCGAACTAAAGCATACCGCGACGTGGGCCAACGTTCGGTGGGAAAGGGACATTCGACGGTGCTGAGACGCTCTAAGCGCGATACCGCGGGCTGCCGTGTCGCATCGGCAAGCGCAACCCCGTCATCATCCAAGCGCCGCAGAGGGTGATCGATCACTTGCTCCGCCAAAGGCCAGCCGCGGACGACCGCCAGATAGGTCTTACGCACCTGACCATGCTCAAAGCAATGCGACAGTAGACGTTGGGCCTCAGGATCCAAGGCCATCACAATGGCCCCAGACGTACCACGGTCCAAACGATGCACCGGGTACACCAATTGGCCGAGCTGGTCGCGCAGACGCTGGAGCAAGGGCACGCCGGCGCTGCCGCGCGTGCGATGAACGGCGACGCCGCTCGGCTTTATCGCAATCAGGTACCGGTCCCGATGGACGATCAATGGCAAGCGTTCAGAGGGCGAGGGGGCTGCGCGCAATCTCACACCTCCGTATGGCTGGGGATCGTGATCCGCCACGTTAACGTGAAACGACTCTACCTGTCTGTCGCTCAAGATTTTAGCGCCACTTGTCGGCATACTCGGACGCGTGAGTAGACGCCTCTGCGGAGACATTCATGACTGACCGTCGTCGTGCCCGTGCACCGAGTGATTTTACGAAAGTACGCCGACTGGCGGACCGCGGTGTGTATGACCCCAACGCCATTTACGCGGTGCTGGATGCCGCGACCTACGCGACAGTGGCACACGTCATCGGCACCCGTCCGGTGGCGACGCCGACGCTGCATTGGCGCATCGGCGACCGCGTGTATTGGCACGGCAGCGTGGCCAGTCGGATGCTGAAGAGCCACGCCGAGCCGAGCGAGGTCTGTCTGACCGCCATGGTGTTTGATGGCTGGGTGTTGGCGCGATCGGCGTTCAATCACACGGTGAACTATCGCTCGGTCCTGTGTTTCGGTCGCCCAGAACCGGTCGCGGGTGCTGCTGAGAAGGATCGCGTCCTGAAGGCATTCATGGAACATTGGTTTCCGGGCCGTTGGGAGGCTTTACGGCCGGTCACCAAGAAAGAACTGGGTGCCACCGCCATTTACTCCATTGGACTCACGGAGGCCTCGGCCAAGATCCGCGACGGCGGACCGGAAGACCCGCAGAAGGATATGGACTGGCCGGTCTGGGCGGGCGTCGTCCCGGTGTACGAACGGCTCGGCGCGGTCGTCCCGGACGGTGACAACGCTGCGGCCCAGCCCACCCCCGCGATGCCGCGATTAAAGGCGCGGGGGTCGGCTCGAAAAGCCCGCCTATGAGTCGGGATCTCGCCTATCTGACCGCGACCGACTTGCTGGCGCATTACCAGGCCGGCCGGTTGTCGCCGGTCGAGGTGACGGAGTGCTTACTGACGCGCGCCGCACAACTGCAGTCGACGATAAACGCGACCACGCTGATCGACGGCGACGGCGCGCTTGCCCAAGCGCGGGCGGCGGAAGCGCGTTACCGGTCTGGAACTGCACGCGCTCTGGAAGGCGTGCCGGTGGCAATCAAAGAAGAGACCGCGGTGGCCGGCTGGCCGCGGACGATCGGCTCTCATCTGCACGATGAACAACCCACGTCGCATCATCCCATTGTCGATCGCTTGGTTGAGGCGGGCGCGATTCTGCACGTACAGACGACAGTGCCTGAATTTTGTGTGATCGGTCAGACGCTGTCGTCGCGGTACGGCGTATCGCGTAATCCCTGGAACCGTACCGTAACCCCCGGCGGCTCGAGTGGGGGCTCGGGCGCGGCACTGGCCGCCGGCCTCGCGCCCTTGGCCACCGGCAGTGATATGGGCGGTTCAACGCGTATCCCGGCTGCGCTGAATGGCGTCTACGGCTACAAGCCGCCGTTCGGTCGCCTCGCCAGCACGCCCGGTGAAGAACTGTTTGCGTTTGCGGTCGAGGGGCCTTTGGCTCGCACCCTCGACGACCTGCGCTTGATGCAAAACATCCTGCAAGGACCGCACCCGGCGAGCTACAGCGGCATGCCGGCCGCGCCGTTGCCGAACGATCCGCCGGGGCTTCGAGGTCTGAAGTTGGCTCTCGCGCTACCGAAGGACGGTCTCATCTGTCCGGATACCGAGCGCAATCTCCGTCAGCAAGTCGCGGCTTTGGCCGATGCCGGTGCTGTTGTTGAAGAAGTTACGCTGGATTGGGATGTCGGCCGAGTGGGGGACGTCCTCATCGAAGCGATTTTCGGTCTGTATTTTGCCGAATATCTGGAAGCCTTCTCGGACGAGGCGCGTGCGCAAGCGACCCCCTACTTACGGTATTTGATGGAACGCTATTGCGGGCGGCGTAATGCGATTATGCCTGCGGCTGTTCTGGCCTCAGCGATGCACCAAGAAATGGTTGCGAAGCTGTGGTCGCGCGGCATCACAGCGCTGCTGTGCCCGACGGTATTGTGCGCGGACATCCCGGCAGACCTGCAGATTTCGCAGATGCGGCAGTGGCCGATCGCCGGTGGGTTTGTCGACAGTTATCTCGGATGGGTGTGGACGACGCCGTTCAACCTATTGAGCCGTACGCCGTCGCTCGCCGTGCCGACGGGACGTGCCGCCAACGGCGTGCCGACCAGTATGCAAATTGTAGGTGCCCCGTTCGCCGATGCCGATGTCTTCCGAGTCGGGCATCACTATGCTCAACTCGGCACCGTTGATCTGTACCGCAGCGTCTTTCCGTCGCTACCGGAAGTGGAGTAAGCCTTTGAGCACGACAACCACACCCCACCTACGTCGCAGCCTAGGCTATTGGGATCTGATCGTTTACGGCTTGGCGTATATCGCGCCCATCGCCCCTTTATCGACGCTCGGATTCGTGTACGACGCCTCTCATGGGCTGATCGCGCTCGCGTACGTACTCGGCGCGATCTGCATGTATTTCACGGCGCAGAGCTATGCGCTGATGAGCGAGTCCGTTCCAAGCGCCGGATCGGTGTACGGATTTGCGCGATTTGCGCTAGGACGCTTTGCAGGCTTTCTTGCGGGTTGGATGATTCTGCTCGACTACCTGCTCATTCCCGCGCTCGTCTACGTCTTGATCGGAGTGGCACTCGGGGTGCTCATTCCCTCCGTGGATCGATCGGTCTGGATCGTGCTCATGGTGTTGTTCACCCTTGGTGTGAATTGGTTCGGTGTCACGGTGACGACGCGCGCCAACTTTGTCGCCGTCGGATTTCAGGTGGCATTGCTCGTCTGCTTGTTAGCGCTTGGCGTCTGGGCACTCCTGCGCGGCCACGGCAGCGGTGGATTGACCTTCGCGCCGTTCTACGATGCCAAGGTCTTCAACGTCGGCGCAGTCCTCGCCGCCACATCAATCTGTATTAACTCCTTTCTGGGCTTCGACGCGATATCGACCCTTTCCGAGGAAGTGAAGGGCGGGGATAAGCGACTCGTGGGTCGCGCGATACTCGGCGTCTTGCTGATTTCCGGGACGTTCTTCGTGATCGTCGCCTGGGTGCTCGGCAACTTGATGCGCGGGTTGACGATTCAGGACGCGTCCGCTGCGGCCTATGAGATGACGGCCGCCACTATTGGCACGTGGGCGTCCGTGGCATTGGCGTGGGGCTATGCGACGTTAATCGGATTTTCCAACGCGTTGCCGATGCAAGTCGGCGTCGCGCGCGTTCTGTTTGCCATGGGTCGCGATCGACAATTGCCACATGCCTTGGCGCGTGTGCATCCGAAATACCACACGCCCTATGTGGGCATGATCGTGACGGCGGTCCTGTCGCTGATCGTGGCGCTCGTCATGCGCAATCGGCTGGATGATTTGGCGACGACCGTGAACTTCGGGGCGTTGTCCGGATTCTTGTTGTTGCACCTCTCGGTGCTCATTCGCTTCGGTATTCGCGACCGATCCCGCCGGTGGTTTGCGCATTGGCTCTCACCCATTCTCGGGATCGTCGTCGTGCTCGGGGTATTCACGGGCATGGCGGGCCTTGCCATCAAACTCGGATTGGCATGGCTCGTTGTCGGAGTCGTGTGGGGCGCGGTCCTGCACGTGCAGCACCGCGACGAGATTCGCGCCGAACTTTGAAGTGGGCGGGGCGCGTTAGCGCCCCGCTGGAATCTCCGACACCAAGGCGGCGGCCGCATCGATGACAGACTGCTGATGCGGCAGCACGTCGTGGCCGGCCATGCTCATGAGTTCCTCGAGATACGGATCGGTCGCTGCGCTGCGACGCCCCGACAGCGCTTCGAGGACGGCAAGTCCGCAGAACGGCACATAGGCATTGGAGTAGCCGCCTTCGTGCGTTGCCACGATGCGTCCTTCGCAGCAGGCATCGGCCACGGCCATCAGGCGCTGCGTCATTTCACGATAGGTTGCGCTCGTGCACATCATCCGACCGAGCGGATCCATTGCGCTCGCGTCGAGCCCTGAGGTGATCACGATCAGCTCCGGCTGAAAGCGCAGCAGGGCGGGGAGCACCGCTTGATCGAACGCGGCTAGGTAAGCGCCGTGTCCGCTACCGGCCGGAAGGGGGATATTGAGATTGGTATGCGCCCCAGCGCCCTGGCCCGTTTCGCTCAACTGGCCGCGATCGGTGGGGTAGTGGCGATCTTGATGGATCGAAATGGTCAGGACAGAGGGATCTTCCAGGAAGGCTGTTTCCGTCCCATTCCCGTGATGGACGTCCCAGTCCACGACCGCAACGCGGCCGACGCCAAGGGCGCGTTGGGCGTGACGGATGGCGATTACGGCGTTGCCGAATACGCAGTAGCCTCGGCCCTGATCCGACTCCGCATGGTGTCCTGGGGGCCTCACCAACGCGTAGGCGTTGCGCACCTGACCGGTGACCACGGCATCCACCGCCGCGATGCAGCCGCCTGCAGAGAGGCGGGCAATATCGAAGCTGCCGGGGCCAATCGTGGCGCTATCGCCAATCACACCGCCGCCGGCGGCGGAAATAGCGGCGACACGGTCGATGTACGCGGGCGTGTGGAAATACTGCAGTTCCGTCGGCGTTGCTAAGCGAGGAGCGATGCGTGTGAGCTCGTCCGCCAGTCCACTCACTTCGAGCAGGGCGAGGAAACGTCGCTTCGAATCCGGCGACTCGGGGTGCCGATCCGGCTGCGCGTACGGATTGACCTCGGAGAAGCCGGCGCCACTGCCAGCGTCATGCCAGAAGTAGCGTTCGTGACAAACCAGACCGGTGTTATGCGCCATAAAGTATCCCGGCGGTCAGAACGACCGCCGGGAGCTCCTGCATCAGAAGCGGTAGGTCACCGACGCACCGATGGTGCGCGGCGCCACGCCGCGGGCGAAGTAGTTGGTGTCGAAGTTCGCGAGACCGTAGTTGGTGCCCACGAAGTCACGCGACACAAACATCGGGCTGTGGAAGTTCGTCGCGTTTGAGATGAACCCCGAAATGTCGTATCCACCGAAGCGAACGCCGGCGCGGAGATTCAACATGTTGATCGTCGGCAGACCCGGCAGCGTCGGATCGGCGTTCGGCACGTTGGCGGGGTCTTGACCCGGGACCAACGTAGTCTGAGCGGCAGCGTACTGGTAATCCAGGCGCACGTACGGCTTCTTCTCCACGTTGCGCCAGATGTATTCACCCGACACTTGGATGTTCCACGGCGACGCCGGCAAGTGATCGCCGGCGGCAACCAACTGGTCCGGTGGCGAGGCATTGCCGAGGACGATCGGCGTTTCGAACTTCGAACTGGTGTACGCCGCGGTGAAGCCCAGCGTTAAGTTGTCATTGGCCTTCCAAGACAGCTCAAGCTCTGCGCCCTGTGCCGTGACTTCACCCAAGTTGTAGTTGAAGCCGAGTCCGCAGGCGAGGTAGACGAACTGCTGAATGTTCTTCCACTTGATGTAGTACACCGCGCCGCTGACGGTGAGGTGGTTATCAAGACCCGTCTGCTTGGTGCCCAACTCGTATTGCCACAGCGAGTCCGAGTCGTAAGGCTTCGCAGCGCTAGCGGCATCAATACCGCTCGGGTAGCAGTTCTGAGGCAACTGCGAATTAATACCACCGGGACGGAAGCCTTCTGCTGCGCTCGCGTAGTACAGGGTGTCGTGATTCGGCTGGTAGTTCAGGACGATGCGCGGCGTGACCGGCGAGGCGCTGCCCGAGGCCGGCGTAATCACGCTGAACACCCCGTTCGGCGATCCTGCCGGTGCGAACGTGCCTTGTTCCGTCTCATTCACGAGACCCGAGTAGGTCATGTGGGAATAACGCAGGCCGACGGTCAACTTCAGGGTGTCGGTGAACTTCCAGTTCGCTTCGCCGAACAGCGCGTACTGTTCGTCCAACATGCTGAATTCCGGCTGCAGGTAGACGTAGTTATTGGGAAGTCCCGCGCCGCCGTAGGTCGAGATCACGTATTCCGATGAATTTTCATAGCTGTGCGTGTAATACGCACCCGCCGTCCACGTCAATGCGGCGTTGGAATCAATCGACGAGACGCGAATTTCTTGATTGAAATTCTTCTGACGATCGGTGAACGGAGCAGAGTTCGGGCTGCGGTTGTACTGGTCGTAGGTGAAGACCGTGTTGTACCACTGCGTGTAATCAGACACCGAATGCTGCGAACGCGAGTAGTACGACGTGTTTGATACGACATCCACGTCGGCGTTGTGCCAATTGATCTTCAGGCCCGCCACCCAGAACGGGTCCGTGCTCGGATTACGCTGCGCGTTGCCGTTGTTATAGACGGAGCTCGACGGGTCAGACAGGTTTTCCCAGTACGCGCCCGAGTCATTGATGTGCAGCGTCTGCACGAAAATCGACGGCGAGATCGTCAGATTCTCGTTCGGCTGCCACTTCAAAGCCGCCCGGAACGTTTGCGTGTCGTGCCAGTTGGCGTTCTTCTCAACGACCTGATTGACCGTTGGGGCGCCGTTGTACACGGTCTCGCCATAGCTGCCGGTCGTGCTCGAGGGCGGCGTGTAGGTGACACGGTTGACCCAGCCGCCGTCCTCACGCACCGAAGCGCTGATGCGGAAGCCGAGGGTGCCGTCAATGATCGGGCCGCCGACGGCCACACCGGCTTCGTAATTCGTGCCGCCGTGGTCGATCGAACCGACTTCCGCGCGCGCGTAGCCCTGGTATTCGTGCAGATTCGGTTCCGGCGTGATGAAGCGGATTGCGCCGCCTTCCGACCCCGAGCCGAACAGGGTGCCCTGTGGGCCCTTGAGGACCTCAACGCGCTCCAAATCGAACAACGCCGGGAACGCGTTCAGCGTGCCGAAGTTCAGGTGGCGGCCTTGGATCGGCGTTTCGTCAATGTAGATGCCGGTGGTCGATGCGCCGGCCGAGGAGTCGATGCCGCGGATCGAAATATCAGAGCCTTCATCGTTGTAGTTGCCCGCCGAGCCCATGCCATTGCGTAAGAAAGTCACGCCCGGCGATACCCGCGTCAGGTCGTCCACGTTCTTCACGCCCTGTGAGTCGAGCTTTTCCTGACTGAAGGCCTGGACACTCATGGGGACGTCCATGAGGCGTTCCTCACGGCGCGTCGCCGTAACGACGACCTCGTCCAGACCGGCGGAGACGCCTTTTTCGGCATCGGCAGCGAAAGCAGGCACGGCCGAAGCCGCAAGTAAGGTCGCGATAGTCGCGCGCAGGGTCAGGTGGGTCATGGAAACTCCTCGTATCGATAACTAGCGAGCGGCCGCGATGGCGCTCAAAAACGTCCCCCTCGGGGGCACACTTCGTGGTGTGCCTTTCCTCGTCTGCTCAGTGGCAGAGTCGCAAACTTACCGCAAGTCGGAGAACTTCGCACCCATCACTAGCGGCCGCACGGGTAAGCGGTCAGAATCGCGAACAGATTGTCATCCGGAAAACCCAAAATGCCTGTGAAATCAGCGCTCCTTCGGCTCCTCCTGGCTACGTCGATCCTGATCAGCACGGCGGCCGTCGCGGCGCCCGCGGCCGATACGGTGTTGTATGGCGGACACATCTGGACGGCGACGGGAGCGGAGGCGACTGCGCTCGTGATCCGCGATGGCAAGCTCGACTACGTCGGCGACGATGCACACGCCAAGCAAGCGATTGGAGCCCACACGCGGGTGATCCCCTTGCACGGTCGTTTTGTCATGCCGGGCCTTGTGGACGCGCATATGCATCCGCTGGATATCGTGGATTTGCCGGTCTGCGATTTGGACAGCCATCCGCTCAGCCTCAGGCAACTGACCGCATTCGTGCAGGGTTGCTTAAAGCGCTACCCGGTGCCCAAGGGTGGGCGGTTGATCGTGCATCAATGGAATTACGTCGCCGGCAATCAGACGGACGCCACGCACCCCACGCTGCGCGCTGCGTTGGATCTCGCCTCGACAGACCGGGAAGTGCAACTGCTGGGCAACGATGGTCACCACAGTGCATTCAACAGCTTAGGGCTTTCGCACGCGAAAAATGCGGCCGGTCAGACCGTCGGACTTTCCAAGCGCACGCTGGCATCCGACTTTCAGGGTTATCAAAAATTGATTGGCGTCGATGCGCAGGGTGAACCCAATGGCGCGGTCAATGAAGATGCGCGATACACCATCAATCCTCACAGCATGATGTACGTGGAATACGCCCGCGTGTTGGCGCATCCGGAGTGGGTGGCGCAGCGCGTGAACCGCGCCGGCATCACTGCAATTACGGACGCGATGGCCGACCCCGAAGGGATGGGTTTCTGGGATGCGCTGTCGGCCAGTGGCAAGATGACGCTGCGCGCGAACCTCGCCCAATTCCACGATCCCGAACGCTTTCGGCACGATGGCGGTCCGGTGGACTATGCGACGATGGTTGCGAAAGCCAAGGATATCCGCGCGCACTTCGCCGGTAATCCGCTCATCAAGGCCGATACCGTCAAAATATTTGCCGATGGCGTTCTCGAGGGCAATCCGCTCGCCGATCCACCGACGCTGCCCAACGGTGCCGTTCTGGAGCCGCTCTTGCAGCCGCGCTTCGGCCTCGATGCGTCGGGCCGAGTGACTGTGACCGGGTACGTGGACACCGACAGCCCCGAATGCGTGGCCGAACGGGCACGGTCTGCGCCACCGAGCGACACCGACGTGGCAGCCTTTCGAGCGGCTCACGGCTATCACCCGACGCAGTGCGTCGTATCACGGGGTCAATTGCAGCATGAGCGCGATGTCATGCTCGATTTCGCGCGGCACTTTCACACCGCGGGTTTCAACCTGCATATCCACGCGATTGGTGACCGTGCGGTACGCACCGCGGTTGATGCGATTGAGGCGGCCCGCGCCGTGGATGGCAACACGAACACCCATGACGGGTTGGCGCACGTGCAGTTAGCGCACCCCGACGACATCGCCCGCATTGGTCGCGATCACCTCTACATCGCCTACACCTATGCGTGGGCAAACGTCGATCAGGACTACGACCTCACCCTGATCCCGTTCCTGCAAAAAGTGACGGGCAATCGGTATGAATCGCTGCACGTCCCGGGCAGTTACTACGAATCGAATACGTATCCGGTTCGGGCTACGCTGGAAGCGGGGGCCGTCGTCGCCGCCGGGTCGGACGCGCCGGTGGAGACGCGCGATCCACGCCCGTTCTTCAATATCTCTCGGGCGCTGACACGACGGATTCCCGGCGAGCCTGCCCTCAATCCACAGCAGGCGATCGGTATCGATGACGCGTTACGGGCCTATACGATCAACGGCGCGCGGTGGCTCGGTATTGATGCGGTCGCCGGGTCGCTCGAGGCCGGCAAGTCCGCCGATTTCGTCGTCATCGATCGCGACCCCGTGCAACTGGCGGCGACCGGACGACCCGAAGCGATTGAGAAGACGCGGGTGCTATCGACCTGGTTCCAGGGCAAAGCGGTTTATCAGGCGAAACCGCATTGAACCGTTAGGGCGTCTGCGGCGTCAGCTCCAGACGTCCAACGTCATACCCGGCCGCTGCGATGCGCCCCAGTAAGGCGGCGTAGCGCGCCGGTTCGACGTGCGGCGTCCGGGACAGGACCCACAAGTATTCTCGCCCGGGCTGGCCGACAGCAGCGAGGGTGTAGTCCGGGTCGATGTCGAACACCCAATACGGCGCCCACACGGCGGGCAGCCACGCCAGCCAGTTCGGTGCGAAGCGGACTTCCAGAACGGCCGAATTTGGCCCGCCAACGCGCCGTGCCGTACCCGTCACTTCGGTCATCGAGCCATCGGTGCGTCGACAACGGTTCAAGACCGAGACGCTCTCACCGGTCAATCGGTAGGTCGCTGTCGTTTCCCCTGCGCAGATGGCCTGATACCGGTTGGGGTATTTGGCGATTTCGTACCAGACACCCGCGTAGCGATTGAGGTCAAGGCGAGCGACAGGCGTCAACGGTGGCGTTGCCCCGCAGGCGAGGCCAACGGACAAGAGGGACAGGGCGCAGATGATGAGTAGTCGCATAAGCGCTATCCTCGCACAATAGGGCCTACAGCCGTCCAGCGCTGTGGTCAGTGGCCAAGGGGGGCTCTATGAAAATCCTATGGACAGGGTTGATGGCTTGGGCATTGTGCGGTGCCACCGCAGGGGCGGCGGAATGGGATGCAGCCGTCGCATTCGGTGCACGTGAGAACGTCCGAAACTTGCATCTCTCCCCAGACGGACGCAGCGTGGCCTACCTCGCCCCGTCGGGCACGCAAGGGGACACGCTTTACACGCTCTCATTGGAGTCCGGCGCGAAAGCGGTACCGGCGTTATTGGCGGACGGCAAGGGAGAGCGTTTGTCGCACTGTGAGTGGGTGGCGAACGATCGGCTGGCCTGCACGCTGGTCGGCTACCTGCGAACGGTGGAATACCTGTCGTATTTTACGCGCGAAGTGGCGGTGGATGCTGACGGTAAGAATCTGCGGTTGTTGAGTGATCGGGTGAACGATCACAGTTACGGCAACCTCGCCTACGGTGGCTCGATTCTTGAGCGTATACCCGAGAGTGGGTCTGTGCTGATGGAGCGCCTCACGGTGCCAGACGATCACCTGGGGACGCGAATCGCGACCACGAGCGCTCAGTCCGGACTGCGCGTGGATCGAGTGAATACACGGACCGGCGATGCGGTGACGGTCGAGGTCCCGAATCCTCTGGCGGAGGCCTATTTTCCGGACGGCAGCGGTACCGTACGCGTGATGGCGGTCCGCGGTCCGCGCCAAGCCGGGTACGACAGCCCGGAGACGGACTATCTCTTTCGTCGCGGGGCACGGGGTAAGTGGGAGTCGCTCTCCCAATGGAATCCATTGACCCGAACGGGCTTTGAACCGCTCGCGGTGGTCGGTGAACGGGTTTACGGATTGGCGCCACGCAACGGTTACCTCGCCGCCGTCTCGATGCCGTTGAACGGGACCGGTGAGTCGGAGGTGCTGTTCGCCGGCGACGGCGTTGATGTTGCGGGTTTTGCGCGGTTTGGTTACCGCCAACGGGTTGTCGGCGTTCGCTATGCAGACGACTACGTGCGCACCGAATACACGGATGCTGACCTCAAAGCCTTGATGGCGAAGTTGGCCAAGGCCATTGCCGGCGGACACGCGGTGCAACCGGTGGATGCATCGCTCGATGAACGCAAATTGTTGCTCTATGCCGGTTCCGACCAAGATCCGGGCGTCTACTATTTGTTCGATCGGGACGCCCGTAAGTTGGAAACTTTCCTCGTGGCGCGCACGCCCCTCGAAGGAGTCGCGCTGTCGCCCATGCGCCCGATCCAATTCCCGGCTCACGACGGTACACAGATCCCAGGCTATCTCACGCTCCCGCCGGGTCATGAAGACGCCAAAGGACTGCCCGCCATTGTGATGCCGCACGGCGGGCCTGCGGCTAGGGATGTTTGGGGCTTTGATTGGCTCGCGCAGTTCTACGCGCATCAGGGCTATGCGGTGTTACAGCCGAACTTCCGTGGTTCATCCGGCTACGGTGACGGATGGTTTCAGAAGAACGGGTTCCAGTCGTGGCAGGTGGCGATCGGCGACATTATTGACGGCGCGAAGTGGCTCGCTGCGTCGGGTGTGGCCGATCCTTCGCGAATCGCTGTGGTCGGCTGGTCCTATGGCGGATATGCGGCGCTACAGAGCGCCGTCGCCGATTCCGGGGTGTTCAAGGCGATTGTCGCTATAGCACCGGTGACCGACCTTGATCTCTTGAAAGAGGAGTCCCGGCCATACTCCAACTTTCATATCGTCAGTGACTACGTCGGCAGCGGTCCCCACGTTCGCGAGGGGTCGCCGGCGTTAAACGCCGGAAAGATACACGTTCCGGTGCTCCTTTTTCACGGCGACGAAGATCGCAACGTCGATATCGAACAATCACGAAAAATGGATCGGGCGCTCACGGCTGCCGCCGTGCCCCACGAGCTCGTTGTCTATCCGGGGCTTGACCATGCCCTGGACGACAGCACCGCGCGCACGGACCTGCTGCGGCGAAGTGACGCGTTTTTGCGCAAGATCCTGATGCCGTAATGCACACTGGGTGCCACAGTCGGTCGAACCATACGGCTCGGGCGGAGGACGCACCCTGATGATCGCCATATTAGAAGCGTATCGCGCCGGTACGCTGGGCCGCAGTCATTGGGTCCAGAACGCCGTGGCCGGTCTGATTGTCGGCATTGTCGCTCTGCCGTTGGCCATGGCATTTGCGATAGCCAGCGGCGCCCGGCCCGAGCAAGGGCTTTACACCGCGATCATCGCGGGCGGGTGCGTCAGCCTCTTCGGTGGTAGCCGTCTGCAAATCGCCGGTCCGACCGGCGCTTTTGTGGTCATCTTGTCGGGGATCACTGCGCAGTACGGGATCGCCGGCTTGCAGGTGGCGACGCTGATGGCCGGCGTCATGTTGGTACTGATGGGTCTTGCGCGCATGGGCGGCGTGATCAAGTTCATCCCGGCGCCCGTGATTACCGGTTTTACTACGGGCATCGGCGTCATCATTTGGGTAGGGGAATGGCGCGACTTCTTTGGCCTACCCAAGATCGCCGGCATACATTTCCATGAAAAATTGCTGCATCTGATCGAAGCGTTTCCGTACATGCACGCGCCGACGGTGGCTCTCGCAACCGTGTCGCTGCTGTTGGTCGTCTATACCCCCAAGATTCCCGGTGTGCGGCGGTTGCCGGGTCCGTTGGTGGCCATGGTGGCGGCGACGGTGCTGCAGGCGATGTTCCACTGGCCGGGGGTAGCGACCATCGGTTCGGAGTTTGGTGGCATTCCCCGTGGCTTACCCATGCCACGGTGGCCGGATTTGACGGTCTCCGATGCGCTGCGGTTGATCGGTCCGGCCTTCACGATTGCGATGTTGGGTGCAATTGAGTCGCTGCTCTCTGCCGTGGTGGCGGACGGTATGGCGGGTACGCGCCACGATTCGAACCAGGAGTTGATCGGGCAGGGACTGGCGAACCTTCTGTCACCGCTCTTCGGTGGCTTCGCAGCGACGGGTGCTATCGCGCGGACGGCGACGAATGTCCGCAACGGTGGCAATAGCCCATTGGCCGGTCTCGTCCACGCGCTGACGTTGGTCGCTGTGCTCGTCTTCTTAGCGCCGCTGGCCGCAGAAATTCCGCTGGCAGCGCTCGCGGCCATTCTGTTTGTCGTGGCGTGGAACATGAGCGAGGTTCGCCATTTCACGCACATCCTGCGAACCGCGCCACGCGCCGACCGCATTATTCTCGGCATCACATTCTTGCTGACCGTCTTTGTGGATCTCGTCGTGGCGGTCAACGTCGGCGTTATCCTCTCGGTCCTGCAGTTCTTGCGGCGTATGGCCGAATCGGTCGAGACCAAACCAACCGACGCCGACGCTCTGTCCCGTGAGCTTGCCGCGGCGGACATGCCGGCGCTGCCGAAAGGTGTCGTGGTCTATGAGATCGCAGGACCCATGTTTTTTGCGGCCGTGGACAATTTGGAACGAGCGCTGTTGTCGACCCATACCGATCCGGGCGTACTGATCGTGCGATTGCGGGCCATGCCATTTATCGATGCCACGGGCATCGAGGCGCTGCAGGAGGCCGTCGATAAATTGCGGGAGCGTGAAGTCCGCGTGTATCTCTGCGAGGCGAATCCGCGAGTGCTTGAAAAATTGACGACGGCCGGACTTGTCGGCGGTTCCGGTCTCGACGGTTACGCCGACGCGTTGCGGGACGTCTTGCGATTAACGACGTGACCGCAGGGCAGAGCCCTGCGGCACGGGTGACTCATCAGAGCGTTGGGTAGTCCGTGTAGCCTTCCGGTCCCGGGGCGTAAAAGGTCTGCGGATTTGCGGGCGCGAAGGGCGCGCCAATCTGCAGACGATGGACCAGATCCGGATTGGAGATAAACGGTCTGCCAAAGGCGACGGCGTCGGCGGCGCCGGTCTCGATCGCCGCGATCGCGGACTCCCGGGTATACCCATTGTTGGCGATGTAGGCGCCATGAAAGGCTCGACGCGCCGCGGCAAAGTCAAAGCCCGTGAGGTCTCGGCTCCCGCCGGTACTGCCCTCGACAAAGTGGATGAAGGCGATACCGCGCCGGTCCAGCGCCTCCACGAGGGAGCCGAACACGGTCTGCGGGGCACTGTCATGGATGCCGTTCACCGGACTCACCGGTGATAAGCGGATGCCGACACGGTCCGCGCCAATGGCTGCCGTACAAGCGTCGACGACCTCCAGCGCGAAACGGGCGCGATTCTCCGCAGAACCGCCGTAGCGATCGGTGCGCTGATTGCTGCCGTCGCGCAAGAACTGATCGACGAGGTAGCCGTTCGCGCCGTGTATTTCGACGCCATCAAAGCCGGCGGCCATGGCATTCAGCGCGGCACTGCGGAATTCGCCCACGATCGTTGCAATTTCGGACTCACTCAATGCTCGGGGCACCGGGCAGTCAACTTTGCCATTGGGGCCATAGCCCACGACGCCCGGCGCAATCGCCGACGGTGCGACCGGTTCGAGCCCACCGTTAATATCCGGGTGGGTGATACGGCCGACGTGCCAAATTTGCGCGATCATTTTCGATCCGGCCGCGTGCACTGCATCCGTGACGCGCCGCCAACCCTCGACCTGCGCCGGCGAGTAGATGCCGGGCGTACCCATGTAGCCTTTGCCCACCGGCGAAATCTGCGTGCCTTCGCTGATGATCAGGCCCGCCGCGCTGCGTTGGGTGTAATACGCGATATTCATTGGACGTCCGCTGACGTCGCCGGCGCTGGCGTCGCCGCGGCAACGGGTCAGCGGCGCCATGACCACGCGGTTAGCGAGTTCGATGGCGCCAATGCGGGTCGGGGTGAACAGTTTCTCGATCGATGTACTGGGCATGAGGTGTGTCGCCGTGGAGGGGAAAGACGGAACGCGAAAGATGGTGATGAATTGGCCGAATTCAATGCGCGGCGCGGATTCGTGCCAGTGCCTTCGCTTCCATTTCCTCAAAACCCGCGGGGACGTTGGGGTACCAATGCACAGATCCAAATCCGTTGGGCAGGCTCAGAAACAGCTGATTCTTGAGCCGTGCGTTGACGTACCGCAGGGTACCGCTGTAGGCGGTGAAATTGCCGACGGCCTTCGTAATCCGGGCGGCGATTTCCGGGCGCGAGGTGTAATTGATCCACTCGTAAGCGGCGTCCTCGTTTTCCCCGTGTACTGGTAATGCGAACGTCATAATCCAGCCGAGGCTCCCGCTCTTCGGCTCAATGTACCGAATCGACGGTACTTGGCGATTCAAATCCCAGACCGGCGCGTCCCAGAACATCGCCGCTTCAATACGCCCCGACTTGATGGCGGCCACGATCTCATTCTGATCGTCGAACACGAGGCCCAGGTTGCGCTTGCACTGGATCAAACGTTCTGCGACTTCGTCGACGAGCTGGGCATAGCCTTTGGGGTCGCTGTACAGCGCGAAAGGGTCCTTACCGGCGGCGAACGAAAACGCGATGAGGGTATTGCGCCGGATCCGCATGGCCGTCTTGCCGGCGAGATCCGGTCGGCACAGATCGGGGTAGTCGGTGATGTGGACCCGACGGACGTCAGCCACCAGACCCTCGATGCCATACAAATACGGGGTCCCGTATAAGCGACCGTGCAGGGTGGTATTTTTTCTTACAGATTCAAGAAGTTGAGGGATGTAGCGCTGCAGCGGGAGGCGGCTCTCATCCAAGGGCCGGTAGATATGGTAGGTCTCCTCGGCGCCGGCCACGCGGTCGTGCGTCGGTTGAACAAGATCAAAACCTGATCCGCCCGAGGCGCGTAACCGGGCAATGATCTCTTCGTTATTGGCTAACGTGACCTCGATGTGAATGCCGGTCTCCTTTTCGAAGTCCGCGGCGACGTCGGGCGGGACGTAGTCTTGCCAAGTCAGGATCCGCAGACGTCGCGCTGCGGACGCGTCCGCACTGGCGGCAAGGGCCAGCAAGGCAAAGGTAAGCAACAGTCGGCGCAATGGCATGAGGTACTCGGGGCGTTCGAACGCGATCTAGTGCGACCGCTCGCAAGGTTAATCGTATGTCGCGGCTTGTGTCACGCCACGTGAGAGGGGGTTCCGCGGTAGTATCCCCATCAGTGACGGGGAGTAGGCAAGGGACACGATGACGCATCGGCACGACGGATCCGGGGCCACCGGCGCTGCGCCGGCAGAGGCCATGGCGGCGGTGCTCGAGCGCATGAGCGAGGAGTTGGCGTTCGTCAGCCCGGGTAGCAACGAGGGTTTGCTGCCGCTAAACGCGTTACTGATGGATCTCGAACGATTGCCGGGCCTGGCCGGAGAGCGCTCGGCGGCCGTTTCGGTGTGTCGCCGCTGGCTCGATGCCGTACTGGACGGCGAGGGGCTCTTTAGCGCGCCCGACATTCAAAATTTGCAGACGTGGGTACACTGGTTTCTCGACGATTTGATTGCCGAGGAAACCGGCCGACCGACCATGGCGTTGCCGGTGCAATGGCGGGATATCGCCGGCCTCGGAGCTGCCACGTCGAGCGTTACAGCGCGCCCACCGATTGCGCCTCCAGGACCTGCGACACCTGCCGTCGTCGGCGCAGAGGTGCCGAGCTTCCGGCTGCGTTTGCCGGATGACATCGAACTGCTGCGCGAATTCCACAGCGAGTCGTTGGAATTGCTCAGGGGTATCGAGCAGTCGGTCTTGGCACTCGAGGACGGATCGGCGACGCCTGAGACGGTGCATTCCATTTTCCGGGCGTTCCACACGTTTAAGGGCAGTGCCGGCTTCCTGCAACTGGACGCTTTGCGCGATTTCGCCCACGAACTCGAGTCGTTGTTGGATGAAGTGCGTAGCGGTCGATTAGCGCTCGGGCCGGTCGTGATCGAAGCCATTCTCGGCGGTGCCGACATTCTGGCCGCCAGTATCGCGACCGTGGGCGCGCAGGTCGGCGGAGCGCAACCCGTTGGGCCGATCCCACTGCCGGGCGCGGTGGTTTTGGCCACCGTGCAACGCGCCTTACGCGGCGAAACAGCGCCTGTCGTGGCCGTCGCGCCGTCGCCTCCGCGGGAGACACCCGCGCCGATACTCACTGCAGCGTCAGATCATGCAGAAGCGTTTGTTCGTGTGGATGCCGGCAAGCTCGACGCGTTGGTAAATTTGGTGGGTGAGCTCGTCATCACCCAGTCCTATGTGTTGGGCGCGCAAGAGACACCGTCGAATCAGAATCTTGAACTCGGTTATGCGCTGCGCAAATTGACGCGGATCACGCGTGAGCTTCAGCATGCGACGTTATCGATGCGAATGGTTCCGATTGCGAGCCTTTTCCGACGCATGGGGCGACTCGTGCGCGATTTGTCCGCGAGCTTAGGCAAGCAGGCACGATTGCTGACCTCCGGCGAGGACACCGAGTTGGATCGCCATTTGGTCGAACAAATGGCAGATCCTCTTGTACATATGATTCGTAACGCGTTGGATCACGGTGTAGAGACGCCGCAACAGCGCCAAGCGGCCGGGAAGGATCCGGTGGCGACCATTCGGCTGGCCGCATCCCATTCGCACGGTGGTGTCCGGATCGAAATCAGCGATGACGGGCGCGGCATTGATACGCGAGCGGTGCGCGAACGCGCTTTGGAAAAGCAGCTGATCCATGCTGAGAGTGACCTGAGCGAGCAAGACACGCTGGCATTGATCTTTCTCCCCGGATTTACAACGGCCTCGGCCGTTACGGAAGTCTCGGGCCGAGGTGTCGGTATGGATGTGGTCAAGGGCCACATCGATGCCCTCCGAGGCCATATCGACATCACGACGGACCCGGGGCAGGGGACCCGCTTTGCCATTCGGCTACCGCTGACACTGTCTCAAATCGACGGGTTCTTGGTCGGCGTCGCCTGTGAGCGGTTTATTCTGCCGTCCGCGTCCGTCCGCGAATGCTTCCAAGTGGGCGAGGGGAGCATCGCGTCCGTCCATGAACGCAGTGAGATGGTCGATGTGCGGGGACAGCAACTTCCGTTACTACGGCTGGATCATTGCCTCGGGCTGAGAGACGTGGGTCAGTCCGTGAATACAGGCATAATTGTGGTCTTAGAAACCAGTGTTGGAGCCCGCGCACTGTGGGTGGACGAAGTGCTGGGGAAGCAGGAAGTGATCATTAAGAGCCTCGGACCGACGTTTGCTTCGCAGAATTTGGTGGGTGGCGGCGCGATTCTTGCGGACGGCCGGGTCGCTCTCATTCTGGAGGCCGAATCCTTGGCCCGTCTTCCCTCGGCCGCGCGTCGCCCGAACCGGCGGGAAATCGCATGACCACCCGTTCCGTTCCGTCCCCCGGTCGATACGTCACGTTCCATCTCGGTGCATCCCACTACGCGGTGCCAGTGGGGGCCGTCCGCGAAGTCGTGCGGCTCTGTCCCATCACGACCGTGCCGCAGATGCCGGAATATGTCCGCGGCGTCATCAATCTGCGGGGGACGGTATTGGCCGTACTGGATTTGCGCGCGAAATTCCGCATGGCCGCTGTCGAGTACGACGATCGCTCGTGCATTATTGTGTTCGAACATCGAAGCGGTGGCCGGAACGCCTTTGTGGGCGCGATCGTCGACGCCGTAGATGATGTTGTGGTGCTCACAGAATCCCAACTTGCACCGCCCCCGGATTTTGCCGGCGCCGTGGAAGCGCGGTTTCTCGCCGGCGTGGCCGTGGGATCCGATCGCGTCCGGGCCGTCTTGGCGATGGACGAGATCCTCGCGAGTGACCACAGTTTCGAATTGCCGGATGTACACCCTATTTCCGCCCAATCGGGCCCAGAGTCGCCATGAAAGCGTTGAATACCTCCTCCTGGACGATTACCCGCCGGATCACGGTAGGTCTCGGCGCCTTACTCGCCGTATTGGTGTTGATCAGTCTGTTGGCCGTCCTGCGCCTCGCCGCATTGCGTGGCGATATTGTGGCCGTGGCAGAAACCTCGCTACCGTCGGTCCTTGTGCTCAGCGACATGGCCGTCCAAGCGCAAGGACAGCATATTGATCGCTTGCGGTTGGTGGACGCCGACGAAAAGACGACGGCAGAACTGAACGCTGACTCCGCCAAGCGCGAAGCACGAATTGTCGAAGACTTGGAGAAGTATCAGTCCAATCTCATCACCGACGATAACGATCGGCGGCGATTTGAGGATATCCGCGTGGCGCACGACGCGATCGCGAAAACACGCGATCAAATTAATGCGTTGGACAACCCGAGTTCGATGAGTGAATGGGCCGCTCTGATTGAGCAGCAACGCTTGCTAAAAGAAGTGCAGGACCCCAACGTCATGCGCTTTCAAACGGCGATTCAAGCCGCCCTGGTCTACAACGACCAAGTGGCCCAGGCGCGCGCTCAGTCGAGCCGTAATTCGACCCGATTGACCATGTGGCTGTTGGCGCTGACGTCTTTGCTTGCGGTGGCGGTATCGGCCACCCTCGCGTGGTTCACCATTCGTAACATTCAGTCCGGTTTGGGCGCGATCCTGTCAGATCTCAACCGCGGTTCGTTGCACACGGCGTCTGCGGCACGCGAAATGTCGGCGGCGAGCCAGTCGTTGGCGAACGGTGCATCCGAGCAGGCCGCTGCCATCGAAGAGACGAGCGCGTCCTTGGAGGAAATGTCGGCCATGATTCGCTCGACGGCCGACAACAGCCAAAAAGCGATGTTGCTGGCATCCGATGCGCGCAGTCTGGCAGGTACGGGAATGAGCACCATGGACGCCATGACGGTTGCCATGGCGGACATCGGCGTCGCCAGCGCGGACGTGGCGAAGATCGTTAAAAACATCGACGAAATTGCCTTCCAGACGAATATTCTGGCGCTCAACGCCGCCGTTGAAGCGGCGCGAGCCGGAGAGGCGGGGGCGGGCTTTGCGGTGGTCGCGGACGAGGTTCGCTCCTTGGCGCAGCGCAGTGCGGCGGCCGCGCGGGAAACCGCGCAAAAGATCGACGTTGCCATGGCGAGTGCCCAACGGGGTAGCGCACGTAGCGAGCAGGTGGCTCGTGCGCTGAAGGATATTTCCGATAAGGTAGTCGCGACCGACTTGTTGGTGGCGGAGATCGCCAAAGCGGCGAGCGAACAGGCGTTGGGCGTTGCCCAGGTCAATATCGCGTTAGGCCAGATGGATCGCATTGCGCAGAGCAACTCGTCGGGCGCGGAACAGAGCGCGAGTGCCGCGGAAGAACTCAACGCGCAAGCAGATAGCTTGAAGCAGGCGGTCGAGCATTTGGAAGGCCTCGTTGGGCGTTTCGATCACGTGGAGCCCAGCGACCCGAGCCCAGTGGGACGTCCGGCGCGCCCACAGACCCCGGCGGGTACCGTTCGAGGGTGGGATCACCAACGGTTGTCGCAGCTGCCCTCCCAGACACTTGATCGAATTCCGATGCCCGACGTCTCATCGCACCGGGATGAGGACCAAGACTTTCGAAGCTTTTGAGTGAGCCTCGGGTGTCGCCAGTGATGACTTCCCATGCGCTACCGCGGCTGTCCGATCGAGGACTGCGATTGATCGCGGAACTCGTAAGAGGTCACAGCGGAATTTGCGTCGGGCCTGATAAACATCAGCTCGTTGAGAACCGACTGAGGCGAAGAGTTCGGGAGCTTAAGCTCAATACGCTGGAAACCTACGCGGATTACGTCGCGGCGGACCGCTCGGGCAGTGAATTAGAGACGCTCGTTGACCTGATCTCCACCAATCACACGGCGTTTTTTCGCGAAGTCGAGCATGTTCATGTGCTGTTTGACCGATTGGCTCCCGCGCTGCGGCGGCGCGAAGTGGCTGGAACGCCGTTACGCGTGTGGTCGGCAGGTGCCTCGTCGGGGGAGGAGCCGTACACGCTGGCGATGAGGGCGGCCGAAGAGACGCGCCAGAATCCCTTATCCCGTTGGACGCTGACGGCGTCGGACATTTCGCACCGAATGCTTGCCGTGGCAAAGCGCGGTGTTTATTCGATGTCGGCGGTTGAGAGCGTTCCTACCGAGTTATTGCAACGCTATTTTGAGCGCGGAGTCGGTGCTCAGGAAGGTCGGTGCCGTGTGCGCCGTGAGTTGCGGGATACGGTTACGTTCCGGCGGATCAATTTATTGGATGCACAGTACCCGTTGGCGGAGCAACAGCACGTAATTTTTTGTCGCAACGTACTGATCTACTTTGACTTACCCACACGGCGGTTGGTGGTAAAACGCCTGTTGGAGTATCTCGTTCCGGGCGGCTATTTGGTGGTCGGATATTCCGAGAGTCTGAGCGGGCTCGTCGATGGATTGAGATCCTTCAGTCACGGGGTGTATACGCGCGCATGAACTCGCCGTCCCCCATACGCGTGCTCGTCGTCGACGATTCGGCATTGGCCCGACGCGCGATCGTTGATGCGTTGGCGCACGACACCTCGATTGAAGTTGTCGGCGTCGCGGAGGATGCCTATCGAGCGCGGGAGCAGATCTTAGCGCTGTCTCCAGACGTCGTGACTCTGGATCTGCAGATGCCTCTGATGGACGGCATTACGTTCCTACGCATCCTCATGGAGCACCACCCGGTGCCCGTGATTGTCGTCAGCAATGTCACGCCCGCAGGGTCCGCCCTGGCGCTGGAAGCGCTGGAGGCGGGTGCCGTTGAGGTGATTCAAAAGCCGGAGGGTCGGCACGGCGTCGCGGAGCTGTCCCGCCGGCTCACGGCGCAAGTACACGCGGTGGCGGGATCGAAGCATCGGCACCGCGTAGCGCAACGGCCTACCGGACAACGGCCGGTTTCCCCCGTCGCTCAGCATCGGTTGGTCGTCATCGGTGCCTCCACCGGTGGTGTGGAGGCCTTGCGGTACCTACTCCCGCAATTGCCCGCTGACGGTCCACCGATCGTCGTTGTCCAGCATATCCCGGCACATTTTTCGCGAGTCATGGCCGAACATCTCAATCGCCTCACCCCGTTTGAGGTGCGCGAGGCCGAAGACGGTGACGTATTGCGTCCGGGGCTTTGTTTGATCGCGCCCGGTGATTACCACATCACGGTTGCGCGCAGTTCCTCGGGATTGCGCTTGCGAACGATTCAGTCACCGCCTGTGAATCATTGTCGTCCCTCGGTGGATGTCCTGTTCCGATCCGTCGCAGAACACGTGGGGGCCGATGCCGTCGGCGTCCTACTCACCGGGATGGGATACGACGGTGCCCGGGGTCTGTCGATGATTCGGGATGCCGGTGGGGCCACGCTCGTGGAGTCTCAAGACTCCTGCGTCGTATTCGGAATGCCGCAGGCGGCCATCAAATTGGGCGCCGCCGAGAGCGTAGTGCCCCTGGAGGCAATGGGCGAGGCCATACTCGCGGCCGTCTCGCGGCGAGGTGGCGCGTGATCGACGATCCGAGTGCCGCGTCGGCAGCCCTCCATCGCAGTGTTGGCGCCGTGTTGGTCGATGCGTGGGGTCTGCCAGTCATCGTCGACGCTGAGAGTGCTGTCAGCGGGCGCGACGCGCGGGCCGCTGACCTTCCGATTGAGGTGGGAAACCAACGGCATCGGGTGCGTTTGCGTGCGGATCCCGATGCGGCGCGGTGTCTCTACCAGGCGATTACCGGTAGCGCCGCGCCTGCGCCCACCGCGGCAGAATGCCGGGATGCGATCGCCGAAACATTGAATGTGGTCGTAGGCCGTTTAGCGGGTTTGATCGAACGATCCGGCGTTGCCGTGAGCATCGGCACGCCGGAAGAGGCGACGCCCTCTGGAAACACGGCGCGATGCCTCGCGTCGTTTCACGCTCGGCTGGGCACTGCGGCGATTGAATTGGAGTGGTTGGCGACGTGAAGCGACCGGACATACTCATTGTGGATGACAGCAGTTTGCAGCGCCGCGCGCTCGTTGGCCTGCTGTTGGCGTACGACTGCACTATCCGCGAAGCGGCAGACGGTGCCGACGCGTTGCGTCGACTGGCAGAGGCGCCGGCAGACCTGATTCTGCTCGACTACAATATGCCGACCATGGATGGGCTCGAGTTTTTGGGCCATCTGCGCGCCGACGCGGCGCTCGCCGAGACGCCCGTGGTGATGCTCACGGCAAATGCTGCGCCCACCACGCTCGCAGCGGCCGCCCGCATGCGGGTTCGGGATTATCTGCTAAAGCCGGTTGATGGGCTCACGCTCGTCGGCAAACTTTCACGATTGATAGCCTTGCGTCCGCGCGTTGCCTGCGCGCCGACCACGGAGACCCCATGATGGTAGATCCGACCGATACGACCCCGACGTCAGCCGCCTTGTTGGCGTCCGCGCGAGTACTCGTCGTGGATGACAGTCGCTTGATGCGATTGGCACTGATTCGTTCGTTGAAGGAATTGGGGGTACAAACGACCGCGGAAGCGGCGAATGGTCAGGAAGCGCTCGAGCGAATTCGTGTCGAGGAATTCGATGTCATGTTGCTCGACATCGAAATGCCGGTGATGAGTGGCCTTGAGTTATTGCTCATCATGAAAGAGACGCCCTCGTTGCAACGTCTGCCCGTAATCGTCATTTCCAGCACGGAACAGATCGACACGGCCGTGAAGTGCATTGAGGCGGGCGCCGAGGATTATCTCCCCAAGACCTACAATCCCACGCTACTGCGTGCACGCGTCACATCTTCCATTGATAAAAAGCGATTGCGCGATCTTGATGCCCTGCGAGTCAAACAACTGCAGGACGAAAAAGACCTCTTGGTTCGAACCCAAAAGCGGCTTGATCACGAGCTGGACGAGGCATTCCGTTACGTACGCTCGAGTTTCCCGACCCCGCTCGAGACGCCGTTGCGGGTGGATTGGTTTTACCAGCCTTCCACCGAACTGGGCGGGGACGCCTTTGGCTACCACTGGGTGGACGACGACCACTTCGCGGTCTATCTCCTGGACGTCTGCGGCCACGGCGTCGGCGCCTGCTTATTGGCGGTTACGGCGATCAACGTGATCCGCAGCCAGGGCCTCGCGGGTGTGGATTTTCGCGATGCGGCCGCCGTCCTGTCCGGTGTCAGCAATGCGTTCCTGTGTGAGCGCCACAACGATATGTACTTTACGTTGTGGTACGGCGTATATCGGCGCTCCACCCGCACACTCACCCACGCCAGCGGAGGACATCCGCCGGCGCTGCTGCTCGGGCCGGCCGAAGTCAACGGGGTGCACCCGACGACACAATTGCGCGCACCGGGATTGATTGTGGGGGTGATGGAAGACGTCCCTTACACAGCTCATTCCGTCGAGGTCCCGGAGGGCGCGACGTTATTGGTGCTGTGTGATGGCTGTTTTGAGATCCGATCCACCACCGGTGAGGAAGGAACCTTCGAGGACTTTGAGCGGTTTATGTCAGCAGCGGGTACGCGCCCGAGCGGACTCTCGGATCTGTTTGACTGGGCGCGCCAACGCCACGGCGAAGGTCCTCTGGACGACGACTTCTCGATCGTTCGCGTTAGTTTTTGAGCATTGTCTGCCGACGCAGGCGGTGTTCGACGGCCAGCGGAAATAAACCGACGGCCAGAAAGGCGACGCCGACGAGCGCACCGATGCCCGTGTAGGCGATGCTCGACCAGAGCAGACCGCCCGAACTCAGGACAAAGACCGCCGGTAGCACGGGATAGAGCGGGACAGGAAAGGCGGTTTCAGGCAGTCCATAACGCGCGCGTAAGACGAACAGGGAGAGTGCGGTCGCGAGGATAAATAGCCAGAACACCGGGGCTTCGAATTCCACGATGGCCTGAAAGCCGTTCGGTGTGAGCGCCGAGAGGAGCACCAACCCCAACGACAGGAGGGAGAGCGCCAGGATACCGCGGCGCGGTGCCCCGCACGGGTGCCATTCCCCCAGCCAGCGAAAAAGCAGCCAATCCTGTCCCACGGCGTAATTACTGCGGGCACCGAAAAAGATGGTGGCGCTGATGGCTTTCATGCACGAGAAGGCCACGATTGCGCTCAACAACGTGCCCGAGTGGCGTCCAAAGGCTTGTCGGAACAGATCTGCAGCCGGTGCGGCGGACTGCGACAATGCGCCCTGACCGAGCCCCCACAAGTAGGCTGCATTGATCAGCAGGTACAGCGTTGTGACCGTTCCGAGTCCGTAGAGGACGCCGCGCAAAATGCCGCGTCGACTGTCGGCGACCTCTGCGGAGACGTACGCTGCTTCGTTCCAGCCGCCGTACGTGAGTAAAACAAAGATAAGCGCAAAGCCGACGCCACCCCCATGGGTCGTTGCGGTCCCCAGCACCGGCGCACTCTCGTGGTGCCCGACAAATCCGGCAACCACGATCGCCACGACAGTGCCAATCTCAATGACGGCAAATATATTCTGAGCCGTACGTGCCAGACGGACACCCAGCGCATTGAGTCCACTCAACAGCACGATCATCAGGATCGCCCACAACGTTGCGGAATGGGTGCCCAAGGGCAGGACGGGCGTCAGGTAGTCGCCGAGCGTAACCGCGAACAGCGCGATGGCTGCCGGCAGAATGACGATGGAGCGCGCCCAGGCGTAAATGAAGCCCACGTCTTTCCCAAAAGCGCGACCGATAAAATGAAACTCGCCGCCGAAACTGGGATAGGCGGTCGCCAATTCCACGTAGCACAGCGCGCCGATGATCGACGCAACTCCACCGGCGACCCACGCGGCCATGATCAGCATCGGGTTTGCGAGCGCGCCGGCAACCAGTGCCGGTGATTTGTAGATTCCAGCCCCCACAACTGTGCCCACAATCAGCGATATGATGTCGACCACCCGTAAAATGGGTTGTGGTTTTGCATCGGTCATAAGGAGTGTCGCTCGTGCGGTGGCGTTGGGGCAGTGTTGGATCAGTGCTCTTACAACTGTCGATCGTCGGCGGGTTCGGGACCGCGCACGCTCAAGGCGGCCCGTCCACGACCATTACGGATCATGAGTTTCGCACGACGGACGGCGTTCGGCTGCACTACCTCGAAGCCGGTCGTGGGGAACCCGCGCTCGTTTTCGTACCGGGATGGTTGATGCCGGCGCGCATCTTTGAAGCGCAATTGACGGCTCTCTCGGCGCATCACCGTGTCTTGGTGCTGGATCCGCGCTCGCAAGGATCCTCCGACCTCTACGAGGGGCCGCACACGGCGGAGCGGCGCGCTGCCGATATTCGGGAGTTCGTCGACTACGTGCAACCGGGCCCGTTCGTCTTGGTGGGCTGGTCGCTGGGCGTAATGGAAGGGCTGGATTACGTCGAACGGTCGCGTCCTGCGGATTTGCGCGGGATGGTGCTGATCGATAATTCGATCGGTGAAGCGTCGCCGCCCAAACCCACTCCGGCCAAGACGGGGGAGACCGCCCACAAGCCGCAGACCCGCACGCAGCGTATGTTGGCGTTTGTCCGCAGTATGTTTGCTCGCCCCCCATCCGATGAGCTCCTGAAATGGGTGGATGCGTCGGTCTTGCGGGTGCCGGAACGGGTTGCCGCAGAACTGCTGGCAAAGCCATACCCCCGTGAGTACTACAAAGACGCGATCTATCACGCCCAAGTCCCGGTGCTATACGCCATCCGGCCACGCTTCGAAGCGCAAGCCGCTGCGCTAAAAGCACACCTACAAACCGCTCGCGTGTCTGTTTATGCAGACGCCGGGCATGCGTTGTTTGTCGACGAGGCGCATCGCTTCAACGCAGACGTTGAGCAATTCGTCGACGCGTTGCCAACGTCCTAGCGGCGTCGCCCCACCACGACCGCCGATCCCGCGCGCTTTTCATAACCGTAGACGTACGGCAGTGCACCCTTGGTTTCGTGATTGGCATAGAGGTCGACGAAGGCCTTCGCGCCTGCGTCGTGCGCCCACAGCGATTGAGGTGCGGTGTAGTGGCCGTACAGCGTCAGGTTGTAATTCTTTTCCAGTAGGTCAACCGGCAAACCCGTTTCATCCTGAACGACGAAGGGCGCCGCCGGCGAGGTCAAAAGGTTGGCGAGGTCCGAGAAGCTGCGGTGCTGCAGCAAGTGTGAGGCAGACTTCAGGAAGAGTACGTCCGACGCACTGTGGCGCAGCAATGCCGCGCCAGCCGTGTCGGTGCGCAGGCCTCTGTTCGACAAGTCTATGGTGAGATAGTCCACCGTGACGGCTCTGCCGTCTTGCCGGCGCGCATCGAATCGGACTCCTTGCGGCTTTCGATCGGACCCCGTCGCGACCGTCTCTACACCCCCGTTTGGCGTAACGGTCAGAAGGCTGGTGTTCGTGACGGTCGCGCCACTGAAGGCGAGCGAGTACCGCAGCAGTTGCAAGAATCGGGGATGGCTACCGCCTTGACCGTTTAAGTCGAGCGTTCGGTAGTACCCCAGTTGCGCGAAGAACGACAACATCTTGCATTCGCGCTCTGCCGCCCCCGGCGCGGGTGCCTCGGATTGCGCAACCAGATCGTATTCCGGGACTTGATCGGCGACGAGGGTCACGTGCGGGGCATCGGGGAAAAGCGAAAGGGCGGTGACGATATCGGGACCGGAAAACAAATAGAGGACTGGCCGACCCTTCATATCCGCCAGTTCGGTCCGACTCCACGCCGTCATCGGCGCGGCGAAGCGGTGCTCGTAGCGGGATTGCAGGCTCGCAAACGTACTGCAGCGGACCGATACGTCCTCCGTCGTCGCCGCCGCCACTCCCGGCTGCGTCAGTCCAAGCCCGGTAAGACTCAGGGCGATCAGGAGGGTCCGAGCGTGACGGGGAGCAGTCGGCATGGGGAGTCCTAGGTCAGGGCTTTGCAGGAAGCGGCAGACCCGGATTGTAGGATGTTCAGGCCATCACGGGGTACGGTGACCCTGATTCGGCGCTTCTGACCCTATTACGTTTCGAAATTGCGACGGCCAGACGGTCGGTGCAGACTGTCTGACTACCTGCTCAGCGGCCGAGGCCTTCGGATGAAGGGCGACTGAGCGCTCCGTTTCTGAGGTTGTTTGCGATGAAGACTCTTTTTGTACGCCGCGCGGTGACCGTCGTTTTGTCTGGGGCGGCCCTACACGCCGCACTCGCTGACACCGCAGCACCGGTCGATACGCTCGACACGGTGACGGTGTTGGCCTCGCGGTTGGGTGATCGTACGGTCTTCGACAGCGCCGTCCCCATTGATGTCTACACCCCGGAAGAGACGCGCGCCGCCTTGGTTTCCGGCGAATTGGGTCAGGCTCTCCAGACCCTGTCACCCTCGATCAACATGCCACGCGCGTCTGCAAGCGGCACTTCGGATGCGATGCGGGCGATACAACTGCGCGGGCTAGCCCCTGACGAGACGCTCGTGCTTGTCGACGGGAAGCGCCGTCATACGAATGCTGTTATGGATTTTGAGGGCTTGTACCACGGCACGGTCGCAGTGGATCTGAATGCTTTGCCGATCAGCGCCATCGACCACATCGAGATCCTCCGCGACGGTGCCGGTGCTCAGTACGGCAGTGACGCCATCGCGGGAGTCGTCAACATCGTGCTGAAGTCAGGTCCCGGAGCGGGGTCTATTGACGCGAACTTAGGCGAAAACATCACGCATTTTGCGCCGACGGGTATGACGATCATGGACGGTCGTAATCGCCAGATCGATGCGGACACGGGCTTTACCGTCGGAGACGGTGGCTGGCTTCGGATCGGCGCCGATTATCAGAACCGCGGGTCGACCAATCGTGCCGGTCGCAGCAGCGCGAGCTGGACGTCCTACAATTCGACACCGGCGGATCTCGCTTTGGATAACGAGGTGCTCTTTCGGTCGGGCGATCCGGCCCTTGAGAACAAAAACTTGTATGCCAAGGTGTCGCTTCCGGTCGGCGGCGCGGAGCTCTACGGCTTGGCGACGCTCAATTGGCGCCACACGCTCGGCGCAGCATTCTTCCGCTATCCGGGCGATCCGTCGAACGTCGAAGCGATTTATCCGAACGGCTTCTTGCCGATCTCCGTCAATGAGTCTCGAGACCAAGCCTTCACGGCCGGTGTCCGCGGCGATAGCGACGGGTGGCATTGGGACGTGAGTGCGCGTGATGGCTACAACACATTCAGCTACGGTCTTACGCACTCGCTAAATGCGTCGTTGGGTAGCGCCAGTCCAACCCAATTTCATCTGGCGGATTTCACGACCGAGCAGCGTGCGTTGAATGTCGACGTCACGCGCTCGCTGCCGATCGGCCGTGCTCACCCGCTCGAACTGTCCGCCGGCGCAGAGTATCTCGAGGAGCGTTACCACACCTCGGCCGGCGATCCGGCGTCGTATGCGGCGGGGTCCTACACCCAAAACGCCGATGGCGAGACGATCCCACCCGGCGCACAAGGCGATTCCGGTTTGCGGCCGGGGGACACCGTGCACCTGGCCCGGCACGTGAGTTCGGTCTACGTGGATGGTGAATGGGATGCCAACCAGGCGCTGTTGATCGGTGCGGCGGCGCGATACTCCAATTACAGTGATTACGGCAGTTCCACGACCGGCAAGTTTTCGCTGCGGTATAAATTTACCGACGGGTTCCTCGCGCGAGCCTCGGTTTCGTCGAGTTTCCGCGCGCCTGCGTTGGCGCAAACCGGCATCCGATTTGCGACCCTCAATTTCAACAGTGATGGAACCGGCTTGCAGAATAATGCGTGGCTACCGCCCTCCGATCCGATTGCACAGGGTCTCGGTGCCACTCCGCTCAAGCCGGAGCATTCCGTGAATACCACGGTCGGATTGGCGTGGCGGTCAGGGCGGACTTCAGCGTCGATCGATGCCTATCAGATTCGCATTCGGGATCGAATTACGCCCACCGGATCGCTGCAGAGCGGGGCCGTGAGCGACTATCTGGCGGCCGCCGGAGCGTCCGATATCGGTTCTGTCACCTTCCTAACGAACGCGCTCGATACCACCACGCGGGGCATCGACGTGGTGGTGAGTCAGGAGGTCGCCCTGCTCGGCGGTTCCTTGCACCTGAGCGCTGCCTTTAACCGTAACGCGCTGACCGAGGATCGGGCGCGCAATACGTCGTCGGTGCTCGCGAGCGTAGATCCCACGCTGACCTTGATGGATCCGACGGTACTGATTCCGCTCGTGTACGGATCGCCCAAAACGAAACTGATCCTCGGCGGTGATTGGTCCAATTCGCGCTGGGGAGCCCGATTGCAGGCGACCCGTTTCGGTGAGATGGCCGCCTTCACCTACGATTCGAACCAGCCCTCGCTGCTAGGCGGTAATGCGCAGACGTATGGCGCAGCATGGAGCGTTGATGCCGACGTGCATCTGTCCGTGACGCCGGCCTTCGAAGTCGCCCTCGGTGGCACCAATATTTTGGATAAGTATCCGGATCGCACGACCGCCGATGGCACGTACGGTGGTGCCTTTCCGTACAATTTCGCGAATCCGCTGGGCATCAATGGCGCGTATGTCTATCTGCGCGCTCGCTATCGATTCAATAAATCCTAAAGCTTAAGGTAACGCCCGAGCGTGCCTCGGGCGAGCACCTCAGCGCGATGCCCGCATCGCGCAGCGCGGATCGGCCGTGCACGGCCGTTAGGAAAATCCCGGGGGCCGTTCGTTCACCACGTTAGCGTGGCGTTCGAGTGCCATACCAACGCGTGCGAGCATGCCTTCCTCGAACAATCGACCGATGAACGTCACGCCGTACGGTACCCGCCGAGGCGATGAAAAGTGCACGGTGGGGCGCGCGGGGTCCGGCGCCCAATCGCTACGTGCTGCCGTGATGTCCACAAAACCCGCGCGCAGCGTCAACGAGGGGTGCCCGGTGTGATTGCTGATGGTCAACATCTCGTCGCGCAACGACGGCACGAGTAGCAGGTCTACGTGGCTGAAGATCTCGGCCATGGCCTCGCAAACGCGACGTCGTAGCCGGTCTGCTTGCACGTAATCGACAGCAGACAAGAACCGCGACTGTCGGAAGGTATTGGGCCAGGCATCGTCCGACTGCTCGTGCAGCGTGTCGATCGCGCGTGAGAGGGTGATGTCCTCAAAAGCCGCTGCGCTCTCCGCAAATAGAAGCGTGTTGAGAGACGCATAGGGCCAATCCGGTAGCGAAACGGGTACCGGCACCAAGCCCATCGCCGCGAGGCTTTTGAGGCTGGATCGATCCACGTCGGTCGCAGGCGCTTCGTCCATCCATGTTGGGAAGTACCCGACCCGCAATCCGTGGATCGGGGCGGTGGCATCGAAATCCAAATGCGCCGGTACACTTTGCAGGTCCGCCGCGTCCGGTCCTCGAATGGAATCGAGCACCAAGATCGCGTCCTCGACCGTTCGCGTCATCGGGCCGAGTTTGTCGAGTGACCAGCACAGCGTCATCGCGCCACCGCGCGCGACTCGGCCATAGGTCGGGCGGAGACCGGTGACGCCACAGCGCATGCTGGGCGAAACGATGCTGCCACCGGTTTCGCTGCCGATGGAAAAGGCGACGAGACCGGCCGCCGTCGCCGACCCCGGTCCCGCACTGGAGCCGGAGGCACCTTCTTCGATCACCCACGGATTTCGCGTCGTTCCGCCGAACCAGACGTCGTTCAGTGCCAGTGCGCCCAAGCTTAATTTGGCGACCAAGACGGCACCGGCGGCCTCGAGTCGCCGGACCACGGTCGCGTCTTCGGTGGGCACACGATCCCGAAACGGCTCTGCCCCCCAGGTGGTGGCGAGTCCCGCGGTATCCAACAAATCTTTGGCCCCCCACGGGATGCCATGGAGGGGGCCGCGGGAATGTCCATTCTTCAGTTCCGCGTCCATCGCCCGCGCTCGTTCGAGTGCTAGCGGGTTTCGGTTAATAACGCATTTGAGTTTCGGGTCGAAACGATCCATGCGCGACAGATAGATCTCCGTCAATCGCTCGCTCGTCAGGAGCCCGGAATGTATCCATTGCGAGAGCAACGTGACGGGCGCGAACGCAATGTCTGTGTCGCTCGCGGGTAACGGCTGTGATGTCTTGACGCTGCCAACGTACCGAGACTGCAGAGGGCCTGTCGTTCGGGCGGGGCCCCGGGGATCCCAGGAAGAATACGGCGCGTGGCGCTCGCCGAGCGCAATCGGCTTCGAGCCGTCGCGGCGCTCAAAGAGGCTGCCCATGTTGGCATCCCAACTACGGGCCGCCTGCCGCCGTTCGTGCGCGAGCAGCTGCACGCGAGCTAATTTTTCAGCCTCGGCCAGGGTTTGCATCGAAATGGCCGGCCCGGGGGCGACCGCGGGCACGGCGGGCGAGGCGGGCTCTGCCGGCATGCTTGCTGGCGAGTCGGCCTGCGCCGTCGCAGCGACCGCGGCGGCACCCAGTCCCAAGGTGGCCTGCGTTAAAAAATCACGGCGTGTCTGTGTCATCACGATGCTCCCGATTTGATTGGAATGTAGCGCATCTGCGATGGCGGTCAAATCCGGCGGTGCGCGGGGATTGGGCAGCCGAGATTTTCCACGTAGACTGCTGCGATGCATATCGCGATCCTGACCTTTGATGGGTTCAATGAACTGGATTCCTTGATTGCGTTGGGCATCCTCAACCGCATCAAGAGCCCAGACTGGCGGGTGACGCTCGCCTGCCCGACAGCGACCGTCACGTCGATGAACGGCGTGGTGTTGCACGCGCAGGCATCCCTAGAGGAGGCGCAGGCGGCAGACGCGGTATTGGTCGGAAGTGGGATCAAGACGCGAGACATCGTCAATGACGCCACCGTCATGGATCGCCTTCGATTGGATTCGAGCCGGCAACTGATTGGGGCGCAATGCTCAGGGACCTTGCTGTTGGCCAAATTGGGCTTATTGGCGCGCGTGCCGGCCTGCACGGACTTGCTGACGAAACCGTGGGTCGTTGAGGCCGGCGTTGAAGTGCTAAACCAACCGTTTTACGCGGCGGGCAATGTCGCAACGGCAGGTGGATGCTTGTCCGCACAATATCTGGCGACGTGGGTCATCGCGCGGATGCACGGTCTGGATGCGGCGCGTTCTGCCATGCACTACGTCGCGCCGGTGGGTGAGAAGGAACTGTACGTGGAGCGTGCGCTCGCGGTCGTTCAACCTTTTCTACCCTAAGCGGATCCTGCCACCACCGGTGTTCGCCTCGGATACCTGGGACCATCCGTTTACCGCGGAGCGGTTCCGCGGACACTCACGTTATTTCAGCGCGACCGGCACACAGCTGATGGAGCCGACCGCATTGCCGTCGTAGACCCAGTTGCCGCCAATCTGTTTTCGAGCGGCTTGCTCTGGCATCAGGACGTAACAAACGACATCGGTGCCGGGATCGAAGAGTTTCAGAATAATCGTCTGCGGCTGACCGGCATCGTAAACATCGACGACGGTCATTTTCTTGCGCAAGGTCGCCTGCTGACTGTAGGCCCCATTCGACGCGATGAGTCCCACGACGGTCATGACGGTCGCTGCAATCGGTCGTATTGAGCACACGGTACACCTACCTTCGAGGGGCTTAAGCGGATGCGCGATGCAGTGGGGTATCGATCTGTCTGCCGCCGCTCCGGCGATGGCAGCTGTCGGTGCGGGTGGGATCGGCCCAATCCGATCCCACCCGGCACCACTCCGGCGTCTTAGAAGCTGACACCGATGCCGGCATTGCCGGTTGTTTCACCGGACGACGAGCCGATCGCAAATTTTCCCGTCACGTGGTCGGAAATCCGGAAGTTGGCACCCACCGCAAAGGCAGTCTGCCCGCGGTAGCTGCCGACGCCGACGCCGAGGCCGAAGCGAGAGTTCTGATCCAGTGCCGGAATGCCGTTGAGTGCCGACACGCTGGCGATGCCGCGTTGCGCTTCGATGCGATTGGCCTGAACCGTGGAACTCAACGCACTGATCTGGTTATTCAGTTGCGTCTGGACGCCCTGCAGCTGGGAGACGTTCACGGCATCCATGGGGTCGACACCGTTGGCCACGTTGTGGACCACATTGCCACCCATGTTGACGTTCGTGCTCGATGCCACCACAACCCCGTTAGCGGCGGTGACCGACAAGAGCGCCGTCGCAGCCGTGCCCCCCAGGTAGGCATTGCCGGACGCGACGAAATTGCCGCCCACCGTCAACGGACCGGAGACCCCGAGCGCACCGCCAACCGACGCATTACCCGTGGTGGTCAACGTGTCCGTGGTGAGGTTCCCGGTGTTTACAATCCCGTTGGTGGTGGACGTGCCGGATACCGTGAGCGTACCGGCGATCGATTGGTTACCGCCGACCGTCACGTTGCCGGTGGTCGTCAGCGTGTCGGTGGCGATATTGCCGGCGTTGACGATGCCGTTGGTGGTCGACACCCCGGTCACGGTCAGCGTCCCTGCGACGGTTGCATTGCCGCCGACCGTGACATCACCCGTGGTGGTTAAGGTGCCGGTCGCGATATTGCCGGTGTTGACGATGCCGTGGGTCGTGGACACCCCGGTCACGTTGAGCGTCCCGGCCACCGATTCATTGCCGCCGACGGTGACATTGCCCGTCGTGGTCAGCGTATCGGTGGCGATGTTGCCGGTATTGGCGATGCCGTTCGTGGTCGATAGACCTGAAACGGTCAGCGTATCGGTCGACAATCCGCCGGTGTTGGTAATGCCACCGGCATTCACGATGCCGTTCGTGGTGGTGACGCCCGTGACCGCCAGTGTTCCCGCCACCGTTTCATTGCCACCGACGGTGACGTTGCCGGTGGTCGTCAGCGTGTCCGTGGCGATGTTGCCGGTATTGACGATACCGTTGGTGGTGGTGATCCCCGTGACGCCCAAGTTTCCGGCGACGGTGGCATTCCCGCCGACGGTCACGTCTCCAGTGGTTGTGAGCGTATCGGTGGCGATATTGCCGGTATTGGCAATGCCGTTCGTGGTCGATAGACCCGAGACGCTCAGCGTATCGGTCGACAATCCACCGGTGTTGGTGATGCCACCCGTATTGGTAATGCCGTTGGTCGTGGAGGCGCCACCGACGGTCAACGTGCCGGTTGTGGCAATTCCCGTGGCCGTGACACTCGATGCCGGCGTGGTGGTTAAGTTGGCGACTAACGAGCCGCTCGGATCCAGCGAGCCCGTTCCGGTGATAGAACTGATGACCAAGCCGCCGGTATCGAGCGCAACAGACGAGCCGGTGACGGTGCCAGAGGGTGCGACCGTATAGCTACCCGTGTTGTAGGACGGCGTATTGCTTGAGACGGTCACGCCGGGGGGAGTGATCGCCGGGTTGGGGCTCGGCGCGGCGGGTCCCTGCAAGCTCAATGGGAAGGTCTGTGTCGTGTCCAACACTGCAGCCGTCGACGCCGTGGTGCCGAGGCCGTTCGACACCACGACAGAGCCAGACGCGGTGGCCGCATAGGTATCGGTCTGCTGGGCCGACGACGTCGTGCCCCCCGTCACCGTACTCGTTCCCGTCGGATTGCCGATGCTGGTGCCAAACACGCCACTGCTGTAGGCGCTGTTGGTGTAATCCGAAGCAGGCGGTGCGGTCGCCAGGGTCGTGCTCGTGGTGCCAATGGTTGGCGTGAACCCGGTGAGGTTCACAGTGGCCGTACCGTTCGTGAATACCCCGGTCGTGACCTGCGTCCAAGTGGCGGGCCCACTCCACGTGCCGGTCCCAAAGTCGTACGAGAACGGTGTCGACAGGGTCAGGTCGCCGGCCGGTGCAACGAAGTAGGTTGCCGATCCCGCTGCCGGCGCGGTCGGAGCGCCAGCAGATGTGGCCGGCGTGGTTACGCCGGCGATCGTATCAACCACCTGGGCGTCGGCGAGTCCGATGCTGGCGATTGAGAGACTCGCGGTGGTCAGAACGGCCGAGATGGCCGTGGTCAACGTTCGCTGATTAAAGCGCATGTCATGTACTCCTAGACATTGGTTTTTCTTGCGGAAGCAATGAAGGTTTGGAACCCGTGTGCTTGCGAGTTCAGTCTAGGAATCAGGTCTTGGTGCAATGTCTCGAAGCGTAAGCTTGCTCACGCTGGGAGATCAGACTGGTACGTATTGCGTTGCGAATATGCGCATTGCAATGCCGATCGGTCGGGAGTACACGTGATCGAAGGACGCTGACATGACGTCGGTGAAACTCAGGCTTCCTGGTCTAAATGAGTAGACACGTGGAACGAACCGCTTTGGTTATTGACGACGATCGACGGCTGTACAGCCTGATCATCCGCGCGATCTATGACGTGGATTTCGTCGGTCGATTTGTACTGGAGGATTGCACCGCCACGAAAATTCGCCAGTACGGTCCCTCGTTGGTCATTGTTTCGGATGGATGCTTAGGCCGGGATCCCAGTACGCAGTTTCAGCGACTCCTGGCAGATATCGCAGCCCCGTTTTTCATCGTCTGTTCGGTCCGCGAACGCTCGCGTGGCGTCGATCCGTACGAAGCGCCACCGGAGGGGTTGGACGTGGCGAACGCACTCAAATTGGGTGCGTTGGACGCCGTGTACCGTGGCGAAACGACAGACCTAATACGTGCGCGTATAGGGCGAGCTTGTCAGTTGGCGCGAGCGCTCTATCCCACGCCCGGCATGATCTCCCTACTCGGAGATTTGCAGTTCGATGCGTCCCGACGGCAACTCATCGGCACGGAGGGGTCGATACAGCTGGGCCATATCGAAGCGCGGATCATTGCAGGACTCGCGCGAGCGCGCGGGGATCGCATTTCTCGCGCCGACCTATTTGAAATTGCGTGGCGCGACGAGCTTGAGCCTAACGACCGCCGGCTCGACGTCCGTATTTCGGCAATCAATCATAAATTG
>Ga0214202_1000038_pt1 | contig 68502 bp, 69 predicted proteins | sample TroBogEpilimnion_9_FD_153040 | JGI IMG/M metagenome (GOLD analysis project Ga0214202, IMG submission 153040) | Freshwater microbial communities from Trout Bog Lake, WI - 03JUN2009 epilimnion | ecosystem: Environmental > Aquatic > Freshwater > Lake > Epilimnion/Euphotic zone | place: Trout Bog...
ATCCCCAGACATTAATTATTGCTGGGCCTTTAATGCTTTCAAGAAGTACTGATTTTCCGCCGGCTAAACAGGGCAAAGTTGTTCCGGACTTCTTCAAATTGGTTTTACTTGCATCAATTGAAATGATTGAACAACTTGCAATACTTGCAGCGCTTGAGGGATTAATTAAGTTTGCCGAAAATAAAGTTAAAGCGATTGCGAAGATCGAAATGCGCTTCATAGAAAATCCTCATCGCTTTTTACTAGGGCCAAGGCTTTTACTTTATCCCTTTCGCCAACACCGAAAGAAGGACACAACTTAGCCAAGGGGCAAGCTCCGCATGCTGGCTTTCGTGAATGACAGATTCGCCGGCCATGCCAGATCATCCGTTGTGAAAGGTCGGTCCAATCTTTCTCTGGGATTAATTCACCAACTTCGTGTTCGACCTTTACTGGGTCAAGTGATTTACTCCAATTAAATCTGCGACTTAAACGACCAAAGTGGGTATCAACTGTGATCCCTGGAATTCCAAAAGCGTGACCCAGAACAACATTGGCGGTCTTTCGTCCAACGCCCGGTAACTTCACTAATTCGCTTTGAATTGGCGGAACTTCACCGTCGAAATTTGTCATCAATTTTTGCGATAAACCAACTAAGTGACGGGCCTTGGCGCGGAAGAAACCAGTTGTGTAGATCAGATCTTCAATTTTCTTTAGATCAGCGCCAGCCATCTTTTTTGGCGTTCCATATTTCTTAAAGAGCTTTGGCGTTACTTGATTTACCCGCTTGTCGGTGCATTGCGCCGATAACACCGTTGCAACCAATAATTGAAATGGCGTTTCAAAATCTAATTCACAGCGAACATTCGGATAGGTCTTTGTCAGGACTTTATAAATTGCTTTCGCATTAGATTTAGCGATTTTCCCTGACATATAGCGCAGATTATCCCGATTAGAGATCGCCTGCCATTGGGGGTATCTTTAACCCGTGGCCAGCCCCAAAGAATTAAATGACGAGGCAGTTGTTCGCACCGCCCCGCTCTTTAGCGCACTTGATGATGAATCTGCCGCATCACTTCGCAGCTCAATGACACCGGTAAAAGTTTCTAAGGGAAATACTCTTTTCAAAGAGGGCGATGCTGGCGATCGACTTTATGTTGTTGTCGAAGGTAAATTAAAACTTGGTACATCTTCGGTTGATGGCCGCGAAAATCTTTTATCAATTCTTGGACCGGGCGAAATGTTTGGCGAACTTTCACTATTTGATCCAGGACCGCGTACTGCAACTGCAACCGCGGTTACCGATGCGCGACTTCTGGCACTTGCAAATGATCAAGTAATTGGTTGGGTAACCCAACATCCACAAGTTTCACTTCAACTTCTTGGTCGCTTGGCACAACGCCTTCGCCGTACAAATGAAGTACTTGCCGATTTAGTTTTCTCAGATGTGCCAGGTCGCGTTGCAAAGGCAATCATGGATCTTGGAACTCGTTTCGGAGTTCAAAAAGATGATGGGCTGCACGTTAACCACGATCTAACTCAAGAAGAGCTAGCGCAATTAGTTGGCGCATCTCGCGAAACAGTAAACAAGGCTTTAGCCGATTTCGCCGGACGCGGTTGGGTTCGCTTAGAACCTCGCGCAGTAGTAGTAATTGATGTCGAGCGCCTTTCCAAGCGCGGCAAATAATTACTTCTTAAGTTCTACAACAACCTCTACTTCAACTGGTGCATCCAGTGGCAGTTCGGCGACGCCAATTGCGGTACGAGCGTGCTTTCCATTTACATCGCCCCAGATCTTGATGAAGAGTTCTGATGCACCGTTAATTACTCCTGGGTGACCGATAAATCCTGGTGCGCCATTTACAAAGCCGCGTACTTGTACAACGCGTTCGATCTCATCAACTTCAGCAACCAATTGAATTGCAGCAAGTGCGTTTAGCGCACAAACTTGGGCAAGCTCTTTCGCTTGTTCTGGCGTAACGCCACCATCAACTTTTCCAGTAAATGGAATCTTTCCATCAACCATTGGAAGTTGTCCGGCGGTGAAAACTAAATTTCCAGTGCGAACTGCTGGCACATATGCAGCTAATGGAATTGAAGCAACTGGAAGTTCAAGTCCGAGTTCTTTTAACTTGCCGCGAACATCTGCCATTTATTGTGCCTCTCGCTTCATGTAAGCAACGAGTTGTTCGCCGCTTCCTGGTGCTGGAATTACTTGCACGAGTTCCCAACCTTCAGAACCCCAAGTATCCAAAATTTGCTTTGTTGCATGGGAAAGCAATGGAACTGTTACATATTCATATTTAGTCATTAGTTAAGTGCCGCTTTCACTAGTCCGGATACAAAACCACCATCTGCTTTTCCAGCGGTCTTTGGTTGAACGATCTTCATAACCTTGCCCATATCTTGTGGACCGGTTGCGCCAACTTCGGCAACGGCATCGGCAACAATTTTCTTAATTTCATCTTCGCTTAATTGGGCCGGAAGATATTTCGCAATTACTTTGCCTTCATTTGTTTCGGCTTCGGCCTTATCTGCGCGGCCAGCATCTTTATATGCCTCGGCTGCTTCGCGACGCTTCTTAGCTTCGCGGGAGAGCACAGTAATAATTTCGGCATCGCTTAATACGCGGGCTGCTTTGCCGGAAACTTCTTCATTGGTAATTGCAGCTAAAACCATCCGAATAGTTCCGGAGGTAACTTCATCTCGGCTGCGAATTGCTGAGGTTAAATCGCTTTGAAGTGTCTCTTTTAGTCCCATAGCGGTATCTTCTCACGCCTATGAGTTACAAACTACGCGAAGTCTCGGTGCCGTTGCTGCCTGCCAAGCACCGGCCGATTCGCGTGCTGCATTTCTCGGATCTGCACCTAACTCCGGCCCGCAAAAAAGAGATCGCAGATATCAAATCATTTTCCGAGCTAGCACCCGACTTAGTAATTAGTACTGGAGATTTCCTGGCGCATAAAGATGCGGTCCCGGTTGTTCTATCGGCTCTTGGTGATTTGTTGGATCTGCCGGGCTTATTTGTCTTTGGTTCCAATGATTATTACGGGCCAAAACCAAAGAATCCTTTCTCGTACCTGATGAAGGATCACGGAAAGCGAAAGCTTGGCCCCGATCTGGATTGGCAAGGATTGCAAAAGTCGTTAACTGGTTTGGGTTGGCTCGATTTAAATCATGGCCGCGCAATATTAAAGATAAATGACACAACAATCGAAGCCCGCGGTACCGATGACGCCCATTTAAATCGCGATAACTATTCCGAAGTTGCTGGTAAGCCAGATAAGAAAGCCGATCTAGCAATCGGAGTAACGCACGCCCCATACATGCGAGTTATCGAAGCGATGTCTAAAGATGACTTGGATTTAATTTTTGCTGGCCACACCCATGGTGGACAAGTTCGCTTACCTTGGTTTGGCGAAAGCAAAGCGTTAACAACCAATTGCGATCTACCTAATTGGCGTGCTCGCGGGCTTACTCGCGAAGCTGATCAACCTTGGTTACATGTAAGTGCTGGGATGGGAACTAGTCCCTTCGCGCGAATTCGAGTTGCTTCGCCACCCGAAGTTTCATTGGTTACGCTCGAGCCAGCTTTCTGAGAAGTAATTAGTGAAGTTAGAAAGTAATTTAAAACCGCACCTTTCATAGACTTTAATGGCGGCAACATTCTTATGCGACACACCTAACCCAACTCGCAAAATTCCGCGGGAATGTAATTCGGTGAGAATGCGCTTAATTAATTCGGTTGCCAAGCCCTTGCCTCTTGCGGAAACTTTTGTTGCAACCGAAGCGATGATGTATTCGCCTGATTCCCATTGAACAACGGCTGCGAGCGCATCGCTTCCAACCGCGGCCCAAAATAGAATTTCTGGATCACCAGGTGTTACGGAAGTTGATTCGGTATTCGTTGCCAAAAAGTCTGCAATAAATTGATCATCTTTTAACTCTTCAAAAGTTGTGCCAAAGTCCTGGGTCTGTGCGGCATAGAAATCCCATTGATTTTTCGCGACCATTTTATTTTCAATAAATTTCTCACAAATTTCGGCGCCCGGTGCATCAAGTGCGCACTTATCCCAATCACCAGCAATCGGTGGGTTTGTGCCAAATGCCTGGCCATATTTCATCCCGCCGGAAGAATCGGGTTGCAAGATGTAGGAAAAGTTCGCGCCATCGCGGACCGCTTTAGCAAAACGTTTTGGTGGAATATAAAAACGCGGGGTATTTACTGGGCCATAAATTTCATCGGCCCACGAGATCGCCGTTGAATAATCCGAGGTAGTTTCCACGGGCTTATTGTGGTGGGGATTTTCTGGTGTAACCTTCGACCATGCCTGAATCACGTGGACGTAAAAAGAAGAAGACCTATGTGCCAGAAACTGTGGCCCATGCACCAGCTCTCCCGGCCGAGAGTCCAAAGTGGCTTGCTCCAACGATGGTCGCCGCCTTTATCGCCGGCCTAATCTGGATCGTCATCTTCTACGTGAGCGCGACCAAGTACCCAATCCCTGGCATCGGTGCCTGGAATATGGTCTGCGGCTTTGGCTTTATTGCCGCTGGATTTACGCTCGCCACTCGCTGGCGCTAAATTCTCTCAACTAATTACACGTCTGTAATTCTCCACACCGTGGATAACTTCTGGGGATAACTCCGTCCAAAAATCGTAGGGTAAATTCGGCTCGTTCTCAGAAATCTCCCAGCCTTGAAGTGGATTCTTCAGACATGACAAAGACCGCAGCTCTCACCGCAACCCCAGCAACATCACAAACATCTCGCATTCTTGTCGTCGATGATGAAAGCAATATCAGCGACCTAATTGCCACCAGCCTTCGCTTTGTAGGTTTTGATGTTCGTACCGCGGCATCGGGATCTGAAGCTTTGCGCGTCGCCGAAGAATTTAAACCTCATGCATTAATTCTCGATGTGATGTTGCCAGATCAAAATGGTTTTGATGTCTGTCGCCAACTTCGCCAAGATGGCCACAACGTTGGCGTCCTTTTCTTAACTGCAAAAGATACCGTCGAAGACAAGATCCAAGGTCTTACTATTGGCGGCGATGATTATGTAACAAAGCCATTTAGCTTGGAAGAATTGGTTGCGCGTTTGCGTGCACTTCTACGTCGTATCGGCGCGGTTGAAGGCGCAGTTGATGAAGAGAAGATTCGCTTTGCCGATCTTGAATTGGATGAAGCAACCCACGAAGTTCGTCGCGCGGGAAATCTAATTGAACTTTCGCCAACCGAATTCTTGCTGCTTCGCTACTTGATGATCAACGCCGATCGCGTTGTAAGTAAGTCGCAAATCTTGGATCACGTTTGGCAATATGACTTCCGTGGCGATGCCGGAATCGTTGAAACTTACGTTTCCTACCTTCGAAAGAAGATTGATATCTACGAACCAGCGCTAATCCATACTGTTCGCGGTGTTGGCTATCGCATGCGTATTGCCCCAACTAAGTAAAGTAAACTTCAGAAGTGAAATTTGGGAGCGTTCGTAAAGTTGGCATCTCCAATTGGTCGCTTCGCAATCGATTAATTCTTGCCACGATTTCACTTTCGGCGATCGCAATTATTACTTCGGATTTTGCAGCCGGAACTCTACTTAGATCATTTCTAATTAAAGAAGTTGATTCCCAATTAACCACCATTACCGGTAATTCCTTGATGCGCCTTGATCGCGCGGGTATTGATCCAAATGCAAATGGTGGCGGCGATGATGGCCAAGGTTTTAGACCGGTTCGACCATTAGGCGCAGTACCAACACAAGTTCGAGTTACCCTGCTTGATTTAACTGGCGAAGTAGTTGGCCACTTGGGCGGGGATATCTCTGAAAGCGCTTCGACAAATATCTTTAAAGAATTAACGCCGGCCGAAGTTGTTTCCCATCAAGGTAAGCCATTTACTTTAGATGGTGAGAATGGCCAATCACCAGTTCGAGTTGTTGCCAAGCTTTTACCTTCTGGTGTTGGAACCGTTGTAGTTTCACTTTCTTTGGCGGAAGTTGATAAGACCCTTGGCCAATTAACCCTTTTCTATATTTTGATTAGCCTCTTTGCTTTGATATTTATCGCAGCTATCGGATGGGCTTTGATTCAACTTAGCTTGCGCCCGCTACATAAAATTGAAGATACCGCTGCGGCAATTGCCGAAGGCGATCTGTCGGCCCGTCTGCCAGAGGTGAACCCAAAGACCGAAGTCGGTCGTTTAACCGGTTCGCTTAATGCGATGCTTTCCCGAATCGAAGAATCTTTCGCCGTGCGCCGTGAATCTGAAGAGCGACTTCGCCGGTTTGTTGCTGACGCTAGTCACGAACTTCGGACACCGCTTACCGCAATTCGCGGTTTTGCCGAATTGCATCGCCAGGGCGCGGTTTCTGGTGAAGATAAAGTTAAAGAACTTGTTGGGCGAATCGAAAATGAATCAATTCGCATGAGTTCGCTTGTTGAAGATTTACTCTTGCTTGCTCGGTTAGATCAGACTCCTACTTTTGCCAAAGATCCAGTTGATATCAATCATTTGGTTGCCGAATGCGTTGAGTCGGCAAAGGTTGCTGGCCCGAACCATGAAATCAAATTTAATTTACCAATCGAAGATGTTTTTGTTTTAGGCGATTCAATGCGAATTCATCAAGCAGTTGCAAACTTGTTAGCTAATGCAAGAACACACACTCCAACCGGCACCACGATCACAGTTGATATTTCTCAAAGCGATAGCGAAACAACAATTTCCGTAAGTGACAATGGTCCTGGTTTGAGTGATGGTGACCAGAAGCGAATCTTTGAAAGATTCTTCCGAGCAGATCCTTCGCGAGTTAGAAATAGCGGTGAAGGTAGCGGCCTTGGTTTAGCAATCGTTGATGCCGTGATGAAAGCACATGGTGGAAGCGTAAGCGTAGATTCAAAACTTGGATCTGGTGCGAGCTTTACGCTGCACTTTCCAATAGCTAATTAATTTGGGTTAATTTGGATTGTTGGGATTGGCTTCCATCGCCCGAAGTGTTGCAATTCTTTCGGCAAGCGGTGGGTGGGTAGCAAATAACTTTGAAACCGACGAATCATCCAATGGTGATTCAATCCAAATATGCGCAACCGCAGTAGAGCGTTGATTAACAACGGTTGAATCTCGTTGTAGTACTTCAAGTGCTTTTCTAAGGCCAGCTGGGTTTCTGGTGAATGAAACCGCGGTGGCATCGGCTAGCGCTTCACGTCGACGAGAAATTGCCGAACGTAAAAGGAGTGCTGCAAGCGGTGCCAGAATTAAAACAATTAGCGAAGCAATAAGCGCAATCGGATTTTGATTATTATCGCGATCTCGATCGCGGCCACCACCAAACCACATCATTCGCATAATGAAATCGCTTAAGAGTGCGATTGCGCCAGCGGTTGTCGCAGCAATAGCCGAGACCAAAGTGTCGCGGTTTTTAACATGTGAAAGTTCGTGGGCAATTACACCTTGCAACTCATCGCGATCCATCACATCTAAGATTCCAGTTGTAAAGGCAATCAACGCTTTCTCGGGATTTCGCCCGGTTGCAAAGGCATTAGGAGCCGAATCTTCAACGATTGCTACCTTTGGCATCTTTAAACCACTAGCAATACAAACTTCTTGTACTAAATCAAAGAGCTTTGGGTTATCGGAATATTGAAGTTCTTTTGCCCCAGTCATCGTCAAAACAATGGAATCCGATGCGTAATACGAACCCCAAACAGAGAGAAGCGCCATACCTACTGCGAAGGGAACTAAACCAACTCCGGTTTTACCGAAATAAGTTAATACCGCGTAAATAACTACAAAGACCAGAACGGCCATGCCAAGCAAGAGCCCAAAGGTTTTGCGTTGGTTGGCTAGTTGGAGTGAACGAAAGTTATTCATTCCTAGAATTTAACGTTTGGCGCCTTACGATCTTGCGGATCGTCAATGACGTAAAACTCGCGAGCAACAACCTTTGCAATTCCAGCAAAGATATTTCCAGGGAATGTCTTAACGGATTGATTTAGCGAGCGCACATTGTCGTTATAGAACTGGCGGGCAAAAGAGACTTTGTTTTCCGTTGTTGATAGCTCTTCTTGTAGCGATAGAAAATTGGCTGATGCCTTTAGATCTGGATAGGCCTCGGTTACCGCCAATAAACCACGTAGCGCTTGTGTTACAGCGCCATCAGCAGCAGCAACATCTGAAACGGTGGTTGCGGTTGTAGCTTTCGCGCGAGCAGCAACAACGTTTTCAAAGACGCTATTTTCATGCTTGGCATAACCTTTAACGGTTTCAACCAAATTTGGAATTAAATCGGCGCGACGCTTTAGTTGAACTTCGATTTGCGAGAATGCTTCATCGACGCTGACATTAAGTCGAATCAAACGGTTATAACTTGCAACCAAGAAGATAAGAATTAGTGCAAGGACGCCAAGAACAATAATTGTGGAACTCATTTAAGACTCCTGACTTTTTAACACTTGAATTTCTAGTTATTGAATTTTAGATTTGTGAAAATTCAACCAAGACTTCGAAGCCGTTGGGCCACGTTGACCTTGATATCTAGAACCATATAGTGCCGAACCATATGGATGCTCTGCAGGAGATGAGAGTTTGATGAGACAAAGCTGTCCGATCTTCATTCCTGGAAAGAGTTTGACTGGCAGATTTGCCACGTTTGAAAGTTCGAGGGTGATATGTCCAGAGAATCCTGGATCGATGAAACCAGCTGTTGAGTGGGTAAGTAATCCGAGGCGACCAAGCGATGATTTACCTTCCAAGCGAGCGGCAATGTCATCTGGAAGTGTGATTACTTCGTAAGTAGATGCCAGAACGAATTCACCTGGGTGGAGGATGAACTCTTCATCTGGGGCGCATTCGACTTCGCGGGTCAGATCTGGTTGTTCGATCGATGGATCGATTACTGAGTACTTGTGGTTTTCAAAGACTCGGAAGAAGCGATCGAGGCGAACATCGACTGATGATGGTTGGACCATCCCAGGATCGAAAGGTTCGACCTTTACCCGGCCAGATTGGATCTCAGATTTAATATCGCGGTCACTTAGTAGCACGAGCCGACCCTATCGCCTCGGCACTGCTTGATTAAGTTACTGACGAGTAGCATTATTGAGCCATGGGCCACTACATTGCGAATCTGCGGGATATCGAATTCTGTCTCTTTGACCTACTCGATCGGGAATCGATCTTGGGCAAATCAATTTACAAAGATATCGATCGCGATACTGCGATGGGGATGCTCGAGGAGGTTAAGCGCCTTGCCGAAAATGATTTAGCTGCAAGCTTTGTCGAAGGAGATCGCAAAGGAACCGTTTTCAATAAAGAAACTGGCGATGTAACACTTCCAGAAAGTTTCGTTAAGTCTTATCGCACCTACATGGATAACGAATGGTGGCGTATTGATGCACCAGAAGAGATTGGTGGAACTTTAATTCCGCCATCAATTCGTTGGGCGATCGCCGAGATGGTTCTCGGCTCTAATCCAGCAATCCATATTTACGCCTCTGGAACTTCCTTCTCACAAGTTGCCTACACGCTTGGAACCGAAAAACAAAAAAAGATTGCAAAGTTCATGGTTGATAAAGATTGGGGTGCAACCATGCAACTTACCGAACCCGATGCTGGTTCGGATGTTGGTGCTGGTCGAACAAAAGCGGTTCAACAACCAGATGGAACTTGGCACATCACTGGTACAAAGCGCTACATCACATCTGGTGATTCAAACCTAAATGAAAATATAATTCACTTTGTATTAGCACGGCCGGAAGGCGCGGGCCCAGGTACTAAGGGGCTAAGTCTTTTCTTGGTTCCAAAGTTTATGTTTGATCTTGAAACTGGCGAACTTGGTAAGCGCAATGGGGTTTACGTTACAAATGTAGAACACAAAATGGGACTTAATGTGTCCGCAACTTGCGAAATGAATCTTGGCGAGAAAGAACCAGCTGTCGGTTACTTGCTTGGCGATACTCATAATGGAATTGCCCAAATGTTTAAGATAATTGAATTTGCCCGCATGATGGTTGGAACCAAGGCGATTGCAACCCTTAGCGCTGGTTACCAACAAGCACTTAGCTATGCCAAGGTTCGCGTGCAAGGTCCAGATTTAACAAAGTCGGCAGATAAGGCAAGCCCTCGGGTAACAATCATCCATCACCCAGATGTCCGTCGTTCATTGATGGTGCAAAAGGCATACTCGGAAGGAATGCGGGCGCTAGTTCTTTACACTGCATCAATCCAAGATGCGGTTGCACTTGCTGCTGCAGAGAAAGACGAAGATAAGTTAAAAGATTTTGAAGCGCTAAATGATTTATTGCTCCCAATTGTTAAGGGCTACGGAAGTGAGAAGTCATGGGTGCTACTTGGCACCGAATCCCTACAAACCTTTGGCGGTAGCGGTTTTACGCAAGATTGGCCGCTAGAACAATATGTTCGCGATGCCAAGATCGATACCTTGTATGAAGGCACAACTGCAATTCAGGGAATGGATTTCTTCTTCCGCAAAATTGTTAAAGATGGTGGCCGCGCAATTGGTCTACTTGGAAAAGAGATCGGAGAATTCTGTGCGTCGGGCGGCGAGCTAAGCGATGAGAAAGCGGCGCTTGCGAAGGCCCTGGAAGATGTAAATGCCATGATGGGGACAATGGTTGGTTTTGCGATGGAATCACAGAACTCACCAGAAGAGATTTACAAGACTGGCCTCAACACAACTCGTTTGTTGATGTCGGTCGGTGAAATCATTATTGCTTGGTTACTAATCCGCCAAGCCGAAGTTGCAACTAAGAAGTTAGCGGCTGGTGGAAAAGATTCCGATTTCTATACTGGCAAGATTGCTGCAGCGAAATTCTTTGTGCAAACAGTTTTGCCTCATATTCGTGCTGAACGGAAGATTCTTGAAAGCGAAACCGGTGGCCTAATGAGCATCCCAGAGAGCGCCTTCTAACGCTAAATAAATCGGAGTTAATCGGCTAAAGTTTGCAAGTGTTAAAACGGCTAAAGTATGAGTTGTTCCTAACTTGTGGGGCGGTCTTCTTTGCCTTTAACGGAGTTCCAAGCAAATTAATTATGGAGACCAAGTTGCTATCTGCAACTCGGTTGACTGAATTTAGAACTATTGGCGCCTTCTTAGTTATTTTAACTTTCGTTCTGCTTCGTAATCGAAAGAGTTTAATTGTTAGTAAAGCTGAGGCGCTCTGGTTGGTTGCCTTTGGGTTAATTGGTTTTTCCGCGGTAAACCTCTTCTATTTTTTATCGATTCAACGTTTGCATGTAAGCATCGCTTTAATTATTGAATTTACTTCACCGATTTGGATTTCGCTCTTCTTGAAATTCATCGTTAAGAAGCCAGTTTCCAAGTTGATGTGGTGGGGTTTAACGATCGGTTTCTTTGGCTTAATTCTTTTGGCCCAAGTTTGGAAGGGCACAACCCTAGATACCCTCGGAGTTATCTTTGCGGTTATCGATGCCTTTGCCATGACTGGCTATTTTTTAATTGCAGAACGACTTTTAAAGATTCATGAACGTCCGGCGCTGCTTGTGTGGGGACTTGGTATTTCTTCCCTCTTCTTTTTAATCATCCAACCCATCTGGAAATTTCCAACCGCGATCTTTAGCGCACACGTTCATTTAACCGGTCGCTTCTCGGGGCTGGTCTTTCCGGGCTGGGCGTTACTTCTTTGGGTAGTAATTTTCGGAACGGTTGTTCCGTATGCCTTTGTTCTTAGCGGCTTAAAGGGCCTAACGGCATCGACATCGAGTGTGATCGGAATGCTTGAACCGATCTTTGCCGGAATCTTTGCTTGGATCATTTTGCAAGAGCGCTTAACTGCCTGGCAGCTAATTGGTGCGGCAATTATTTTGGTTGGTATTTACCTCGCCGATAAGGCTAAAGAGCACACTTCTTAAACTCCCGTTAGGCTTGGACTATGGAAAACTTCGCAGATCTTCTAGATGCAAATAAGCAGTATTCCGCAAACTTTAAATCCGAAGGTTTAACCGGCCAGGCTCGTAAAGGTTTGGCGATCGTTACCTGCATGGATTCTCGTATTGATCCATTACACATTGTTGGAATGAAAGCGGGCGATGCCAAGATTCTTCGTAACGCCGGAGCGCGTGTAACCGAGGACGTTCTGCGTACCTTGGTATTAGCTACACATTTGCTTGGAGTAAATCGCGTATTGGTTATGCCACATACTGATTGTCGAATGGCCTCGGCGGATGAAGCAGAAATGCATACCGCAATCATGGAGAAATCTGGAGTTGATACCCGAGGTATTGAAATTAGAACTGAAAAAGATCAAAAGGGTGCGCTACTTAAAGATATTCAACGAATTGAAAGTTACCCATTACTTGCCAAAGGAATTAAAGTTATGGGTGCAATCTTTAGCGTTAGCGACGGTTCGCTAACTCCCATTAAATAATTAGTTATCTTTAGTAAAGCTATTTTCTTGTGAAGAATAGCTAGGCGCCATATCGGTAAAGCGCGAGAAGTGAAGTTGGGCGCTTACGGTAATTGTGCGAGTCTGGCCGTTACGGTGCTTTGCAACAATTAAATCTGCTTCGCCCGATCTAGATGCATTGTCATACATATCATCGCGGTGGAGAAGAATTACAACGTCGGCATCCTGTTCGATCGAACCAGATTCACGTAGGTCGGAGAGCATTGGCTTCTTATCTGCGCGTTGTTCTGGCGAACGATTCAACTGGGAGATCGCAATAACAGGTACATCGAGTTCCTTAGCCAAGAGCTTTAAGTTACGAGAGAACTCGGAGACTTCTTGTTGCCGGTTTTCAACTTTCTTGCCGGCGGTCATCAACTGGAGGTAGTCGATGATGATTAATTTAAGGTTATGGCGTTGCTTTAAGCGACGGGCCTTTGCGCGAATTTCCATCAGCGAGAGATTTGGTGAATCATCAATAAATAGCGGAGCTTCTGAGATTTCGCCCATTCGCTTGGCCAGGCGGCCCCACTCTTCATCGGTAAGTGCGCCAGAGCGAATATTGTTTAGTGGAACACGAGCTTCGGCCGACAACATACGCATCGTAATCTCCGAACGACTCATTTCAAGCGAGAAGATAACGGAAGTATCGCCATTATGGATTGATGCGTTTCGTGCGATATCAAGCCCAAGAGTTGATTTACCAACTGCTGGACGCGCAGCAAGAACAATCATATTTCCGGCATGGAAACCATTTGTTAGCGCATCTAAATCTTTGAAGCCAGATTTAACGCCTTCACCCTTTACGCCTTGAGAGATCGCTTCAATATCGTCGAGTGCTTGTGGCAAAAGTTCTGAGAGTTGGATGTAATCCTCAGAGGTACGGTGTTCGGTGACGTTATAAATTTCAGCTTGCGCTTGATCAACGGCATCATCGATCTCACCTTCTTGCGAATAACCAATTTGAACAATCTTTGTTCCGGCTTCAACTAAACGACGCATTATTGCGTGATCACGAACAATGCGTGCGTAGTAACCAGCGTTAGCCGCAGTCGGTACCGATGAAATAAGTGTGTGTAGATATGGTGCGCCGCCTGCGCGCGCAATATCACCGCGCTTTGTTAATTCAGATGCAACGGTTACTGGGTCAACTGGTTCGCCGCGACCGTAGAGATCAAGAATTGCATCGTAAATTAATTCGTGTGCTGGACGATAGAAATCGCGATCCTTAATTACTTCAACAACATCAGAGATTGCTTCTTTAGATAACAACATGCCACCAAGAACGCCTTGTTCTGCAACAAGATCTTGTGGCGGTGTTCGTTCAAATTCAATACTTGAATTTTGAGTCGCAGAATTACGGCGATTATTGGCGCCAGGAAGTTCTGCGATGCTCATGGTCAAATAATGGCACTGTCCACCGACAAGGGGATAAGTACGCGTAAGAAGCTTGTGCGCCTGTCTGTGGGAAAGATGTGAATAGGTGTTGATAAGTAGTGGATTTGTGTGGGTAACTCTGGGTTTCACGCTTAATTGAGCGTATTTGCTTGTGGGTAAAGAATCTTTATTTCATCTCACTATTTAATATCGGGCTTTTTCGTGACGAAATAAAAAAACCCGCCCGGTTAGGGGCGGGTTTTAATTCAGGATTAATTAAGCAGAGACTACGTTCACAGAAATTGTTGCTGTTGTTTGTCCGTGAAGCGAGATCTTCGCGGCGTACTTTCCAGCCTTCTTAATGTGTCCGCCTTCTTGCTTGATGCTGTGGCGATCGATATCTAGACCGGTTGCAGCCTTGATTGCAGCAACGATGTCCTTATCGGTTACAGAACCGAATAGAACGCCAGTAGCGCCAACCTTTGCCTTAACGGTGATATCTGCCTTCTCAAGAGTGCTCTTGATTTCTTTTGCATGATCTAGGTCGCGAATTGCGCGCGCGCTCTTAGCCCGACGGATTCCTTCGATCTGCTTCTCGCCACCGATGCTCCATGCAATTGCACGGCCGCGTGGGAGAAGAAAGTTACGTGCGTAACCATCTTTAACAGTTACAACATCGCCAGCTTGGCCTAGGCCTGTTACTTCACGAGTAAGGATTAGTTTCATTGTTATTTCACCAGTCCTTAGCGTGCTGTAGAGGTGTAAGGCAGAAGTGCCATTTCGCGGGAATTCTTAACCGCGGCAGCAATCTGACGTTGATGTTGGGTGCAAGCACCGGTTACTCGACGAGCGCGGATCTTGCCGCGATCTGAGATGTACTTGCGTAGAAGATTGATGTCTTTGTAATCGATATAAGTTGCCTTATCGCGACAGAAAGAGCATGGCTTCTTCTTAAACTTCTTCATTGCTGCTGCCGACATCTTGCTTACTTTTGGCTTCGGCTTCAGCGTCTTGTTATTTCTTGCGCCCACTTTGGTGCTCCTTTTTAGGATGCCCTAAAGAATTTATCTTCAGGAATGGTTGATTGATTAGAACGGTGGTTGATCGTCGGTGCCAGCTGAAGACCAGCCGCCACCAACAGGTGCTGCAGACCATGGGTCTTCAGCAGAAGCTTCTGAGGTAGGTGTTGAGAATGAACCACCAGATGTGCCAGCAGGACGTGTTGTCTTGGTGACCTTGGCTGTTGCATTGCGAAGTGATGGACCAACTTCGTCTACTTCGACTTCGTACACAGTTCGCTTTTCGCCTTCTTTGGTTTCGTATGAGCGTTGCTTCAAACGACCAGAAACAATTACGCGCATTCCGCGAGTAAGTGATTCCGCAACGTTCTCTGCTGCTTGACGCCAAATATTGCATTGCAGAAAGAGGCTATCGCCATCTTTCCATTCGTTTGTGTTCTTATCTAAGTAACGGGGAGTGGAAGCGACCGTGAACTTTGCGACTGCCGCACCTGATGGTGTGAAGCGCAATTCAGGATCGTTTACAAGGTTTCCGATCATTGTGATCGTTGTATCTCCAGCTGCCATTTCTTCTCTCTCTTATCTACTTTGGATGCTTTAGTTATTAATTAGTTGTTTATTCCGGACGAACGACTTTGGTACGAAGCACTGCTTCGTTCAAATTCAGTTGACGGTCAAGTTCTTTGATCGCTTCTGGACCACAGTGCAGATCTGCAACAGCGTAAATGCCTTCTGATTTCTTATTGATTTCAAAAGTCATGCGGCGACGGCCCCAAATATCGAGCTTGTCTACTTTTCCGCCACTGTCTTTGATGATCTTGAGATATGTCTCAAGACTTGGTGCGACTGTGCGCTCTTCTAATTCAGGATCGAGAATGACCATGAGTTCATAATGACGCATGCGTTAACCCCACCTCCTCTGGACTAAAGCGGCCACGGTATTTCCGCGGCAGGAGGGTTAAAACTCCTCCGGTTGGGACCACGGGTGCGGCCTCAATTGGAGGAAGGCTAAGCGTAACCCTCAGTAGCCGACAAGAGAAATTCGCGGTTCTGGGGATCAAATTCAGGTGTGGATTTACGCATGAGCGCCAAGGTGAAGTAGGCCAAGGCGATAACTCGGATAAGGACTGCAGCGGCATAGGCCTTTGCGGGAATTCCAAAGTGGGCACCGCTATAGCTTGCAAGATATTGCCAAATTGCAAAGTGATAAATCAATTCTGCAAATTGCCAGATCCAAAATGCAATTCGATCTTTTTTATCGCGCATTGCGATTACGGCAAGCGGTGTTAGCCAGAGAATGTATTGCGGTGAATAGACCTTTGAGGCCGTCACAAATATTGCAACGATAAAGAAGGAAGATTGTGCAAGCGTTGGAACTTCTTTAATGCCAAAGATGAAGATGACAAAAGCTAATGCGCCAATAAGAAAGAGGAGTGTTGAGTAAAGATTTAAGTGGGCAATATTCAAGTTAAAAATTGAGAGGGCATGCCAGATTGAACCCCAATCGGCGCCTCTTGTTGAATTTAATTTAAAGAATCTAAACCAACCTGTCGGGGTTGTGATGATGAAAGGAAGGTTAATAACTAACCAAGTAAATCCAGTGATTGCGGAATATTTGATTAACTCGCGCTTTTTGCCTTGGCGCCAGAAGATAATTGCAACCGGCAACAAGAGAACAATTGGGAAAAACTTCGTTGCAATTGAAAGCCCAAGCAAGATTGCGCTGTTTCGATATCTACCTTTATCAAATAAATAGATTGCACCAAGTGCCGAAATCACGGCCCACATATCCCAGTTGATAAAGAGCGAACCAACGACAGCTGGCGCCACCGGATATAGATACCAAAGCTCGGGCTTCATCCGCTTTAGAAGTAAAGCTGTCCCAATAAACAAAAGCGCGATCAAAATTGCATTTACATCAAAATAACTTCGGTATTGATTGAAATCGTGTTTAACGGCAAAAGAAGTCGCCCACATAACCAAACCAGTAACCGGTGGATATTCCACGGCATTGGTTGCACTTGAATATGGCCAAGTGTGGGTTGTTAATCCGCGATCACTGAAAAGTGCAGGTAGATCGGAGTAACAGGCATGAACATAATCTTGTGGCGCGCCCCAACCAAAATTTCGACAGTGATCAAATTTCACAAAAGAAATAAGAATTGCAATAAGACTTACAAATATTGCGCTCTTTGCTAGGAGCTTCACGCGCTACTTTTTCTTAGATTTTGTGGGCGTTGGTGATGCAGTTGGATATTTCGCAACTGGTTTTGGAGTTGGCGTAACTGCAAGTGCTGGATCCAAGGTTGGGATTGCATTCGCATATGAAGTTGCATCAGTGCCACCAATATTTGCTGGATCTGGGAAAGGCACGATTGGTTGACCGCTAAGAACGCTGCGGGTGTAGATATTCCAAATACGGGCTGGGAAAGAACCACCAGTTACCGAATTAAGACCACCGATTCCATTTAGCGATTGGGTTGCATCATCTCTAAAGAGTGCAATTGATGTTGCGAATTGTGGTGAGTAACCATTAAACCAAGCAGATGCGTTATCGGTAGTTGTACCGGTCTTACCCGCGATTGGTTGGGAAATTCCTACGGCCGCGCCCGTACCGGTTCCATATTGAACTACTTGTTGAAGTGCATAAGTTAGATCGGCCATCACATTTGGTTGGAATACTTGTTGGGTTTGAATCTGTGATTGATAGAGAACGCCTTTATTAGAACCAAGGACTTCATTAACAATAAATGGCTTGGCATAAGTTCCATTTGCCGCGAAGGTTGCATAGGCCGAGGCCAAATCTATTACATGCGGGCTGGCAACACCAAGAGTTACTGAAGGTGTTGGCATCATTGCAACGGTAGTCGGAATACCAGCTCTTCTTGCAACATCAATAACTTTATCCGGTCCAACTTTAATTCCAAGTGGAACGAAGATCGTGTTAACCGAGTGCGCAGTTGCGGTCAGCAAATCAATATTTTGGTATTGCTCATTGCCATAATTAAATACTGGATATGGTTTCCCGGCATCATCAAATACTTTCGGTGAAGTTCCATTCCAAGTTGAGGTAAGTGGAATTCCTTGCTCTAAAGCGGCGACCAATGCAAATGGTTTAAAGCTAGAACCGGCTTGGGTGATGCCTTGGGTCGCGCTATTTAATTGGCTTACTAAGTAATCGCGGCCGCCATACATCGCCACGATCTCGCCAGTTCCTGGGCGAATTGAAACTAAACCAATACGTAAATTATCTGGAGCGCCCTTTGGAGTTCCTTTATCAACGGCATCAACCGCAGCTTCTTGATTCTTCTTCTCGAGAGTTGTGCGAATTACATAACCGCCGGTTTGAAGTTGATCTTCGGTAAAGCCAAGGTTTGCCAACTCGTGTACAACCCAAGAAATTACATATCCCTTTGGGCCAGCGAGTGTTCCAGAGCGAACGCGATCTTTAATCGTTGGGAAGACGGCAGCATCGGCGTTCTTCTTACTTAGCCAGTGAGCGCTAACCATGCCATTTAATACATAACGCCAGCGATCTTGTAGGCGCTTCATATTTCCGCCGCCATAAGAAGGATCGTAATAACCTGGCGAGCGTAAAATACTTGCAAGGACTGCGGCCTGTGAAACATTTAATTGATCAACGGTGCGGCCAAAATAAACTTCTGATGCGGTTTCAATTCCGTAACTTCCGCGGCCGAAATAAATCGTGTTTAAATAATTTTCCAGGATTTGATCCTTAGACATGATGTTCTGGAGCTTTAAGGAAATAACTAATTCTTTTACTTTTCTAGTGATAGTTCTTTGTTGCGTCAGGAATGCAGTCTTGGCATATTGCTGGGTGATTGTTGAACCACCTTGCAATGACCCACCGCGCAAATCATTAAAGAGCGCTCTCGCAATTCCTAATGGGCTAATGGCGCTTTCGGTATAGAAGTTGCGATCTTCGGCGGCCATAACTGCGCGGCGCACATTAATTGGAATATTCGCCAACTTAACAATGGTTCGGTTTTCTGAACCAAGTCGTCCGAGTTCGCTGCCATCGGCATATTGGATGATGGTTGATTGGCTATTAACAAAGGCATTTGGATCTGGAACTTTCACCGTGAAGAAGGCGAGGGTGAAACCAAGGACCGCCACAATAAATCCGATACCGGCCGTAAAAACGGTGTATCTAATTACTTTTTGGCGATCAAACATAAGTAAAGGCTACCTGCTTTGCCTACTTCCGACCTTGTTCTCGCAAGATCTGTTCGTGCACGTGCCAGCTTTTTACCTTGCGCTCTTGCTCGGTTTCGCGGAAATCATCATCTTCTAAGGTGTGCGCCTTGCGCGGTGGTTTGCGGGTGCGGCCATCACCTAATAAATATGAATAAATCAAATGGTTCCAATCGCAATCCATGCAGACCTCAACGGTATAGACGCGGAACTCACCGAATTCTGATTGCATCTCGATTAATTCCGGAACGGATTTGATGCGACCTGAGTATTGGCCGAGTTGATCGCCAAAGACATAACGAAGTTCGCGGATCTCCCCGCGCTTGCAGATTGGGCAATCGCGTTTTGTTGGGTCGCCATGATGTTTTGCGGCGCGTTTTAAATATGGATCGGCATCACAGGCATCCATCGCAGATGCACTTCCGCGAAAGAGCGCTTGCAGGGTATTTCGGCGATCGAGTGAATAATCAATCTCATCGCGCTTAGACCACATACCGCTCTTCGCAACAGACACGTAGAGAAGGATAAACCCAAGTAACTCATTACGCTTTGGGATGTGAAGCTACCTGTTTGGCCCGTGCACCTAAAAGGTGCCTTTGCCAAACTCCTTCAAATTCGCTGGCTGGGTCAATTTACCGATGGTCTATTTCAATCGGCGCTTGCCTCTTTCGTTTTATTTTCGCCAGAGCGACAACCAAGTGCGGTTAGTGCGGCCTTGGCATTTAGCGTTGTTCTTCTTCCTTATTCTTTAATCGGTCCCTATGCCGGAATTTTCTTGGATCGCTTTAGTCGCAGAAATATTGTTCGCTTTGCAAATATTTTTCGCGCTATTGATCTAGTTGTTATTGCAATCCTATTGAAGAGCCATATGACTGGAATTGCGCTAACGCTCTTTGTCTTAATTGCCTTTGGGGTTAATCGGCTAATTCTTGCTGGGCTTTCGGCTGGTCTGCCGTTAATTGTTACGCGCGAAGAATTAATCAGTGCAAATGCGCTAGCGGTTACTGGCGGCACCATCTTTGTTGTAATTGGTGGCGGTGTCGGCATCGGAATCAAAAATATTTTGGATCATTTCATTAGTACCGATACGTCGGATGCCAGCGTAGTTTTCTTGGGAAGTGCCTGTTATCTATTGGCATCGCTGCTAACTAAAGCGCTAAAGCGAAATCAGATTGGGCCACAAGAACATGAAGTTTCGCCGGAGATAAAAGGTTGGAAAGAGATGTTGGATGGCTTTCATATTTTGAAAGATCATGGCGACGCTCTTCGCGGAATATTTGCCACAGCAATTCAACGCGGTGGGCTAACCTCGCTCACTTTAATCGGATTGTTGTTGGAGCGAAATACTTATAACCCTCCTAATAATCCAGATGCAGGTCTTCGTGGCTTTGCCTTTGCTCTTGCCGTGGCTGGGGTCGGAATTGGAATTGGTTCATTTATAAGTCCAATCGGTGTTATTAAATATGGACGCCATCGCTGGATTAAATTCTCTTTAATCGCACCAATTCCATTTTTATTAATCTTTGCCTTTAATCACAGCGAGGCCTTGCTTATTACAACGGCATTCTTTGTTGGAATGTTTGGACAGAGCGTTAAAGTTACAAACGATGCCCTGGTTCAATCAAAGATTCAAGATGAATTTCGCGGGCGGATCTTTGCCTTTTACGATGTTGCGGTAAATGGCGCGATTGTTGGTGGCGCAGTTGTTGCTGCCTTAATCTTGCCAACAAGCGGGATCTCTAAATTATTAGAGTTTGTCATTGCAATTGTTTATTTATTGACGAGTGGCATTTTCTTGCGCAAAGCTAATTTTTCGGCGCATTCTCACGCCACCAATTGAGAAGCTCTTCCTTCGCCTTCTCTGCACCTAGCGGGCCTTGTTCCATACGTAAATCAAGGAGATATTGATAGGCCTTACCCACGATTGGTGATGGCTTTAAATTAAGGATCTCCATAATCTGCGAGCCATCTAGATCAGGACGGATCTTCTCTAACTCTTCTTGCTCCATTAGGAGTGCGATTCGTTCTTCTAACGAGTCGTAAGTCTTTGCCAAAGCTTCGGCCTTGCGTTGATTGCGAGTTGTGCAATCGGCTCGTGTAAGTACATGAAGGTGAACTAATAGGTGCTCGGCATCGCGGATGTAACGGCGAACTGCAGAATCGGTCCATTCGCCGGTTCCATATCCGTGAAAGCGAAGGTGCAGAAAAACCAACTTAGAAACATCATCAATTTCATCATTGCTAAAACGCAGCGCTTTTAGTCGCTCTTTAGTCATTCGGGATCCAACAACTTCATGGTGATGGAAGGAGACACCGCCGCCAGGAATTAGCTCTCGAGTCTTAGGTTTTCCGATGTCATGCATTAACGCCGCTAATCGAATTACTAAACTAGGACCACCGAGGCGCTCTTCAAGTGCGATTGCTTGCTCTAAAACTTTTAAAGTGTGTTCATAGACATCTTTATGGTGGTGGTGTTCATCGATCTCTAATTTAAGTTTTGGTAATTCCGGCAAGATGTAATTTGCTAAGCCGGTTTCAACTAACAATGTTAGACCCAGTCGCGGATTTTTCGACATAAGCGTTTTGGTTAACTCATCTCGAACTCTTTCGGCTGAAATGATATTTATTCGCTCACTCATATTTGTAATCGCTGTAGCGACGGCTGGATCAACGCTAAATTCAAGTTGTGAAACAAAGCGAGCAGCCCGCATCATACGAAGTGGATCATCAGAAAATGAATCTTCCGGGTTGCCAGGTGTGCGTAGAATCTTCTTTGCTAAATCGGCAACACCATCAAAGCGATCGATAAATGTTGGGGGATTTGTTGTTAATTCAAGTGCCATGGCGTTGACGGTGAAATCGCGTCGTGCTAAATCACCATCGATTGAGTCGCCAAAAGCTACATCTGGTTTACGACTTTGTGGATCGTAACTTTCAGAGCGATAAGTTGTAATTTCAATTGTTACATCGCCGCGCTTTCCAGCGATGGTGCCAAATTCACGTCCGGTCTCCCAGATTGCATCTGCCCATTTTTCTAATATTTTTTTCGTTGCATCCGGGCGAGCATCGGTTGTGAAATCTAAATCGTTTCCAAGCCTTCCCAGAATTGCATCGCGAACCGGGCCACCGACAAGTGCCAGCTTAAAACCAGCATCGCTAAATTTCGCGGCCAATTCGGTTGCAATCGGGGCCTGCTTAGTTAGCGCAGATATCGCTAGTTCGGAGGCAATCGAAAGTGGGTCTTTCACAATACATAAGGTTAGAGCAGTACCCTTGCCTTATGACCACGGCACCTAGTGCGGGTGGCGAAGCTAAACGGAAAAAGCGTCGTAGACGTCGTCCGAAAGGCCCGGCCGCACTTAATTCAAATTCTCCTGCTTCCACAAATCCTTCCGGACAACCTAAACCCGTAGCGGCGAAACCAAAACGTGTTTATGCAAAGCGCGTTGATGAAGTTAGCGCTGGCGGCTTAGTAATTGATTCAACTGGAACCAAGGGTTTGTTAATTGGTCGCCGTGATCTCAAAGATCAAAAGCGAGAACGGCTTCTTTGGTCGCTACCCAAAGGACATATCGAACCAGGGGAGACTCCGGAACAAGCTGCAATTCGAGAAGTTGCCGAAGAGACTGGAATTGAAAGTGAGATTGCGCGCGAACTTGGCGTGATTGATTTCTGGTTTATGGCTGGCGGAAAGCGAATCCACAAAACAGTTCATCACTTCTTATTTAAAGAAGTTGGCGGCCACCTCGCGCCACAAATAACCGAAGTTGATGATGTTGGTTGGTTCCCATTGGAAGAGATTGTTTCGCTTCTGGCATACCCAGATGAGAAGAAGTTGATTGCAAAATCGGGTGAATTAACTTTATGAATTTCGTTAAAAAGTTAATCGCGGCCGGGCTATTCCTATCTATCTTCGGAGTTGCACCGGCGAATGCGATTCAACCGACCGGGCAATTGAATATTGCGGTTACCGAACCCTCCCATCGCCAACTCGATGGAAAATTTATTGATGACGATTTGGCAGATTTAATAAGTTTTAATGGTCGCCTGGGCCAATTAATTTACGCACCACCTCGCGGTTATAAAACTTGGTTAATCGATGCACAATTAGTTGACGATGTATCTGCAATGGCGAATGGATATAAATTGGTAAGCGGTCAAGATGGCACCGGCAAAAAGGCAGCAGCGCTTTGGCTAGCGCAACTTCGTCGAATAGCCATCGGTCAGAAAGTTATCGCCATGCCATATGGAAATCCCTCCCGCTATTGGATTCATACCCTTTCACCACATAATGAAAGTTATTTCCTGGCGGTTGGTGCTGCAAGATTAAGCAAATTTTTTAATCGTCCAGTAGACGCAATGAGTGATTATTTTGATAACGCCTATTTCCATTTAAATGCGACAAGTATTCAGGCCTTTAACGATGCTCAGAGCGCGGTAAATGATTCGGCCAGTTATATGGATCCGCAAGTTCTAGATGACAACCATTCGCGAATTGCCGAACTTTTTAATTCGAATCTAAACAAGAGCGCTAGATTAATTTTAGAAAATGATCTAGAAACTTTAGCCAATTCGATAATGCATCAAATTCGATTAGCTCCCGGTCGATTTACCATTTCTTCGCGCAAACAGAATTTGCCAATCACTGTTATAAATGATTTTCCAGGCAAAGCCCGCGTTAACTTAAAAATAACCGCACTTAACGGGAAAGTTGTTGTTGGAGATGTTGCGCCAGTAGATCTTTCAGGCAAGTCAAAGGTGCAAGTTCTGGTTCCGATTCAAGTACTAACCTCGGGGAATAGTTCGCTGGCTATTAGTTTGCAATCGGTCAATTCCAATATGTACGGTGATGAAGTTATTTATCCGCTGACTCTTCGCGTGATAAATCCAATCGCAACCTGGATTACCACCGGCGCCGCCATAATCCTCTTTATCTCGGCCCTAATTCAAAGCATTAGACGAATTCGAAAGCGCGGCAAATGAATTCCCATAGCCTTTTGAAGTCTTCGACCGTAATGGCAATCGGAACCATTGTCTCGCGCGTTACTGGACTTATACGTGGCCTCCTTTTGGTTGCAGTACTTGGAACAACTTTGCTTGGCGACACTTACAACGTTGCCAACACGATGCCAAATATTTTGTACAACTTATTGATCGGTGGCGCGCTCACCGCGGTATTTGTGCCACAAATTGTGCGCGCCACAAATTCGGCAGATGGTGGCTCGGCTTTTATTTCAAAGCTGGTAACCGCAACCTGCGTTTTTCTCGGCTCGCTAGTTTTAATTGCGGTAGTTATTGCACCGATTCTGGTTCGTCTCTTTGCTACAAGTTATATCGGACGTCCAGAATTTCATGTAACAACTTTGTTTATGCGTTATTGCCTGCCACAAATTTTCTTTATGGGGCTCTTTGCCTTATTAAGTCAGATCGCAAATGCAAAAAATAAATTTGGGCCAATGATGTGGGCGCCAGTCCTTAACAACGTTATTGCAATCGTTGTTTTTGGTTGGTATTTCCACGTGGCAACAAAGCCGACCGTTGCCACTATTTCAACTAGTGAAATCATCTGGCTCGGGCTTGGAACAACCTTTGGATATGTGGCACAAGCACTTATCTTGATTCCGGTAATAGCCAGAACAAATATCAAGATCCGTCCTCGTTTTGATTGGCGTGACCCTGAACTTCGCAAGTCCTTACACCTTGCAAGTTGGACGGTTTTGTTTGCGGCAATTAGCCAAGTTAGTTATTTGATCACAGTTAATTTATCTACCGGAGCTGCGGTTAAAGCTTTGAAATCTGGAATTGAAACTGGTGTTGGCTTTACTCCATATAACAACGCACTTCTAATCTTTATGTTGCCGCATTCAATTATCACCATCTCGGTTGTTACCGCGCTTTTGCCAGCCCTTGCAAAATTTGTGCATGAAAAGAAAGTTAATGAAGTACATGATCAACTCGTTAAAGCGATGCGGTTGGTCGGTGTTATTACCGTTCCAAGTGCCATCTTCTTCTTATTTTTTGGCCCGCTAATAACTAAGACGCTCTTCTTTGGAATTTCACGAAATGATGGAAATTATTTGGGTTATGTTCTTTGTGCTTTCGCCCTTGGGCTAATTCCAATGAGCTTAAATCTGATCGCGCTTCGTGGCTTAAATGCCTTTGAAAATGTAAAGTTGCAAGTACTTAGCAATGGGTTGATGAATCTTGTTGGTGCCATCGCCTCGGTTTCGGTTGCGATGGCCCTTCCAGCGAAATGGGTAACTGTTGGATTGGCCGGTGCGCTCTCGCTTAGTTATTACGTTGGCGCGGTCCTGACCGTTCGCCTACTTCGTCGTTATGGCATATCGATTGCACTTGGCGAAGTTGCTGGTTTCTATAGCAAGTTGGTCGCGCTTTCATTAATTCCAGCGTTACCGTTGTGGCTACTAGAAAACCACCTCCCTGGTGGGAATACTCTGCGCTTGGTTATCGTTCTAGGCATAGGTGGGTTTGGTTACTTATTGGTCTCCAAAATCTTCGCTGTCGAAGAGATTACAAATATTTTAGAAATTTTGCCGTTGGGGAAGTTAACAAACAGGAGAGCTAAATGAGTTCAGAAAAAGTGCACGAACTAGTAATTGTTGGTTCCGGTCCAGCTGGATATACCGCTGCGATTTATGCCGCACGTGCTGAACTTGCTCCAGTTCAATATGAAGGATCTGTTACTGCCGGTGGCGCGTTAATGAACACCACCGAAGTCGAAAACTTTCCAGGTTTCCCAACCGGAATCATGGGACCTGAGTTAATGGAATCTCTTCGCAAGCAAGCCGAACGTTTTGGCACCCAGTTAATTACTGATGACATCGTTTCAATGAAATTGGATGGCGATATTAAGGAACTTGAAGATGGCTCTGGCAATAAGTTGAAGGCGAAAGCGGTAATTCTCGCTACCGGTTCGGCCTACAAAGAAATTGGCTTAGAGAATGAGAAGCGTTTATCTGGTCGTGGCGTTTCGTGGTGTGCAACTTGCGATGGTTTCTTCTTTCGCGAAAAAGTTTTAGCAGTTGTTGGTGGCGGCGACTCAGCAATGGAAGAAGCAAACTTCCTAACTCGCTTTGCGACTAAGGTTTATGTAATTCACCGTCGTGATTCCCTTCGCGCTTCAAAGATTATGGTTGACCGGGCGAAAGCAAATCCAAAGATTGAATTTATTTGGAATACTGAAGTAATTGATGTTCTTGGCGCAGATAAGGTGGAAGCGCTAAAGCTTCGAAACACCGTGACAAATGAAGAGAGTGAAAAAGCATTTGATGGTCTCTTTGTCGCCATTGGCCACTTGCCACGAAGCGAACTACTTGTTGGGCAGATTGATCTTGATGGCGAGGGATATGTGAAGGTTGAAGGTCGTTCAACTCGCACAAACCTCAAAGGTGTCTTTGCCTGCGGAGACTTAGTTGATCACACCTATCGCCAAGCAATCACAGCTGCCGGAAGCGGTTGCCAAGCGGCGCTAGATGCCGAGCGTTTTCTAGCAGGACATTAATTAGTAAGTAACTAGAATAAGTAACCAGGATTTAAAGAAACAAGAGTTAAAACAACTTAAGACAACTGAAAAAGAGGAAATAAAATGAGCGCAGCGCAACCAGTAACAACCGCTACTTTTGATGAAGTAGTTCTAAAGAGCAGCACTCCAGTGCTTGTAGATTTTTGGGCAGAGTGGTGTGGCCCTTGCCGCGCAGTTGGCCCAATCCTTGATCAGATCGCTGATGAATATGCTGGAAAGATCAAAGTCGTAAAGCTAAATACCGACGAAGAGTCAGCTATCGCAATGAAGTATGGAATTACTTCAATTCCTACCCTAAATGTTTATGTAAACGGTGAAGTTGTAAAGACTGTCATTGGTGCAAAGCCAAAGCCAGCGCTGCTAAAAGAACTTTCTGACTACCTATAAGTCGCTTTTGTAAAAGCACTCTATGACACCGACTAGCAATGACAGCGATGTTGTTGCACAAGTAATAAATACCTTAGTTCGCCTTGGATTTTTAACTTCCCCAAATAAGGGCCTTGATTCGGTGGCGGTTGATGCACTTAAAGCATTCCAACAAGAACGCGGTTTGGTAATTTCGGGCGAGATTAATGAAAACACTTTAATTGCCCTTGAAGAAGCGCGCTGGAAATTAGGCGATCGAGTATTGCAATACACCCCGCAAAAAGCGCTGCGCGGTGATGATGTTGCAACTTTGCAGACCCGCTTAATTGAAATGGGATTTGATTGCGGCAAAGCAGATGGAATTTATGGCGCTCGTACCGAATCGGCTGTTAAAGAATTTCAAAAGAGCGTTGGCGAAAAGGCCGACGGAAGCTGTGGCCCAGCAACAATTATGTCTTTGATGCGTTTAGTTAAAACTGTTTCAGGTGGCTCGCCAGTTGCACTTCGTGATACCGCGCACCGAGCCGTCCGTGGCCCAGCGCTAGCAAATAAAGTTATTGTTATTGATCCAAGTTCTAATATCGAGGATCGGGAAATCGCATTTGATATTGCGCAACGTTTAGAAGGTCGCTTAATCGCACTTGGGGTAACGGTCTTCTTAACTCGAAGCGCGCAAACTAATCCAAGCGATAGCGATCGAATTAATTTGGCAAATAAATCAAGTACCGATCTTTTCATCTCACTACATACCGATAATTACAAAAATGAGAGCGCGCACGGGGTTGCAACTTATTATTACGGTAGCGATCTACATGGAGTTCATTCGGTGGTTGGCGAAAGGTTTGCTGCACTCGTGCAACGAGAGATAACGGCGCGAACCGATATGTTGAATTGTCGGACTCATTCAAAAACGTGGGATTTATTGCGCCTGACAAAGGCACCTGCGGTTCGCATCGATCTTGGTTATTTATCCAACCCGGGAGATTTAAAGCGCCTTGGCGATCTTGGATTTAGAGAGACCGTTGTTGAATCGATTGCGATTGCTACTCAGCGCCTTTATTTATCGGCGGAGAATGACGCCAAGACCGGAACACTGCGAATTTCAGATCTGAGAAGGGCCGGAATCCGGAAGGATTCATAAGACAAGTAAGGATTAATAGCGAAACATAGAACTTGCTATCTGTGGGAAGATTGGCAGATGAGCGGTGATCTAACTCGAATTCACACTGGGGCGCCTCAGAACTTAACCCAGCGCTTTGCCCATCGGGCCGAGATGATGAAGCCAAGTGAAATTAGATCCTTATTCGCTGTTGCCTCAAGACCAGACATTGTCTCCCTTGCTGGCGGAATGCCAAATCTCTCTGCCTTTCCAATGGAGATGATGGCTTCGGTAGTAGAGAAGTTAGTTGCAGAACATGGCCAAGAAGCTTTGCAATATGGAAGCGGTCAAGGGCATCCAAAACTTCGCGAGCAAATTTGTGATGTTATGGCGTTGGAAGGTGTTCGCGCACATCCAGATGATGTAATCGTTACTACTGGTTCGCAACAAGCTTTAGATTTAATTTCCAGAATCTTTATTGATCCAGGCGATGTGGTTTTGGTTGAAGCGCCTTCTTATGTTGGTGCACTTGGCACTTTCTCGCAATATGAAGCCCAAGTAGTTCACGTTGCAATGGATAACGATGGCTTAACCCCACAAGCGCTACGTGAAGCGATTACAACCACGCGTGCTGCTGGACGCAAGATCAAATTCCTGTACTTGATTCCAAATTATCAAAATCCAGCGGGTGTATTGCTCTCACCAGATCGTCGCACCGAAATTCTAGAAATTTGTCGAAGCGAAGCAATCTTTGTTGTTGAGGATAATCCATACGGTCTACTTGGATTTGATCGCCCATCACCAAATGCGATGCGCGCCGAGGATTCTGAGAATGTTATTTATTTAGGTTCATTCTCAAAGACGATTGCTCCCGGTTTTCGAATTGGTTGGGCCTTAGTTCCACAAGCTCTAAAAGAGAAGATTGTTATTGCTAGCGAATCTTCAATTCTCTGCCCATCGAATTTCACCCAATTAGCAATCTCAAGCTATCTATCTGATCAGCCATGGCGCGATCAGATCGCTTCATTTACCCAACTTTATAAATTGCGTCGTGACACCATGCTTGAATCTTTGGATAAGCATTTTCCAAAGGGCGCTACTTGGACCAAACCAGGTGGTGGTTTCTACGTTTGGGTAACGCTGCCACCAGAGATTGATACCAAGGCGCTAATGCCAAAGGCGATTGTTGCCAAGGTTGCCTATGTTCCAGGTACCGCTTTTTATGCTGATGGTTTTGGAAGTTGGTCGATGCGACTTTCTTATTGCTACCCAAGCCCGGAACGAATTCGAGATGGAATTAAGTCACTTGGCGCAGTCATCGAAAATGAGATGACTTTGCGCGGTATTAATTAAATAAATCTGTAATTCGCATTGCATCGGCCAGGTCGGCAATCTCGATTGAGATTCGCCCCTTCTGCTTGCCAAGTTCAATGGTTACTCGGGTATCCAACTTATCTGAAAGTTGATCGGCCAATTCCTTTAGCTGTGGCGAAATAGCCTTGATCTGCTTTGGTTTTTCGCCCTTTGATGTTGAACTAGCGGTGGCGACAATCTCTTCGGTGGCGCGAACGCTAAGCCCTTCAGCAACAATGCGATTGGCTAACTTCTCAATCTCTTTCTCATCAACCAAAGTTAAAAGCGCACGAGCATGGCCAGCAGACAAGATTCCAGCTGCTACTCGACGTTGTACTCCGGCCGGCAAATTTAAAAGGCGCAAAGTATTTGTGATTGCTGGACGAGATTTACCAATCTTCTCCGCTAATTCATCGTGGGTATAACCAAAATCATTTAATAGGTTTTGATATGCCGCGCCTTCTTCAAGTGGATTTAATTGTGACCGCTGAATATTTTCCAAAAGCGCTTCGCGTAGTAATTCACTATCTGGGGTTTGACGAATGATTACCGGAATGCGAGTTAGCCCTGCCAACTTTGATGCCCGTAATCTGCGTTCGCCCATAATCAATTCATATTTGCCGCCGCCAATATCGCGAACAACTGGTGGTTGTAGTAAACCAACCTCTTTAATCGATGCAGATAATTCATTGAGTGCATCGGTATCAAAAATTGTTCTTGGTTGCTTTGGATTTGGTTGAATCGAATTAATATCAACTTCGTTTCGATCTGCAACAGTTACACCGGTATTACTAATGATTGATGTTGGGATTAAGGAATCAAGTCCCTTACCAAGTCCACCTTTGCGAGTACTCATGCGCTATGTGCTCCGTTGTTATTTTCATTTCTTACATCGCTAATTAAATTTAGTTCGCCAGATCCGCGGCGAGCAATCTCGCGCGCAACGCCCATATAGGCAACAGCGCCTGGAGATGCGGCGTCATATGTCATCACTGTTTGATTAAAAGATGGCGCTTCTGAAACACGAACTGCGCGCGGAATTGGAATATCAATTAATTCATTTGGGAAATGTTGGCGAACACTGTTTGCAACATCGTTAGCCAAACGAGTTCTAGAATCAAACATTGTTAAAACAATTGTTGAGATACGAACTCTTTGATTTAACATTTTTTGTACTTGTGAAAGTGTTTGTAATAAAAGTGTTAAACCTTCAAGCGAGTAATATTCACATTGAATAGGAACTAAAACTTCTTCTGCCGCAGTTAGTGCATTAACAGTTAATAAACCTAAACTTGGTGGGCAATCAATTAATACATAATCAATTCTTGCACCACTTGCTTCGCGCTCTGATAAGAATTTATCCAAAGCTAATTTAAGTCTTGCTTCGCGGGAGACGAAAGAGACCATGTTGATTTCGGCGCCGGCAAGTGAGAGATCAGCTGGTGCACATTCAAGATGTGGGAAGCCAGCAACCTTTGTTACAACTTCTGAAAGTGGTAGATCATTGACAAGTACTTCGTACATTCCTGGAATTTCATTGCGATCAACACCAAGGGCAGTGCATGCATTGCCTTGCGGATCTAGGTCTATTACGAGGACCTTGAGGCCACCCATAGCTAGGGCGGCTGCGATATTTACGGCGGTAGTTGTCTTACCTACCCCGCCCTTTTGGTTTGCAACGGTGAAGATTCGAGTCTTTAGCGGGGTGGGCATCGGCTCTTTTAGCCGGCGAATGCCAATGACCTTCTTTACAGCGTTATCCGCTTGGGCCCCTTGGAGCGATGTTTCACGTGAATCATCCACGTGGAGTATCTAACCAGCCTTTTGGAGTTCGATAACCCGCGCAAGCTCAAGCTCGCCAATTGAGATCTCGTGGACCTCTGCTTTGGCAACCTTTTTAAATACTTTTGGAACTTCTATCCTGGCTTGTTCGAGCTCTGAGGTGGCCGATTCCCCCTTCATTGCTAGAAGGCTTCCCCCTGGAGCAACTAAATGCCATGAGATGGTGGCTAGCTTTGGAAGTGGAGCCACGGCCCTTGCCGTTACAACCTTGAAAGAGCCCTTAAAAGAGTCTGCCCGGCCGCGCTTAATAACAATATCTAGCCCTAAAGCCGCTTTTACTTCCTCGAGGAAGTCCACCCGTCGTTGAAGGGGTTCAAGGAGGGTAACCTTTAAATCTGGTCTAGCTAGAGCGATCACAATTCCTGGAAGTCCTGCCCCAGAACCCACATCTAAAACAGATGCCTCTTGTGGGATCAAGGTGGTTACGGGGATGCAATTAGCAATATGGCGATCCCAGATCCGGGGTCCCTCTTTTGGTCCAACAAGCCCTCGGTCGATTCCCCAGGTTGCGAGGATCTCGGCATAGCGTGAAATCTCCTCAGAGCGCTCCCCAAAATAGGTAGCGATCAAGGTTTCACGTGAAACGGGCATTTATGGCTCTGTTAGAAGCGCGGGATCTGAGTTGGATTATTCAGCTAGAACGACTACGCAGCGATTTGGGTCTTCGCCCTCAGATTCGCTGGTTAGGCCGATCTCTTGAATGGTGTCGTGGATGACCTTACGTTCGAAGGCATTCATCGGACGTAGCTTCACTGATTCGCCTGAAGACTTAACTTCCTCGGCCACTTCGTGGGCCAGCTTGGTTAGTTCTTCCTTTTTCTGGCTACGGAAGTTGTCGATATCGAGCATCAAGCGTGAACGTTCTCCAAGTGAGGTCTGTACAGCTAAGCGAGTGAGCTCCTGGAGTGCGTCAAGTACCTCTCCGCGATCTCCTACTAGGTGCCCTAGCTTTCCACCGGCAATAGCCAGGGATGCGCGATCGTTTTCAACGTCAATATCAATATCACCATCTAGATCTGCAATATCCAAAAGCGCTTCTAGATAATCAGCTGCTACATCGCCCTCTTCTTCGAGGCGGGCAACTAGTGACTTCTTCTCAACTGGCTTCTCGGTTACTTCGCTCATTGCTAATTCCTATCTCTTTTCGTGGGGATTAATCTTTTTGTGGCATTTGCACTATTTATATGTTTTTGTACCTTTTAAGGCTCGCTACTTCTTTTTCTTCTTTTTTGGTTGTTGTCGTTGGCGCGTATTTGGTGCTTCTGGGGCGCCATTTTCAGTTGAAGAATTTCCATCTGAATTCTGGGTATTTGAACCGGCTCCATCAAGGCCTTTAGCCGCACGCTTTGCTTGAAGCTCTTCGTAGGCCGGAGATCCTGGTGTTGGGTTTCGCTTAATTACATAGAACTGTTGACCAAGCGTCCAAAGGTTTGTTGTTGACCAATAAATCAAAACACCAACCGGGAAGTTAACACCTGACACTGCAAAAATAACTGGGAAGACATACAACATAATTTTTTGTTGTTGCAACATCAAGTTGTTTGAGGAATCCATCTTTGGCATTCCCTTAACCATCAACTGACGCTGGGTCGTGAAGGTTGTTGCTGACATAAATAAAATCAACAAAACTGTAACGATCTTGGTTTGAGTATCGGTGTGAGTACTTAAGAATGAACTCGAAAGATTTGCTCCGAAGAACTTTGCTTGTTGGGCTGATAGTAAATATTCGCCCTTAAGCAAACCGTGTGGGTGGTTCTTAGCAATTCCATTTAGCACTGTGAAAAGCGCGAAGAAGATTGGGGCTTGGGCCAAAATTGGAAAACATGAAGCCAGCGGATTTGTTTTATTTTCGCGGTAAAGCTTCATCATCTCTTCAGATTGCTTTTGGCGATCGTCCTTGTAACGCTTTTGGATTTCCTTCATCTTTGGTTGAAGCGCGGTCAATGCGCGTTGGCTCTTGATCTGCTTTACAAAGAGTGGAATCAAAATGACACGAATCAAAACCACAAGGCCGATGATCGATGCCGACCACTTAAAGCTTTCGTGGGAAGTCTTACCAACTACAAAACCAAGAATGGAGTGGAAGGTAACGATGACCCAAGAAACAGCGTAATACAAGGGGTTTAGGATCGTGCTCATACATTTACTCCGGTCTTTACATAATCGACGCCACCATGTGACCATGGATTGCAGCGAACTACTCGCCACATAGCCATCAGTATTCCGCGAACGCCATATTCAGAAATTGCATCAACGGCATACTGTGAACAACTTGGGTAGTACTTGCACTTTGGTGCAAAACTTGGAGAGATCCATTTTTGATAAAATTTAATTGCAGCGAGCAGCAAGTGCTTCATGCGCTCACCAAGTTTTTCTCGGTTAGCTTTGAAATCAATTTAGCCAGATCGTCGGCAAAATCGGCTTGCGGACGTAATACGCGAATCACAAGAAGTGAGCTCTGTGGCAACTGGTCTAGATATTCTGAAATTAGGTGGCGGAGTTGTCGCGATACTCGGTGGCGAGTTACAGATCCGCCAACTGACTTGTTTACGATCAATCCGATTTTTGGCGCAGCGCTTTCGCCAGTGGAGTTTTGGGTTGAAGCTAAGTAAAGAACAAGTGAGGTTGATGTAGCCCTAACTCCAGTTTTGGTAGTTAGTGCGAATTCCTTACTTGTGCGCAGTCGATTCTTTGCTGGAAGCACGAGTTGGCTTAATTAAGCAGAGATGCGTGCGCGACCTTTTGAGCGGCGAGACGCTAGAACTGCACGTCCACCACGTGTTGCCATGCGTGCGCGGAAGCCATGCTTCTTGGCGCGCTTACGGTTGTTAGGTTGAAAGGTGCGCTTAGTCATTTAATTCTCCAGTTGATTCTTCTCTTTCCCCCATTTGGGGCCACAGCTGCGATCTGGGGGCTAACGGTACGGCCACCTGTTGATAAGGGTCAAACTCGATTTACCCAGGATGGGGCGGAAAGCCTCCGAGGGCTCGGATTTTGTGGATAACCACTTGCTTTTTCTTCCCAATAGCCCTACTTTCGCCCTCTATCCACAAATAGACCCAGTTTTACGGACTTTTAAAGAGTTCAAAAAGGCTCAAGGTTTGGTTTAGACCACAGGCTGTGGATAACTTTGTGGATATCGGGATTTGCCCGATTTGCAGCTTTTTAGGATTTGGGGTTTGTATGGCACTTCTTGAGGTCGATGACCTAACCAGCCTTTGGGCAAGTGTCATAGACGAGGTGGCGGTCGAATCCCCACAACATCGTGCCTTTCTTTCGCTAACAAAACCGCTTGGCCTGATTCAAAATGAGAGCGGATCCAATCTGCTTTTATCGGCCCCAAATGATTTTGCTAAAGATGTTTTAGAAACAAGGCTGCGCGCAGTATTAAATGAAGCGCTCTCTCTAAAGTTCGATCAGAAAATAAATATTGCAGTAACTGTCACCGAAACTTCACCAGAAGATTTGGTTGAAGAATCAGTTGTTGAAGCTATCGCCGAACCAGTTGTTGAAGCCCAACCAAAATCTGGAACCGGCCGAGCTGGAAGTGCGGCAAGTAGCACCGAACCTTCACAATTAAATCCGCGCTACATCTTTGAAACCTTCGTTATTGGTGCATCGAATCGCTTTGCACATGCTGCAGCGGTTGCTGTTGCTGAAGCTCCGGCAAAGGCTTACAACCCGCTATTTATTTATGGTGAGTCCGGCCTCGGGAAAACCCACTTATTACATGCGATTGGCGCCTATGCCAAAGAGCTTTACGGTGGCGTGCGCGTTCGTTATGTGTCTTCTGAAGAATTTACTAATGACTTTATTAACTCGATTCGCGATGACAAAGCTTCGGTTTTCCAACGTCGCTATCGCGACCTCGATGTACTTCTTGTTGACGATATTCAGTTCTTAGAAAATAAAGAGCGGACCCAGGAAGAGTTCTTCCATACCTTTAACACCCTTTACAACGCTAATAAGCAAATCGTTATTTCAAGTGACCGTCCGCCAAAGCAATTAACAACTTTGGAAGACCGTCTTCGCTCTCGTTTTGAGTGGGGTCTGATTACAGATATTCAACCGCCAGAACTAGAGACACGTATCGCAATCCTTCGCAAGAAGGCCGCGCAAGATAAATTAAATGCGCCAGATGATGTTCTTGAATATATTGCTAGCAAGATCTCTTCAAATATCCGCGAACTTGAAGGTGCGCTTATTCGCGTAACTGCATTTGCATCACTAAATCGCCAAGGTGTTGATTTAGGTCTTGCTGAGATTGTCCTTAAGGATTTGATTCCGGAAGCTGGCGGTCCAGAAATTACGGCAGCGACCATCATGGCCCAGACGGCTACCTACTTCTCGCTAACCGTTGATGACCTTTGTGGGACTTCTCGCTCTCGAGTCCTAGTAAATGCGCGCCAGATTGCGATGTACCTCTGCCGCGAATTGACCGAATTATCGCTTCCAAAAATTGGCCAGACTTTCGGCGGCCGTGACCACACAACAGTCATGCATGCCGATCGTAAGATCCGCCAACTAATGGCTGAGCGCCGTTCGATCTACAACCAGGTCACCGAGCTAACCAACCGAATTAAGCTCCAGGCCAAAAACTAGGCTTAGAAATTGTGTAAAAGGTTGCCCCCAACCTGGGGGTAACTTGTGGATAACTGTGGATATTTAAGGAAGGGGTGTGGGGATGAAGCTGGAAAACCAAGTTATTTTGAGTTATCCCAAGCTCACCCACAGGGTAAATGGAGTTAAATCCACGCTTACGACCAGCGCTTTTACCTCTTTTCCACAAAATCCACGGCTAGTTACTACGAATACTTATATATAAAGATAAAGGTTGGGGACTAAGAACCTGTTCATAAATGTGCGGTTTCTTATTCCAACCCAATGAGGGGAAGATAGAGACATGAAGTTTGTTGTTGATCGCGAACCGCTAATCGATGCGGTTAATTGGGTTGCTCGCAGTTTGTCATCTAGACCAATTCAAACAGCGCTACTTGGAATTAAATTAGAAGTTTCGGAGAAGATCACTTTAACTGGGTCAGATTTAGAGACATCTACAAAAGCAGTCATATCGGCGGACATTTCAGAAAAAGGAACTGTTTTAGTTCCTGGAAGATTGTTAGCTGAAATAGCGAGATCACTTCCGGCAAAACCAATCTCTTTTGTTTTAGAGGGTTCAAGAGTTCTAGTAACAGCAGGAAGTGCAAAGTTTACTTTGCCAACACTTCCAGTAAATGAATACCCAACACTTCCAGGATTACCAGATACAGCAGGCGAAATAGATAGCGATACTTTTGCTACAGCAGTAAATCAAGTTGCTGTTGCGGCAGGTAAAGATGATTCACTACCAACCCTTACCGGCGTTCATATTGAAATAAATAAAAACACAATCACACTAGCTGCAACAGACCGTTATCGTTTAGCGGTTAAAGAAATTTCTTGGCAACCAAGCAATTCAGATATTGAAACCGCAACACTTATTCGCGCCCGAACCCTTTCTGACGCCGCAAAATCTTTAGTCTCAAGCAAGAAAGTTACATTTGCGCTTTCGGCGACAAACTCAAATGAAAAATTAGTTGGGTTTGTTTCTGATGAAAAAACTATGACCTCGCGAACACTAGATGGAACCTTCCCACCATTTAGACACTTACTGCCTTCTGAAAGCACCGCCGAAGCGGTAATTGAAGTTGCGCCATTATTAGATTCAGTTCGCCGCGTTGCACTTGTAACTGACAAGACAGTTCCATTACGACTTTCGTTCAGTAAAGATAATTTACGACTTGAAGCGGGCGCTGGAGATGATGCGCAAGCAACCGAGAATCTAGATATTAATTACACTGGCGAGGAAATCAACATCGCCTTCAATCCAACATTTCTAACCGATGGTCTCCAAGCTATCAACTCTCAATTTGTTCACATTGCATTCACGGGCGATAAGAAGCCGGCTGTTTTAGCCGGCCGTTCAGAAGCTGATGGCGCAACAAATACAAGTTATAAATACTTGTTAATGCCGATGCGATACACATCTTAAAAATTATTTAAAGTGTTTATCTCTCATCTTTCTTTAGCTACTTTCCGTTCCTATAAGAGTTTAGAACTTCCATTAGAACCAGGAATCTCAATCTTTATAGGCCGCAATGGCGAAGGAAAGACCAACATTATTGAGTCGGTTTTATATCTCTCCTTTTTAAATAGCCACCGGGTATCAAGCGACGCCCCGCTAGTTCAATTAGGCAGTAACTCCGCATATGTGCGGGCCAAAACCCAATTACCTGACCGGGAAGTATTAGTTGAGTTAGAAATTAATGCCGAGAAGGCAAACCGTGCGCGGATAAATCAAAACCCGGTTCGAAGTCAGAAAGAACTATTTGGAATAGTTCAGGCGATTTACTTTTCGCCTGAAGATTTAGATTTGGTACGAGGCGATCCATCAGAACGCAGAAAATTTATCGACCAACTTTTAATTTTGCGTTCGCCAAGAATGGCTGGCGTCATCTCGGATTATGAGCGCGCGGTTCGCCAAAGAAATTCTTTACTTAAATCTCGAGCAAGCACTGACTCACTGGCTGCCTGGGATGAACAAGTGGCTAATTTCGGCGGTGAGATAATTGCTGCTCGACTCTTAGCGCTTTCCAATTTTGAGCCAATTTTCCAAGCGATTTATAGCGATATTTCATCCGAGAAACCGGCCTACATAAAATACAAATCAAGTATTGATGATCCTTCGATAGATCCAAAGAGTAATACCGAGAAAATTTTGGAGCGAATGAAGGTTACGCGCGCTGCGGAAATTGAACGCGGCTTAACTTTAACTGGACCTCATCGCGATGATTTGTTATTACACCTTGGCGATCATTTAGTTAAAGGTTATGCCAGCCACGGCGAATCGTGGTCGATAGCTCTAAGTTTGAAACTGGCGACTTACAAATTATTAGAGAACGACGGCCTAAAACCAATTCTGATTTTGGATGATGTTTTCTCCGAACTAGACGAGGAACGCCGAATTCATTTGATCGAATTAGCAAAAAATGCGGAGCAAACATTTATTACGGTCGCCGTTGAGAATGATTTGCCAAAAGAACTAAAAGGAAATCGCTATCAAGTTAAGTCGGGTAGCGTCACAAAGGTGTCTAACTAATGGCTCGGGATTTAGCGCGCGAACTTTACAAAGCATTTCGTAATCAACCGCGCCGTAGACGTAGTTCAAATATTGATGAAAGCAATGAGAGTCGAGCAAAGGTTGATGATCCACAAAAATTTAGCGACGTGCTTGGAGAATTAATTGTTAAGCGCGATTGGCGTCAAGGATTAGCCGAAGGAAATATATTTACCGACTGGGCAAAAATTGTTGGTGATGAAATTGCAACACATTGTTCGCCAATCTCATTAGTTGATGGCGAGTTAACAATTCAGAGCACATCAACTGCGTGGGCAACGCAGCTTGGTCTGATTCAGCAAGACCTAATAAAAACAATTTCTGCATGTGCACCTGGCGCCTTAGTAGAAACGCTTCGCATCCTTGGGCCCAATGCGCCAAGTTGGAAGAAGGGGCTTCGCACCGTTCGAAATGGCCGCGGTCCTAGAGATACCTACGGCTAAGCGGTAAAAACCTGCCATTTATCCCCACAAGGGCCGTAATGGCTGGCTCACAAACCCTGGATTGACTAGGATGAAGCCCTTGCAAGTCGTGAAAACGGCGCAGAATCGGTTCTGCAGGGGTTTTCCTACTTAATGAGGCGGAGGTTTGGTTTTGAGCACAAATACTTATGACGCCTCCAATATCACCGTCCTTGAAGGACTCGATGCCGTTCGCAAGCGCCCCGGAATGTATATCGGTTCCACCGGCGAACGCGGATTACATCATTTAGTTTATGAAGTCGTAGATAACTCAGTTGATGAAGCTCTCGCTGGTTATTGCGATGAAATCAATATTACTTTGCTCGCCGATGGTGGACTTCGCTGCGTTGATAACGGTCGTGGAATCCCCGTCGATATTCACCCAGTTGAAAAGAAGCCCGCGCTAGAAGTTGTTCTTACAGTTCTACACGCAGGCGGGAAGTTCGGCGATGGCGGCTATTCCGTTTCTGGTGGTTTGCACGGTGTAGGTATCTCGGTTGTGAATGCGTTAAGTACTGATCTATCAGTTGAAGTACAACGCGATGGTTTCCATTGGTATCAAGATTACAAATTAGGTGTTCCGCAAGCCCCGGTTCGCAAAGGTGAACCGACCACGGGTCTTGGAACAACTGTAACTTTCTGGCCATCTGCGGAAATTTTTGAAACCACCGATTTCTCGTTTGAAGTTCTCTCAACTCGTTTCCGCGAAATGGCATTCTTAAATAAGGGTCTAACACTTTCCCTAAAGGACGAACGCCCAGGGCACGTAGATGAAAAGGGCGAACAGCTTTCGGTTCGCTACCACTACGAGGGTGGAATCATCGATTTCGTTAAGCACCTAAATCAATCAAAGGGTGAACAACACAAATCAATTATCGCTTTCACAAATGAAGACACTAAGCACAAGATGAGTCTTGAAGTTGCGATGCAATGGAATACCGGCTTTTCTGAATCGGTTTACACCTTCGCAAATACCATTCACACCCACGAAGGCGGAACCCACGAAGAAGGTTTTCGAACCGCGCTTACCTCGGTTGTAAATAAGTTTGGTGAAGAGTGGGGCTTTATTCGCAAGAAGGAAGATCGTTTAACTGGTGATGATATTCGTGAAGGTTTAACCGCAATCGTTTCAATCAAAATTGGCGAACCACAATTCGAAGGACAGACCAAGACCAAACTTGGAAATACTGAAGCGAAATCTTTTACGCAAAAATCAATGAACGATGCGTTGACGCAATGGTTTGAAAAAAATCCAAGTGAAGGAAAAGACATTGTTCGAAAGAGCATTGATGCAGCAGCAGCGCGCGTAGCGGCCCGTAAAGCCCGCGACTTGTCTCGAAATCGAAAAGGATTACTTGAAGGCCGTGGCATGCCAGGAAAGTTGGCGGATTGCCAATGGACCGAACCAGAAAAGTGCGAGCTATACATTGTTGAAGGTGATTCAGCGGGCGGCTCAACCAAGGGCGGCCGCGATTCACGTTATCAAGCTGTTCTTCCAATTCGCGGAAAGATTCTCAACGTTGAGAAGGCACGTATCGATCGCGTGCTTCAAAATAATGAAGTTCAATCTTTAATTACTGCACTCGGTACCGGTATCCATGATGATTTCGATATTGCAAAGCTTCGCTATCACAAGATCATCTTGATGGCCGATGCCGATGTCGATGGTCAACACATTCGTACCTTGTTACTAACTTTGTTATTTAGATTTATGCGCCCGCTAATTGAAAATGGCTTTGTTTATCTAGCCCAACCACCGCTTTACAAATTGAAGTGGGGCGGCAAAGAACCCGTCCAATACGCATTCTCGGATCGCGAACGAGATGGTTTTATTCAAATTGGTTTAGATGCTGGAAAGCGTTTACCAAAAGATGACGGTATTCAACGCTTCAAAGGTTTGGGCGAAATGCCTGCGAAGGAACTTTGGGATACAACGATGGATCCAGCTCACCGAGTTCTAATTCAAGTAACTCTGGAAGATGCCGCAGCAGCCGATGATCTATTCTCAGTTCTAATGGGTGAAGATGTTGAACTTCGCCGTAACTTCATTCAACGAAATGCTAAAGACGTTCGGTTCTTGGATATCTAATGGCTGAAAATATGAACGAAGATAAGACGCTTCCACACGATCGCATCGAATCGGTCGATCTCCAAGTGGAGATGGCGCGCTCTTATTTGGATTATGCAATGTCGGTCATTGTTGGCCGCGCGCTTCCTGATATTCGTGATGGTTTGAAACCAGTTCACCGCCGCGTTCTTTATGCAATGTATGACGCTGGTTATCGACCAGATAAGGGTTATTACAAATCTTCTCGCATCGTCGGTGATGTCATGGGTAACTATCACCCACATGGTGACACCGCGATTTACGACGCAGTAGTTCGTCTCGCACAATTCTGGTCACTTCGTTATCCATTAATCGATGGAAACGGAAACTTTGGTTCACCAGGTAACGATCCAGCTGCGGCAATGCGTTACACCGAAGCTCGCTTAGCACCTCTCGCAATGGAGATGATGCGCGATATCGATGAAGATACCGTCGACTTTATTCCAAACTATGACGGCCGTTCACAAGAACCTGTCGTACTTCCTTCCCGCTTTCCAAACTTATTAGTTAATGGTTCTGCCGGTATTGCAGTTGGTATGGCAACAAATATTCCGCCACACAATCTAAATGAAGTTGTTGAGGGCGTTGTTTGGTCACTCGAAAACCCAGATGCTGATCCAAAGGATCTGCTCGAAAAATTATTAACAATTGTTAAGGGTCCAGATTTCCCAACCAAGGCGCTAATCGTTGGTCGTCAAGGAATTGAAGATGCCTATCGAACTGGCCGCGGTTCAATCATTATGCGCGCCGTTGTTGAAATCGAAGAGATTAATAAGCGCACCTGTCTAGTTGTCACCGAACTTCCATATCAAGTAAACCCAGATAACTTGGCGTTAAAAATTGCTGAATTAGTTAAAGATGGAAAGATCAAAGGAATTGCCGATGTTCGTGATGAAGGAAACGAACGTCTTGGCCAACGTCTAGTAATTGTTCTGAGAAATGATGCCACGCCAAAGGTTGTACTAAACAATCTTTACAAGCACACCCAATTACAAGATTCTTTCGGTGCAAATATGTTGGCCCTTGTCGATGGCGTGCCACGCACACTTCGAATTGATGAATTTATTCGTTATTACATCGAACACCAGATCGAAGTAATTGTTCGTCGCACGAAATACCGTTTGCAAGAGCGCGAAAAGCGCGCCCATATTCTGCGCGGTTACCTAAAGGCGCTAGATGCCCTTGATGCTGTTATTGCTCTCATCCGTGCTTCAAAGACACCGGAAGAGGCCCGCACCGGATTGATGAAACTTCTCGATGTTGATGAGATTCAGGCAAATGCAATTTTGGATATGCAATTACGCCGCATCGCAGCACTTGAGCGCCAGAAGATTAATGATGAGTATGAAGGCTTGATGGCAGAAATTACTGAACTAAATACCATTCTGGCTTCAGAAGCTAAGCAACGCGAGATCATCAAAGTTGAATTACAAGAATTAACCGCGAAATATGGCAACGAACGCCGCACCCAGATTATTGCGGGAGATACCGATTTATCGGTTGAAGATTTAATTCCAGATCAAGATGTAGTTGTAACAATTACAAAAACTGGTTACTCCAAGCGCACTAAGGCCGATCTATATCGTTCACAACGACGTGGTGGTAAAGGCGTAAAGGGCGCAGCTCTAAAGCAAGATGACCTAGTTGAACATTTCTTTGTTGCCTCAACCCACGATTGGTTGCTCTTCTTCACCAATAAGGGTCGGGTCTATCGCGCAAAGGTTCACGAACTTCCTGATGCTGGCCGCGATGCCCGCGGACAACACGTAGCAAACCTCTTGGCATTCAAACCAGATGAAGCTATTGCCCAAGTAATTGCTGTCAAGAATTATGAGTCACATCCATATTTAGCAATTGCAACTCGTGGTGGAATTGTTAAGAAGTCACCACTAGTTGAATATGACTCACCTCGCGCCGGCGGATTGATCGCAATTAATCTAAAGGAAGGCGATGAAGTAGTTTCTGCCGCGCTCGTTAGCGATAAGGATGAATTACTTCTGGTTTCTAAGAATGGAATGTCACTTCGATTTGCAACATCCGAAGAATCAATTCGTTCGATGGGTCGTTCAACTTCAGGCGTAATCGGAATGAAATTTAGATCTGGCGATCAACTATTAACAATGGCAGCGATTACCGATCTTTCAGCGCCAAAGTTTGTTCTAACCGCAACCGATGGTGGCTTTGCAAAGCGAACTTCAATTGAAGAGTATCGCCCACAGGGCCGCGGTGGTCTTGGTGTTAAAGCAGCAAAGATCGATGAAGATTCGCGCGGCGTTCTTGTTGGTGCGATGATCGTTGAAGAGGGCGATGAGATTCTTGCCATCACTTCTGGTGGAGTTGTAATTAGAACTGCTTGTTCTGAAATTCGCGAGACAAGTCGAGATACTTTGGGTGTTCGACTTGTTAACTTGGATGAGGGAATTAGCGTCGTCTCAATTACCCAGGTAAAAGACGAAGCCGAAATAGCCTGAATCAAGTAGTTACATACGGCGCTTTGCGCCTATGCCTCATAGTCGGGTAGCCTTCACCAGCGTTTGGGCCTATAGCTCAGCCTGGTTAGAGCGCTTCCCTGATAAGGAAGAGGTCGGTGGTTCGAGTCCACCTAGGCCCACCAAACGCTATAAACAATTTCATATCTGCACTTATCTTTAGATAAGGTTCGCAAGTACCCGATAACACGGGGACCTAGCTCAATTGGTAGAGCACCGCCTTTGCAAGGCGGGGGTTAGGGGTTCGATTCCCCTGGTCTCCACTTACAAATTACCCGCTAACTTCGTTTGGCGGGTTTTTTATTGCAACTAGGCTTTGATTATGGCCGGAAGTAATCTCGCACTTTTCATTTCGGTATTCCTTGCCTGCGCGGTAGAGGCAGTTGAAGCCACAACAATTGTCTTAGCAGCAGGAACTAGTCGTGATTGGAAATCTGCTTGGCTTGGAACGCTCTCGGGTATTGCAACCCTTGGGGCAGTAATTCTCGTCTTGGGTCCAAATATTTCGGCTATTCCGAGAAGTGCCTTACAAATATTTGTTGGTGGCTTATTACTTGTCTTTGGATTGCAATGGGTACGTAAAGCAATTCTTAGAGCATCCGGTTTTAAAGCACCTCATGATGAAGAGGCGATATTTAAAAAGGAATTAGCTGCGGCAAAACTTGCAAAGGCCGACCAGCGCTTTGGTGTTGCTGATTGGTATGCCTTTACCCTTTCCTACAAAGCAGTCTTGCTTGAAGGACTTGAAGTAGCTTTTATTGTTTTAACTTTTGGAACCATCCAGCACAAAATTGTTTTGGCATCTATTGCTGCCCTAGCCGCGGTGGTCTTAGTTGTTATTGCTGGAATTGCTTTAAAGAAACCACTTTCCCAAGTTCCAGAGAACACGATGAAGTTTGCCGTTGGCGTAATGCTCACATCATTTGGAATCTTCTGGGCGAGCGAAGGAGCTGGTGCTATTTGGCCTCACGGCGATGCTGCCCTGCTTGTAATAATCCCAGCGGTATTTCTGTTCGCCTTGGCTTTAGTTCGATTCTTGTCGAATAAGAAAGTTAATTCGGGCAAGAGCGAGAGTGACTTAACGGAAGCCGATGATGTGGATGCAACAATTATTTTGGAAGAGAAGAAATCCAAACGACTTATCTGGGACTTCTTCTACTTCTGGTATGACTTTCTAATTGGTGATGACTTGATTGGCTTTGCGATCGTACTTATAGCAATGGAGTGCACGCATAACTTGGTTAGCGCCAAGACCAATGCCTGGTGGGCGATGCCGATCGGTGTTGCGCTACTCTTGCCCCTTAACCTTTACCGCGTTACGGCCAAGAAATAATTTAAAAGCGAAAGAGAGAGAAATGTCTACAGCCACACTCCACACAAGCATGGGCGATATCGTTGTTGAGCTATTCCCAAATCATGCGCCAAAGACCGTTGCTAACTTTGTTGAACTAGCTACTGGAAAGCGCGAGTGGGTTGATCCAATCACTGGCGAGAAGACAACAAAGAATCTTTACGATGGAACTGTTTTTCACCGCGTTATCGCTAACTTCATGATTCAAGGTGGCGACCCACTAGGTAACGGAACTGGTGGACCGGGCTACCGTTTCGCTGATGAATTTCACCCAGAATTAAATTTTGATCGCCCATATCTACTAGCGATGGCAAATGCTGGACCAGGAACAAATGGTTCACAATTCTTTATTACTGTTGCTGAGACCGCTTGGTTAAACCGTAAGCACTCCATCTTTGGTGAAGTAAAAGACCCAGCTTCACAGAAGGTAGTAGATGCAATCGCGACTGTTAAGACCGGCGGCCAAGATCGCCCAGTCCAAGCAATCAAGATTGAATCAGTAACTATCGCTGAATAGTTTCTAACATGCGCCAGAAGCAATCACTAACAACTTCGCTGATTGTTTTAATTTCTGGCACATATTTGCTGGCAACTTATATTTATCCAGCGCTACAAAGTAAATTGGCCCTCTTTTACGGGGGCCAATATTTAAATGGTTATTTTCCAGGAGTATCAACCGGTCAGTGGTATCGCCTATTTACGGTTGCCTTGGTCCACGCCGGTTGGATGCATTTAATATTTAATATGTTGGCGCTCTATTCAATCGGCGAGAGCGTTGAGCGATTCGTGGGAAAGACCCGCTTTGCCATTATTTTTCTATTTTCTTTAGTCACCGCATCGCTATCGTCGGTCTACTTAGGACCACATAATCAATATGCGGTCGGTGCATCTGGCGCGATCTTTGGTCTATTTGCCGCGCTTATTGTTATCGGCAAGAAGGCCGGCGCCAATTATCAAAATGTAATTGGCATCGTAATCGTTAACCTTGTAATTACTTTTGTTATGCCAGGAATTGATTGGCATGCACACCTAGGTGGTTTAGTTGGCGGCTTTGTAATTACTTATGCTTTGATGTTCTTCAAGAGAACTTGAGCAACATCTAAAACTTCAGTACTCGACTCGCGCGCAGTCATTCCATCGGAGACCATCACGCGACAGAATGGACAAGCAACCGCTACTTGATCCGCACCCGTTGCGATAGCTTCATCAACGCGATTTAGATTAATTCGGGTTCCTAATGTCTCCTCAATCCACATTCGACCGCCACCGGCGCCGCAGCAAAATGAGCGTTCCTGATTTCGTGGCATCTCGGTAACTTCGACGCCAGTTGATTCAAGGAGTTCGCGTGGTGGTTGGTAGATCTGATTATGCCGACCGAGGTAGCAAGGATCGTGATAAGTAAGTTTTTGATCGCTCTTGTGAGGGCTGGTCTTTAACTTTCCTTCTTTAATTAGGGTATTTAATAATTGAGTGTGATGAACCATTTGAAGTTCAAAACCTTGTTGTTTGTAATCCCGACCAATTGTTGTAAAGCAATGCGGGCAAGTAACAACAACTTTCTTCACACCACGAGAACCAAAGGTTTGTTCCAAAGTTTCAATGTTTTCGCGAGAAAGGATTTGGTAGAGGAACTCATTGCCCGCTCTTCTTGCTGGATCACCAGAACAAGTTTCACGTTTTCCAAGGACGCCAAATGAAGTACCGGACATATAGAGAAGCTCTGCTACTGCTTTTGTGGTCTTTTTCGCCCGTTCCTCGTAAGCACCGGCACAGCCAACCCAGAATAGATATTCCACATCTTCTGGAATTACATCTTCAATAACTCTAATTGGGAAATCGCATTCAGCAATCCAGGCATCTCGATCACTTCTATTTGCGCCCCAAGGGTTGCCGGCTTTTTCAAGATTTCTAAAGGTGGCGCCGAGTTCGGTTGGAAATTCTGATTCGACCAAAACTTGGAAGCGGCGCATATTTACGATGTGATCGATATGTTCGATATCAACCGGACATTCTTCAACGCAGGCACCACAAGAGGTACATGACCAAAGGACATCGGGAGTAATTGTTGTTCCAACTATTGGTTCATCACTAGGTACGTTAGCAAGCGCGTGATCACGCATCGCCATAATTAATAATTTTGGTGAGAGTGGCTTATCGGTATGCCAAGCCGGACATTGTGATTGGCAACGACCGCACTCGGTACAGCTAGCCATATCAAGTAAGCCCTTCCAAGAAATATCTGCGCCTTTGCCGATACCGAAGAGATCATCTTCTTTCGGATCTTCAAAGTTAATTGGCTTGCCCTGCGAGAGCATCTCTGGAAGTTCACCCAAGGCAGGCTTGCCATCAATATTTCTGCGGAAGAAAATATTTAGTGGCGCCAAGAAACGGTGCCAAGCAACGCCCATTCTTAAGTCAATGGCAATAACGATGAACCAAGCCATTGAAACAATAATCTTTATTGCTGCAACGAGTTGAATCTGGTCTTGATTTATATAAGTTTGATGTTCGATTCGATCTAGCGCAATAACACAAAAGACAATAGCTAGAATCGTTGCTTCAACGTAGTAAGCCTTAAAAGATTTCGAACCTAAGAATCTAGATGTTCTGCTTTTATGTGAGAAGCGCGTTACTTGGCGAATTCCGATTAAGGTAACAATTCCGATCCCGGTCGCCCAAGCAATAAAGAGAACGAAGTAACGGTAGATAAACCAATTTCCGATCAACGGCAAGGTAAAAGATGGATTCACCAATTGGAAATAGGCAGTGATCAAGGTGCCAAGAAGTGAAACGAATCCGATCATCACAAACCAGTGCGCGATTGCCGAGCCGGTGAACTTCAGCATTTTGGTGTGCAGGAAGATTTCTCTGGCAGCTGACTTGAGACGCTCCCGCTTATTCGTAAATCGAGTTGGATCGCTTTGGCCGGCGCTGATTTTTTCAAAGAGGGTGATCGATCTGATTGCGACTGCGGTGATCGCCAAGATTGAAATTAGATAGGCCAGGATCCCAAGTAAGGTCATGAGTTAAGGCTAAGGCGAAAGCAGAATAAGCGTGAGGATTTAGAACACCTATTTGTCTCACTATATGAGAGGCTGAGGGGTATCATTATTTGAGATTCTCCCTATATTCAGTTACATCCTTTTAGATTATGGTTCATTATTAATCCCATGGGTTTGATTGTGCAGAAATATGGCGGCTCTTCCGTCGCTGATGCCGAAGGGCTAAAGCGAGTCGCCAATCGAATCGTGGCCACCAAAAAAGCTGGCCACCAAGTCGTTGTAGTCGTATCGGCCATGGGCGATACGACCGACGAACTCCTTGATCTGGCAAACCAAGTCTCGCCGCTTCCCAATGGGCGCGAACTCGATATGTTGCTAACTGCCGGCGAGCGAATTTCAATGGCACTTCTTGCAATGGCGATCGGAAATCTTGGTCATGAAGCAAGATCTTTCACCGGTTCACAAGCTGGAGTTTTAACTACTTCAACCCACGGTAAAGCGCGCATCATCGACGTTGCACCGGGTCGAATCACTGAAGCACTTAACGATGGTGCAATTGCAATTGTTGCGGGCTTCCAAGGTATTAACCAAGAAACTAAAGATGTTACAACACTCGGCCGCGGTGGTTCAGATACAACTGCAGTTGCACTAGCCGCAGCACTCGAAGCAGATGTTTGCGAAATTTATACCGACGTTGATGGAATCTTCTCAGCCGATCCACGTGTTGTTCCATCCGCCAGAAAATTAAAAACTGTTACCTATGAAGAGATGCTTGAACTTGCGGCATCAGGAGCAAAAGTTTTGCACTTGCGTTGTGTTGAATACGCACGTCGCTTTGATCTACCAATTCATGTCCGTTCATCATTTTCAAATAACGAAGGAACTTGGGTTGTTAAAGACCACCCTGGGGGAGAGAGCAATATGGAACAAGCAATCATCGCTGGTATCGCACATGATAAGAGCGAAGCAAAGGTAACCGTTGTAGGTGTGCCAGATCGTTCTGGTATTGCGGCGCGAATCTTCCAAGCAATCGCTGATGCAGATATCAACATCGACATGATCGTTCAAAATGTCTCCGCTGCTGCAACTGGTCTAACAGATATCTCATTTACTTTGCCAAAATCGGAAGGCGCCGAAGCAACTGCAATTCTTCAACGCATCCAAGGCGAAATTGGTTTTGCATCAATTCAATACGATGATCAAGTTGGAAAGCTTTCTTTGGTCGGTGCCGGTATGCGTTCACACCCAGGCGTAACAGCAACTTTCTTTGCTTGCCTTGCCGAAGCCGGAGTAAATATCGAAATGATTTCTACATCGGAAATTCGTATTTCAATTATTTGCCGCCAAGAAGATTTGGAAAAAGGCGTAAAGTCAGCTCACACTGCATTTGAATTAGATTCAGACCAAGTCGAAGCAGTTGTGTATGGAGGTACCGGACGATGAGCAAGAAACTTCCTACCCTTGCCGTAGTTGGTGCAACCGGCGCCGTCGGTACCGTAATGCTTGATATTTTAAGCAAGCGCCCAAATGTTTACGGTGAAATCCGTTTAATTGCATCAGCTAGAAGCGCTGGCAAGAAGTTAGTTTGCCGTGGCGAGGAATTAACTGTTGTTGCACTCTCTCCCGAGGCTTTCGATGGCATCGATATTGCAATGTTCGACGTGCCAGATGAAGTTTCTGCCGAATGGGGCCCAATTGCTGCAGCACGTGGCGCAGTAGTAGTAGATAACTCTGGTGCTTTTCGTATGGATCCTGAAGTGCCACTAGTTGTTCCAGAGGTAAATCCAAAGGATGCCAAGAAGCGTCCAAAGGGAATCATCTCGAATCCAAATTGCACGACTCTTTCTATGATCGTTGCAATGGGCGCACTCAATCGTAAATTTGGTTTGAAGGAATTAGTAGTTGCTTCTTATCAAGCAGCATCAGGAGCGGGCCAAGCTGGCATCGATACCTTGCGCGAACAAATTTCTGCAGTTGCTGGAACTAACTCTGGTGATACCGCAGGCGATTCACGTCAATATATAAAAGATAATGGACCATTCCCGGCACCGCTTGCGTTAAATGTTGTTCCTTGGGCTGGTTCGTTAAAAGAAGAAGGTTTCTCTTCTGAAGAGTTAAAAGTTCGTAACGAATCGCGCAAGATCCTTGGCATGAAGAAGCTAAGGGTTTCCGCTACTTGTGTGCGCGTTCCAGTATTAACAACTCACTCACTTGCAGTTCACGCAACGTTTAAGAAGAAGGTAACTCGCAAGGCAGCGCAAAAAGTTTTGAGCAAAGCCGATGGCGTTAAGTTGGTTGATGATCCAGCAAATCATTTGTTCCCAACTCCAGCAGATGTAGTTGGAACCGACCCAACTTGGGTTGGTCGCGTTCGCCAATCACTCGATGACTCACATTCGCTAGATCTTTTCTTATGCGGCGATAACCTACGTAAAGGGGCTGCGCTAAACACAGCACAAATTGCGGAATTGGTTGCTAAAGAATTTTCTAAGTAAATGAGTAATAAGCCGGCAAAGATTCTTGTAATTGATAATTACGATTCATTTGTCTACAACTTAGTTCAATACTTAGGTCAACTAGGTGCGCAGTGCACTGTGCTTCGCAATGATGAAGTTACAGTCGAAATGGCTGACTCATACGATGGAGTTTTGGTTTCCCCTGGACCGGGCACTCCCGAAGAAGCTGGTATCAGTGTCGCAATGATTAAATACGCTGCCGAAAAGAAGATTCCACTATTTGGCGTCTGCCTTGGACATCAAGCCATTGGAGTTGCATTCGGTGCCACGGTTTCACGCGCCCCAGAATTACTACACGGGAAAACATCGGTCGTTCATCACAATAACCATGGGGTTTTGGCCGATATTCCTAATCCATTTACCGCTACTCGTTATCACTCATTAGCAATTGAAAAGGCAACAATTCCGGATGAAATTGAAATTGTTGGTCAGACAGATTCTGATGTCGTTATGGCAATTCAGCATAAAACCCTTCCAATTTCGGGTGTGCAATTCCATCCAGAATCGGTATTAACGGAATACGGCCATCAAATGCTTGGCAATTGGTTGGTTGCGTGTGGTGATTTAGAAGCAAGAAAGCGCAGCGCTGGATTATCGCCAGTCGTTGCTAAACCTTAATTAGATTTATTTACAGTAATAGTTACTTGCGAACCAATTGGTTGTGTTGACCCAGCTGAAGGAGCTTGGGCTAAAACAACTCCCATTGGTTGGCTTTGATCTAAGGCGTAGATCTCTTTAATTAAGAATCCTGATTGAGTTAGAACTGTTTGCGCTTCAATTCCAGTCAGCCCGGTCAAAGTTGGAACTTGAACACTTCCGCTAGCAATCTGTAGAACCAAACCACTTCCAGCAGAAATTGTGGTTCCTGGACTTGGGGTTACTTGAATAATTGTTCCAGGTTGTGAGCTTGAGTTAACTGGAACAATTTGTGCAATTACTAAGCCGGCGGCTGTTATTTCATTACGAGCATCTTCCAAAGTTAAATTAACTAAATTTGCCGGAACAGTGGTGTCGCCCGGTCCATCTGAGATAGTCAAGGTAACGCTGGATCCTTTTTGTACACGTGACATGGCAAGTGGAAGTTGAGATGCAATTCGATCTTTCGGAATTCGAGAATCTGGTGCATGTTGAAAATTAATGGTGTAACCAGCAAGAAGCGAGCTAGCTTGATCTTGGGTTAATCCAACGACATTTGGAATTTGAATAACTGGCCCACTTGCTTTTCCGCCCATAAAGGTAAAGGCAAGAGTAAGAAGCGCTACAAATGTTAATCCGGCACCAGCCATTATAAATTTACTTCGCTTTGGCAAGATGCGTGCAATCTTTGTTGTTACTGGTTGGCCGTCAATTACTAATTGAATGTCATCGAGCATGGCTTGTGCACTTTGGTAGCGATCGCGTGGATCTTTAGCTAACGCAACGGACAATATTGTGTCTAAACCTTCATCAAGTTCTGGGTTTAGTTGCGATGGCGGTGTTAATTGCGCGGATACATGTTGGTAGGCGATTGCAACCGGAGTATCACCAGTAAATGGCGGCTTTCCAGTAAGCAATTCATATAACAAACAACCAACTGAGTAGATATCACTTCGCAGATCAGCCACTTCTCCGGTTGCTTGTTCTGGTGAGAGATATTGGGCGGTTCCTACAACGTTCCAAGTATTTGTCATCGTTGCGCCGATGTCATCCATGGCGCGTGCGATTCCAAAGTCCATAACTTTTACATCGCCGCTCTCGGTCAACATAATGTTTCCGGGCTTGATATCGCGATGGATGATTCCATTTTGATGTGAATATTCCAGGGCTGCTAAAACACCTGAAACGATTTCGAGCGAACGTTCGGTTGTAATTGGAGTGTGACTCTTTAACATATCTCGAAGCGATACACCGCTAACAAGTTCCATAACAATGTAAGAGTTATTTCCTTCTTCACCCGAGTCATAGACCGCAACAATTCCAGGATGATTTAACCCAGCGGCTGCAAGCGCTTCTTTTCTAAAGCGCGAGATGAATGATGGATCTTTAGCTAAATCGCTTCGAAGAACTTTTACCGCAACTTTTCTGGAAAGTCTGCGATCTTCACCAAGATAAACATCGGCCATGCCACCGGTGCCAATCATCGCTCCTATTTCGTAGCGATTGCCAAATACTTTATTAATTGAGTTCACTGGCGGCTCCGATCAATTCAATTTGACCGTCATCTTTTGCATCCACGATTTCAGCAATAAGAATTGTTACGTTATCAGGCGCACCCTTTGCCTTTGTTGCCTCAAGCAATTGGCCCAGGAGTTCATCGCCTTCATATTTCTTAATTAGTTTTGAAATCTCTAAATCGGATAGAAAGCCAGTTAACCCATCGCTGCAAAGTAGGAATTGATCGCCAACATTCACTTCGTGCACCAAGAGAATTGGATCAATCCCCGAATCACCCATGAGCGCTTGGGTTAAAAGCGAACGTTGTGGATGGTTTGCAACTTCATCTTGTGTTAAACGACCTTGATCAATTAGTTCTTGCATCACCGTATGGTCATAACTAAGTTGCTTTAACTTCCCATTTGAAATTGCATAACAACGGGAATCTCCAATATGCAAAAGTTGAACGGTCTTATCTGCCAGGTAAAGGGCAGTAAGTGTGGTTCCCATTCCTGATAATTCTGGTTCGACTTTTGAGCGCTCAGAGATTTGTTGATCTATTTCAAAGGGAAGATTTAAAAGTAAATCCTCTTTTGAGTCGCGATCAATATTTTTATCGCTAAAGACCGGGATCAAATCAGCAAGTGCTTTAATTGCAATACTTGCTGCAACCTCGCCACCTGCGTGGCCTCCCATGCCATCAGCAACCGCAATTATTGATGAGGAAACCAGTGCCGCATCCTCATTTCCCTCGCGTTGCAGACCGAGGTCGGTTAACGCGTGAGTTTTAAAGATCAGAGGCATATTTATCGATATCTATTAAATGACGATCTCGTATGAAGGATTCAAAATAGTTAAAGAACCTTCATTTTCGCCGACCATGCCTTCAGCGCAAATGGTTGAACCAACTTCTAGTCCAGCGATTTCACGACGACCAAGGAATTGCAAAGTAATTCCGCCAGTTGTATCCCAAACTTCAACATCAACACGTGGCGCACCACCACTTGGTGCGGTCAGTATCGAAGTTACTTGGCCACGAATGTGTGCCCGGCGACGCCAAGTTGCGCTCTCAATTGGAAGTATATTTTCATTGTAATGTCCAACCGGCGCAGAGTCTTCGGCTGATTTTGGAAGAGGAAATTTCTTAACTGGTTCAGCGGGAGTTGGGACCAAGATTGGTTTTGCCACTTCAATTGCTTGATCCATTGAGTGATTCAAAATCTTTTCGACATCAAATGGAATAATTGTGGCCACAACTCGAGAAAGTTGTGAAATAGGAGCTGCAATATCCTCCGCAGTTCGATCATGGAGTAGGCGACCTAAGAACTGAGAATATGATCGTCGTGGCAAGAGAAGTGTTAATTCGACTTCCGGAGATTCAGTTTGTCTAATTGCATAATCAACGGCTGCATTTGGAAGTCTGCGATCGGGACAGTCAATCATTTCAAGTGGGATATCAGATAGCCCTGGATTGGAAGCCCAGGATTTAGAAATATCTTCAGCTCTTTGATCGTCGATTACAAAGTGAACCGCGGTCAAATGTCTTGGATTTAAACTTCGCGCATAACGGATTGATCCAACTGTTGCTAGGTCAACGTTATCGATTAAGACAGTTACATCATGTCTTGGAATTGCAGTAGCGCGGGCCTTTTCAGCGCTCACAAGAAGCGCCGCCTGCTCTTTGCGATATTGGCGATTTAGCCTTAATAAAATCATCACAAGGATCGGCGTAATTGTGATGATTACCCACGCGCCTTCGGTGAACTTAACGACTCCAAAGATAATGATGATCACAAAAGAAACAATCCCAGAGATTGTGTTAATAACATAGCGATATCGCCAGCCAGCATCTTTATTTGTTAGTGCTCGTTTTGCCATGCCAAAACCAACCAAGGTAAAGCCAGTAAATACACCAAGGGCATAGAAAGCAACCAAGTGATCTACCGAGGCTTTTGTAATTAAAACCAGGGCTGTTGCGACTGAAGCAAGAAGGATAATTCCATTTGAGAAGGCAAGGCGATGACCACGCTTTGTTAATTGGCGTGGCAAATAACCATCATTTGCAACGAAGTTAACTAGATATGGGAAACCCGAATATGCAGTATTTGCACCAGTAATCAGGATCAACATTGTTGCCGCTTGGACTACATAGAAAAATACCGAACCAAATGTGCCATTACCAAGAGTTGCTTTCGCAACTTGCGAAATAACAGTTGGGGATCCCGCGGTGTATGGAGTCGCATAGGTTGCGTGGGCAAAGTATGAAACACCAAAGACCATGGTGCCAAGAATCGCGCTCATTGCTAAAAGAGTTTTACGAGCATTAACACCTTCTGGTGCTTTGAAAAGGGCAACGCCATCAGAGATAGCTTCAAGTCCGGTAAGTGATGAACCACCATTTGCAAAAGCGCGCAGAAGAATAAAGATGGCGGCAAAGTTAAGTAGTCCCTTAGCGTGACCAATCGAAACTGCACCATGTAATGCAGTTGGGTCATATTTCGTCAGATGTCCGGTGAGCGAACGATAAATTCCCATCCCAAATACAACCAGGAGTGAAATTATGAATAGATAAGTAGGAAGCGCAAAAGCGGCGCCGGCTTCTTTAACGCCACGCAAATTACCAAAAGTTAAAATGACAATTACACCAACCGTCATCCAAATCTTGTATGGCTGGAGTGTTGTGAAGGTAGAGATAATGGCATCGATTCCAGCCGATGATTGAATTGCAACGGTAACGATGTAATCAAGCATCAAGGCAACAGCTGCAAGTTGTGCGATAAGCGGACTTAAGTTATCTCGCGAAACAACGTAGGCGCCACCAGATTTAGTGTAAATCTGAACAACTTCACGATATGAAAAAGTGACAATTACCAATACTGCTAGTACGACTATTGTCATTGGCATCAAAATTCCAAATGCAGCCAATCCAAAAGCTGGAAGTAGTGCAATTAGAATCTGTTCAGATCCATACGCAGAAGATGAAATACAGTCAGAAGAAAGAATTCCTAGTGCAAAACGCTTACTAAGTCTTTGATGAGAAAGCGAGTGACGATTTAGCGGGTTACCCAGAAAAGCTTTCTTGATTCGATAAGAAAGCGGATCTTTTAAATGTGAATGCTCTTGCAACACCTTAGGTTCTGGCGCGTCATCGGTCCACGATTTAGGCACAAATCACTCTTCTCATTAATTAAGCACTTTAGGCTACCGATTTTACTTCCCTTCGCTGGCGTATGCTTGCCGCATGCAATTAAAAACTGACCTATATATTGATGGCAAATGGGTTAAAGGTGACGGAAGCATCCCAGTAACTGACCCAGGCACTGGGGAAGTCATTGCAAATGTGGCCACCGCGGGCGATGCCGAATGCGAAGCCGCAGTAGCGGCAGCGGATCGGGCCTTTAAGACCTGGTCAAAGACTGCGCCAAGAGTTCGCGCAGAAATATTACGAAAAGCTTTTGAACTGATGATTGCCGAAAGCGATCACCTGGCAAAACTAACTTCGATGGAGAACGGCAAAGTTTTCTCAGATGCCAAAGGCGAGATTGCCTATGCCGCCGAATTTTTTAGATGGTTCTCCGAAGAAGCAGTACGAACTCCTGGCGATTTCCGACAAGCCCCATCGGGTGACAAACGAATTTTGGTTACGCACCAACCAATCGGAGTTTCATTATTAATAACGCCTTGGAATTTTCCAGCAGCGATGGCTACCCGAAAGATTGGTCCGGCGCTCGCAGCAGGTTGCACCATGATTTTGAAGCCAGCATCAGAGACTCCATTAACCGCGCTAGCAATCATCGATATTTTGGAACGAGCTGGCGTACCAGCTGGAGTAGTTAACTTAATTTTGCCGTCAAAAACTGGCCCAATGATTTCAAAGATTCTTCATGATCCGAGAGTTCGCAATCTTTCATTCACTGGTTCAACCGAAGTTGGGCGGGTACTACTTAAAGAATCTGCAGATTGCGTTCTTCGCACATCGATGGAGCTTGGTGGTAATGCACCATTTGTAGTTTTAGATGATTCAAATATCGATGATGCCGTTGCCGGTGCAATGATTGCCAAAATGCGAAATGGTGGTGCGGCTTGCACTGCAGCTAATCGATTTATTGTGGCAAAAAGCGTTGCTGAAGAATTCACTTCCAAATTTGCTAAGGCCATGGGAGCGCTAAAAGTAGCGCCAGGGCTTGAAGATGGGGCACAACTTGGCGCCTCGGTTTCGATTAAAGAACGAAATAAAATTGCGGAATTAGTTGATCAGTCAGTTGCTTCCGGTGGAAAAATTGAATTAGGTGGAAAGACTCCAGATGGCGTCGGTGCTTTTTATCCCGCAACAGTTCTATCGGTTAAAAAAGATAATCCAATACTTAGCCACGAAGTCTTCGGGCCGGTCGCCCCAATCGTTACCTTCGAAAGCGATGAAGAAGCAATCCAATTGGCAAATGCCACCGAATTTGGCTTGATTAGCTATATCTATTCATCAGATTTGAAGCGAGCAATTCGAACAGCTGAAGCGATCGAATCGGGAATGGTTGCGATTAATCGCGGAGTTATTTCCGATCCAGCAGCACCATTCGGTGGCTTTAAACAATCTGGCTTAGGTCGCGAAGGTGGTTTCGATGGAATTCACGAATTCCTAGAGACTAAATATATCGGCGTCGAGATTTAAGTAGTTATTACAGCTTTTTTGATTTGGCCTTCGACTAGTTCAATCATTTTTCGTTCAATTTCCAATTTTCTGAATTCACTCGTGACTTCGGAAAATAGTTCTGATTTATATTCATGATAGAAAGAAATCACTTCATTCCAGGATTGGGTTTCTTTCATATTCAAAGTTTATCTTAAGTCCCGCATGTCAGGATTATCTCTCTGGGCGATTTAGTCTTTCCCGCGTACTGCCACGTTCCGTTTATCAGCGCCTTTGCATAAGCAATGCCATAGTAAATCGTTGGTCGAGAATCTTTACAATGAACAGCGGCGTTCTTTATTTCTACTATAAATCCAGAGGATGTTCGCGCTAACTCATTTGTCATGAAGGTATGCCCTACTAAATGGTCACCAAGTGCACCTTTTTTGTAAAAAGACAAAGTTAAAGTCACTCTCTGTTGATAAACGTTGCAAATTGATTTTGAGTCAATTTTTACCCAGTTTTCTAATCTATGCTTAAAAAGCGAGTTTGAAATATGGGCATTGTCAACCTCAATTCGGCAATCTGCTTTTTTCGAATCATTTGGAATTTGAATAGATGCTTTACTACTTTCTAATCCAACAGAGGAAAGTAAAATCCCGGTCGTGAAAATATGCACTACTTTTGAATGCCAAAATATATTCATGCCTAAAAATGGCGAAATTTATGACTTGGCAACGTTCAGTGGCCACAGGCTGGTCATACCTGAAGAAAAGTTCTACAAACCGTGTTTCAGGAGTTGCTTTAAGTGTGTTGGCGGAGGATGAGGGATTTGAACCCTCGATAGGTTTCCCTATACACGCTTTCCAAGCGTGCGCACTCGGCCGCTATGCGAATCCTCCCGAGGGCGTAAGCGTATCTGCTCTCATAACTCGAACTAACCCTGACTAACTCCAAATAACTCCAAATAACTCCAAATAACTATGATTACCCGCAGTTCCTTCGTACGGCGTTACCGTACTGAACTCCCCCAGGGCTGGAAGGCAGCAAGGGTAGGTGCGCTCTGGCGGGTGTGCGAAGGGACCCAATTAGTCAAAGATAAAACAAAATTAGGTTACTGAGTTAGAAAGAATTGGAGCGTGCGATGTCTTTAGCTTTGTATCGTAAATATCGCCCTTCAACTTTTGCCGAAGTTATTGGCCAAGAGCATGTAACTGAGCCGCTTTCAAATGCTCTGCAATCAGGAAAAATTCATCATGCTTATTTGTTTTCAGGTCCCCGCGGTTGCGGAAAAACTTCTAGCGCACGAATCATGGCGCGCTCGCTTAATTGCGAAAAAGGTCCAACACCAACTCCTTGCGGTGAATGCCAATCTTGTAAAGATTTAGTTGCAAATGGCCCAGGTTCAATCGATGTAATCGAACTCGATGCTGCAACTCATGGATTAGTAGATGATGCCCGTGACTTAAGAGATAAAGCATTCTTTGCACCAGTAAGTTCTAGATACAAGATTTACATCATCGATGAGGCTCACCAACTCGGACCCGGCGCAGCGAATGCGTTATTAAAAGTTGTTGAAGAGCCACCACCACATGTTCTTTTTATTTTTGCCACAACCGAACCAGAGAAATTAATTTCAACTATTCGTTCTCGTACGCACCACTATCCGTTCCGACTTGTTCCACCAGGAATCTTGGCCGCGCATCTGGAAAAGATTTGTAATGCTGAAGGAATCAAGGTCGCTAAAGGTGTTATTCCATTAGTGGTTCGCGCATCTGGCGGATCTGTTCGCGACGCGCTTTCAGTTCTCGGACAATTACTTGCCGGCGCCGGAGAACGCGGCGTTACTTACGAGATTGCGATCCAATTACTTGGTTACACCGATGGCGCACTACTTGATGAAGCTATCGATGCGATGGCGGCCCGAGATTCTGCAACGCTCTTTAAAACCATTGACCGAGTTATTGAATCTGGCCATGATCCAAGAAGATTTACCCAAGATTTCTCGGAGCGACTTCGCGATTTAATTATTGTTGGAGCCGTTGAAGATAATGCTTCACATATTTTGCGCGAGTATCCAGAAGATCAATTAGAACGAATGCGCGGACAAGCGAACATAATCGGAACCGCGAATCTAATTCGAAGCGCCGATATTGTTGCGGCCGGCCTTACTTCTATGCGTGGAGCAACCGCACCTCGCTTAATGCTGGAACTCATTTGTGGTCGCATACTTCTGCCTGCAAGTGACGATATTGGTTTGGTCTCGCGCATTGAAAGACTCGAAAGAGTTGGATCGATTGCAAATACATCTCAACCAGAACAGCCAGCCGAAGCACCAGTTATTAAGAAAGAAAAAGTTGCTGAAAAGGTTGCAGAAGTAAAAGAAGCAATCGTTAAAGAAGCACCAGCTGAAAAGGCGGCACCAATTCGCCAGGCACCGCCAACACCAAATCCAAATAAACCAACTGGACCATTGGATGTAGCAGCCCTTCGTAGATTCTGGCCAGATGTCATTGAAAACGTTAAGAAGCGTCGCCGCCTTACTTGGTCTTTGCTGAGTGCCAGCGCACATGTCTTGGCGGTTGATGACAAGGCGATCACAATTGGAATTATTAATGCCGGAGCTCGCGATTCTTTCCTACGTTCTGGCAGCGATGAAATTTTGAGGGCATCATTTGTCGATGTAGCCGGTTTAGATCTAAAGATCGAATGCGTAGTTGATACAACAGCAAATGCCCCAATATCGGCGCGAACTACCGAGGACCCAACTGATTCAGATTCAATCTCTGGCCAAGAATTATTGATGCGCGAACTCGGCGCAAAGGTAATTAGCGAAACTAATAAGAATTAGTTCCGGGGTTATTTAATGTACGAGGGTGCGATTCAAGATTTAATCGATGAACTAGGTCGTCTGCCTGGTATCGGTCCTAAGTCTGCACAACGAATTGCTTTTCATATAATTCAATCCGAGCGCGTTGATACAACTCGTTTGGTTGAAGTCCTTCGCACAGTTAAAGAACGCGTTAAGTTCTGTACCGAATGCGGGAACCTTTCAGAAGAAGAACTTTGTCGCATCTGTCGCGATCCGCGTCGTGATGGTTCAACTATTTGCGTAGTTGAAGAGAGCAAAGATGTAATTGCAATTGAGAAGACGCGCGAATTTCGTGGCAAGTACCACGTACTTGGTGGCGCAATTTCGCCAATAGATGGAATCGGTCCAGAGAATTTACGTATTCGTGAATTGCTAACTCGATTAGGTGCAACCGAGATTCAAGAAGTTATCATCGCCACCGATCCAAACCTCGAAGGTGAAGCGACCGCTACCTACCTTTCAAGATTGTTAAAACCCATGGGCATCAAGATCTCGCGGTTGGCCTCAGGGCTGCCAGTTGGCGGGGATCTGGAATATGCCGATGAGGTCACCCTCGGTCGGGCCTTTGAAGGCCGCCGCACGCTCGATAGCTAGAGCCAAACCTCCGCACGAATTCACAGAACAGACCAGCCCGGGAATAGATCGGGCCGCCTTGGTGTTCCGTAAGTAACTCAACTTGAGCCTGCTCGACTCAATCTTTTGACAAGAGCCGACTCAAGCCTCGAGAATTCAGAGGTGGGCCCTCGTAAAACGGTCCGGATATAGAAGGAGTAATAAATGGCTAGAGCAGTCGGAATCGACCTCGGTACAACAAACAGTTGCGTTTCAGTTCTTGAAGGTGGCGAACCTTCAGTAATCGCAAACGCAGAAGGCGCAAGAACCACACCATCAATCGTGGCCTTTGCCAAGAATGGTGAGGTGCTCGTCGGTGAAGTTGCAAAGCGTCAATCTGTAACCAACGTTGAACGCACAATCCGTTCAGTAAAGCGCCATATGGGAACTTCCTGGAACATGGATATTGATGGCAAGAAATACACCCCACAAGAAATTTCAGCACGTATCTTGATGAAGCTAAAGCGCGATGCCGAAGCTTTCCTTGGCGACACTGTTACTGATGCAGTAATTACCGTTCCTGCATATTTCAATGACGCACAACGTCAAGCAACAAAAGAAGCCGGCGAGATTGCTGGTTTAAATGTACTTCGCATTGTTAACGAGCCAACCGCAGCAGCACTTGCATATGGTTTGGATAAGGGCGATAAAGAACAAACAATTCTCGTATTCGACCTTGGTGGTGGAACCTTCGACGTTTCACTTCTTGAAATTGGCGATGGTGTTGTAGAAGTTAAGGCAACCAATGGTGATAACAACCTTGGTGGCGATGACTGGGATCAATCACTCGTTGATTACCTAGTAAAGACTTTCGCTGCAAAGAATGGCATCGATCTGACAAAAGATAAGATGGCAATGCAACGTGTTCGTGAAGCTGCTGAAAAGGCAAAGATCGAACTTTCATCATCACAACAAACTTCAATCAATCTTCCTTACATCACAGTTGATGCAGAGAAGAACCCACTGTTCTTAGATGAAACAGTAACCCGCGCACAATTCCAAGGAATGACTGCCGATCTACTTGAACGATGCAAGAAGCCTTTCCAAGCAGTTCTAAAGGATGCTGGAATTCCAATTGCAGATATCGATCACGTAGTTCTTGTTGGTGGTTCAACTCGTATGCCAGCCGTTGTAGATCTAGTTCGTGATCTAACTGGTGGCAAGGAACCTAATAAGGGCGTAAACCCAGATGAAGTTGTTGCAGTTGGTGCGGCACTACAAGCTGGTGTTCTTAAGGGTGAAGTTAAAGATGTTCTACTTCTAGATGTAACCCCACTTTCACTTGGAATTGAAACCAAGGGTGGCGTTATGACTAAGTTGATCGAACGTAATACAACGATCCCAACAAAGCGTTCTGAAATCTTCACAACTGCTGATGACAATCAACCAGCCGTGCAGATTCAAGCCTTCCAGGGTGAGCGTGAAATGGCTGCTTATAACAAGCGCCTAGGAATGTTCGAATTAACTGGAATCGCACCAGCACCACGCGGTATCCCACAAATCGAAGTTACCTTCGATATCGACGCGAACGGAATTGTTCACGTATCGGCCAAGGATCTTGGAACCGGTAAAGAACAATCAATGACCATCACAGGTGGATCGGCTCTTTCAAAGGAAGAGATTGATCGCATGATGAAGGATGCAGAAGCACACGCTGAGGAAGATAAGCAACGTCGTGAAGAAGCAGAAGTTCGCAACACAGGTGATTCACTTGTTTACCAAACAGAGAAGTTCTTGAAAGATAATGAAGATAAGTTCAAGGAAGGCGAAAACGCTGAGAAGCGCGCCGAAGTTGAAACTGCAATTGCCGACCTAAAGAAGGCACTTGAAGGAACTGATCTTTCAGCAATCAAGAGTGCAACTGAAAAGGTATCGGAACTTTCTCAACAACTTGGCGCAGCGCTCTACGCAGCAAATGCCGCAGCTGGATCTTCGGAAGAAGCAAAGGCTGATGACGGTGTCCAAGATGCAGAGATCGTAGAAGAGTAAGAATGACCGAAGAAACTAATTCTGTACCAGAGAGCTCTGAACAAGAGCTCTCTGATGCGGTTGACCAAGCGTTAGCCGAAGCCGGGGTTGTAGTAGATGAAGTCGCTTCTCTTACTTCAGATCTACAACGCCTACAAGCCGAATACGCCAACTACCGCAAGCGCGTTGATCGTGATCGCGTAACCGCTCATGAAATTTCAACCTCACTTGTTGTTGCTGAACTGCTTCCAGTTCTAGATGACATCGCACGTGCGGAAGAACATGGTGAATTAACCGGCGGCTTCAAGGCTGTCGCTGATCAACTATCCGCAATTACAACAAAGCTTGGGTTAACCAAGTTTGCTGATGTTAATGTGCCTTTTGATCCTCAAATTCATGAAGCGCTAATGCATTCAACTTCAAGTGAAGTAACTGAAACTTCAGTTACCCAAGTTCTTCAACCTGGTTACAAATTTAAAGATCGCGTGATTCGCCCGGCTCGGGTTGCTGTCACAGATCCGGAGTAATCATGGCCGCCAAAGATCTATATGAGAAGGATTTGTATTCGATCCTTGGCGTGAAGAAAAGCGACGATGCATCTGCGGTAAAGAAGCAGTATCGCAAGCTTGCTAGAGAGCTTCACCCAGATAAGACCAAGGGCGATAAGAAATTAGAGGAACGCTTCAAAGAAGTTTCCGAAGCGTATGAAGTTTTATCTGATGATAAGAAGCGCGCTGAATACGATGAAATGCGAAATGCATTTAAATCAGGGCGGATCCCAAGCGGCGGCACAAACTTTAATGGTGGATTCCAAGGAGCAGATTTCTCTGACCTCTTTGGTAACGGCGCACCGCAAGATATTTTCTCAACGCTATTTGGCGGTGGTGGACGTGCTGCTCGTCGTGGCGCCGATCTTCAATCTGAAACAACAATTTCGTTTCGCGATTCAGTTTTTGGAACGGAATTAAATCTAAAGTTAGCGCCGCAAGGTTCTAATCCAACGACTGTAACTACTCGAGTTCCTGCCGGAATTAACGATGGTGCCAAGATCAAATTAAAGGGGCGTGGCTCACCAGGCCAAGCTGGTCCCGGTGATTTATACATAACTGTTAATGTCGTTAAGCACCCAATCTTTACTCGTAAAGATTTAAATCTATTGATGAGTTTGCCGGTTACATTTACCGAAGCAGCGCTCGGTGCCGATATCAAAGTTCCTACTCTTGATGGCGATGAAGTAACGCTTCGAATCGCTGCTGGAACTCCAAATGGTCGCACCCTTCGAGTTAAAGGACGCGGTATCAAGAGTTCCAAAGGAACTGGTGATCTTTTAGTAACGGTTGATATTCAAGTCCCACAACGCGTTGATGGAAAAGCAAAGCAAGCTCTAGAAGAATTTGCTGCAGCAACAAAAGATTTTGATCCACGTTCTGATCTGGCACAGAAAGCTCGCGCATAATGGTTGATGAAGTAAATAATTCCAGTCACTCCGATGATGAAGCGGTTTATGTAATCTCTATTGCCTCCCAACTTTCTGGAATGCACCCACAAACTCTGCGTCAATACGATCGCATGGGATTGGTTTCACCAGGACGCGCCTCTGGTCGTGGCCGGAGATATTCACTTCGTGACATCGCATCTCTTAGAAATATTCAACGACTTGTTGGAGAAGGAATTAATCTCGCTGGAATTAAGCGGATTATGGAACTTGAGACGGCAGTTGCAAATATGGCGCTAGAAATGGCGAAATTACGCACAGAAGTTGATGCTTTGCTTGAGGCCAACCCACCTAAAGGTTTAGTGCGCCGTGAGAAGCCAACGATCGTTGTTTACGAGGAAAAACGCTAAAGTTTGGCGCATGAGTTCACGCGATAAATTAAAAGATCAAATCCTAAATAAGGCAGTCGTTCACGGAAAAGTAATTCTCTCTTCTGGGAAAGAAGCGGATTACTACGTTGACCTTCGTCGCGTAACACTCGATAGTGAAGCAGCGCCACTTGTTGGTGAAGTAATGCTTGAACTAACAAAGGATTGGGATTTTGATGCCGTTGGTGGCCTAACCCTTGGCGCCGATCCAGTTGCAACCGCAATGATGCACGTTGCAGCAAAGCAAGGTCGCAAATTAGATTCTTTCGTAGTTCGCAAAGCCGAAAAGGCCCATGGACTACAACGTCGCATCGAAGGTCCAGATGTTAAAGGTCGTCGCGTATTAGCAGTTGAAGATACATCCACAACTGGCGGTTCGGTTATGACTGCGGTTGAAGCTTTGAAAGAAGCCGGCGCAATTGTTGTTGGAGTTGCAGTGATTGTGGAACGTGGCGCTGCGCCATTAATTAAAGAAAATGGTTTGGAATATTTAGCTGCTTACCAATTAGCTGATTTAGGACTCTAATTTAGGAGAGGTGCTTACGCGAGCGCCATTCTTTAAATATTTCAAGTGCAAGTGGCAAGATTGTTACGATTGCGATTGTCAAGATAATGTAAGTTAAATATTTGCTGATGGTGTCGGCAAATTGTTTTCCAACGCCGTAACCGCCCCAGATCAAAACTTGGGTCCAGATAAGGGCGCCAACAACATTCCAAAAAGCGAATTCTTTAAATGGGACTCGCACCATTCCAGAAACTGGGTTTACTAAACCTCGAACTACCGGAACGAAACGTCCAAGGACGATCGCTTTGCCGTGGCCATATTTTGCTAAGTAGCGTTCGGCGCTATTTAGTTTTTCGGCATTGAAGAATTTAGATTCGGCTCGGCTAAATGCGCGGCGACCAAAGTGCCAGCCCAAGTAGTGGCCCATTTGCGAACCGATGATCGCGGCAATCGGGGCGCCGATCGCTAACTCGATAATTGAGAAGTGGTGGGCTCCGGCCTTCACGCCGATTCCTGCGGCAAAGAGTCCGCCGCTAATAAGAAGGGTGTCGCCAGGTAGGCCGATGATGAGCGGTAGGCCGGTCTCCAGGAAAAGGATGCCGAAGGCGATCGCCAGGGCGTAGTTACTAGAAAGGGCGCTGGTTATGTTGATAAAGCTCATCAGATTGGTAAATATACCTATTTATTTGCATCTCCTAGTCCTTTTGAGCAATATATGTGTAACCTTTCAGGGTTCAGTGTCCACCGACGCACACTTATAGGAGAACTTCGTGGCAAATCTCGTCCAAGTCAATGGGTCAAATCTGACCTACGTCTATATCGTCCTGGCAATCTCGCTGGTGGCCCTCGCCATCGCCTACGCCCTTCGCGCCCAAGTTTTGGCGCAGAGCGAAGGAACCGAGAAGATGAAGGAGATCGCAGCAGCCGTTCAAGAAGGCGCAGCTGCCTACCTTCGCCGCCAATTCCGGACACTTTCATATTTCGTAGCAATTGTTTTCTTCCTACTTTTCGCACTTCCAGGGCATACCGATATTCGCATCGGTCGCTCAATCTTCTTCTTACTTGGCGCCGCATTCTCTGCAGCTGTTGGTTACAACGGTATGTGGTTGGCAGTTCGCGCAAATGTGCGCGTTGCTGAAGCAGCTCGCCAAAAGTCAGCAGCGAATGCAGTTCGTATTGCATTTCGCACCGGTGGCGTAGTAGGTATGACAACTGTTGGTCTTGGACTTTTAGGTGCATCACTTGTTGTTGCGATCTATCACGAAAATGCACCAGCCGTTCTTGAAGGATTTGGTTTCGGCGCTGCAATGCTCGCGATGTTTATGCGCGTTGGTGGCGGAATCTTTACAAAGGCAGCAGATGTCGGCGCTGACCTAGTTGGAAAAGTTGAACAAGGTATTCCAGAAGATGACCCACGTAACCCAGCAACAATCGCGGACAACGTTGGTGACAACGTTGGTGACTGCGCTGGTATGGCCGCAGATCTATTTGAATCTTACGCAGTAACTCTTGTTGCAGCTTTAATTCTTGGTAAGGCTGGATTCGGTAACGCTGGTTTGATTTATCCATTGATCGTTCCTGCAATCGGAATCATCACCGCAATCATCGGTATCTTCATTACTCGCCTACGCACAACTGATAAGTCAGCAATGCAAGCAATCAATCGTTCGTTCTTTATGTCGGCGATTATTTCGGCAATCCTTGTTGGTTTTGCAACATATACATATCTACCTTCATCACTTAAGCAAATGGCTGGACTTACAACGCAAGCAGCAAATGCAAATGTAAATCCTCGCGTTCTTGCAATTGGTGCTGTACTTATTGGAATCGTTCTTGCCGCAGCAATTCAATTGCTAACTGGTTTCTTTACCGAAGTTGGTAAGCGTCCAGTCAACGATGTTGCAGCTTCTTCAAAGACCGGTTCAGCAACCGTAATTTTGGCTGGTATTTCAGTTGGTTTTGAATCAGCTGTTTACTCAGCACTTCTAATCGCAGCTGGCGTTTTCGGCGCCTTCTTGCTTGGCCAAGGTTCAATCGTGCTCTCACTATTCGCAGTTTCACTTGCTGGAACTGGCCTACTTACAACTGTAGGTGTGATTGTTGCAATGGATACCTTCGGTCCTATCTCAGATAACGCACAAGGAATCGCAGAAATGTCTGGCGATGTAAAGGGCGAAGGCGCACAAATCCTGACCTCACTTGACGCAGTTGGAAATACAACAAAGGCAATTACCAAGGGAATTGCAATTGCTACCGCTGTTCTTGCAGCAACCGCGCTATTTGGTGCATTTACCGATGCGATCAAGTTGGCTGTAAGCGATGCCGGTAAGGCAATTACTGATATTCAATTCCAAGGAATCTTGGATGTTGCAAACCCTCGCAACCTCGTTGGCCTAATTATTGGCGCCGCAGTTGTGTTTATGTTCTCTGGTTTAGCAATCAATGCCGTGTCTCGCGCAGCTGGCGCAGTTGTTCACGAAGTTCGCGAACAATTTAGATTGCACCCAGGAATCATGAAGGGAACAGATAAGCCAGAGTACGGTCGCGTTGTAGATATTTGTACTCGCGATTCACTACGTGAATTGGCAACACCAGGACTGCTTGCAGTAATGGCACCGATCGCAGTTGGTTTTGGTTTAGGTGTTGGAGCACTTGGTGCTTACCTTGCTGGTGCTATCGGTACCGGAACGTTGATGGCGGTATTCCTTGCTAACTCAGGCGGCGCATGGGATAACGCAAAGAAGATGGTTGAAGATGGAAACCACGGTGGTAAGGGCTCTGAAGCACACCACGCAACAATCGTTGGTGACACAGTTGGTGATCCATTTAAGGACACCGCTGGTCCAGCAATCAACCCACTAATTAAGGTTATGAACTTGGTTGGTCTACTTATTACTCCAGCAATTGTTAGCTTCTCGCTTAACGGACACAATGTTGTTTCCAAGTCAGTTTCATTATTGGCTACCTTGGTAATCATTGGTGCACTTGTTCGTAACCGACGAGCATCAACTGCGATTGCTTAAATAACTTAACAACTACTAGATAGGTAACTTCCCCGAAAAGTTATGGGCACAAAACTTGTAATCGTTGAGTCCCCTGCGAAGGCGCGCAAAATTGGCGGCTTCCTGGGGGACGAATACGTTGTCGAAGCTTCGGTCGGACACATTCGCGACCTGCCACAACGCGCTGCCGACATTCCAAAGGAATACAAGAAAATTGCTTGGGCTAAAGAGGGCGTAAATATCGAAGAAGAGTTCGAGCCGCTCTATGTAGTTAATCCTGATAAAAAAGCAAAAGTTTCAGAGCTAAAAGAGTTAATGAAAGATGCCGACGAACTTATTCTGGCTACGGATGAGGACCGCGAAGGTGAAGCTATCGCGTGGCACTTAATTGAAGTGTTGCGACCAAAGATTCCAATTCGCCGCATGGTTTTTCACGAAATCACCAAAGAGGCGATTCAAAAAGCAGCAAATGAAACTAGAGATTTAGATTATCGATTGGTTGATGCCCAAGAAACTCGTCGTGTTTTAGACCGGCTATATGGATACCGTCTTTCTCCCGTTTTGTGGAAGAAAGTAATGCCACGAATTTCTGCTGGTCGCGTGCAATCCGTTGCAACAAGATTGATC
>Ga0214202_1000041_pt1 | contig 67175 bp, 63 predicted proteins | sample TroBogEpilimnion_9_FD_153040 | JGI IMG/M metagenome (GOLD analysis project Ga0214202, IMG submission 153040) | Freshwater microbial communities from Trout Bog Lake, WI - 03JUN2009 epilimnion | ecosystem: Environmental > Aquatic > Freshwater > Lake > Epilimnion/Euphotic zone | place: Trout Bog...
GTTAAATTACGAGTTAAACCACCTTGGCCAGTTGCGCAGAATGGACAGTTCATTCCACAACCTGCTTGCGATGAGATACAAACCGTTGTGCGATCGGAATATCGCATTAAAACGCTTTCAACTAGAACACCGTCGTGCAATTTCCATAAATCCTTGCGGGTGCGGCCGCCATCTGCAGTAACGGTTCGAACCAAGGTAATTAATTTTGGTGTGAATTCTGTGGCTAAAGTTTCGCGTAGATCCTTTGGAATATCGGTCCAGGTATCGGGATCATCGTTGTAGTGGGCAAAGAAGTGAACCGCCATTTGATTCGCGCGAAAGGCTGGAATCCCTAGTTCAACTGCCTTGGCTTTGCGATCTTCTGGTGCCAAATCGGCAAAGTGCAACGGTGGTTTCACCCGTTGCTTTGGCTCTTCGAAAACTAACTTAATTTCTTCCATTAAATTCTCACAGGTTGAAATGCTTTATTAATTCGAAGGCAAACCAAACGGCTGGCCCAGTAAAGAGAATTGAATCAATGCGATCAAGAATTCCGCCATGGCCAGGAAGAATTGAACCCATATCTTTAATTGCTAGATCTCGTTTAACCGCAGATTCAATTAGATCACCACATGTTGCAGTAATTACCGCCATGATTCCAATTCCAGCGCCAACCCACCAATGCTTGTGTAGGGCGAAATGAAATACCAAGGCAGATCCGGTCGGTGTAAAAATAAAGGAACCGAGCAACCCTTCCCAAGTTTTCTTGGGACTAATCGCTGGAACTAGTGGATGCTTTCCAAAAAGCACGCCAGAAATATAAGCAAAGGTGTCGTTGCAACTAACTAATACAACCAGCGTAAGAATTCTTGCCGCGCCATCAGAGTGATGAGCCAAGAGAACAATAAATCCGCCAAGGAAGGCCAGATAGAAAACCGCGAATGCAGCCGATGCAGCTCGCCTTACATAATCCTTTGGTCCCTTAAAGAGAATAAAGACCATCACATTTGGAATCGCGATCGACATTGCAACAGCCAGCCCGGAAACTTTGCCATACCAAGCAGAAATCAACAGCGCAGTACCGGCAACTTGTATTGCTAGTCGTGGCAATTCGATTCCGCCGTGCTTGTAGGCATTTACCAATTCGCGAATCGAGAGCATGATCGCAACCCAAATCAGAAGGCCGAAAAGTGGTTTTGCTTTATAGACCGTGCCAAAAACCAAGGCGAGAAGCCCGATAGAAACCAAAATAGATGGAAGAAGTTTGCGTCCAGCCTTGGCGTTTATCGCCTCGTTGATTGAATGCAGGTCATCCATTTTGAAGTGTGCCGAAGTTTAAACTTCGAGTAACTCGGCTTCCTTGTGCTTAAGTAGCTCATCGATCTTGGCAACATGATCGGATGTAATTTTCTCTAAATCTTTTTCGCCACGAGCGACATCATCTTTTCCGGCTAGCCCATCTTTCTCGAGCTTCTCCATTGCTTCCTTCGCAGTACGACGAATGTTTCGGATTGAAACGCGTGAATCTTCGGCCTTTGTACGAGCCACTTTGATGTAATCCTTGCGGCGCTCTTCGGTTAATTGTGGGAAGTTGACACGGATTACAGCGCCATCGGTTTGCGGATTAACACCAAGATCGGAATCGCGAATCGCTTTTTCAATTGCCGCAGTGGCACCTTTATCAAATGGTGAAACCAAAGCCATGCGTGGTTCCGGGACTTGAAATGTTGCAAGTTGTGACAGCGGAGTCATTGCGCCGTAGTAATCGACAATGATCTTGGCAAACATTGATGGGTGAGCGCGTCCGGTGCGGATACCGCCAAAATCTTCCTTGGCTACTTCAACAGCCTTATTCATTTTGCTAGTCGCATCGCTTAGCGCTGTTGCTATATCTGACATTTACTACTCCCCTGTTTTAAAACTCGTTGAATCTAACTTTGAAAATTCTCGAACTTTTTAGGAAACCAGCGTTCCAACTGAATCACCACGGACCGCACGTCCGATATTGCCCTTGTTCTTTAAATCGAAGACAACGATTGGCAAATTATTTTCCCGGCATAAGCTAAATGCTGCGGCATCGGCGACTGCTAGCGATTTAGAGAGAACTTCATCATAAGAAACATTTTCGAACTTGGTTGCGGATGGATCCTTCTTTGGATCTGCAGAATAGACACCATCAACGCCGCTCTTTGCGAGTAGTAGCGCCTGTGCACCAACTTCCAAAGCTCTTTGTGCTGCAACGGTATCGGTTGTGAAGAATGGCATGCCCGCACCGGCACCAAAAATTACTACGCGACCTTTTTCTAGGTGACGAATTGCGCGACGAGGAATGTATGGCTCAGCCACTTGCCCCATTGTGATCGCGGTCTGAACGCGAGTTTCGATGCCTTCTTTTTCCAGAAAATCTTGAAGTGCTAAACAGTTCATAACTGTTCCAAGCATTCCCATGTAGTCGGCGCGAGCGCGATCCATACCTCGTTGTTGCAATTCTGCGCCGCGGAAATAGTTTCCGCCACCAACCACAATTCCAACTTGAGTTCCGGTACGTACTACTTCGGCAATTTGTGATGCGAAATCGTGAACTACATCGGGATCAACACCGATGCCCTTCTCGCCGCCAAATACTTCTCCAGAAAGTTTAAGGAGCACTCGCTTATAACCATTGCGGGCCATTTGTGAGTGCTCCTTAATCTCTAGAATCTCTAGAATCTCTAGAACTAGCTTTTATCTACTGGATGAGATTACTGACCAACCTTGAATCGGTGAAATGCCGACACGGCAGTCTTTGCCTCGTCCAGGATCTGCTGAACGGTCTTCTTGGCATCCTTTGCGAAAGATTGCTCTAGCAAGCTAACTTCCTTGACGAATCCAGTGATGCGACCTTCGACTACCTTAGAAAGCGCGGCTTCTGGCTTGCCTTCAGCGCGTGCAGTTTCCTCAGCAATACGACGTTCATTTTCAATGTGATCGGCTGGAATATCTTCGCGACGAACGAATTGAGGCGCGAAGGCCGCAATATGTTGCGCTACATCTTTGCCAGCTTCAAGTGCATCGGTAGCCAACTGAACTAGAACACCAATTTGTGGTGGTAGATCTGGGTTGGTGCGGTGCATGTAAAGAGCTACAGGTGAACCTTCAAGAACTGCAATACGACGAAGTTCGATCTTTTCGCCAAGTGTTGCATTTCCTTCATCGATAGTTTCCTGAACTGTCTTTCCATTGCCCATCTTTGAAGCAAGGAATGCAGTTTGATCTGCGATCTTGCTTGAAAGTAGGTGCTCTAGCAATTCATTTGCTAACTCCTGGAAACGATCGCCCTTGGCCACAAAATCTGTTTCGCAATTTAGTTCGAGCATTACGCCAAGGTTGCCTTCGGCCTTTGCAAGAACTAGCCCATTAAGAGCGGTGCGACCTTCGCGCTTTGTTACTCCTTTGAGTCCCTTAACGCGAATGATTTCTACGGCCTTTTGGAAATCACCATCTGCTTCATCAAGCGCCTTCTTGCAATCGAGCATTCCTGCTGCGGTTGCTTCGCGGAGCTTCTTAACATCTTCTGCTGTGTAAGCCAATTTAATTACTCCTGCTCTGACTTAGCGATTAGATCCTTTTCAACATCTGCAATTGGAGCTGCAGCTGCAACTTCCTTATCAGCAACTGCTTCAGCTTGCTTTGAACGAGCAGCAAGGCCAGCAACTGCGGCATCTGCGATAACGCGGGTTAGCAATGCGATTGAACGGATTGCATCATCGTTACCTGGAATCTTGTAATCCACTTCGTCTGGATCGCAGTTTGTATCCAAAATTGCTACAACTGGAATACCTAGCTTGTGTGCTTCTTGCACTGCAAGGTGTTCCTTCTTGGTATCGACAACCCAGATTGCGCTAGGCAACTTGGTCATATTGCGAATACCTTCAAGGTTCTTAGTTAGCTTCTCGCGTTCGCGGCGAAGAACTAGGAGTTCCTTCTTTGTTAAAAGTTGGTCGTTCTGGCTCTCTAGTTGTTCCAATTCCTTCAAGCGTTGAATTCGCTTGTAAACGGTTGGGAAGTTAGTGAGCATGCCACCGAGCCAGCGCTCAGTTACATAAGGCATTTGAACGCGAGCAGATTGCGCCTTGATTGGCTCGTGTGCTTGCTTCTTGGTGCCAACGAAAAGAATATGTCCGCCCTTGGCGACAGTGTCCTTTACGAATTCGTATGCACTATCAATAAGTGCAAGTGATTGTTGGATATCAATGATGTAGATACCGTTGCGCTCAGCAAAAATAAAGCGCTTCATCTTTGGATTCCATCGACGAGTTTGGTGTCCGAAGTGGACTCCACTGTCGAGGAGTTCTCGCATTGTTACAACCGCCATGGCGGCACACTCCTTATCGCGAATTTATATTTAAATTCGCACTCGGTTGATGATTCAACAATTTGTTGAATCCCTAGCGACTAGATGCCGACCAGATTTATCGAACTTGAATTCAAGTTAAATTAACCCGGACCGAACAGGCGTACTGATTTAGTCGCGTGAAGTCACAGAAATTGCTCTCTGTGCTGGTGTAATCCTAGGCCATTCACAAGGGTGCAAAATCCACAGCCAAGGCCTGGGTGCGACCTTCACCTGCGTAAATGACTGCAGGATCGCCCCGTGAAATACCTAATTGGAACTGCGCTTTTAATCTTCGGCTTAGTAACCGGAATGGCAATCCCCGAACTTAAGCCCGTGGGTGGGCCTGTTGGTAAGCAGCCTTCAATCGCTCAGGAGAGACGTGGGTGTAAATCTGAGTCGTTGCTAAAGAGGAGTGACCCAAGATCTCTTGAACCGTGCGCAAATCAGCACCGCCTTCAAGTAGATGCGTAGCTGCGGTATGGCGCAAGCCATGTGGACTCATATCTGAACCAATGGCGCTCATTGCATCATAAACAACTTCTCTAACCGTTCGTTGATCAATTCGCTTGCCACGTGAACCCAAGAAAACCGCGTTGCCAGATACATCCGTTGCTATCTCTGGCCGTGCGATATTCAGCCAATCGTTTAGCGCTTTGACCGCTGGAATTCCAAGCGGAACAACCCGTTCCTTATTTCCTTTACCAATTACATGAATTGTGTTTCGATTGAAATCTAAATCAGCCAAATTCAAACCACATAGCTCGCTAACGCGAATACCCGCGGCATACAAGATTTCAATCATGGCTAGGTCTCGAATATTTATAGCGGTCGGATCTTCGCTCCGCTTTGCAATCAGGGATTGAAGAACTTGATCGGCCTCGTTGTGAGTCAAAACTTCGGGCAGAGTCTTATGGGCTTTTGGAATCGAAAGTTCGGCTCCGATATCGGAGGGAATCCAGCCTTCGCTGGCCGCCCAATAAGTGAAGGCTCGGATTGAAACAATGCGCCTTGCCATGGTTGCCCTAGATGCACCGCGGCTTTGTAAGTTAGCTAGCCACGAACGTAAATGACTCAAGGTTAATTCAGAGAACTCGGTGATTCCCAATTTTTCAATGTGATCGAGAAATGATTGGAGGTCTGAGACATATCCACGAATCGAATTTTCAGCCAGATTTCGAACCAACACCAAGTGTTCTTCATATCGAACAATTAACTCGGCGCTCATGATTAAAGATTACTCCGGTTTACGACCTTGCCTTAGCAATCCATAAGTAACGGCATCTTCAAGCGCCATCACCGATGCCGCAATAACGTTTTCGTGAACTCCGATAGTGCTCCATTCACCGGTTCCGTCACTTGTTTCGACAAGTACGCGAGTAATTGCGCCGGTTCCTAGGCGACCTTCAAGAATGCGAACTTTGTAATCGGTTAATTCCAACTTAGCCAACTCTGGGTAAACAGTTTCTAGGCCAGAACGAAGCGCCGTATCAATTGCATTCACTGGACCATTTCCAGAACCTTCAGATTCAAATACTTTGCCACCGGCGGAAATAGTTAAGAATGCCTTTGAGGTAACAGCATTATCTTTATCGCGGCTTACAGTCGTGTCCCAATTTTCGACCTTAAAGAAGCGGGCACGCTTGCCATCGATCTCTTCGCGAAGTAAAAGTTCGAAAGATGCATCTGCAGCTTCAAAGGTATAGCCCTGTGACTCTAAATCCTTTACACGAGCAACAACTCTTCCGACTACTTCCTTATCGCTGCCAAGTGCAATGCCCAATTCGGCAGACTTCAATTCGATTGAAGCACGGCCAGCCATTTCGGAGACCAACATCCGCATATCGTTTCCAACCGAAGAAGGATCCTCGTGTTGATACATCGCTGGATCGACCTTGATCGCACTTGCATGTAAACCTGCCTTGTGGGCGAATGCCGATACACCAACATATGGTTGGCGTGCACTAGGTGAAACATTCGTAACTTCGGCAACTGCGTGAGAAATTCGGAAAGCTTCTCGAAGTGCGCCTTCTGGCAATACCTTCTGCTTCTTCTTTAATTCTAGGTTTGCGATGATACTTACGAGATCAGCGTTTCCAGTTCGTTCGCCATAGCCATTTAAAGTTCCTTGAACATGTGTTGCACCAGCAGCAATAGCTGCAAGTGAATTTGCAACAGCACACCCGGTGTCATTGTGGCAATGAATTCCCAACCGAGCACTTGAAGCACCTAGAACATCATGGACAACTTGTGAAAGTTCATCCGGCAACATTCCGCCGTTGGTATCGCAGAGCGCGATCACATCTGCACCCGCTTCTGCCGCAACCCGAACAACTTCTAGAGCGTAGGCCTTATTTGATTTATATCCGTCAAAGAAATGTTCGGCATCTAGGAAAACTCGTTGTCCGCCAGATCGTAAAAACTCGATCGAATCCTTAATCATCGCCAGGTTCTCATCAAGGTTGGTTTTTAGTGCAAGATCAACGTGGCGATCGTGGCTCTTTGCAACAAGTGTTACTCCGGCAGCACCAGAATCGGCAAGCGCACGAAGCAATTGATCATCGGCAGCTTTCACTCCTGGTCGCCTTGTCGCGCCAAAGGCCATAAATGTTGCATTCTTCAATTTAAGTTCGGTCGCAGCGCGCTTAAAGAATTCGGTATCTTTTGGATTTGCCCCCGGCCAGCCGCCTTCAATGAAACCAACACCAAGATCATCCAAATGTCTGGCGATTGCCAACTTGTCATGGACCGAGAGATTTAAGCCTTCTTGTTGGGCGCCATCTCTAAGTGTTGTGTCATAGATATGAAAATTGTCATTCATTAACTGATCTTCACATTCCAACCATGCTTGTCGGCAATGGTTCCATGTTGAATTCCAAGTAGATGATTTCTAATCTCCATTGTGATTGGGCCAGGTTCACCGTTTCCGGTAGTCCAAGTTCCTTGGGAACTCTTGGCGGCACCAACTGGCGAAACAACTGCAGCAGTTCCGCAGGCGAATATTTCGGTGATCTCGCCACTCGCGATTGCATCGCGCCACTCGTCAATCGAGATCATTCCTTCTTCAACCTTGTAGCCAAGATCTTTTGCAACAGTGAGAATTGAATCGCGGGTAACACCGGCTAACAGTGTTCCAGTTAGCTTTGGCGTGAATACAGTGGCATCTTTTCCAGAACCCTTAATAAAGTAAAGATTCATGCCGCCCATCTCTTCAACCCATTTGCGCTCAAGAGCATCAAGCCAAACAACTTGATCACAACCTTGGGTTGCAGCTTCCTTTTGGGCGAGAAGTGATGCTGCGTAATTTCCACCGGCTTTTGCAGCTCCGGTTCCGCCAGGTGCGGCGCGAACATATTCTGTTGAGATCCAAACCGTTACAGCTTTATTCGGATTGAAGTAGGCAGATGCCGGGGTTGTAATAACTAAGTAGGTCGCGTGATTGCTTGGGCGAACGCCAAGACCGACTTCGGTGGCGATCATAAATGGGCGGATATAAAGAGATTCGCCAACATTTTTTGGAACCCATTTGATTTCGTGCTTTACCAATTCCGTTACGGTCTTAATGAAATCTTCAACTGGAAGTTCTGGAAGTGCTAAACGAGTTGCACTTTTCGCAAAACGCTTTGCATTCGCATCTGGGCGAAAGAGACTAACTCCCCCATCTGGTTGTGAGTATGCCTTTAAGCCTTCAAATATTTCCTGGCCATAGTGAAGAACGGAGGTGGCTGGATCTAATGAGAGCGGACCATAAGCCTTAATTGTGGCATCGCCCCAACCAGATTTTTCATCCCATTCCGCAATCAACATGTTGTCGGTGTAATACTTACCAAAACCACCTTCGGCAATCTTTGCTTCGCGATCGGCATCACTTGCTGGATTAGGATTTAAATTTAGATTGATCTTCACTTAACACCTGCTACTAATGCGTTTCCAATTTCGCGAGTGCTTCGCTTTGAATCCCCTCGAACTAATAGATCGGCAGCTACAGCCTTTTCAACATCGGCGGCTGCTTCGTGCAAACCTAAGTGAGCCAGCATCATCGCAACAGACATGATTGTTGCGGTTGGATCAGCAAGACCCTTGCCTGCAATATCTGGTGCTGAACCGTGCACTGGTTCGAACATTGAAGGGAAAGCTCCGGTTGGGTTTATATTTCCAGAAGCAGCTAACCCAATGCCACCACAGATTGCAGCAGCGATATCAGTGAGGATGTCACCGAAAAGATTGTCGGTAACAACAACATCAAAGCGCTCTGGATTTGTAACAAAGAACATTGATGCCGCATCAACGTGCAAGTAATCAGTAGTTACATCCGGAAATTCTTTTGCCACTTCGTTGAAAGTGCGTGTCCAAAGTCCGCCAGCACGGGTCAAGACATTGTTCTTATGTACCAAAGTTAACTTCTTGCGCGGACGCGCCTTGGCACGAGCAAAAGCATCGCGAATAACTCGTTCGGCGCCACGTCGGGTGTTCAAACTTTCTTCGGTTGCGATTTCATCCTTAGTGCCATGAGCAAGCACGCCACCGGCTCCAACGTAAGGGCCTTCGGTACCTTCACGAACCACAATGAAATCGATTGATTCAGAATTAACAAGAGGTGATTTAACGCCAGCATGCAATTTAGCTGGGCGTAGGTTGATGTAGTGATCGAAGGCGAAGCGAAGTTTTAGAAGTAGACCACGTTCAAGCACTCCACTTGGGACAGTTGGATCGCCAACCGCTCCGAGCAGAATTACATCGGCCTTCGCAAGATCAGCAAGAACTGAATCCGTCAAGGTCTCCCCAGTCTTGTGCCAATACTTTGCACCGAGGTCGTAATCAGTCTTGGTAAATGTATGGCCGTACTTTGCTGCTACCGCATCCAAAACCTTCAAGCCCTCGGCAACAACTTCAGGACCAATTCCATCGCCACCGATTACAGCTAAATTAAAATTGCTCATTGATTACCCAACTAAGTTAACTGATTGAACGAATTTTGCGTCGGTCTCTTTCTTAAGCTCGGCAACTACGCTTTCAGAAATTGCAGAGTCAACTGTTAGCGCCATTAGGGCATCGCCACCAGCATTGGTACGAGCAACTTGCATTCCAGCAATATTCACTCCGGCTTTGCCAAGTGCATTTCCAACAATGCCAACGATTCCTGGCTTATCGGTGTAACGAAGGAAAAGTAGATTGTCATTAGTTGGAAGATCTAATTCAAATCCATCAACTGCGATGATCTTTTCAATTTTTCTAATTCCCATCAAAGTTCCATCAACGACGATTGATCGACCACCGGCACAGGCGCAGCGAAGTGAGATAAAGCTGCGATACATCTGGCTATCTGGATCGGTGTTTACGGTTGAAGTCATGCCACGCGATTCAGCAAGGGCTGGGGTATTTACATAGGTAACATCTTCAGAACCCATTGCTATGAGCGCACCCTTTAGTGCACTTGTAGCCAGAACCGAACTATCGTGTTCTGCAATATCGCCACGAACTTGTACTTCCATGGAAACTGGAAGTTCGCCAGCAATTGCAGTTGCAATTTGTGCCATCTTTTCAACCAGCGGCAAGCTTGGGCGAATTTCAGCATGAATTGCGCCACCCTTAACGTTTACTGCATCGGGAACCAATTCACCAGAAAGTGCTTTGCGAACTGAAACAGCTACCGCAATTCCCGCACGCTCTTGCGCTTCATCGGTTGATGCACCTAGGTGAGGTGTTGCAACAACGTTATCCAAAGTAAATAGTGGTGAATCGGTGCAAGGTTCGGTGGCATAAACATCTAGGCCAGCACCCGCAACGCGACCATCCTTAAGCGCTTCGTATAACGCCGCTTCATCCAGAACGCCACCACGTGCCGCATTAATAATGCGAACTGTTGGCTTAACTTTCTTTAGCGCTTCTGCGCCAATTAAGTTCGCGGTCTCTTTGGTCTTTGGCAGGTGAATTGTTATGAAATCACTGATCTTTAGAAGTTCATCAAGTTCTACTAAGCGAACTCCAAGTTGGGCGGCCTTTGCTGGTTGCAGATATGGATCGTAAGCAACGACATCCATGCCGAAAGCCTGCATGCGATGTGCAACTAATTGTCCGATTCGACCAAAGCCAACAATTCCAAGAGTCTTCTCGAATAGTTCGGCGCCGGTGTACTTTGAACGTGCCCACTTACCAGCGCGTAGCGCAGCGTGGGCCGGAGAGATAAATCTTGCGCTTGCCAATAACAAAGAAATTGCTAGTTCGGCAGCGGAAACAATATTTGAAGTTGGTGCATTAACAACCATTACTCCAGCAGCTGTAGCGGCTGGAATATCAACGTTATCAAGACCTACTCCGGCACGTGCAATTACCTTTAAACCTTTTGCTGCAGCAATAGCTTCAGCATCCATCTTTGTTGCAGAGCGAATCAGTACAGCATCGACACCAGCACCAAGTGCTGCAAGTAATTGGCCACGATCTGCGCCATCACAATTGCGTACTTCAAAATCTGGGCCCAGCGCCTCTAGTGTTGCAGGGCTTAATTCTTCTGCAATAAGAACAACAGGTTTAGCCACGAGCAGCTACACCCTCTTGGTAATCATCCTTGTTGTTGCCCTTTACCCAAGACATCATCTTGCGAAGTTCGCGACCAACAGTTTCGATTGGGTGTGATTCACCCTTTGCGCGTAGTGCCTTGAATTCTGGTGCGCCAGCATCTTGGTCATCAATGAAGCGCTTTGCGAATGTTCCATTTTGAACATCGGCAAGAACGGCCTTCATATTTTCCTTGACCTTTGGATCAATTACGCGTGGACCAGAGACGTAGTCGCCATATTCCGCGGTGTCAGAAACTGACCAACGCTGCTTTGCAATTCCACCTTCGTACATCAAGTCAACAATTAACTTAAGTTCGTGTAGGCATTCGAAATATGCAACTTCTGGTTGGTAACCAGCTTCAACTAGCGTTTCAAATCCGTATTGAACTAATTGTGATGCGCCACCGCAAAGAACTGCTTGCTCGCCGAATAGATCGGTCTCGCACTCTTCGGTAAAGGTGGTCAAGATTCCGCCAGCGCGAAGTCCGCCAATTGCCTTTGCATATGAAAGTGTTAATGGCCAAGCATTTCCTGTTGCATCTTGTTCAACTGCAACTAGAACTGGAACTCCACGACCCGCTGTGTACTCACGACGTACCAAGTGTCCTGGACCCTTTGGTGCAACCATTGCAACATCGATATTTGCTTCTGGCTTGATGTAACCAAAACGAATATTAAATCCGTGACCAAAGAAAAGCGCAGAGCCTGGCTTTAGGTTTGGCTTGATTGATTCGTTGTAGATATGACGTTGCACGTGATCTGGTGCAAGCAACATAACTACATCAGCTTCCTTAACTGCATCAGCTACAGATAGAACACGTAGTCCTTCTGCTTCAGCCTTTGCGCGTGACTTTGAACCTTCGGCTAAACCGACGCGGACATCAACACCACTGTCGCGAAGTGAAAGTGAGTGGGCATGGCCTTGTGAGCCATAACCAATTACTGCAACTTTCTTTCCTTGGATGATTGATAGATCGGCATCTTCGTCGTGATACTGGGTAGCCACTTTGTCTTACCTTTCGTCGGTTGTATGGGATAACTCTATTTTTTATTTCTGATCTTCTGAAATCGAGCCCGGTTTTAAGCCTCGAGACATCGCAACTAGCCCGGATTGGACCAATTCTTTGATGCCGTAAGGCTCTAGGACTCTTAGGAGGGCTTGAATCTTCTCGGTATTGCCAGTGGCTTCGATAGTCACCGCATCTTGGGCAACATCAACGACCTTGGCACGGAAGAGTTGAACCGTCTCCAAAACTTGGGAGCGAGTCTTGGCATCGGTTGAAACCTTTACCAATAAGAGTTCGCGTTGAACAGATGTAACTGGATCTAGTTGGGCAATATCGATCACGTTAATCAATTTATCCAATTGCGCAATTACTTGTTCCAGCGCATGATCTTCAACATTAATGACGATTGTCATCTTCGAATAATCTGGATTCTCGGTTGGGCCAACAGCGAGAGAATCAATGTTGTAACCACGGCGAGAGAAGAGTGCAGAAATTCGCGCCAATACACCTGGGCTATTTTCAACTAGAACCGAGAGCGTATGAGTCTTGGAGGTTGAACGTGTTGATGTTGGTGAATCTGGATGTGATTGTGACATTTAGAGCTCCTGTGAATCCCAGATAGGCGCCAGAGAGCGCGCATTTACGATTTCATCATTTGAAGTTCCAGCGGCAACCATCGGCCAAACCATCGCATCCTTGTGAACGCTGAAATCAACAACCACTGGGCGATCGTTAATCTCCATCGCTTGCGCAATAGTTCGATCAACATGATCCTTTGATTCGCAAGTTAATCCAACGCAACCCATTGCTTCGGCTAGCTTTGCAAAGTCTGGAATTCGCTTTGAGTGAAGTTGAGTATTCGAATAACGCTCGTTGTAGAACAAGGTCTGCCATTGGCGAACCATGCCCAAGCTTTCATTATTAATAACGGCAACCTTGATTGGAATGTTGTTTAGAGCGCAGGTAACCAACTCTTGGTTTGTCATTTGGAAACAGCCATCGCCATCGATAGCCCAAACAACTTTATCTGGCGCGCCAACTTTGGCTCCCATTGCCGCCGGAACGGCATAACCCATTGTTCCAAGACCGCCTGAGTTCAACCAAGTACGAGGCTTTTCATAATTAATGAATTGCGATGCCCACATTTGGTGTTGACCAACACCTGCAACATAAATTGCATCAGGACCAGAAATCTTTCCGATTCTTTCAATTACATATTGTGGTGAAAGGCCATCGGTTGGGTGGTCATACCCAAGTGGGAAGCGATTGCGCCAACCATAAACAGTATTTAACCAAGGTGTTAAATCTGGCTGGGACTTTTTAAACTCGGCTTTAATTGCTGGAATTAACGCTTCGATTGATTTGGTTAAATCACCAATTAGCGCAACATCAGCACGACGATTCTTTCCAATTTCTGCCGGATCGATATCAGCGTGAATAATCTTGGCATTTGGTGCAAATGAAGAAAGTTTTCCAGTTACGCGGTCATCAAAGCGAGCGCCTAAAGTAATTAGCAGATCCGCTTTTTGAAGTGCGGTTACAGCAGCAACAGTTCCGTGCATTCCCGGCATACCTAAATGTTGTGGGTGTGAATCCGGGAAAGCACCAAGCGCCATCAAAGTAGTAACAACCGGTGCCCCAGTTAATTCAGCAAGCTTCACTAATTCCTTTTGGGAATTAGATTTGATCGCTCCCCCACCAACATATAGAACTGGTTGTTTTGATTCGGCGATTAATCGCGCGGCATCACGAACTGATTCGGCCGTTGGTTCCATGATTGGGTGGTAACCACGGAGATTTATGCTCTTTGGATAACTAAATTCGGTTTTCATCTGTAAAGCATCTTTTGCGATATCAACTAGTACTGCGCCTGGTCGTCCAGTACTCGCAATGTGAAATGCTTGTGCGATCGCTCCCGCAATTTCAGCCGGATCGGTAACTAGAAAATTGTGCTTGGTTACTGGCATTGTGATGCCGCGAATATCTGCCTCTTGGAAAGCATCAGTACCAATTGCACCTGAGGCAACCTGACCGGTGATTGCAACTACCGGAACCGAATCCATTTGCGCATCGGCCAATGGTGTTACGAGGTTTGTTGCACCTGGACCAGATGTTGCAATACATACTCCAACGCGACCAGTAGCTTGGGCATAACCCGTTGCAGCATGGCCAGCACCTTGTTCGTGGCGAACCAAGATGTGACGAATTTTGCTATCGAAGATTGGATCGTATGCCGGAAGGATTGCGCCACCAGGGATGCCGAACATGACATCAACTCCAGCATGTTCTAACGCTTGCACGAGTGCACTTGCCCCCGTCATTTCATTATTTGATTCTTTAGTCATGTTGTTCATCTCCCTTCGCTGCTCGATTGCTTCCTTTTAGTCATTTGCTGTTTATCTAAAATGCGAAACCCCTCAGTTTGCACTGAGGGGTGGCACGTGTTCTAGATGAGACTAGATCACGTGCTCGCTAATTACGACGACTGATGTCATGGCTTAATTCTCGCCTACCGATATGACCTAGTCAAGGGTTGAGATCAGGATCTCATTATTTGGATCCGCTAGGAGGCGATTAACCGCAGACCGCACCCTTTGATGCAGACCCGACCACCTTTGAGTACTTGGCCAACACCCCGCGCTTGTACTTATGTGGGATAGGTTGGAAATTCTTACGACGTTCAGCCAATTCGGCCTCATCGACCAAGAGTTCTAGCTTTCGAGTAATCGTGTTGATGCGAATGCGATCGCCATCTTTAACAAATGCAATCGGCCCACCATCAACGGCTTCTGGCGCGACGTGACCGACACAAAGTCCGGTTGAGCCGCCGCTAAATCTTCCATCGGTTAATAGCAATGTGCTCTTGCCAAGTCCGGCACCTTTTATTGCGCCAGTGATCATTAACATTTCGCGCATTCCTGGTCCGCCCTTTGGACCTTCATAGCGAATAACAATTACATCGCCAGCGGTAATGGTTCCATTTTCAAGTGCTTCCATCGCAGCTTGCTCGCGTTCAAAAACTCGAGCTGGTCCTTCAAATTCATCAACACCAATTCCAGCGGTCTTACATACTGCGCCATCTGGCGCTAGCGAGCCACCAAGAATTGTAATTCCGCCACCTGCAGATAATGGTGACTTAATCGCATGCAATACATCGCCATCTGGATCGAGTGGCTTAAGTTCTGCCAAGTTTTCTGCCATGGTCTTTCCAGTAACTGTAAGGCAATCACCATGAATGAAACCGGCATCGTAAAGCGCACGAAGTACGACTGGAATTCCGCCAACGCGGTCAACATCGGTCATTACATATTTTCCAAAAGGCTTTAGATCGCCAAGTAGAGGCACTTTTTCACCTATGCGATGGAAATCTTCCAGAGTTAGATCAACTTCAGCTTCATTAGCGATCGCGAGTAAGTGAAGAACTGCGTTTGTCGAACCACCTAGCGCCATAACAACGGTGATCGCATTTTCAAATGCCTTTTTAGTAAGGATTTGTCTGGTCGTAATTCCTTTACGAATCAATTCCACTACTGCGGCGCCGGACTTAACTGCGTAATCATCGCGGCGACGATCAACAGCGGCAGGTGATGCCGAACCTGGAAGTGAAAGCCCAATAGCTTCACCAACGGCAGCCATTGTGTTTGCGGTGTACATACCGCCACAAGCACCTTCACCTGGACAGATTGCGCGTTCAATTTTATCTACTTGCTCTTGTGAAATAAGGCCACGTGCACATGCACCAACAGCTTCGAAAGCATCGATGATTGTTACATCTTTACCATCTACATTTCCGGCCAAAGTTGAACCGGCATAGACAAAGACTGATGCAACATCGATACGAGCTGCGGCCATCATCATTCCTGGTAGGGATTTATCGCAACCAGCAAAGGTAACCATTCCATCTAAACGTTCGGCTTGCATAACAGTTTCAACTGAGTCGGCGATAACTTCGCGCGAAACTAAAGAGAAGTGCATTCCTTCATGACCCATTGAGATTCCATCAGAAACGGAGATGGTTCCAAATTGCATTGGGAAGCCACCGGCTTCAATAACGCCTTTACGAGATGCCTTTGCTAAACGATCAAGCGAAAGGTTGCAAGGTGTAATTTCATTCCAAGACGAAGCAATTCCGATTTGTGGCTTAACCCAATCTTCGTCGCCCATTCCAACCGCACGTAACATGCCGCGTGCTGGTGCGCGTTCCATGCCATCGGTTACTAGACCGGAACGTGGCTTCATTGGATTAGTCATTGATTACCCCTGACCTAAGTGCTTTAACAATAACTCTCTTACCTTTGCCGCATCTGCTGCCCCACCGGTTGCCTTCATTACGGCACCAATTAACGCACCAGCTGCTGGAATATTTCCACTTCGAACTCGCTCTGCGGTATCTGGTGATGCTGCAATGGCAGCTTCGATCGCTGACATTAGAGCAGAATCATCGGATACAACTTTCAAGCCACGCTTTTCAATTACATCGGCAGGTGAACCTTCGCCAGCAACAACGCCTTCAACTACTTGGCGGGCTAACTTGTCGGTTAAGTCGCCGGAAACAATTAGTGCAATTACTTGTGCGACTTGTTCAGCCGTGATCAGTGAAGTTGGTGTCACTTCTTTTTCATTAGCCAAACGTGAAATTTCACCAAGCCACCAGGTCCGTGCACGGGTTGGTTCGGCGCCAAGTTTGATCGTTGCCTCAACAACATCTAGTAGTTCGGCGTTAACCAGAGATTCCATCTCTTTATCAGGACAATTCCATTCAACTTGCAGGCGCTTTCGACGAACCGATGGCTTTTCTGGAATCCGAGTACGCAACTCTTCGATCCACTTTGCATCAGGTGTAACCGGAACCAAATCTGGCTCTGGGAAGTAGCGATAATCCTCAGCTTGTTCCTTTGAACGACCTGGCCTGGTCTGACCGCTCTCTTCTAAGAAGTGACGAGTCTCTTGAATAATTCGTTCGCCATTCTCAAGGCGATTTGCCTGCCGTTCAATTTCGCCAGAAACTGCACGTTCAACCGAACGAAGTGAATTTACATTCTTTGTTTCGCTTCGAGTACCAAGTTCGCCAGAACCGATTGGAGCCAGCGATACATTTGCATCACAACGAAGTGAACCTTGTTCCATCTTTACGTCAGAGACTCCAAGCGAACGCAAAATGTCGCGAAGCTCGGTTACATAAGCACGAGCAACTTGCGGTGCATATTTGCCAGTTCCAGGAACAATTCGAGTAACAATTTCAACAAGTGGAATTCCAGCGCGGTTGTAATCAAGGAGTGAATATTCAGCGCCATGGATACGTCCCGTTGAACCACCGACGTGAAGTGATTTACCGGTGTCCTCTTCCATGTGGACTCGTTCGATATCTACTCTAAATACTCGTGGGCCTTCATCGGTTTCAATTTCAACATCGAGGTAACCATTGATGCAGATTGGTTCGTCATATTGGGAAGTCTGGAAATTCTTTGGCATATCTGGATAAAAATAATTCTTACGGGCAAAACGGCTGTAAGGAGCGATTGAGCAGTTAAGTGCCAACCCGATAAGAATTGTGCTCTCAATTGCCTTTGCATTAACTACTGGAAGCGCGCCTGGTAAACCAAGGCATACGGGACACGTTTGAGTATTCGGTTCGGCGCCAAACTCGGTCGCACATGAACAGAACATCTTTGATTTTGTATTTAATTCAACGTGAACTTCCAAGCCAAGAGTTGGCTCATACTTTGCAACGGCGCCGGCATAATCAAGAGTCATTACTTGGCTCCTAACTTTGGTGCGTTAGCGAGAATTGGCTTGCCCCACTTTGATAACAACGCCGCTTCAAGAGTTCCACCAACTCGGTAGAAACGATCGTCTTGCATTACCGGAGCCAAAATTTGTAAGCCAACTGGCAAGCCATCTTCATCTGCAAGACCAACTGGCAAGCTCATGCCGCCGATTCCTGCCATATTTACTGGGATGGTTGCGATATCACTTAGGTACATGGCAACCGGATCGTTGCTCTTTTCACCGATCTTAAAAGCGGTTGTAGGTGTAACCGGAGAAACCAGGACATCGGCCTTTGAAAAGGCTGCTTCGAAATCTTGCTTTACAAGTGTGCGGACCTTTTGTGCCGAACCGTAATAAGCATCGTAATAACCAGATGAAAGTGCATAAGTTCCAAGAATAATTCGACGCTTCACTTCTTTTCCAAAGCCAGCATCACGGGTAATACTCATGACTTCTTCCGCACCGCGCTTTCCATCATCACCGACACGCAATCCATAGCGCATTGAGTCAAAGCGGGCTAGGTTTGATGAAGCCTCGGAAGGCGCAATTAAGTAGTAAGCCGCAAGTGCGTATTCAAAATTAGGGCAAGAAACTTCAACTATTTCTGCACCTTGTGAAACTAGAAGATCAAGTGACTCATTAAAGCGCGCTAGTACTCCTGCTTGGAAGCCAGCACCACTTAGCTCTTTAATGACACCAATCTTCATTCCCTTTACATCGCCGCGCTTTGCAGCGGCAACAACTTGTGGGACTGGTGCATTGATACTTGTTGAATCTCTTTCGTCATGGCCGGCAATCGCTTCGTGCAATAGTGCAGTGTCTAAAACGGTACGAGCAAATGGACCAACTTGATCAAGACTTGATGAGTAAGCAATAACTCCGTAGCGAGATACGCCGCCATATGTAGGCTTAACACCAACGATTCCGGTTAGCGCTGCTGGTTGGCGAATTGATCCACCGGTATCCGTTCCAATTGCAATCGGAGCTTGGAATGCTGCAACTGCTGCTGCCGAACCTCCACTTGAACCACCAGGAGTACGAGTTAGATCCCAAGGATTTTGCGTTGTGCCATATGCAGAATTTTCCGTAGAAGACCCCATGGCAAATTCATCCATATTTGTCTTACCGAGAATTACAACGCCGGCTTCTTTTAGCTTTGTAACAACAGTCGCATCGTAAGGTGGACGCCAACCTTCAAGAATCTTTGAACCGGCAGTTGTCGGAATGCCTTCTTGAGCCAAAATATCTTTCAGCGCAAGTGGAACTCCGGCTAATGGTGAAAGCGATTCACCCTTAGCGATTTTTGCATCGACCGCCTTGGCTTGTTCTAGTGCACCCGATTCATCCACGAATAAAAAGGAGTGAACTTTCCCATCGGTCTCTTTAATTCGATCTAGGTGTGCCTTTGTGAGTTCAACGCTGGAAATCTCTTTCTTAGCAACAGCGCTTGCCATCTCACTTGCAGTTGAGAAAATATCGGTCATTTATTCCTCACCAAGAATCTGAGGAACTTTAAAACGTTCTTCATCTTTTGCCGGGGCGCCAGAAAGTGCTTGCTCATTTGTAAGGCTTGGCTTTACTACATCCGGGCGAAAGATATTTGTCATTTCAAGTGGGTGTGAAGTTGGAGCAATATCCGATGTCGCAACTTTCGAAACGGCCTTAACGGCGCCGAGAATTGAATCTAATTCGCTAGCCATGTGATCTAGCTCGTCTGGAGTCATTTCGATTCGAGCCAACTTTGCTAGGTGGGCCACATCCCCGCGAGAAATCTCTGCCATGTGCGCACTCTATCGTGAGCCAGGACTTACTAATAAATCGAAATTATGAGCGAATCTGCCCGTTACCGGTAACAATCCAAGTCGTAGTGGTCATTTGTTCAAGTCCCATTGGGCCACGTGCGTGAAGCTTTTGGTTTGAGATTCCAATTTCCGCCCCAAATCCCATTTGTTCGCCATCGGTAAATCTAGTTGATGCATTAACCATAATTGCTGCAGCATCTAGCAGCGAAATAAATTTAGCCGCACTCTCATCTGATTCAGTCACAATCGCTTCGGTATGTTTTGTTCCATACTTTGCAATGTGGTCGGCTGCCGCCAAAATATTTGGAACGACCGCAACATTCATTTCCAGAGCGTTGTATTCCGTGCTCCAATTATCTTCACTTGCGGCATTAACCTTAATTCCAAGTGAATCGGCTATCTTCTTGGTTTTTGGGTCCGCATTCATGATTACTTGTGATTCATAAAGCGCAGCTAGGGCAACTGGCAAGAACTTTTCAGCGACCGATTCATGGACAAGAAGTGTTTCGGCAGCATTGCAAACACTTGGGCGATGGGTCTTTGAATTAATCAAAATTGGCAGCGCTTTAGCCAGGTCAGCCTTCTCATCAACATAGACATGGCAGACGCCAGCGCCGGTCTCAATTGTTGGAACTGAACTCTCATCAACAACGGTACGAATAAGAGCGGCACTTCCTCGTGGAATTACTAGATCTACTTTGCCGCGGGCATTCAATAAAGCAGCAACCGTGGATCGATCATGCGAAGGTACCAACTGAATCACATCTGGCGAGATAGCTGTTTTTTCCAATGCTCGGCGCATTACTTTTACAAGTACGGCATTGCTTGAACTCGCACTTGATGAGCCGCGTAGAAGCGCGGCATTTGCCGACATCAACAAAATTACTGCGGCATCGACAGTTACATTTGGCCTAGCTTCATAAACCATTCCGACGACTCCGAATGGGACGGTGACTTGCTTTAAGTGCAGCCCATTAGGCAAGGTATTTTCGCGAATTGTTTTTCCGATTGGGTTTGGCAATTTGGAAACTTGGATTGCACCATCGGCAATTCCATCGATGCGCTCTGCGGTAAGAAGGAGTCGATCCTGAAGAGAGTCAGACATGCCATCTGTCTTGGCGCGAACCATATCTTCGTTATTTGCGGCAAGGATTTCCTCTTTGCTCGCAAGAATTTCCTTTGCAATTTCACTAAGTGCGGCGCTTCGTTCAGTACCCGATGCGGCGATTAGCGTGCGAGCCGCCAAGCGAGCCTTGTCGGCTAATTCCTCGACTATCGCAGTGGCTTCCATGTTCCTAGCCTAGAGGAACATACCCTTATCTCATGAAACGTTTTCTTCGATTCCTGCGCAATACCCTAGTCGTGCTTGTTGCTTTTGCAGTAGCTCTTACTGGATTCACAAAATTCATTCACTATCCGAATCCAATCGCGGCAATTCGCTTAGGTTTGGCACCTGCATCTAAGACGCCAACCTTGATGCCGTGGCACACCATTACACCGGCGAGCAAGCCGATTGCTTGGCCAACATCATCGGAGAAGATGCCAGAAACCGTTCCATGGGAGAACGGATCAATTACCTTTCAAGATTTCCTAAAGAAGAGTTATACAAATGCATTCTTGGTAATTCGCAATGGCGTGATTACTTATGAATATTACGGAAAGGGCTTTACCCAAAGCACTGTTTTTCCATCTTATTCTGAAGCAAAGACCATGACCTCTATTGTTATTGGCCAATTGATTCATCAAGGAAAAATTGCGGAATCAGATACCTTTGTAAAGTATTTCCCGGAATATAAGACTGGGACCTCGTTCGACAAAGTAACAATTCAATCGCTCCTAGATATGCAAGCTGGTGTTGGCGTAAGCGATAACTACCCAAGCGGTCCTTCCGGTTGGGGCGTTGGAATTGCACAGATGTATGCGACCACAGATATGCATTGGTTTATAAAGCACAATCGAAAGATGGCCTTCGAACCTGGAAGTAAATCTGAATATATGAGCGTTGATACCCAACTACTTGGGTTGATCATCAAGAAAGTAACTGGTGGCTCAGTCTCGGATTACTTCAGTAAGAATGTTTGGCAACCAGTTGGGGCGCAATATGCCGCAACTTGGAATGTCGACCATGTTGGTGGAATTGAAAAGACTTTCTGCTGCTTTAACGCAACCGCCCGAGATTACGCACGAATTGGACTAGCAATCATTAACGGTGGCCAAGCTGGTGCAAATCAAATTATCGATCCGGTTTGGTTAAAGCGAATGACAACTCCCGCAACGATTTTGGATCATGGTTGGGGTTATGGTGCTCAGGTCTGGCACCCATATCCAAATATCTCAACCGCCCTAGGTCTGCATGGACAATTTGTCTGGACCGACCCAACAACAAGAACTGTCATTGTTAAATCTTCCGATGTTCCGACCTCAGGAGATGAAGGAATGAATCAAAAAGTTGCGAAGGTTTTGTTAGCTATTAGTTCTAGCAAGAAATAGCGTTCCGACATCGGCGCCAGATAAAGCGTCGGGCAAATTAGCTAAATTTGTAAGCAACATTGTTGCGCCATTTTCTGTCGCAATTTCAGCAGCTTGAATCTTGGTAACCATTCCCCCACTACCAACTCCAGATGCGCCAACGCCACCGATCTTGAAATTACTTAGTTCGGAAAGCGAAGAGACCGTTGGGACCCGATTTGCTCCGGCTTGTGAAGGTGGTGCGTCATAAAGGGCATCTACATCAGAAACTAAAACAAGCAGATCGGCAGAGATAAGTTGTGAAACCAAAGCAGCTAAGCGATCGTTATCGCCCATGCGGATTTCCTCAGTTACAACCGAATCATTCTCATTAATAATTGGTACAACACCAAGCTCAAGAAGTCTAAAGAGAGTCCGTTGCGCATTCTCGCGCTTACTTACTTCCTCGACTTCATCTCCAGTTAGCAAAACCTGAGAGGCAACTATTTGGTGCTTACTAAATTGCTCGGTGTATTTAGCAATCAAAAGTCCCTGGCCGACAGATGCCGCCGCTTGTTGCGTTGCAAGGTCTGTTGGTCTGGTTGTTAAACCAAGTGGCGCCATTCCAGCTGCGATAGCAGCCGAGGTGACAATTACGACTTCTTTATTCGCGGCTTTCAATTCAGCGACGACATCAACAAGTTTTGCCACGGCGCTTGAATCAAGAGCAGTTCCCGCACTCCCGGTCAAGGAAGAGGATCCAACTTTTACAACAACTCGTTTTGCCTTGGCAAGTAAATCTTTACTCATTTGCGCTTTCTACCTTTGGACTCTTTGGATCAGCCACGTTGTATTCCCATTGCATTGCGATTTCATCATCGCTTAACTCATCTACATCGTCGTCGATATAACGCCCAGCCCATGGCGATTCAACACGAAGATCGCCACCACGTGGTCCCGCCAACAATTCTGCGCCGGCTTCAATGGTTGGTTCCCAATCAAAGATAACTGCAGATTCGCCTGAACCGATTCGAACTTCATCCTTGGCCTTTGCGCCCTTCTTAAACAATTCCTTTTCGACGCCCAAAGTTGCCAGGCGATCGGCTAGGTATCCGACTGCTTCGGTATTACCGAAATCAGTCTGCTTAACCCAACGAATTGGTTTCTCGCCAAGTACGGTGAATGAACCATCTTCGTTTGCTGTAACAGTGAATCCATTGTCATTTACTGGCGCTGGACGCAAAACAATTCGCGCCTTTTCTTGTGCCGCTTCGGCCTTGCGCTGAACTTGAATGATCTTTGCCATCGCATAATTCAATTCGGTTAATCCGATATGTGATGCCGCAGAAATTTGGAAGACTTGATAACCACGTGCTTCTAAAGTTGGTTGGACCATATCTGCCATAGCTTTTCCATCTGGCAAATCGACCTTATTCAGAGCGATGATGCGTGGCCGTTCAGATAGGCCGCCGTAATGTTTTAACTCTTCTTCAATTATGTCAAAATCCTTCACTGGATCGCGGTCCGTTTCTAGAGTTCCACAGTCAAGAACATGTACTAAGGCAGCACAACGTTCTACGTGACGAAGGAATTCCAATCCCAAACCTTTACCTTCCGAAGCGCCGGGAATTAATCCTGGAACATCCGCAACGGTGAAGCGGGTATCGCCAGCCTGAACAACGCCCAGGTTTGGTGCCAAAGTTGTAAATGGATAGTCAGCAATCTTTGGTTTAGCCGCAGAGATTGAAGCAACCAACGAAGATTTTCCGGCTGATGGAAAACCAATTAATCCGATATCTGCAACACTCTTTAATTCAAGATGGAGTGTGCGCTCTTCGCCTGGCTCGCCTTTAAGTGCAAAGCCTGGTGCGCGACGCTTTGACGATGCCAGCCCAGCATTTCCAAGTCCACCTTTTCCACCTTGTGCTGCAATGAAACGAGTTCCATTTCCTACTAAGTCGGCTAAAACTTTTCCATCTTGGTCTTTAACGACTGTGCCATTTGGCACTGGAAGGATCAAATCTTTACCTTCTTTACCGTTGCAATAATCGCCATAGCCAAGTGAGCCATTTGTTGCACGGCGATGTGGTGAGTGGTGAAAATCTAAAAGCGTTGTTGTTCCTGGATCGACGATCAGAATTACATCGCCACCACGACCACCATTGCCGCCATCTGGGCCACCAAGTGGTTTAAATTTTTCACGATGGATTGATACGCATCCATCGCCGCCGGAACCGGCAAAGGCATGGAGAGTTACACGATCAACGAACGATGCCATTTATCTCTCCTCTCCTTCCTAAAACTTTAAAAACTTTTATTAAATCTTTAATTAAAACTCTAAATAAAAAATGCGGGCCCGCATTTCGCGGACCCGCAGCAATAATTCTGCGATTACGCGTTAACTAGTGCAGCCACCGGAACAATGTTTACAACCTTGCGACCGCGAGCGCGACCGAAAGCGACTTCACCTGCAGCTAGTGCAAATAGAGTGTCATCCTTACCGATGCCTACATTTTTTCCTGGGTGAAAAACAGTTCCGCGTTGGCGAACAAGGATTTCGCCACTCTTTACGATCTGTCCGGCATAACGCTTAATTCCGAGGTACTGCGCATTTGAATCGCGACCGTTACGGGTAGACGAGACTCCCTTTTTACTTGCCATTTGTTATTCGCCTCTTCCTATTTCTCTTGAAAAATTGTCTCGAGTAATTTCTAAATTACTTAGTAATCGCGGTGATCTTCACGCGCGTAAGTTGGGAACGGAAACCGGAACGACGGCGATAGCCAGTCTTGTTCTTGTAACGAAGGATGTCGATCTTTGGACCCTTTTGCTCTTCAACAATCTCGCCGGTGACCTTAACGCCAGATAACGCCTTTGGATCAGAGGTAACTGTTGCGCCTTCAACAACTAGAAGTGCTGGGAATGAAACCGATGCACCGACCTTTGCGTCGATACGATCGACAACAACTGTGTCGCCAACGGCAACCTTCTCTTGACGGCCGCCTGCTTTAACAATCGCGTACACGGTTACACCTTTCATTGAAAAAACCACTTCTTAAGCCCGAACTTGGGCAGAGGTCAAGGATACGGATTTCCAAGCCTCGGGGTCAAACTGGGGTAATTACCCCGGTACTTACCGCACGGCGACGGCGCTTTGGAGCTGGTTTCTCCGAAACCTCAGCCTCTTCGACTGGGGCCACTTCGAGCTCTTCGCTCTCTTCAGCATCGTAATTTGTTGGAACAAATCGCTTCTCCATATCCTTTTCAAGCGCAACCTTTTCTACCGGTTCGCTATGAATATGGATTCCACGTCCGCCACAACTTTCGCAAGTAGTTGAGAATGCTTCAATCAAACCTTGTCCAACACGCTTACGTGTCATTTGAACAAGACCGAGTGAAGTAACTTCTGCTACTTGGTGTTTGGTGCGATCTCGACCAAGGCATTCAACCAAGCGACGTAGAACTAATTCGCGGTTTGATTCCAGGGTCATATCAATAAAGTCGATAACGATAATTCCACCCATGTCGCGCAGGCGAAGTTGGCGGGCAATTTCTTCAGCCGCTTCCAAGTTGTTCTTGGTTACAGTCTCTTCAAGATTTCCACCCTTACCGATGAACTTTCCAGTGTTCACGTCAATAACAATCATCGCTTCGGTTCGGTCAATCACAAGTGAACCTCCTGAAGGAAGGTAAACCTTGCGATCAAAGGCCTTGGCTAGTTGCTCTTCAATTCGGTTTTCAACGAATAGATCACGAGTACCAGTCCACTTTTCAATCTTGGTGGTCAATTCTGGCGCAATATGTCCCAGATAATTATTTATATCTTCCCAAGCCTGATCGCCTTGAACAATCATCTTCTTGAAATCTTCATTGAAGATATCGCGGATAACTCGAACGGTTAGATCTGGTTCAGAATAAAGAAGAGATGGTGCTGAAGTTTCGGATGATTCGGCCTTCTTTTGAATATCTTCCCATTGTGCCTTCAGGCGAATTACATCTCGCTCTAGCTCTTCCTCAGAAGCTCCTTCGGAGGCAGTACGAACAATTACGCCTGCATCTTCTGGAATCAAATTCTTCAAAATTGTCTTTAAGCGATTACGTTCTTGCTCTGGCAAACGGCGGCTGATGCCACTCATTTCACCACTTGGAACATAAACCAGGTAACGACCAGGAAGTGAAATCTGACTTGTAAGACGGGCACCCTTTTGACCAATTGGATCTTTTGTTACTTGTACAAGAACTGATTGACCAGTCTTAAGTACATGTTCGATCTTTCTTGGTTGGCCATCGGCTAAGCCAGCGGTATCCCAGTTAACTTCACCCGCATAAAGAACAGCATTACGTCCCTTACCAATATCAACGAAAGCAGCTTCCATTGATGGCAGAACATTTTGGACTTTACCTAAGTAAACGTTTCCAACATAAGAGATGTTGCTATTTCTATTTACATAGTGCTCGACCATAATTTTATCTTCGAGGACTGAAATCTGAGTGCGATCACCAGTTTGGCGAACCAACATCTGGCGGTCAACATTTTCGCGACGTGCCAAGAATTCTGATTCGGTGATGACGGTTCCTCTGCGACGGACAAATTCGCGAGGTTCGCGATCATTACGACGGTCGTTGCGACGATTGCGATTGCGGTCGTTGCGTGATGGACGATCATCGCGAGAATCACGTGCGCGTTGCTCTCTTGGTGGACGAGGTTCGCGAACTTTTACAACAGTTACGACACCATCTTCATCAATTACTTCACCTGGAGTTACGCCTTCACCACGTGCGCGACGGCGACGACGGCGGCGTGGAGTAACAGTTCCATCTTCATTTACTTCTGAATCCTCAAGGGCACCGGCATCAGAATCTTCATCTGAATCGGTATCAATGTTTTCATTAACTGAATCATCTTGATCGCGGCCACCACGACGACGGCCACGTCCGCCACGGCGGCGGCGGCGGCGTTCAGCACTTTGTTCTTCGGTCTCTTCGCTCTCTGAAACTTCAGCAGCGACAGCTTTAGCCTTCTTAGGCGCAACTTCATCAGGAGCAGCCTGGAACATTGGAACCGGAATAGATGCAACCTTTTTGGTGCTCTTCTTCTTTTCGGTTGGTTCGCTAGCTTCACTAGCTTCTACGGAAGTTGCTTCAACGCTTTCGCTTGTTGTAGCCGCTTCTTCTTTTTTACTTTTTCCGCGCACCCGCTTACGGGCACCTTTAGGCTCTATAGCCATAGTTAAATCCTCATCTAAAACTAAATTTAAAAACTTCCTTTTGAAAGCTCTCGCATCCGCGGCGACTGCGACTTATCTTCTTTGCTCTTAACCTTCGGATTTACTCTCGAAAGGCACCTGAGATGAGATAGGCGGCGCGCTGAACGCTGGGATAAGTATTGCCTAGATCTTGGGTAAAGACCAACTTATGCGTAAATCGGCCTGGTTTAGCTTCTATCTGGTGCGTAAATGCACATTTTGAAGCAAGCCAAATGCAATCAGGTTCGCAAACATACTTGAACCACCATATGAAACAAATGGCAACGGAACACCCGTCATCGGAACCAATCCCATGGTCATGCCAATATTTTCAAAAGTTTGAAAGGCAAACCAAGCAATGATTCCAACGCACACCAGTCGACCAAATAAATCATTGGTTCGTTTTGCGATCGCAAAGGCCCGATAAAAGAAGAGCCCAAAGCAGATCAAAATGAAACCGCATCCAAGAAATCCGGTCTCCTCCCCTGCAACTGTAAAAATAAAGTCGGTTTGTTGTTCTGGAACAAAACGACCATTTGTTTGTGGGCCATTAAACAAGCCCTTGCCAAAGAAACCACCGGAACCAATTGTGATTCTTGATTGTCGAAGTTGGTAGCCACTAACTTGTGGGTCGGCCGTGGGGTCAACAAAAGATTGAAGACGTTTTACTTGGTACTGGCTTACAACGCCAGACTTAACTGCGACGAAAGCACCGAGAAGTGCCACAATTAAAAGACCAACTACCCAACGAGTTGGCGCACCCGAAGTTCCAATCATTGCAACGATTGCGGCGCTAATGATTACGACAGTTCCTAAATCTGGCTGGAGCATGATCAAGAGAATTGGAACGGCGGCAATTCCAAGTGCCTTTACGACATCTGAATCCGTGGGGTTTCGATTTGAATCCAAATGTTCAGAGAGGATCATGGAGATTCCAACGATGATCGCGATCTTGGCTAATTCTGCGGGTTGGATTTGGAACCCGCCGGGGAACGAGATCCAGGCGCGAGCTCCATTAATTGTGCTTCCGATTCCTGGAATCAAAACTGCAACTAATCCAAGAACTCCAAGGCCCCACACAACTGGTGTGTAGGCACGAAGTAATCGATAGTCAATTAGTGTTGTGCCGTATGCAAGGGCGGCGCCAATTCCAAGGTTGATGATGTGGCGCTTTAAATAATATTGTGGATCTAGATGTTGTGAGGCGAACCAACTACGAGTTGCGGCCCAAACCAGAATTGTTCCAAAGAGACTTAAGGCAGCAACAGTAAATGTGAGAGTGCGGTCATAGCCGCTCAAGTTTTCGCGAAACTTACTGCGACGTTTATCTAAAACGTGCGGGCGACCGACTCTCATTTGGTCACCAATTTAGCGTTCTTTGGATCGACCTTTGGCAATTTATCGGGAATGCCGTTTGGGAAAATTGCTTTGGTCTGATCAATCCCGCCGCCAGTCACACCAAACAATGCGGAGTAAATATCTTTAACGCCTGGGGCGGCGGCCGATGCTCCAAAGCCACCTTGGCTAACCATTACGACAACTGCGTATTGAGGGTTTTCAACTGGTGCGAACGAAGCAAACCAAGCGGTGTCATCCTTTGCTGAGCCATTCGCATTTCGACCAAGGTCCTGACCAGTTCCGGTCTTACCCGCTACATGCACTGGGAAACCTGCAAATACTGGCGCACCCGTTCCAGAAGTCGCAACAGATCGAAGAGCGTTATGCAAGAAGGCCGTTACTGCAGGGGTTAGTGGTGCATGACCCGTTACTTCGGGTTTAAATTCTTTAACAACCGTGCCATCTGGTTTCAAGATAGCGCGGGCGATTTCTGGTTTATATAAAGTTCCACCATTTGCGATCGCTGAATAAATTTGAGCCATTTGAATTGGAGTTATCAAAGTATCACCTTGACCGATTGAGAAGTTAACCGCATCGCCAGCACGTAGCACGTAGCCATCAACGCAATTTTCCTTTGCTATTGCGATCAAGTAGGGAGTTAAATCTTTCTTGGCAGCCCGGTTTTGATAATCACAGAAAAAATTCTTGTTTTGATCGTAGTAACGTTGTTTCCAGCCACGATCTGGCAAGCGACCAGAAGCTTCACCCGGAAGATCAATACCCGTTAAGTGGCCAATTCCAAAACCTCTGGCAGCATTGAAGAAGTAATCATTCAAACCAGAATGCGGTGTTAGTCCGCCATCCTTTACCCATTGGTCGTAAGCGATTTGATACCAAACCGTGTCGCAGGAAACCGCAATCGCAGTTTGCATATTAATTCGGCCCATCGGATTTGAATCCGCATTCTTAAATTCTCGGTTTCCAATTTTTAGTGATGCTGGGCAGTCGTAGCGGCCATTAATTAAGTCATAGCCCGCAGCGGCCGCAGCAACAACAGAAATTGATTTGAAGGTCGAAGCAGGGGCATACATTCCTTGCACTGGACGAATTAACGCAGGAACACCGGCGCTCTCGCTAAATAAATCTTTAGCTTGTGCTTGAGTCAACCCGGTTTGCCAAATATTTGGATCGTATGTTGGGTAGGAAGCAAGTGCCAAAACTTTTCCGGTATGTACATCCATCACAATGGCGGCGCCACCATCGGCGTGATAACCCTGGGACTTTGCGCGGCGGACTGATGTTGCCAAAGCTTTTTCGGTAGCAGCTTGAAGTCTTGCATCAAGGTTTGTAACTAAATTGTCGCCCGAGATCGGTGAGGTTTTTTGCGATTGTTGGGTGACCGCTTCTTTGCGGTCAACAATTACAGTTTTAATCCCTGGAATACCCCGTAAATACTTATCGTATTGGTACTCAAGACCAGATTTGCCGATTACTTCGTCACGGAAGAAATGAGTATCAGGGTTTAGGAGATCGCTTTCGGTTACCGAGCCAACATAGCCAAGAACGTGTGCCCCATTTTCTCCTGCCATTGATGGGTAGCTACGAACTGGAACAGATTGCGCATCAACTCCTGGATAAGAATCGGCATTTTCTAAAACTTTAAGTGCCTGTGCTTGGGTTGCAGTTCGCGTTACTGGAATTGGTTGGAATCTAGTTCCTTTCCAACATCCAGTTCGTTGACCAATTGGCAATTCTCCACAAAGTCTCGTTGCTATAAAAAGATCTTCAGGTTTCTGCCCAATTAGTGACGCGACCTTTGCAAGAACCGCAGTTCCGGTATCAGGCAACTTGTCGATAACGCTTCGATCAACGGTAATAACTAAACCAGGGCGATCCATGACGAGCGGGATTCCAGAGCTATCAACAATTGCGCCTCTGACAGCGGGAGTTATTACGTCGCGACTTTGAATACTTAGAGCCGCGCTTTGGTACTTTGAACCTGCGCCAATCTGTAAGTAGAAAAGCCTTCCAGCCAACGCCAACATAAGTGAAAGCACTAGCACTTGAACTATGACGATATTTAATCGAGATTTAGTACTCATTGGCGCTCTCGTGAGGTAAGAGTAAGCGCGCGCCACTTAACCAAAAGTGGCAGCAAGATCGGTGAAAAAATTAAAGTCCAAATTCCATTTCCAAGTACGGTTGCGAAGTTATGCCAGACGGATCCATTATTTTCACCAAGCAACAATCCAATAAATAGAAAAACGAGAAGCGTTAAAACTGAGCCAAGAGCAGTAAAAAATACAAATGCGACCGGGCGCTGAGTGAAATCGCCGATGCTCTCCCTATTGGTTGAAAAAATATAACCAACAATTGTTAAGACAAAAGCCCACTTACCAACCGGTGAATCAGCTGATGGCGACAAATCCAATATAAGTCCGCCGATAAAGCCAAGAACAATTGCGCCCGAACGATCTTCTAAAGCCATAAGCCCTAATAAGACTGCGAGGTAGAGCGAGAAGCCGCCAATCGGAAGGTTAACTTTGGAAATGGCTGATTCTTGGAGAACGAAGATAAACAAAAGGAAAAGAGCATTTACCCCGGCCCTGCTCCAACTCACTTAGTCGCCTTTTTCAAAGTGCTTGTTGGCAGTGGTGAAGGTTTCAAAGTTGAATTAACGGTTGCGGTATCTGGTTTTGCACTAGAGGTTACATAAATTGTCGCAGTTGGGGTTGGCTTTGGAACTAGCGAATCTTTTGGATCTCCGGCAGGTGCCTGCAAAATAACCGAGACAACTCCAAGACCATTTAAATCAGAGTAACCGGTGACGGTGGCAGTTTGAGTAAGCGAGGCATTCTTATGGTCAACACTTGAAACATAGCCAATTGGAATTCCAGGTACAAATGGATGGTTGTTATCGCTTCCTAGCGAAAGAATTACATCGTGATGATTGATGGTGCCAGCGGCATCCAAGAGTTGTAAGTTGTAGTGACTTGAACCTTCACCTTGGAGAACTCCAACACTTTGCGAACCAGCGATTCGAACCCCAATTCGAAATGTTGGATCACTCATTAATAGAACAATTGCAGAAGAACTCGATACAGATTTAACAACTCCAACCAAGCCGACATCACTCATTACGGTCATATCTTTTGCAACACCATCAGAAGATCCGGCATCAATCGTAATTGTTTGACTAAAGGTTGAAGCACTTCCTCGCCCGATTACTCGGGCTGCCACAACTTTAAATCCACCACGTCCTGCCAGATTTAGAACACCTTTTAATTTAGCTAATTGTCCTTGGATATCTGCGTTGATCACCAATTGGGTCTTTAACTTGGCATTTTCGGCTTTCAAATCTTTTACTTCGGACTTGGTCTTTCTAAAATTCTTAATGTCGCTAAAGAAATTTCCAACGGGTGAGAAGAAATCTGAGAAGCCACGTTGGATTGGGGCCAAAACCGATTGGGTAGCGTTTCTGGAACTCTTGGTAAGGCTAACTCCTCGCAAATCAAGAGTAATCAAAAATAGGGAAGTAACTAAAAGGATTATCAAAAGCAATCTGGAACGATTATTACCGCCAGCAGCCAATTTGATTCTCCCTTAATACTTTTTAGCGACGAGGCTCAGAAATCAAAACCTTTTCAAGGGCTTCAAATTCCTCAACGCACTTTCCAGAACCTTCAGCAACGGCTTGTAGTGGGCGTTCGCTGATATGCACTGGCATTCCAGTTTCATGACGTAGGCGTTCATCAAGTCCGCGGAGTAATGCGCCGCCACCTGTTAGAACAATTCCACGGTCCATCAAATCACTAGCAAGCTCTGGTGGAGTCTTATCCAAGGTGCTCTTAACAGCATTGATGATTTGGTTTACTGGATCTTCAAGGGCCTTGCGAATATCTTCGGCAGAAACTCGAATTGTCTTTGGCAGGCCGGTAGCTAAATCGCGACCGCGAATTTCGGCATCTGGTTCGCCAGGTAATTTGTAAGCCGAACCGATTGCCATCTTAATTTCTTCAGCTGTACGTTCGCCAAGTAGTAGCGAGAACTCGCGCTTTACCCAATCAATAATTGCTTGATCAAGTTCATCGCCACCAACGCGAATTGATAGCGCGGTTACGATTCCGCCAAGTGAAATAACGGCAACTTCTGTTGTACCGCCACCGATATCGACAACCATATTTCCGGTTGGTTCGTGAATCGGTAGGCCAGCACCGATAGCTGCTGCCATTGGCTCTTCAATAATGTAAACCTTGCGGGCGCCGGCGGCATAACCAGCATCCTTAACCGCACGTTGTTCAACTCCGGTGATACCGGAAGGAACGCAAACAACAATTCTTGGCTTAGCCATGTAACGACGCTTGTGAACCTTTTGAATAAAGTAGCGAAGCATCTTTTCAGTTGTGTCGAAGTCTGCGATAACGCCATCCTTCAACGGACGAATAGCAACAATATTTCCTGGAGTACGACCGATCATGCGCTTAGCTTCAAGACCGACTGCGAGGATTCCACCAGTATCTTGGTTAACGGCAACAACGCTTGGCTCGTTTAGAACAATGCCGCGACCGCGCACATAGACAAGTGTGTTTGCGGTTCCTAGATCAACTGCCATATCGCGACCGATAAATGACATTCGATTTTGGTTTTTGTTGCTCATTATTAACCTTTCAGTTCGGGGAAGAAGATTGCAATTTCACGATTTGCAGATTCAACAGAATCTGAACCATGAACAATATTTTGTACAACTTTGGTTCCTTGATCACGAGCCAAATCACCGCGGATAGTTCCAGGTTCGGCGGTCGTTGGATCGGTTGTTCCAGCTAATTTTCTAAAACCTTCAATGACGCGATTTCCTTCAGCGATCATTGCAACGATTGGACCAGAGAGCATGAATTCGAGAAGTGGCTCGTAGAACGGCTTACCTTCGTGTTCAGCATAGTGAACCGCAAAAAGATCGCGAGTTGGTGTGATCATTTTTAGTGCGGTTATTTGATAACCCTTTGTTTCAATGCGGCGAATTACCTCGCCCACTAGGGAGCGACGAACTCCGTCAGGCTTGACCAGGATTAGGGTGCGTTCTGTACTCACCCGCACAGTCTAATCGCCAGTTGCCAATCTGTTTAATTCGCTTTATTTCGGCGGATTAGCAAGCAATTCTGCGCGAATCGCCTCACCCTTTCGGCCGACAACAATCGCGGCGACCCAAAGTGCAGCGAAGAGTGCTCCCATGAAAAACATCGCGCTTACAACAAAGCCGTATCCAATTAAGCAAAGTTGAAAGATCGATCCCATAATCCAGCCGACTTTTCGCTTCATGATTCCTGAGTTAAGGATGAGAGCGATCATAAGAATTATTCCGAGGGTTATGGCTAGCGATCCATGGTTATCTTTTGCAAGTAAAAGTGCAAAGCCCATTACAAAAGCTTCGAAAGCTAAAACGGCTGCTCCCAAAATTCTCATTCTTCGCTAACCCTTCCGATCCTTCGCAGTGTTGTCCTGGCTTCTCCTGCTGTTACAACTGAACCAGTAATTACCACCGCGCTTACACCTTCGCTTACTTGATTCAGAAGCGTAACTTGTTCGGTTGCGTAGGTAATCGCATTTATCAAATTTGCTTCCTTATAAACGCGATCCACTCCGAAGACATCAACCGCCGCGTTATATAAATTATCAACCGGAAGGGCCCGGCTTGACGATGATTGAGTTACAACTAAACGGTCAACCACTGGCTCTAGATTTCGAAGAATCCCCATCACATCTTTCTCCCCCAAAACCGCAAGAACACAAAAGACCGATTCAAAATCAAATTCTGTTTCTAAAGTATTTGCAAGCGCAGCTGCTCCATGCGGATTGTGTGCGGCATCGACAATCACAGTTGGATCTCTGTGCAAAATTTCTAAGCGACCTGGTGAACTTACTTTTGCCAATGCCTCACGGACTAATTCAACATCGAGAGCAACACCCGAAAATGCCTCCACTGCTGCGATCGCAATTGTCGCATTGTGGGCTTGGTGCGCACCGTGAAGTGGCAGAAAGATATCTTCGTATTTTGCATAGATTCCGTTGACCGAAATCATCTGACCGCCTACCGCGATATCTCGGCGTTCGAGGGAAAATTCGATTCCTTCGCGATATGGAATCGCCGATTGTTCAACAACCCTTGCCAGAAGAATTCGTGCTACTTCGGGTTCTTGCGCAGCAAGTACTACATGCGACTCTGGTTTGATGATCCCGCTCTTTGTTGCGGCAATCTCTTCGACAGTCTCCCCTAAATATTCAGTGTGATCTAAACCGATAGGCATGATTACCGAGACCGCACTTTGTACAACATTTGTTGCATCCCACTCGCCGCCCATACCTACTTCGATAACTCCAACATCAATTGGGAACTCAGCGAATGCGACGAAAGCTAATGCGGTGATCGCCTCAAAGAATGAAATGGGATGTGGTTGGCGACTATCGATCAAATCTAAATAAAGAGCAATATCGTTATAAGCCGCGATAAAACCTTCCGCTGGAATTGGCTTTCCCTTAATTGAAATACGTTCAAGAATGCTCTCAAGATGCGGACTTGTGAATCGACCAGTTCGATATTCCAATTCGGTTAAGAGTGCATCGATCATTCTGGCGGTGCTGGTCTTTCCGTTTGTTCCGCCAACATGAACGGTTGGATAAGAAAGTTGTGGCGAACCTAGGGCATCAACTAGCGCGGCAATTCGATCCATTGAAGGTTCGATTCGACTTTCTGGCCAACGCTTTAGTAGCGCGGCTTCTACGACAGCAAGTACTTCTAGATCTTCCGGAGTTGTCATTATTTTTCTGGCAGCGCAGCTAGTTGAGCAGTTATGCTTTCAATGTCGACAGTTGTCTGCGCAAGCCGGGCGCGAATTTCTTGTACAACCTCCATTGGTGCCTTAGCCATAAAACCTTCATTATCTAATTTAACTTTTGCAGTGGCGCGGTCTTTCTCGGCAGTGGCCAAATCTTTTGTTAGACGTGCTCGTTCTGCGGCAACATCAATCGCGCCAGTTAAATCGAATTCAACGACAACCTTGCCAACTTCGATCTTGGCACTTGGTGAACCGGTCATCGGTTCTAGGCGACAAACCTGTCGAAGCGCTGCTTCGTATCCTGGTAAGCCCACAAAACTTGCGCTTACCTTTGCCGAAGTTTTAATTCCTTGGTCATTACGGAAGCGACGAATTTCAGTTACCAAATCTTGAAGTTGTGCAACCGTTGCCTTTGATTCCTCATCGCGCATTGCTGGATCAAACTTAGGCCAGGCCGCTGTTACAAGGGTCTCTCCCCCGGTAAATGAACACCAAAGTTCTTCAGAGATAAAAGGCATTGAAGGGTGAAGTAATCGAAGTAGTTGATCAAGAACATGGCCAAGAACTCGCTTTGAAACTTCCGCTCCTTCTCCACCAGAAGCGAAAGATGCCTTTGAAAGTTCTAGGTACCAGTCACATAAATCATCCCAAGCGAAGTGATAAAGAATTTCACAAGCCTTAGCAAATTCATATTTCTCAAGAAGTGAATCAACTGATTCGATGGTTTCATCGAGTCGAGTAAGAATCCATTTATTAATGGCATCCAATGAATCAAAAGCTGGGAGTTCGCCTTCGATTGTCGCGCCATTCATAATTGCAAAACGTGAAGCGTTCCAAAGCTTGGTTGCAAAGTTTCTTGCGCCACCAATCCACTCTTCGGCCAGTGCTTGATCAGTTCCTGGGTTTGCACCTCTTGCTAAGGTGAAACGGAGCGCATCGGAACCGTACTTATCCATGAATTCAATTGGATCGACAGTGTTACCGCGAGACTTACTCATCTTTTTGCCGAAGCGATCGCGTACTAAACCATGAAGCGCAATTGTGTGGAACGGGGCTTGGCCATCGGTGGCAAACAATCCAAGAAGAACCATTCGCGCCACCCAGAAGAACAAGATGTCATATCCAGTTACCAAAACGCTTGTTGGATAGAACTTTTCATAGTCAGCTGATTTCTCTGGCCAACCTAAAGTTGAGAACGGCCACAAGCCCGATGAGAACCATGTATCTAGAACATCTGGATCTTGCGTGTAACCGGCTGGCGGATTTTCGCCAGGTCCACAGACAACTACTTCTTCATTTGGACCGTAATAGACAGGTATTTGATGACCCCACCAAAGTTGGCGAGAGATACACCAGTCATGCATGTTGTCGATCCACTCAAAATAGCGAGGTGACATCTCTTCTGGTTCAATTTTAATTCGACCATCGCGCACTGCATCACCAGCAGCCTTCGCAAGTGGCGCGACTTTTACGAACCATTGTTTTGAAAGTCTTGGCTCAACAGTTGTGTCACAACGTTGGCAATGTCCTACTGCGTGAATGTATGGACGCTTCTCGGCAACGATTCTTCCTTGTGCACGGAGTTCTTCGACAACGGCTTTACGTGCCTCAAAACGATCCATGCCATCAAACTTTGTTCCAGAGTTAGCCATGACGCCATGTTCATTCATGATTACCGGCATATCGATTCCGTGGCGCATCGCCATTTCGAAGTCATTTGGATCGTGAGCACCGGTTACCTTTACTGCACCGGTTCCAAATTCAGGATCAACAAGTTCGTCGGCAATAATTGGAATCAAACGATTTACCAAAGGCAACATAACTTGCTTGCCAATTAAATCTTTATACCGCGGATCTTCTGGATGAACTGCAACTGCGCCATCACCCATCATGGTTTCGGCTCGCGTGGTTGCTACGGTGATTGAAATCTGATCATCACCATATCGAACTTGTACAAATTCACCAGCATCATCGCTATGTTCCACTTCGATATCAGATAGCGCGGTTAAACAACGCGGACACCAATTGATGATTCTTTCTGCGCGATAAATTAGTCCAGCATCATATAAACGCTTAAAGATTTCTTGGACGGCTTTTGAAAGTCCTTCATCCATTGTGAAACGTTCGCGGCTCCAGTCAACAGAGTCGCCGAGACGCTTCATCTGGCCAAGTATTGCGCCGCCAGATTCGGCCTTCCACTTCCAAACTGTTTCAATAAATTTTTCGCGCCCTAAATCGTGACGCGATAAACCTTGCGCCGCTAATTGTTTTTCAACAACATTCTGCGTTGCGATACCAGCATGGTCCATGCCTGGAAGCCAGAGAGTTTCAAAACCCTTCATCCGCTTCATACGAGTGAGAATGTCTTGCAAGGTGTGATCGAGTGCGTGACCGATGTGAAGTGAGCCAGTTACGTTTGGCGGCGGAATAACAATTGTGAACGGTGGCTTATTTGATTTTGGATCTGCTTTGAAATAACCAGCATCAAGCCATTTTTGGTAGAGCGGAGCCTCGATATCTGCGGGCGAGAAAGTCGCCGCAAGTTCCTTGGGATTACCGTTGCTCATAGTGGAGCAGTCTAGATTAAGCGCTCTTCTCTTCTGAACCGTTATCGCTCTTTTCACTCTTGCTTGAGCGCTTAGGTCCGCCACCTGTGCGGGTAACTAATGTTGGAGCGGCTTCTTTTAGAACAACTTCTGGGGTAATAATCACTTTTTCAACTTCTGGCTTTGATGGAATTTCATACATCACACCAAGAAGTGTCTCTTCCATAATGGCACGAAGACCACGAGCACCGGTGCCACGCTTGATTGCAAGATCGGCAACAACCTCGAGCGCTTCATTACTTACTTCAAGTTCGACACCATCTAATTCAAAGAGCTTGTGATACTGCTTAACCAAAGCATTTTTTGGTTCGGTAAGAATTTGCATCAAAGCTGGGCGATCTAAATTCTCGACGCTAGTAAGAATTGGTAGACGTCCGATGAATTCCGGAATCATGCCAAACTTAAGAAGATCTTCTGGCATTACATCGCCAAAGAAATCCTTATTTAAATTCTCTCCGGTGCTTTGAAGAGTTGCATTAAATCCAACTCCGGCCTTGCCCTTGCGACCTTCGATGATCTTTTCAAGACCAGCAAATGCGCCACCGACAATAAAGAGAATATTTGTTGTATCAATTTGTAGGAATTCTTGATGCGGATGTTTACGACCACCTTGAGGCGGTACGGATGCAGTGGTTCCTTCAAGAATCTTAAGGAGTGCTTGTTGAACGCCTTCACCAGAAACATCGCGGGTGATCGATGGGTTCTCGCTCTTACGTGCGACCTTATCGATTTCATCAATATAGATAATTCCGGTTTCAGCCTTCTTCACATCAAAGTCAGCAGCTTGAATTAGCTTAAGAAGAATATTTTCAACATCTTCTCCAACGTAACCTGCTTCGGTAAGCGCAGTCGCATCAGCGATAGCAAAAGGAACATTGAGCATGCGCGCCAAAGTTTGTGCAAGCAAAGTCTTGCCACAACCAGTTGGGCCAAGGATCAAGATATTCGATTTTGAAAGTTCAATGGAATCTTCACGCTTTGATTCGCCAGATTGAACTCGCTTGTAGTGGTTATAGACCGCAACCGAAAGTGACTTCTTTGCCCGATCTTGCCCAATTACATATTGATCCAAGAAGTTATAGATCTCTTCTGGCTTTGGAAGTTCTTGTAATCCTAGATTTGAAGTTTCTTGAAGTTCCTCGATGATGATTTCATTACAAAGTTCAATACATTCATCGCAGATATATACGCCAGGTCCGGCAATTAACTTCTTGACCTGCTTCTGGGTCTTGCCACAGAAGGAGCACTTCAAGAGATCGCCAGATTCACCAATGCGCGTATTCATAAGAGAAGGCTAGGACTTCCCACTCTTTTATGAGGGCAAATCCCAGCCTTTACTTGTTCGCTTATAGGCGAATTAATTACTTGTTCGCAGATGCCTTACGGCTAACCATCACTTGATCGATGATTCCATATTCGACTGCCTCGGCAGCGGTAAGAATCTTGTCGCGTTCAATATCTTTGGTGATCTCTTCGTGGCTCTTGGTTGTGTGCTTTGCCAGCATTTGTTCTAGCAAGGTACGCATGCGAAGAATTTCGCGAGCTTGAATTTCAATATCTGAACCCTGTCCGCCACCTTCTGAATATGGTTGGTGGATCAAGATGCGTGCATGTTCAAGGGCATAACGCTTTCCCTTAGATCCGCCAGCAAGAAGAACGGCAGCCGCAGATGCAGCTTGTCCTAAGCAAACGGTCATGACATCTGGGCGGATGTATTGCATCGTGTCATAAATTGCAGTTAGCGCAGTAAATGAACCACCTGGTGAGTTGATGTACATCATGATGTCGCGATCCGGATCCATAGATTCCAGAGTTAGCAATTGCGCCATCACATCGTTAGCAACGGTGTCATCGATTGCTTGGCCTAAGAAAATAATGCGCTCTTCAAATAGTTTTGTGTATGGATCTAAGCGCTTGTAACCGTATGAAGTCTTCTCTTCGATAGTTGGAAGCACGTAGCGAGAGGTGAATTCATTTACCTTCTCTAGATTATTCATGTTATTTAGATTGCTCATGCGGTTCCACCACTTCCTGAAACTTGACCAGCCGAACGAACAACATGGTCTACAAATCCGTATTCCTTTGCTTCTTCAGCGGTGAACCAACGGTCACGATCTGAGTCGGCTTCGATGGTTTCAGCCTTTTGGCCGGTGTGGAATGAGATCAGTTCCGCCATCTTCTTCTTTGTGAATGACATTTGTTCTGCTTGAATCTTGATATCTGATGCAGTTCCACCGATGCCGCCTGATGGTTGGTGCATCATGATGCGAGCATGTGGCAGCGCGTAACGCTTTCCTGGCGCGCCTGAGCAAAGTAGGAATTGACCCATTGATGCAGCTAAGCCCATCGCAACAGTTGCAACATCGTTCTTGATGTATTGCATGGTGTCATAGATAGCCATACCAGCAGAGATCGATCCGCCAGGTGAGTTGATGTAAAGGAAAATATCTTTATCGGGATCTTCTGCAGCAAGTAAAAGCAGTTGTGCTGAGATCGCATTGGCCATTGAATCTTCGACAACGGAACCAAGGAAGATGATGCGTTCACGAAGTAAACGTTCGTAAACCTGATCGCCGAGTCCGCCACCTGGCGTAGCGCCCGCTAATTGCGGAGTAATAATTTCCAAGAGATCCTCCTGTGCCGATTTTTTCTACTGTATTGACCTTAACAACTAATCGGCGCGAATGCTTCCGCAAATTGAGAAAAATAAGCCTGGGCCTGTTCGCCCTGAGAGATAACTTATTCGGCGGCTGGAGCAGCTTCTTGCTTTGGCGCCAACTCTTCAAGGTTTACTGCTTTACCTGACTTGGTAACTACCTTTACGCGAGCCAATACGCCAGCAAGTGCCTTTGCGCGAGAAACTTCAGCGACCATTGTTGTGATCTGGCCGGCTTCAGAAACTTCCTTGATGAATTGATCTGGTGTCATTCCATAACGCTGGGATGCACGGACCAAATATTCAGTTAGCTCTGATTCGTTAACCGAGACTGATTCCGCCGAGACAATATTGTCGAAGAGAATTTCTTGGGTTAGTGACTTAGTTACTTCTTCCGTGACTTCCTTGCGGTGAACGTCATCTTCTAGACGTCCTTCTTTTTCAAGGTGATCATTCACTTCATCTTCAATGACATTTGTTGGAAGTGGAATCTCAACATCGGCGATCAGCTTCTCAACCAAGAGGTCGCGGGCATGGGCGCCTTGTTCAAGGTGCTTAACGCGCTCTAGGCGAGTTTGAATATCGGTGCGAAGTTCAGCAAGAGTTTCAAATTCAGATGCCAACTTGGCAAATTCATCATTCAATTCTGGAAGGTCTTGGTGCTTAACTGCCTTAACAGTTACTTCAACTTCGCCCTTTTCATTTTCCTGTTGGCCAACAAGTTGGGTATCAAAGCGCTTTGTTTCTCCGGCACTTAGACCGGCTAGCGCTTCATCAAGTCCATCAACCATGCGATTGGTTCCGACTTCATAGGAAATATCGTTTGCAGTTCCGCCCTCAACTTCCTTGCCATCGATTGTGGCTTTGAGGTCGATGGTTACGAAATCGCCATTAGCAATTGCCTTTTCAACAGTTGAAAGTGTGCCAAAGCGCTTGCGAAGTAGGTCTACTTGTTCGGCAACTTCATCATCTGAAACGACCACATCTTCAACAGTGAGAGTGATTTCAGAGAAGTTAGGAAGCTTCAATTCTGGGCGCACATCTACCTCAGCAGTAAATGAGAACATCTCGTTATCAACCAACTTGGTGATATCGATTGTTGGGCGGCCAATTACATAAACGTTCTGCTCTTTTAGAGCGGCTGCGTACATCGGTGAAAGTGATGAGTTGATTGCTTCGTCCAAGACTGCGGCGCGACCAACGCGTTGATCGATCATGGCTGCAGGTACGTGGCCCTTACGGAAACCTGGGATGTTGATCTTGGTTGCAAGAGTCTTATAAGCACCATCGATATAAGGCTTCAATTCTTCGAAAGGTACTTCGATTGCAAGCTTTACTCGAGTTGGAGAAATTGTTTCGACAGCGCTCTTCACTTTGCTCCTTCGTATTTAGATCTTCTTTAAATCGTTTAACTTGTTTAAATAAAAAAACTTTTTTAAACAATTTTTAAATCTATTTTGAATTCTGGTCGGGGCGGGGAGATTCGAACTCCCGGTCTCCTGCTCCCAAAGCAGGCGCGCTAGCCACTACGCTACGCCCCGCGGCGTAAGTGGCAATTCTATGGCTTTATTTTGAGTTGTCTAACCGGCCCTTTTTCTCGCGGAATTTCTATAAAAATAAGATAAAAATAAGATAAAAATAAGATAAAAATAAGAAAGGACCCCGGGTTTCCCCGAGGCCCTTTGGACTTATTTACTTCTTGATTAACTAGCTATTACTTGCCGGTCCAGATGTTGATTGGAGATGACAAGAAGTAGATCAAGAACAAGCCGGTAACGCCGTATAGCAATCCGTGAACTTCCTTGCCACGGCCTTGTACTAAACGGACCAGGATGTGTGAAACGAATCCTGCACCGATACCAACAGAGATGCTGTAAGTGAATGGCATCAAGATGATGGTTAAGAATGCTGGGATTGCAATACCTAGATCATCCCAGTCAAGATTCTTAATTTGAGTCATCATCAAGAAACCAACGATTACTAGCGCAGGTGTAGCAGCTTCGTAAGGAATAACTGCAACAAGCGGAGCCAAGAAGGTAGCTAGCAAGAACAAGATTCCGGTAACAACCGAGGCAAGACCTGTGCGAGCGCCTTCGCCAACACCTGATGCTGATTCAATGTATGAAGTATTTGAAGAGATGTTTCCAACTCCACCAGCTACAGCTGCAACACCATCAACCAAGAGGATGCGATCGATATTTGGGATGTTGCCATCCTTGTCGATTAGGCCACCTTCAGTTGCGATAGCGGTAACTGTTCCAACATTGTCAAAGAAGTCAGAAAGGAACAATGAGAAGATCAGCAAGATAGCTGAAACGAATGTAACGCGGTTGAAAGCACCACTCAGATTGATATGGCCGAATAGGCTGAAATCTGGAGTCGCAACGATCTTGTGAGGGATAGATGGAACGTTAAGTCCCCAGCCCTTTGGATTTACATTCTTGCCATCAAAGTTTGGTCCGATCTTGAAGGCCTTTTCTAGGATAATTGCGAGAACGGTTGTTGTAATGATTCCGATTAGGAGCGCACCCTTAACCTTGCGAACCAAAAGTGCGATCATTAGGAATAGGCCAAATGCGAACACAACGATTGGCCAGCCAACAAGGTTTCCGTTGTCACCTAGTTGAACAGGAACTGGTCCTGAACCGGTGCGACGAACGAATCCTGAATCAACCAAACCGATCAAGGTAATGAAAAGACCGATACCTACTGCAATGGCAGTCTTAAGTTGTTGTGGCACGGCGCGGAATACAGCGGCACGGACACCAGTAAGAACTAAGACCACGATGATCAGGCCTTCGATAATTACAAGACCCATCGCATCTGCCCAGGTCATCTTCGATGCAATACCAACTGCAACGAAAGTGTTTAGGCCAAGGCCAGTAGCAAGAGCCAATGGGAAGTTAGCAACAACGCCCATGAGGATTGTTAGAAGACCTGCCATGAGAGCAGTCATTGCAGCAACTAGGGCAAGATTTGGATGATCTCCGCTTCCGCCTAGATATTTTCCATCGCCATCTTTCACTAGTCCGATGATGAGTGGGTTTAGGGCAACGATGTAAGCCATTGTGAAGAACGTGACGAAACCACCACGAATTTCACGACCTACAGTGGAACCACGTTGCGATATTTTGAAGAAACTATCGAGCATGAGGGACCTTCCTGATTTTGGTATCGGGGGTGTTTGCGACCCCGTGTGTAGTCACGACACACAAGCCGGAGGAAGATGGCAAAAGATTAACCATCTACCCCTCAGTAATGACAAACCGACACCACCGAAACCCCAATTAAATGGGCCAAAATCCCCGCGTATTTCGAACTTACGCAGGGATTTTGAGCCTAGGAACGCGGTGTAACATTGCGCCACAATCGCAATTCATGCGGGTGTAGCTCAATGGTAGAGCCCCAGCCTTCCAAGCTGGCCATGCCGGTTCGATCCCGGTCACCCGCTCCAGATTACTTATTTTTTAGGCAACAGATCCGACTAACGTCGAAGTAAAACTCCCCGTCATGACGAGTCCTGGTGAAGGCACATTCTCTGCACATAAAACCACGGCCGTTAATTGGTGAGCTGAAGCAACGCCTGTTCCATCAATCAGAATTTGTGCAGAAATTCCATTTTCATAATCATATGAAGAACCTCTTTTAGCTTGTCCATCAACGACGACATAGTTTGTTGTTGGTGGTGAACCTAAGGCTGCATCTGATGTTGAGAAACGCAATGTTTTGAATGCACCATCGGCGGTTGCTCCGTGAATATAAATCTGGACTATGTAACTTTTCCCTGCGGCAAAATTTCCGAAAGTTAAAGTTGAAGTTCCATTTGAAGTTCCTGAAATTGCAGGGAACGCAAGAGTCCCACTTATAACTTCGGATGGGCCTGTTGCTCCGGTTGCACCAGCGGAACCGTTACTTCCATTAGTTCCTGCAGTTCCAGTATCGCCTTTCGGTCCGGTAGCACCTGTTGCTCCAGTCGCTCCTGTCGGACCTGGAGTTCCGCCGCCACCACTTCCAGCTGGGCCCGTTGGTCCTGCAGGACCAGTAGCACCAGATGAACCAGCAGGTCCTGCCGGACCAGCGGGACCGGTGTCACCTTTTGGTCCTGCAATTCCTGTTCCCGAAGATGCAACACCTTTTGCACCATCTTTTCCATCTACGCCATTTAATCCAGTTGGACCTGCGGGACCAACAGGTCCGCGAAGTGAAACAGGAATTGGCCAATGCCCATTTAATTTTGGGCCATACATATTGAGAGCAACTCGATCGATGTAGAAATCTCCGTCGATACCAAGCGATGCTGAAGGCACACCTTTTCCATTAAGGATTGTGTTCGAAACTGATGCAGTAATTCGCCCAGTTTTATTGATGATGCTTTTACTTGCAGCATCCGCGGTATTCATTGTTATTGCAGTTAAAGAAGTACTTATTGAAGCTAGGGTTAAAACCACTTTAACCTTTAGATATTTTCGAGATTTGCTACCCATGAAGGCACCCCAATCGGGGTTTAGGGGTCACATGTAAGTGACCATGTTCAAGGAGCCTTCGCCTATTTGAGGCTAAAAGATATGAAGTTACTCCTAGTAATTTCGGGTTGATTAGGAGGACACTTGCTTCCGCGCTCGCCTACTGAGCGTAAAATCCCAAAAACTCACACCTTACGCTCAGGTTAATTGGTTAATCTCCTAAGCATTGGGGAGTTATGTATGCCCCAGCTAGATGTGAGGGCATCTAGGAAGCAAACCAACCGGACTGGTGAAAGCCAGTATCGAAAAGGGAGATAAATGTTTAACAAGAAAATGTCAGCGGTTCTACTAGCAACTGCAATGACTCTCGGAACTGTTTCAGCTGCATCAGCTGATGCTGGTCACTTGCCAGGAGTTCCACCACAAGTTTCTACAGTACTTTCATCGCTTGTATCAAAGGGAACAATTACCCAAGCACAAGCAGATGCAATCACTGCGGCACTAACTGCTGCTGTTCCAACTCCAAACGCATCTGGAACACCTTCAATTGGTGGATTCGGTGGCAAGGGTGGTCCACGTGGTGGATTCGGTGACGGATTCGGAATGAATACCGCTGCTCGTCAAGCAATCATTACTTCAACACTTGGAATCACTTCTGCGGATCTACAAGCAGCACGACAAGCTGGTAAGTCACTTGCAACAATTGCAGGAACAAAGACCGCGGCTCTAATAACTGCACTTGTAAATTACGACAGCACCCAAATTGATGCTGCTGTAACTGCAGGTAAGTTGACTTCAGCTCAAGCAACGACAATGAAGGCGAATCTAACAACACTCGTCACTAATGAAGTGAACAACACTGGTCGTGGCGGTTTTGGTGGGCACGGAATGGGTGGTGCAGGATCTGCTCCTAAGATTCCAACTCCGGGCGCAACCACAAGCGCCTATAAGAAGGCAACTGTAAAGAAGGCTTAACACCTAGTCCTAGAGGTGTGTAAGGCAGTAACGCTTCTGGTCAGAAATGACCGGGAGCGTTACTTTTTTTAGCTATTTCAATATGATTCCCAAATGAGAATTCATATCGGTAGTGATCACGCAGGTTTGGAATTTAAAGGCAAGATCGTCGCTCACCTTCAGGCCAAAGGCCATGATGTTGTAGACCACGGCCCACATACTTTTGATCCACTTGATGACTATCCGGTCTTCTGTATTCCTGCTGCCGAAGCAGTTGCTAAGGAACCTGGCTCACTTGGAATAGTTTTGGGTGGCTCTGGAAATGGCGAACAAATCGCTGCCAATAAAGTTAAGGGAATTCGCTCTGCACTTGTCTGGAGCAAAGAGACTGCTGTGCTTGCCCGTGAACATAACAATGCCAATGTGATTTCAATCGGCGGACGTATGCACACCGAAGAGTTCTGCTTGGAGTTGGTTGATACCTTTATTGCCACACCTTTTCCAGGGGATGAACGTCACGTTCGCAGAATTAATCTTCTTGCAAAGTATGAAGAGACTGGAAAGTTCTAACTCTTTTTAAAATATTTAAGGTCGGTGACCTTATGACCCTTTCTAATGCCTTGTCCCTCAAAGCGCGTTGTTGGTCTGAATTCTGGCTTTGGAATTTCGCCGCCCTCAAACTTAGGTGAGTTAGCGAAGTGGTTTTCAATCCATTCTGCATAAGGAACCCAGTCAGTTGCAATATGTATGTAGCCGCCAGGCTTTAATTTCGAATAGATAATCTCAATAAAGTCATCTTGGACTATTCGCCGCTTCCAATGCTTCTTCTTTGGCCATGGATCTGGAAAATAAAGATGGATGGCATCTAAACATTCGGTTGGCATCAACTCAGTCATAACCAATCTGGCATCTTCATTTATTAAACGTAAGTTCTTAAGTTGATATTCATTGATCCGCGCCAATAAAGATCCAATTCCGGGCCGATGAACTTCGACTGCAAGAAATCCGATCTCCGGAGCATCGCGCGCAATTAATGCAGTCGCCTCCCCCATGCCGGTTCCGATCTCCATGATTCGAACTTTGTAATCCGGAAGGATTTCACTTGGAACGATTGGGGCATCAGAGGCAACGCCAAATTGATCCCAATAAAGATCGGTTGCATTTTGTTGAGCCTCAGTAATTCGAGTTCCGCGCAGGCGAAAGGACCTATTAGCTGGTCGTCCATCCCATGCTTCCCTCATAGGCGCATCATATGTAACGAGTTGGCTGGGCTCGATAGAGTTCGGGCATGCCTGGATTAAATATCTCAAGAAGTGAAGCCCGCGAACGTAGTTCTCACCTAGCCGTAAATAGTTACAAGGTGAGTATTGATGTCTGCCAAGGCGCAGAAAATTTTCTCGTTAAGTGCATCGTGAATTTCACATGCAAAACCCCCGGTTATGAAACTTTTATCGATGCCGTTGGTAAGCGAATTATTTCGGCAACTCTTAATGGTGCACCGGTAGATACTTCTGCATACGACGGCGAATCTTTAGTCATCAAGAATTTGGCTGCCGAGAATGAATTAATCATTGAGATCGAAGCTATTTACTCCAAGACCGGTGAAGGCCTTCAATATTCAGTCGACCCAGCCGATAACGAGGTCTACCTCTATTCCCAAGGCGAGACCGCTTACATCCGGAAGATGTATCCATGCTTTGATCAACCAGATCTAAAGGCGACATTTCAATTAACCGTAACGGCGCCAACTTATTGGGAAGTTATTTCTAACTCCCCAGTTAAGACCAAGAACAAATTAGACGATACAAAATCGGTCTGGGAATTTCTACCAACGCCAAGAATTTCTACCTACATCACCGCGCTAGTAGCTGGTCCTTACTATCACGTGCATGATGAATACAAGGGCGAGAAGAAAGTTCCACTTGGAATTTTCTGCCGCAAGTCTCTAGCGGATTCACTTGATCCAGAAAATATCTTTGAAGTAACTAAGCAAGGCTTTGCTTACTTTGAAAAGGTATTTGGCCTGGCCTACCCATTCGAAAAGTACGACCAAATTGCTGTAGTTGACTTTAACTGGGGCGCCATGGAGAACTCAGGTGCGGTCACATTCCTAGAGAACTTACTTGTTTTCCGCTCTAAGGTAACCGAGCGCATGTACGAACAACGCGCAAATACGATTCTTCACGAGATGGCCCATATGTGGTTTGGAAATATGGTCACCATGCAATGGTGGGATGACCTGTGGCTAAACGAATCATTTGCTGAATGGTCTTCGCACTTAGCTTGTGCTGAAGGAACACGATTCAAGGATGCTTGGGTTGGCTTTAACTCTGGTCGCAAGAATTGGGCTTATCGCCAAGACCAACTTTCATCCACTCACCCGATTGCAACCGACATGGTTGATATCGAAACCGTAAATGCCAACTTTGATGGAATTACCTACGCAAAGGGCGCCTCTGTTCTTCAACAATTGGTTGCGCACGTGGGCCGCGATAACTTCATCAACGGACTTAAGAAGTATTTTGCAAAGCATGCTTTCAAGAACACAACCCTGAATGACTTACTTGTTGAACTTGAAGCTACCAGTGGCCGCGATCTAAAGCCTTGGGTTTCAACTTGGCTTGAAACCGCTGGCGTAAATACTCTGCGCCCTAAGTTAAATATCGCCGATAACAAGTACTCCTCGATTGAAATTACTCAAGAGGCCCCACTTGTTCCTTCGGGTTCAAAAGAATTACGTCCGCATCGTTTAGCGGTTGGTATTTACGACGTGGTTAACGATGAAGTTGTACTTCGTAAGAGCGTTGAACTCGACGTGGCCGGTGCAATTACTGCCGTTCCCGAACTTGCTGGTGAAAAGGTTGGCGATCTCCTACTTATCAATGATCGCGACTTTTCATATGCCAAAGTTCGACTAGATGATCGTTCTGTAGAAACCCTTAAGAAGCATCTTGGAAAGGTCAAGGACAATTTAACTCGCGCAATGTGCTGGGCAATTTCGTGGGATATGTTGCGTGATGCTGAACTTTCAGCATCGGACTTCATTGATATTGCCATTGCCGGCCTACCTGGCGAAACAAATATCACGGTAGTCACGACAATTGAATCTCAACTTTATGCCGCAGTTGAACTTTATTCCGATCCGGCAAAGCGTGATGCCCATCGCGAAAAGGTTGCTAGTGCTCTAGAGAAGTTACTTGATTCATCCCCAGCTGGGAGCGATCACCAACTTCAATTTGCAAGAGCATTTACCTCCCTTGCATCTACACCTGCGCAAGGCGCTCGAATCAAGGATCTACTTGATGGAAAGTTAAGCGGCTTGAAGATTGATGCTGATCTTCGTTGGACCTTTGTAAATGGATTAGTTGAACGCGGAATCTTTGGCAAAGCAGAACTTGATGCCGAACTTTCACGTGACAACACAATCAACGGACAGATGGGCCATGCCCAAGGTATTGCCGCTATTCGCACTGCTGAAGCCAAGGCAATTGCTTGGAACTCAATCACTAAAGAAGATATGACCAGCTCGATTAGAGAGTCCACGCTTCGCGGATTCCTGCGTGCTTCTCAACGTGAACTACTTACACCTTACGTGGATAAGTACTTTGATTTGCTCCTAGATATGTGGGGCAAGAAGTCTTATGACATCTCAAGTTCGTATGTTGATATGTGCTTCCCGATTTACACCACTGAGCAATCAACGCTTGATAAAGCCAATAATTGGTTGGCCTCCCATAAGGATGCAGCAAGTGGCCTGATCCGTTTGGTGAGCGAGAATAGAGATGCGCTGGCCCGCGCACTCAAGGCGCAAGCGAAAGATAACTAGCGGTTAGATTTTTTCTTTGTAGTCAGAAGTGCAACAACACCGCCGATGACTACAAAGAGCGCTAGTGGCGCACCAACAAAGTAAAGAATTGCCATTAATGGACTAAGAGGTGAACCTGGATTTGCACCTGGCTCTTGATTAATTAGGTGGAAACCGGAAGCCACGTTATGAACTAAAGACATATCGGAATCCTAATCGAAAAATCTTTACGCACTTGCCATAGAAATCGAGCTTTGTTCGCCACCGAATGGCTTTAAGTATGAGATCCATCTCAAATCTGGTTTTCCAGTTCCAAGAATTCGCCATGCCGCTCCAGCAGGTTCGCGTGGAAGAGTCCTAAGTTTCCAACCCATCTCTTTGAGGGTTCGATCTGCTTTTGAATGATTGCATTTGTGACAAGCCGAAACAACATTTTCCCAAGTGTGACTTCCGCCGCGACTTCTTGGAATAACATGATCGATCGAAGTGGCTGGTGCTTGGCAATAAACACATCGACCCCCGTCACGGGCAAAAAGTGCGCGACGTGAAAGTGGAACAGCATGGCGATAAGGAATTCTTACAAATTTAGTTAATTTAACAACTGAAGGAAGAGTGATTTCACCACCGGAGTAATGCAACACGGTTTCTGATTCTTCGACCATCGTGGCACGTTGATTTAAGACGAGTATTAACGCTCGTCTATCTGAGACGACACCTAGTGGCTCGTAGGTGGCGTTCAGGACCAATGTTTGTGACACTGAAATTGCTCCCTTGGGTCCAACGCGTGGCTCGCGTTGTTGGGTAAATACTGCACTAACTTCCCAAAAAAATCAGCCATTTACGGTTAACACTAGGTTTATTCTGATCCCATGACATTTAGCGAACGCGTTCACAACTTTTATGGCTGGTTTTCCGGGGCGCCACTTCACATTTTGGTGATTATCGCGGTGGCCCTGACTATGCAAAAGCTCGGAGCCCGGGGGATTACTCGCGCCATGAACCGTGTTGCCGATGCCGATTTTGTCCCAGGTCCAAAGCGCGGTCTAGAGCGTCAACGTGAAAGAGCGAAGACTGCCGGCTCGGTTTTGAAGTCAACACTTAACGGAACAATCTGGTTGATTGCCCTAACGATGATTCTGAGCGAATTTGGTTTAAACCTAGGACCAATCGTTGCCTCCGCCGGAGTTCTTGGCGTTGCCCTTGGTCTTGGTGCCCAAACAATGGTGCGCGATATTCTCTCTGGGATCTTCATGTTGGTTGAAGATCAATATGGAGTTGGCGACGAAGTTGAACTTATGGAAGTTAAAGGTGTTGTGGAATCGGTTGGTTTGCGTATTACAACCGTCAGATCTTCCGATGGCACACTTTGGTACCTTCGTAACGGTGAAATCCTAAAACTTGGAAATAAATCCCAACCAAAGCGCTAGTTTATTGAAGGCTGGTTGATCATCGAGTGAGCGGCGTATTGGAAGTAAGTCCAAAGCTCTTCTTTTAATTCTTCCGCAAGATCCAAATCAATCACTGCTTTATGCATACATTCCAACCAAACATCATGTTCGACTTTTGAAATATGAAATGGTGCATGGCGCATTCTGAGCCTTGGGTGACCCCGTGTCTCGGAATAAGTAGTTGGACCACCCCAATATTGCTCTAGGAATAGGCGCAATCTCTCTTCCGCGCCGACCATGTCGTCAGCTGGGTACATAGGCGCTAAAACAACACTCGCCTTAACTTCGTTATAAAAACGATGAACTAAATCTTGGAAAGTCTTCTCCCCGCCCATGCGCTCGTAAAAACTAGGCTCGGACATTTACTTTCTTGCCAATCTGCAGAACAAAATAAGAAGTAATAACGCAGAGAATTCCAGTGACATAGAAAGAGATTGCGTAATTTCCAAAGTGAGTATGAGCAAGCGCTGCGGCATAGACCGCAATTGATCCGCCGATTTGGTGAGCAGCAAAGACCCAGCCATAGATAACCGTTCCGCGCTCTGGTCCAAGAACCGTTCTGCAAAGAACAACTGTTGGTGGAACTGTTGCGACCCAATCCAAGCCATAGAAGATTACGAAAACCAAAGTTGAGGCGTGAATGGTTGAGAAAAGTATTGAAGGCAAAAGGAAAAGTGAGAGGCCGCGGAAGAAGTAGTAACAGAACAATAATTTCTTTGGGTCGATTCGATCGGTTAGATAACCCGAGAAAATGGTTCCGATGACATCAAAGACACCAATTAGGGCAAGCAAGCTTGCGGCTGTTGTTTCTGGAAGTCCATGGTCGTGCGCCGCAGGAATAAAGTGCGTACCAATTAATCCGCTAGTAGAAAGTCCGCAGACAAAGAAAGATCCAACAAGTAGCCAGAAGTCACGATGCTTTGTTCCTTCAAATAAGGAATGAATCGCTTCCTTCGCAGCATTGCGCTTTACGTGCGTAGGTTCATTCCAATCATCATCAGCGCCATATGGCTTGATCCCAATTGCTGATGGGCGTTCTTTAAGGAATATATAAATTAGCGGCACCATGATGTAAGCCGCTATTGCAACCGTTATCGAAACTGATTTCCAACCGTGATGTGTTGCAATACGTGCAAAAGTTGGAAGAAAAATTAATTGGCCAGTCGCGGTGGCAGCCGTTAGCGCACCAACAACTATTCCCTTGCGCTTGATGAACCAGCGATTAGCAACCGATGCCGCAAAGACAAGGGCCATCGAACCAGTACCGATACCTACAACTACACCCCAGAGCGCAATTAAGTGCCACGGCTTTGTCATCCAGATTGTGCCAAGCGCGCCGGTTCCTACACTTGTTAAGGCGGTCATCACAACTTTGCGAATACCAAAACGTTCCATGAGTGCTGCAGCAAATGGCGCTGTTAACCCAAAGAGAAGAACGTTTATTGAGATTGCAAGAGAGATTGAATCTCGAGACCAACCAAAAGCTTGTTCAAGCGGAATGATTAAAACTGAAGGTGCTGATCGATATCCAGCGGTCGCGATAAGCGTTAAGAATGTGATTCCAAAGGCGAACCAGGCTGGGTGAACTTTCTGATTACGCTTCAAAGTACTCATTCAAAATCTCTCGCTCTTCTTCCGTTAACCTACGAGATTTCTTTGACTCGAGGTCTACGGCAACTTGAACAGTCTTTAATCTCGCATGAACGCCTTCTTCGGATTTGATTTCATATTCCAGATCAAATGCCGCTCCCCCGATTTTCGAGACCCAAATTGAGATATCGAAGTCGTGGTTAGTTTTAGTAATTGGAATTTTGTAATCAACTTCAGCGCGCGCAACAACCATGTCATCAAAGACTGGCTTTAGCCCCTTTTCAATCCGTTCCTTCCAGAAGAGATCAACGCGAGCTTCTTGCACAAAGACTAGATATTTTGCGTTGTTTACGTGGCCAAAGGCATCCAAATCATCCCAGCGAATGAATTGCTTTCCATGCCAACGCATTAACGAGTCAGCTTTCGATAAGTAACGCGGTGCGGACGAGCTGCATCGGCGCCAAGGCGAGCGATCTTGTTCTCTTCATAGGCTTCAAAGTTTCCTTCGAACCAGAACCATTGTGAATCACCTTCGTAAGCCAAAATGTGAGTGGCGGTTCTATCCAAGAACCAACGATCGTGCGAGATAACCACCGCGCAACCTGGAAATTCAAGTAGTGCATTTTCCAAAGAACCTAGGGTTTCAACATCAAGGTCGTTTGTTGGTTCATCGAGAAGTAACAAGTTACCGCCCATCTTTAGCGTTAGAGCTAAGTTCAAACGGTTTCGTTCACCACCGGAAAGAACTCCGGCCGGCTTTTGTTGGTCTGGGCCTTTGAAACCAAAAGCGGATACATAGGCACGCGATGGCATTTCAACATTTCCTACCTTGATGAAATCCAAACCATCAGAGACAACTTCCCAAAGCGTCTTCTTAGGATCGATCCCACCACGAGACTGATCGACATATGAAATTTTTACAGTTTCACCGATCTTCACATTTCCAGAATCTGGTTGCTCCATACCAAGGATGGTTTTGAACAACGTGGTCTTACCGGCACCGTTGGGTCCGATAACTCCAACAATTCCGTTACGTGGCAAAGTGAATGAAAGGTCGTCGATTAACAATCGATCGCCAAATCCCTTCTTCAGATGATCTACTTCGACAACAACATTTCCAAGGCGAGGTCCCATTGGAATCTGAATTTCTTCGAAATCCAATTTACGGGTCTTCTCTGCTTCGGCAGCCATCTCTTCATAGCGAGCCAAACGAGCCTTTGATTTAACTTGGCGACCCTTGGCATTCATGCGAACCCATTCGAGTTCTTCAGCTAAACGCTTTGCGCGCTTGGCATCCTTCTGGCCTTCAATCTTTAAACGAGTTGCCTTTGTATCCAAATATGTTGAATAGTTTCCTTCGTATGGGAAGGCACGACCGCGGTCTAGTTCCAAAATCCATTCCGCAACGTTGTCGAGGAAATACCTATCGTGGGTAATTGCAACCACAGTGCCTGGATATTTACTCAGATGTTGCTCTAGCCAAAGTACGGATTCGGCATCCAAGTGGTTAGTTGGTTCGTCGAGCAACAACAAATCTGGTTGTTGAAGTAGCAACTTACAAAGCGCAACACGGCGGCGTTCACCTCCAGAGAGAACCTTTACATCGGCATCTCCAGGAGGGCAACGAAGTGCATCCATGGCTTGTTCAAGTTGAGAATCTAAATCCCAAGCATTTCGGTGATCTAGTTGTTCTTGAAGTGTTCCCATTTCGGCTAAGAGCTTGTCGTAATCCGCATCTGGATTAGCCATCTCTTCGGAGATCTGATTGAAGCGAGCTAGTAGCGCCATTGTTTCAGCGACGCCTTCTTGAACATTTTCTAAAACATTTTTATCTTCATTGAGTGGCGGTTCCTGAAGCAAGATTCCAACCGAGTATCCCGGAGTTAAAAATGCCTCACCGTTTGATGGTTGTTGGAGTCCAGCCATGATCTGAAGAACGGTTGACTTACCTGCGCCGTTTGGACCAACAACACCGATCTTTGCGCCAGGCAAAAACATCAGAGTTACGTCGTCAAGAATTACCTTGTCGCCATGCGCTTTACGCGCCTTCTTCATCGTGTAAATGAACTCAGCCATGTGAAAACCTTATCGGTTCGAATCGGTAGACTTATCCATATAAAGCAGATAAATGCGCCTGTAGCTCAGTCGGATAGAGCAACCGCCTTCTAAGCGGTAGGTCGCTGGTTCGATTCCAGCCAGGCGCGCCAGTTAAATCACATTTAGAAAATGAAATGGGCCCCGCGTTAGCGAGGCCCATTTTTTAAATGCGTTACTTAGAAAGAATTACTTTCCAAGCTTTGCGATTTGTGCAGCAATCTTCTTGCCTAGAGTGCTCGCTGGATCGATTTGGATAAATCCATCATTTGGAGCGGTCTTTGGGCAGTTGAATGCGTGCCATTCGATTGCCTTCTTAACTGCAGCAGCCTTTGTAGCATCGCCGTAGTTTGTAAGTGCAAGTGCGTAAGTAACAACTGTGAATGGATATACGCCAGGAGCCTTGTTTAGGTAATCAAGGGTGACGACACCGTTATCAGCAATCGCTGCAGTTGAAACTTGTGCTGATGCAGCAGCGTTATCTGGTTGTACTAGATCGCCGTTTGCATTGATTACATTTACTAGATCTAGCTTGTTTAGAGCAGCAAAGTTAGTTTCTGCATAGGTGATTGAGTAAGGAGTCTTAGCTGCAAGTTGTGCAACACCAGCTGAACCATTTGCACCTTGGAAGTGGATTGGATCTGCTGTAACTGCATCCTTGATACCTGCAAGTGAGTTGAATACCTTGCCGTTAGCTGTCCAGTCTGTTGGATCAATCTTTTGGAATGCAGCAGTTAGGTTTCCGGTTGTTCCTGAAGAATCAGCGCGGTAGATAACTGTGATTGGTTGGTTTGGAAGAGTTAGGTTTTGTGGGACCTTTACTGTGCGGATTACAATTGGCTTACCATCTGCACCCTTTACAGCATTTCCCTTACCATCGGTTTGGAAGATGTCGCGGGTGTAGGTACGGCTGTTATCTGCAACGAGTGCTGGATCATTCCACTTCTTGATCTTTCCGGCGAAAATCTTTGCAAGGTTTGTTGCAGAGATTGCGATCGGAGTCTTCTTACCGAAGTTGTGGTATTGAATACCGATTGGCCATACCCATGCTGGGATGTGAATTTCAGAAGCTGGGATAGCGGTTCCGCTTTGTGAAGAAGTGTGTGCTGAATCTGAATAAGCGTAGTCATCCTTAGCATTTTCCATATCCTTCTGGCCTTGACCTGAAGAAGATGATGCGTAAGCAAATGAATCTCCGGTTGCTGCTGTGTAAGCAACCTTGCAATCGCCAACGATTGAAGCGACTGAAGATGCGCCACCAACAACAAGAGTTGTTGCTGCTTGTGCATTTGGTGCAAATGCAAGTACTACTGCTGAGGCAACTGATACAACAGCTGCAAGTGTGCGATTGAGTTTCATTGAAACCTTTCGATTAAGGGACACAAGTTGGGGAACTTGGATGAACCTTATGAAAGGCAGGAAACTTGCGGGTTACTGCGCCTTAAGAGAAACCAAAGGTAAGGTGAACAAATGGTTACGAGATTTTTGGCTTAGCCGAAGCGACCAGAGACGTAATTCTCGGTTCGCTCATCCTTTGGGCGCGAGAACATTTCATTTGTTGGTCCAACCTCGACAAGTTGACCTGGTCCACCATCAGATAAGAAGAAAGCGGTGTAATCACTTACACGGGCAGCTTGTTGCATATTGTGAGTAACAATGATGATGGTCATAGTTTGAGCCAATTGACCGATTGTGTCTTCAATACGAAGGGTTGATCCTGGGTCAAGTGCAGAACAAGGCTCATCCATAAGCAATACCTTTGGATTTACGGCAAGAGAACGAGCGATGCAAAGACGTTGTTGTTGTCCTCCTGAAAGGCCGCCGGCATGTGCGCCTAGGCGGTCCTTCACTTCTGACCAGAGGCCAGAACGAGTCAAACATTCTTCCAGCAAATCATCCTTATTTATATTGCTCTTAATTTGAGCCAACTTCAATCCGGAGAGTACGTTCTCACCGATTGTCATAGAAGGAAATGGGTTTGGCTTCTGGAAAACCATTCCAATTTGTAGGCGAATCTTTGTTACATCTGTTCCTGGCTCGTAAATATCTTTTCCATCAAGAAGTACTTCACCAGCCATTGCTGCTGATGGAATGAATTCGTGCATTCGGTTAAGTGTGCGGATGAATGTTGATTTACCGCAACCAGATGGTCCAATCAGCGCAGTAACTGTTCCAGCTGCAAAATCGAGTGAGACATTTTCTAGAGCGTGATGCTTACCGAACCAGGCATGGATGCCGCGAGCTTCAAGCCCAGATCCAAGTGGTGCGTTTCCTGGTTGCTTTTGAGCAGCATGCTTTGCGGCAACATTTGCTAACCCTGAAGGTTGGTTGGCGGTATTGATAGACATGTCTTCTCCATCTTGGTTGTTCTTATTTGAATTTTCGAATCCATCAACTGGTGTCATCGCTTAGCCTTTCGATTACCGAACACTCTTGCAGTGACAAAAAGTGAAAGAACTACGATTAACAAAACCAAGATGCCGGTCCAAGCGCGCTGTACGCCGCCTTCTGTTCCATCGCGGAGACCGCTCCATACGTAATACGGTAGAGCATTCTGACCGCCGACAAAAGGGTTCCAATTCACTTTGTCAGTCGTGCCTAAAGTAAAGAGTAACGGTGCAGTTTCTCCAGCGATACGAGCAACACCAAGAATCACTGCGGTGATCAAACCGCTTCGAGCCGCGGGTACAACGATCGTTGCCACGGTCTTCCATTGGGTAGCGCCAAGTGCTAAGCCAGCTTCACGTAATTCATTTGGCACTAAATTCAAAACCTCTTGAGAGGTACGAGTAACCGTTGGAATCATGAGGATTGCTAAAGGTAGCGCGCCAATAAATGTAGATCCGCGCAGATGTGTGCTCAGCAAAATAGCGGCGTAAATAAATACACCAGCAACAACTGATGGAACACCAGACATGGCCTGAACTAAGAATTGAATAAAACCAGAAGCACGACCTTTGATCTCTGTTAGGTAAAGTGCGGTTAGTAGTGAGAGTGGCAAGCTGATTACTGTCGCAATAAGGATCAAATAAAGAGTTCCGATGATTGCATGCAGCAATCCACCCTTGCTTAACGGATCGCTATAAGAAGTTGTGGCCATTGTTTGCGTAAAGACGTGAAGGCCAAGACCTTTGAAGCCCTTTGCAATTGTTGTCCAAAGAAGGCTCGCAACCGGAAGAAAAACTAAGATGCCACCGGTCATCATTACGGATCCGGCAAAGGTATCTACTGCTGCGGCTTTTCCGCGCTTTCGCCAAGTAAGGAACATTTGAAATGAAGTTCCAAATACGAAGAATAGGAATGCGTATGCCAGCTTTCCCTTCATCGGGGTTACAGCTACTACAACGATTGTTGCAATAAGAGCTAGACCAAGCATGAGGAAATTAGGTATTGCTTGCTTGGGAGTAGTCTTCCAAGGTTTCTGTGGTTCAACTCGGGTCGCAGTTAAAGTAGTCATTATCGACCTGACTTAATTGTGCGACGGACAATAAAGTTTGCAAGCAGGTTAACTAGCAAGGTCATAACAAAAAGAACAAAGCCAGCAGCAAGTAGTGCCTTTGATTCAGATAGCGAAGCCTCACCCCACTTTTGAACGATCATCGATGCGATATTTCCACCGAATCCATAGAGAACATGCCAATTCGCTTTAAATACAATATTAAGAACCGAATAAACCGCAACAGTTTCACCAAGGGCCCGACCAAGTCCAAGCATGGCGCCACCGACAACACCGCTGGCACCAAATGGAAGTACAACAGCTTTGATCATCGCCCAACGAGTTGCGCCAAGCGCATATGCGGCTTGGATGCGATCAAGTGGAGTTTGACCGAAAATTTCGCGAGACACCGAAGTGACAATTGGAATAATCATGATTGCAAGAACCAAACCTGCGATAAATGGCGAGCGCGTAAATGCTGGTTGTGGAACAGAGAAGACTGGAATCCAACCGAGGTACTTATGAATTAATTTCGCCCAATATTCAGCCATTGGCATCAAAACAATAAAACCCCATAGCCCGTAAAGGATCGATGGGAATGAAGCCATCAAGTCAACAATTGTTATTAGTGACTTTTTAATTTTTTCCGGGGCGTAGAACGTTAGAAAAAGCGCAGTTAATACCGAAAGCGGTACGCCAATAAGTAACGCTACTGTGGAAATAACTAGCGTTCCGATAATCATTGCGCCTAAACCAAAGACATCCTTTTGACCGGCATCGGTGCTTGCATTCCAGTCATATGCAGTTAAGAAATGAAAACCCTGGGTTTTAAAAGCTTGATAGCCACGGAAAGAAAGGAACAATCCGATAAGAGTTAGAATTAACAACGAAGATAAACTCATTGTTGTTAATACGCCGCGGAAAAAGATGTCAGATGGGCGCGGCTTGGTCGTAATTTCGCGCGGTTCTGGCGTCGCTGGCCGATTAACTAGGGTTGAACTCACGAGCACATATTGCAACCTCCTCACCCCTTCTACATTGAACTTTGGTTACGAGAAGGTGAACGAATAGTGAAATCCAACCTCCTTGGATTAGGCTCGCCACATGTCGAATAAGAATGACTCCCCCAACCTTATTTGGGTGGATTGCGAGATGACTGGCCTGGATCTAGAGAAGGATGTCCTAGTCGAGATCGCAGTCTTGGTCACTGACTCCCAACTCAATATCTTGGGCGAAGGCATTGACCTAGTTATTAAGGCAAGTGAATCTGACCTTGCCGGCATGAATGACTTTGTTCGCGAAATGCACACCACTTCTGGCTTGATCACCGAGATTCCAAATGGTGTTTCACTTGAAGAAGCCGAAAGCAAAATTCTTGAATATCTAAATAAATATGCACCAGATGCGGGTAAGTCACCTTTGGCTGGGAACTCGGTTTATGTTGATCGCGCCTTCATCGCGAAGTTCCTACCGAACTTAAATGCCTACCTTCACTATCGGACCGTTGATGTCTCCTCTATTAAGGAGTTAGCCCGCCGCTGGTACCCACGGATTTACTTCGCAGCGCCTAAAAAGACTGGAAATCACCGCGCGCTAGGCGATATTCGAGATTCCATCGATGAACTTGAGTATTACCGAACCAATATTTTCGTGCCGTAGTATTAGCCCCACATGGTGGGCGTAGCTCAGCTGGTAGAGCACTCGGTTGTGGTCCGAGATGTCGCGGGTTCGAGCCCCGTCGCTCACCCCACTATTTAATGATTGACCTAAGTCAGGAGCCCCTTTTGGATTCAATGATCTTCGATGTCGTCATCGAAATCCCTGCCGGAAGTCGAAACAAATACGAGATCAACCATGACACTGGTGAAGTTCGTCTAGATCGAATGCTCTTCACGGCAACAAGATTCCCCCACGATTATGGTTTCGTTAAGAACACTCTTTCTAATGACGGCGATCCACTCGATGCGCTAGTTATGTTGGATGAGCCAACCTTTCCTGGTTGCGTAGTTTCATGCCGAGTAATTGGCATGTTCCGCATGACCGATGAAAAGGGTGGCGATGACAAGCTTCTCTGTGTTGCTGCTGGAGATATCCGCAAATCAGGATTAAAAGATTTATCTGATGTGCCTCATTATGAATTAGATGAAATCAAGCACTTCTTCGAAGTTTATAAAACTCTAGAACCAGGTAAAGAAGTACATGGCGGAGACTGGGTCGGCCACGATGCAGCTGTTGCTGAAATCAATGCATCTTACGAAAGATACAAGAAGCACTAATCATGAACGCAATTAACACTGGCGACACCGCCTGGGTGCTAATGAGTGGCGCCCTAGTGCTTTTCATGACACCAGGGCTAGCGATCTTTTACGGCGGAATGGTCCGCGCCAAGTCCACGTTAAATATGATGATGATGTCATTTGCGGCAATTGGCACCACCACAATCCTCTGGGTTCTTTATGTTTATTCACTTGCATTTGGTTCTGGCAACTCAATCATCGGTGGACTTGACCATGTTGGATTAGCTAAAACTGTTAACGAAGTTGTCGGGGCGCCCGGCCACACAATTCCTTCACTGGCCTTTGTTATGTTTCAATTAACTTTCGCGGTGATCACTGTTGCACTTCTTTCAGGCGCAATTGCAGACCGCGCAAAGTACAGCTCATGGCTGCTCTTCACCGGAGTTTGGGTAACACTCGTTTATGCGCCGGTCGCACACTGGGCCTTTGCATCACAAAATGGCAAAGGTGGTTGGATCGTTGATCGCCTGCAAGCTTTAGATTTCGCCGGTGGAACTGTCGTTGAAATTAACTCTGGCGCAGCTGCACTTGCACTCGCATTAGTACTTGGAAAGCGCGAAGGTTTCAAGCGCGATCCAATGCGTCCCCACAATATGCCGCTAGTTTTACTTGGCGCCGGAATGCTCTGGTTTGGTTGGTTTGGTTTTAACGCTGGTTCCGCGCTTCAAGCATCGGGGTTAGCCGCGACCGCAATGATCAACACACAAATCGCAACCGCTGGTGCTGCAATGTCTTGGATCGCATACGAGCGTTATCACGGTGGCAAGGCCACAACGTTAGGTGTTGCATCTGGGGCTGTAGCAGGCGCGGTAGCAATTACTCCAGCCTGCGGTTATGTAACTCCGCTTGGTGCGCTAATAATCGGATTAATTGGTGGGGTCGTATCTGCTTGGGGCGTCTCTCGCAAATACAAATTTAATTACGACGATTCACTTGATGTCGTGGGAGTTCACGGCCTGGGTGGCTTTGTTGGAATGATCTCAATCGGTCTTATTGCCACAACTTCAGTTAATGTCGCTGGTGCAAATGGACTCTTTATCCATGGCTCAGCTACCTTGCTTGAGAAGCAATTAATCGCTGCAATCGCTACCGCGGCTTTCTCGTTCACCGCCACTTACTTAATTGCCCAGGCGATCGAAAAAACTATTGGCTTCCGCGTCAATCGAAATCTAGAATTAGAAGGTCTGGATACAACAATCCATGCTGAATCTGCCTACGACATCAACCCATTTACAACTCGCTAACTAAAGGAAATGAAATGAAATTAATTACCGCGATAGTTAAGCCAGCAAGAGTTGATGACATCAAGACCGCGCTTCAATCAAATGGCATTCAAGGAATGACAGTTTCAGAAGCATCTGGTTTTGGTCGCCAAAAGGGCCACAAGGAAATTTATCGCGGTGCGGAATATGTCGTTGATCTAATCCCTAAAGTTCGCATTGAGATTTTGGTTGATGATGCTGATCTAAATCGCATCCTCGATCTTGTAGTTGCAACCGCCAATTCCGGCTCCATCGGAGATGGAAAGGTGTGGGTAACTCCCGTCGAAACAGTGGTTCGCGTGCGCACAAATGAACGCGGTTCCGACGCGCTCTAAGGTTTTTGCGCAGCCCTCCCCGCGCTGATAGGGTCTGCCACGGTCAAGATTTAAAACTAAACACGCGTTGTTAGCTCAGTTGGTAGAGCAGGTGACTCTTAATCACCGGGTCGGGGGTTCGAGTCCCTCACAACGCACTTTGCTACTCAAATAAATTGCATTCAAAAAGGAAATCCATGCCAATTCAAAATGACGATGTTAAATCCCACCAAGAGCGCGTTGTCTGTGGAATCGCGGTCGATATGTATTCGATCATGATTCCAGATAAGTATGACCCAGCTGCAATACCAGGAGCATGGAGCAAGTTCTGGAGTGAATTTCCAAAGGCAGATTTACCAAATAACTCCGAGGCATATTCGGTTGTAATTCCAATCGATGGAACATCTGGAAAATTGCACTACATCGCTGGGGTTGAAGTACCTGCAAACTACGTTGCACCTGCCGGCTTTGAACTTGTAACAGTTCCTGCGGGAAATTATCTTGAGTTGGCACACCTAGGAAATATTTCGACTATTGCTCAAAGCTATGGCGAGGCATATGGCGTTGCCTACCCACAATCTGGCTTAGCGATGCGCGAGGCGCCACACCTAGAGCGCTATGACTCGACTTTGGATCCAAATACAGACGACTACAAGTTTGGAATCTTGATTCCCGTCGCTTAGTAATAGTACAAAGGGATAAAGTGCCGAATGTGAAATCCCATCGTGTGGCAAAGGTCAAGAATGGTTTTGAACCGAAGATTTGCGTTAGGTGCGGCTTGCCCTTTGAGTGGCGCAAGAAATGGGCCAAGGATTGGGAGCAAGTGAAATATTGCAGTTCCAAATGTCGTGATGGCAAATGAAACGCATTATTTATATTCCCTTTGACCATTTAAACCGCAAATTCGGCGCCCTAAAAGATGCAGATCCAAAGCAGGATGTAATCGCATTTGTTGAAAGTGCGCGTATGACTACCGGCAGAAATTGGCATCCAGAGCGGCTCTTTTTCATGATCTCCGCTGCCCGACACTTTGCTGATGAATTAAAAAATGAAGGCTTTACCGTTGAATATGTAAAAGCGCCGACAACCGTTGAAGGCCTTAGCGATGTTCAAAAGAAATATAAAGGACTTCCAATCACCTGTGCGGAGCCATCATCGTTTCGCCAATTTGAAGATTTAAAGAAATTTGGCGTCGAGTACATTGAAAATGATTTCTTCCTAACTCCGCGCAAGCTATTTCATGATTGGGCGTCGACTCAAAAGAACCATCTGATGGAAAACTTCTATCGAAAGCAACGGGTTCGACTAAAACTACTTATGGATGGCGATCAACCCACGGGTGGGAGTTGGAACTACGACAAGGAAAACCGCCTTCCTCCACCAAAGAATTACATCTGGCCAAAATACCTCGAACATAAGCGAGATGAGATTGATCAAGAAGTGGCTGCTCAACTTGGCCACACTCCATCCACGACTTGGGCCACGACGAGAGCTGGCGCGCTAAAACAATTAAAGAATTTCATTGAAAAACACTTAAATAACTTTGGTCCACTAGAAGATGCAATGACTACCGAGAATTGGTCGGTTCACCACTCGCTCCTTTCCCCTTATATAAATGTAGGTCTCTTGCACCCAGGAGAAGTCGTTCAGGCCGCCGAGAAAGCATTCGAAAAAGGCTTAACAACCATCGAATCCGCAGAGGGTTTTATTCGCCAAATTATTGGCTGGCGCGAATATGTAAATGGCATGTATTGGTTTCTGGGCGCTGACTATCGAAATAAAAATGAACTTGGTGCAAAGCGAAAATTGCTTCCTCTTTTTAATGATCCCGAAAAAACATCCATGAACTGCGTCAAGCAAACTATTACCGATATTCAAGATCGAGCTTGGGTTCATCACATTCCACGTCTAATGGTCTTGAGTAACTTGGCACTTGTTACTGGAACAAACCCACAAGAATTCCTTCAATGGATGCGTGAAACATTTATTGACGCATCCGATTGGGTAATGGTTCCAAATGTAATTGGCATGGGAGTTCATGCTGATGGTGGTCAGTTGATGACTAAACCATATGCCGCAGGTGGCGCTTATATTTCAAGGATGAGTAATTACTGCAAGGGCTGTGCCTACAACCCTAAGAATCGAGTTGGCGATGATGCTTGCCCATTTACAACTCTTTATTGGGATTTCCTCGGACGCAATCGCGAAGTCTTTAGCAAGAATCATCGAATGGCCCAGCAATACTTCGGACTAAATCGCCTTAGTGATCAACCACAAATTCGAGAGCGAGCTTTGGAAGTCCTTGAAGGCCTTTCAAGGGGCAAGATTTAGATAAAGCGCTTGTGAACGCCATTCATGTATTCGGCATCTAGGAATCGTGCTTCCCAAGGTTCATTCATATGGTTGTTTTCCCAACCTGGAATGACGTGGAAGTGAATATGAAAAACACTTTGGAGTCCCGCGGTGCCATTACATTGCAAAATAGTGACGCCGTCTGCGCTTACTTTTGCCTTAACTAATTCAGCTACTTTCTTGGTTGTAACGGCTAGCTCTCCAAGTAGGTTCAAGGGGATACCAAAAATATCCTTGTGGTGCTCCTTTGGAATAACTAGGGAATGACCATCTTTTACTTGGGTGCGATCTAAGAAGGCAACAAACTTCTCATCTTCATAAACTTTCCAGGCCTCAATTTCACCAGAAACTATTTTGCAAAAGATGCAGTTATCGCTCATGGCTTTACTTTAATAACTCGGCAAGAAGGGCTTCAACCCTTACCTTAATTTCATCGCGGACATTGCGAACAAAATCAAGATCTTGGCCTGCTGGATCTTGGAGCACCCAATCTTCGTAGCGCTTTCCTGGGTAAAACGGACAGGCATCGCCACATCCCATAGTGATTACTGCATCCGATTCCATTACTGCTTCTGGAGTAAGAATCTTTGGTTGTTGATTTGCGATATCGATTCCAACTTCGGCCATAGCTTGCACGGCAACCGGATTTATTGAATCCTTTGGCTCGGACCCCGCAGATAGAACTTCAACCTTATCCCCTGCAAGTTGGCGCATGAAACCTGCTGCCATTTGAGAACGTCCAGCATTATGAACACAAACGAAAATTACTGTTGGTTTTTTGGCGCTCATTACTAAAGTCTAGTGGTGATAAAAGAAAACTGCCGCCAAGTCAGTGACCGGGCGGCAGAGTTCATCAATTGTTCGCTTAGAGGTTCTGCTCAACCTCAAGTAGGACTGCAATACGTTCTGCCTTTGTTGGCAACTTGAAGTATGCGTGTCCGCGTGACCAGTAGTAAATCATTGGAAGGAATCCAAGAAGGATTGTTCCAAAACCTACATACTTTGTAACGGTATCCAAAGTTGGAATAACTTTGAAGAACATAGTGGTCATGAAAACAGCACCGATTAGTGGCCATAGACCCATGAAGATGAAGTTCTTGAGGCTCTTGAAGATCATCTTGCGGAATAGAACGATCACTGAGAAACCGGCGAGCGCGTAGTAGATCGAAATCTGTACGCCAATTGCCGCAATCGCATCGGTCATGATCTTTCCAATTGAACCGATGAATTGAGAACCGATGAATAGGCCGATTCCTACAACTGTGATTGTCAGAGTCGCAAAAACTGGAGTCTTGTACTTTCCATGGACGGTTCCAAACTTCTTTGCCAAGGTTCCATCGCGGCCCATAGCAAACATGGTGCGAGTTACTTGAATAAGTTGAGTTTCAAGGGTTGCAACTGTTGAAAGAAGAACTGCAACAACGATCAGCTTTCCACCGGTGCCTGGCCATACCTTCTGACCAAGGATTCCAAGGATATTTGCTGAGTTATCGGATACTTCCTTATCTGTTAGAACCATATTTGAACCGATTGTGAATACTTCGAAAAGCATAAAGGTGATGATCATTCCGATAATCGCACCTTGACCTGGGGTCTTATGTGAACCTTTTGTCTCTTCGTTCAAGTTAGCAGTTACATCCCAGCCCCAATAATAGAAAGCTGCGACAAGCGCGCCTGCAAAAAATGCGCTGCTTCCGTGGAAAGCAGAAGGTGCAAACCAATGCCAAGAGAACGTATGAGCTTCAGAGCCATGGAAGATCGCAAGTACTGCGAACAGCGCAAGCAAGCCAACTTCAACAGTTGACATAATTACTTGAACTTTTGCGGTGATTGTTACGCCGTAGGCAACTGCGGCAACCATCATCAAAAAGAAGACGGTTCCGAATAGAGTTACCCAACCCTTGCTATTAGCAAGCTTGTCAGAGAACAAACCTAGGAACGAAGAACCTGCCGGCAGTGTTGCAGCAACCATAAAGATTGATGAACACATAAGAAGTGACCAACCGGCAATATAACCAAGAGCTGGGTGAAGGCCACGACGTACCCACGCATAAGTTGCGCCAGAGTTCGATTCGGTACGACCTAGGTAATTAAAAGCAAAAACAATTCCAAACATTGCTACACCGCAATAAAGAAGTGCAGCCGGACCAGCTAAACCGACAGCAGCAACAAGCAGAGCAGTTGATGCAGCGATTGAGTACGCAGGTGCAGATCCTGCGACTCCCATAACAGCGGACTCAAAAAGTCCTAAAACATTGGGAGCTAATTTGTGTTCATGATGTTGTTGCGAACTTGCCATATTTTGACCTCCAGGTTGGAGAGGGCATCCGAAGAAGCGTGAGCAGATACAAGGAGAACCGTAGCAGTGTGAAAGAAATGTAAGTAGGATTTCGGGAAGTAAATATTGAGGATTGGGAGCCAGATATGAGCAACAAGAATCTTCGAGTTGGCATCATCGGGGCCGGCAGAATCGGAATTGTCCATTCTGGCAGCGTTGCCGATACGCCAGGGGCCGAGATCGCCATGATCGTTGACGCGGTGGAAGAGAGC
>Ga0214202_1000045_pt1 | contig 64626 bp, 61 predicted proteins | sample TroBogEpilimnion_9_FD_153040 | JGI IMG/M metagenome (GOLD analysis project Ga0214202, IMG submission 153040) | Freshwater microbial communities from Trout Bog Lake, WI - 03JUN2009 epilimnion | ecosystem: Environmental > Aquatic > Freshwater > Lake > Epilimnion/Euphotic zone | place: Trout Bog...
TAACATGTCCAAAACGCAAAACGCTACCACATTTAGTATGTGGTAGCGTTTTTTAAGCTTAAAAACACTATATATAGTGTTGGTCGACTTAGCGCGAATAGAATTCGATAACCAGCGATGGTTCCATCTGCACAGGATAAGGCACATCGGCCAGCGCCGGAACGCGTACGAATTTGGCCGTCATCTTCGAGTGGTCGACTTCGACGTAATCAGGCGTATCACGCTCGGCCAACTGGGAGGCTTCGAGCACGAAAGCGAGCTGCTTTGAGGCTTCCTTGACCTCGATCACATCGCCAACCTTAACCTGGTAGGAAGCGATGTTGACGCGGCGGCCATTGACCTTCACGTGACCGTGATTGACGAACTGACGAGCAGCGAACACGGTGGCGACGAATTTGGCGCGGTAGACAACCGCATCCAAACGACGCTCGAGCAAGCCGATCAGGTTTTCGCCCGAATCGCCCTTGATGCGCACGGCTTCGTGGTAATAACGGCGGAACTGCTTTTCCGAAATATTGCCGTAATAGCCCTTGACCTTCTGCTTGGCGCGCAACTGCGTGCCGAAGTCGGACATTTTGCCCTTACGGCGCTGTCCATGTTGGCCTGGGCCGTATTCACGGCGGTTTACAGGGCTCTTTGGACGGCCCCAGATGTTTTGACCAAGACGGCGGTCAATCTTATGTTTAGCGGCAATACGCTTGCTCATCGCTGTTCCTCTTCAAAAGCGAAGTTACGAGGAACGCGCCCTCCTATTGCCCAATCTCTCGGGCCGACAGGTCAGTTTTGCATGCAAAACCAACCACGGGTGCGTCAAAAACGCCAAGCGGGCCCAAAGGACCCGCAAAGCGATGGGCGGTTCATACTGCCCCGAGGGAGAGATGTCAAACGGCAGAAGCGGGTTTAATCGCGATAAAGTCTATTTTTTCAAGGCCATAGCCCTTTAAAACGGCTAATAGGGGCGCACTTATGGCAAATGGACCTGTAAAGACGGCTTGCAAGGGCTGTTCAGGCGCTTTGTCCGTTGAGGCTTCCCCCATTAACTGCACCACCCGACGGGCAATGGCGGGAGCCGGGTCGATCCATGTGACGGGCCAAGGGGCTATCCGTTCAAACGCTTCAAGCAATAAAGGATAATGGGTGCACGCCAAGACGATTGTATCGGTTCGCTTGCCGTCATGCTCGACAAAGCAGGGTGCGATATCGGCAAGGATCGAGGCATCCGTGACGCTTTCGTCGTTCAGGGCGGCTTCCGCTTTGCTCGCAAGCTCGGAGGGCGCGTGCAGAATGACCTCGCAGCTTTGCGCGAAATCGCGGATCAAAGCGGCGGTGTAATCACGCTGCGCGGTGCCGCGCGTGGCCAAAATGCCGATGATCCGCGATTGCGAGTGCTCCGCTGCAGGCTTAATCGCAGGCACGGTGCCGACAAAGGGAATTGAAAAGCGAGCGCGTAACATCGGCAACACAAGCGTAGATGCCGTGTGGCAGGCAATCACCACGAGATCGGGGTTAAAGCGTGGGATCATTGCGTCAAAGACGTCTCTCACGCGGGAGAGCAGAACATCTTCGCTCAATTCGCCATAGGGGAACACGGCGTTATCCGCGACATAGATGTAATGCGCATCGGGGCGTGCCTTACGGATCGGGTCGAGCACCGTTAGACCGCCGACGCCTGAGTCAAACACCAGGATTGTTTGGCGTTTGTTACTCACGCTTTGGGCTCCGCTTCGCTGGCTTTGAGCGCTGCTTCCCGTTTGCGCTTTTTGGAATAAGGCACGCGTGGTCCTTCCACCAATCGCACGATCATGCCTCTTACCGTGCGCAAATCCTGCTCGTCCATATCCATGCGCAACAGGATGTTGCGCAAATTCATGCTCATGCGTTGTTTTTTATTGGGCGGGCGATAAAAGCCGCGCTCTTCTAATTTTTCATCGAGATAATCGAAGAAGTTTAAAATCGTACCGCGCTCGGCGGCGGGCCATCGCGTCTTGCGGGCGAAGGGGAGGGAGGCTTCGCCATCGGCGGTTTGAAACGCGTAACCCATCAGCAACACGGCTTGCGAGAGGTTGAGCGAGGCGAAATTCGGATCAACCGGATAGGTGCAAATCGCGTCCGCTAACGCGATGTCGTGGTTTTCTAATCCCGTGCGCTCGCGACCGAACAGAACACCGACTTTATTGCCCTCCGCAATACGCGCCTTTAAGTTGGCACCTGCCTCGGATGGGCCATGAATCGGTTTGCCTTGGCCCCGCTCGCGCGCGGTGGTGGCGTAGACGAAAGTAAGATCGGCGACGGCTTCTTTGAGCGTGTCATAGAGCTTGGCGGATTCGAGCACGAAGCCTGCGCCTGCTGATGCCGCTTCGGTTTTTTGGTTCATCCAATTTTCGCGCGGACGGACCATGCGCAATTCGTGCAGGCCAAAATTGGCCATGGCACGCGCCGCCATGCCGATGTTTTCGCCAAGCTGCGGCTCGACGAGAATGATGATGGGTTTTTCACTCATCGTGCTGCGACCTTTTGCAAGAGCCGCGCTTGTTCAAAAGCGTAGGCGAGCGATGAGGCGTCGGCGATGCCTTTGCCTGCAATATCGAACGCAGTGCCGTGATCGACGCTGGTGCGGATAAAGGGCAAGCCGATGGTGACATTCACGCCTTGTTCGATGCCCATATATTTGACTGGGATGAGGCCTTGATCGTGATATTGCGCCACCACAATATCAAACTCGCCGCGGCGGGCGCGCATGAAAATGGTATCGCCTGCAAAGGGTCCTGAAACCTTCATGCCGAGACGTTGGGCTTCAAGGATGGCGGGTGCAATTTCGGCTTCGTCTTCATGGCCAAATAGGCCGCCTTCACCTGCATGGGGGTTTAGGCCTGCCACCGCGATGCGCGGCTCGGAAATGCCATAGGCACGGCAGGCGGCATGGGCGAGTTGAATGGTTTTTAAAACACGCGCTTTGGTGATGAGATCGGGCACCGCGCGAATTGATACGTGGATCGTGACCAAGATGACGCGTAGCTCTTCATTGGCGAGCATCATTGCAAAGTCGGATGTGCCGGAACGGTCGGCTAAAATTTCGGTATGGCCGGGATAGAGAATGCCTGCTGCTTTAAACGCTTCTTTGTGAATAGGCGCGGTGACCATGCCCGCGATCTCGCCCTTGAGTGCTAAATCGATGGAGGCTGCGACATAATCGTAAGCCGCTTGGCCGGAGCGGGCGTCTACTTTGCCGATTGGGAGATCGGCTGGAAGGTTTGAGAGCGACACGACATCGATGGTTCCGGCTTCAGACTTTGCTTCGCTCGGTGAGGCAATGGTTCTGATCTTTAACGGCAGACGAAGCGCGTGCACGGTGCGCTCGAGGCAACCAGCATCGCCGATGACGATCGCGGGCGCGCTTACGCCTGCAGCAAAAAATTTGGCGATGATTTCGGGGCCGATGCCAGACGCGTCGCCCATGGTGATGGCTAAAACTTGCATAGAAAACCCGTAGCGAAACTGATGGATATGGGCAATCCCATGCGGATTATTCGGGCGATTTAAACCGCGACAGCCTCGGATTGGCGGTGTTTTTCGGCGCGCGAATTCAGCCAAACGGCGGTTAAGACCAAAATGCCACTCACAATCAGGCGTTCATCAACGGGCTCATGATAGATCGCGGCGCCTAAGGCCACTGCGCCGACAGTTGCCAAATTAACCGCTTGAACGGTCGAGACCGGACCAAAATGGCGAACGAGATTGAAGAAAGTAATTCGCTCGATCACCCACATCAGTGTGACGGCGAGAAGAGCGATCCAAGCTTGGGGAGGCAGATCAAGCGTTGATTGCGCATCGACCAGCAGAAGCGCCGGTAGAAACACAAAGCCGCTCGCCAAGCTTTCGACAACGCTGACGGCGCCCGCATCGCGTCCTTTGGGCCAGAAGCGGGACGCGTAAAGATGATAGAGCGCATAAAAGAACGGCAGGCTTAACGAGCCTAAGAGCCAAGGGTCGAGGACAGAAAAAATCGTGCCGCCACTCAAGGCCGTTGGCTCGATCACGAGGATCGCAGCACCGATAAATCCGGTTGCAATGGCCGATGCCCTTATCCAGCTAAAGCGTTCAACGCCGATAATCAGCGCTAAGCCATAACCGAAGAGAGGCGTTGTGGATGTGATGATCGAATAGGTTGAGACCGGCACATGCCCGATGATGATCAGGCTAATGCCAAAGGGCATGTTTAAAAGCACGGCGCATCCGACACCAAACAGCCAGAGTTTAAGGTCTGCTAACGGCACAGGGCCGCGCATGCGCCACACGATCAAAAGGGCGAGGCCAACGCCAAATCCGGATAGCGAAATGGTTGCTAAAGGCGACACCCCAAGCGTTGCAAGATGCTTGGTCATTACCGGCGATATCGCCCAAAACAGTCCCAACCCCAAGAGATTGGGAACAAGGCCAACGCGGGATGAAGCGCTCATCAAGCGCGCCCTTTACAAACAAACATTCGAATTAAACTTTTCTATTTTTGGCGGATTTGCGCGAGAGCATATTCAGGCCTTCAACGCCCGCCGAAAACGCCATGGCGGTGTAGACATAGCCTTTTGGAACGTGAGCACCAAATCCCTCGGCGATAAGCGTCATGCCGATCATAATCAAAAAGCCCAAGGCCAGCATAACAATGGTTGGGTTGTCGCGGATAAAGCGCGATAGCGGTTCGGCGGCGAGCATCATGGTCAGCACGGCGACAATCACGGCGACAACCATAATAGGCAGATGCGGCGTCATGCCGACCGCCGTGATAATTGAATCAACCGAGAAGACGAGATCGAGCACTAAGATTTGGCCGATGGCGGCCGCGAGCCCGTGCTTTTTGGGGGCGTCGAATAAATCAGGCTCATGCTTTTTATCGACGGCGTGATGGATCTCTTTCGTGGCTTTCCAGACCAAGAACAGTCCACCCGCAATTAGAATCAGATCGCGCCATGAAAAGCTTTGGCCGAAGACCGACAGGATCGGTTCGACAAGATGCACGATAAAAGCCAACGTGCCGAGTAAAGCAAGACGGAGAAACAACGCCAGTGAAATGCCAATCCGGCGCGCTCTTTTTTGTTGATTGGCCGGCAGCTTATTGGTGAGGATCGAGATAAAAACGAGATTATCGATCCCTAACACAATTTCCATTGTGATGAGGGCGGCGAGCGCAATCCATGCGGCCGGATCGAGGGCGAGCGAGACGATGTAATCCATGATGGTAATGACCTAGGCGTTATAACGCGGATCGACAACCGAATTAAACGTCAAAGACACGAACGCGGCGTCTTGTATTCCGTTCCACGACGACCACGGGCTTTGCGGTGCCGCGCGAAATCGTGGCTACGCGTTGGGTCATTTTGCGTTGCGCGACCGACCGCATCACTTCTTTTTTGACGTCTTCAACGTCCATTCCCATGAGTGCCGCGGCAATTTCGGCTTGGGCTGCGGGATCGTCCGTGATGTCGCGCGCGGCCTCAATGGCTTCCTTTAGCTCTGGTTCGGCTTCTTTGACCTTCCGATAGCCGTATTTTGTCTTCCAGACGCCGCTCATCGCCGCTGCTCCCTTATTTTTCTGACCCGTAGTCTACCACATCTATGTTGCACTGCAACATAATCAAGGGGCGCTCTGTATACGGTGCCCCTTTAAAGGTCGGATCAATGGTCGTTCAGCCCGTCGATCCAAACGGATTGTACCCTTAAATCATCGGTTAGATGAACGAGGCTTGAAGCGTAGCCCTTGGCCAATCGGCCAAAGGTGCGATCAATCCGTAGCATTTTGGCGGGCGTCGAGGTGGCCATTTGCAAGACATGCTTCAGCTCGACCTTCACATCCTTTGCCAAATAATGCACGGCATCCAGCATTGTAATGGCCGATCCGGCTAATGTTCCGTCCGGAAGGGACAGTTTCGTGCCGGTTCGGGTTGCCATGCGCCCTTGCAACTTAAAAATGTCGCTCCCGCCGGCGGCCGGTGGCATGGCATCGGAAACGAGTGCGATGCCCGATGGACCTTTGGCGGCTAAGGCGACGCGGATTGCGGTTGGATTGACGTGGTGGCCGTCGGCAATCAGGCCTGCGATGACGCGCGGATCGGCTAGCGCAGCACCGACCAAGCCCGGGGCGCGGTGGCTTAAGGGGCTCATCGCATTATAAAGATGGGTGACGGCTGTTGCACCGGCCTCGATTGCGGCAAAAGCTTCGTGATCGGTCGCTTCCGAGTGGCCGAGGCTCACAATAATGCCGCTCTGGGTAAGATGGCGGATGAGGTCGTGAGCTACTTTATTGGGCGCGAGCGTTACCATCATAACGCCTGATCGACCTTGAACGAGACGATCGACATCGGCGTCTTTCATTTTGCGGATATAAGCGTGGGGGTGAGCGCCCGCGCGGATGGTGTCGATAAAAGGGCCTTCAATATGCAAGCCGAGATAGCCGGGCACGAAGCCTGCGGCCGCTTTGCCAGCGGCGAGGGTTTCGACCAAAACCTCGTCGGCATCCGTGATGAGGGTTGGAAGTGCGTGTGTTGTGCCGAATTTGCGGTGGGCTTCGAGAATGGCGCTGATGCCTTTGACCGATGGCGTTTCGTTCAACAAGACACCGCCACCGCCATTGATCTGCGCATCGATAAAGCCAGGGCTGAGAATACCGCCGCCGAGATCCCGTTCGATCAGACCATGGGGACGCTCGTTGAACGGCACGAGGCCGATAATGGTGGCACCCTCGGTAATCAGCGCGTGATCATCGATAAAATCGAAACCGTTAAAAAGACGCGCGCCAAAAAAGACCTGTTTCATGGAAGCTTCCCGCCTGCCATCAAGATTGCGCCATCGGCGGCATCATGCAAGGGCGGCACAAACGGATAGGGCCTTTGCAGCTCGATCCATGGCTTCAACGGTTCCGTTAGCCCGCCGACAAGGGCGATGCGTTCGCACCCCATGCGCTGAAGTGCGGCGTGAAGGTTTAAAATCTCGCGCGTGGCCTGCTGGATGATCGGCAAAGCGACGGCATCGCCTTTTTCGGCATGCCCAAAAACGATCGGCGCCAAAGCGCCATAATCGGCCGAGCGAGCGGTCACTGTCCAACGCGTGACATTTGACGGATCATTGTCGAACCGTTTCATAATCTGGCGCGTCATTTTAGTTGGAGGCCGAAGATCGTCGGCGGCTAAAAGCGATTGGCGCAAGGCTTCCCAGCCGATGCGGGCGGCTGAGCCTTCATCGCTGATCGCAAAACCTCGCCCACCGATGGCCGTCATTGTGCCAGCGAGATGGGCCAAGCCTGCCGACCCCGTTCCAGCGATAACAAGGCCGCCATCGTCCCCTTGATGCGCGCCGAAGCAGGCCGCTGCCGCGTCGCTTGCGACCACCACATGACCGTAGTCAGCGAACGAGGATTGAATACGGCTTGAATCCGCGAGAGACACAATGCCCGCAAGGCCAAGGCCCAATGCGGTATTGGATCGATCGTGTGGCGCCAGCCCCGCCTGATGAAAGACCTGATCAAGCGTTGTGCGTAAAGTTGTCAGCGCGCCTTCCGGATCACTGTGCACATTGGCGCTGCCGCTTTCCGCATAAGCGAGTTCAGTACCGCTTTTATCTCTCAAGCGCACGCGGCATCGTGTGCCGCCGCCATCGACGCCAACACTGTACGGATATTCTTGGGCGGTCATTTTACCGCCGGTGGATCAAGCGATAAGACGCTTTGCGGATCATCTTCTGTCGCCGAAGGGTCGCGATAATTATCGATGTTTTTAAACGCCTCGCGCAATGCGCCTGACCAGCCTTTCGAGAGCTTCTCGAAATAGGTGTCATTCGCGCCGATGCGGCGCTGATAGGAGACTTCTAATGAATCGCGTTCATACATCAGAAGATCAATCGGCATGCCAACGGAGAGGTTGGAGCGGAGTGTGGAGTCAAACGAAATCAGAATGACTTTTGTTCCTTCGCCCATGGTCATATCGGGGCGCGCGACGCGGTCGAGAATCGGTTTGCCGTATTTGTGCTCGCCGATTTGAAAGAAGGGCGTGTCCTTGGTCGCTTCGATAAAATTGCCCTCGGCATAGATTTGAAACATGCGCGGCGGCTCGCCATGAATTTGGCCGCCCAAAATGAACGAAGCGGCAAAAACGCCGTTATTGGCTTCCAAGGATGGGCCATCGACGCGGCGGACCTCACGAACGGCCTCGCCGACAAGGCGGGCGGCCTGAAACATGGTCTGCACGTTCAAAAGCGATGCTTCGCCTGATTCGACATTGGCATCGATTTGCTCGTTCAAGCCCGAGATGACGGATTGCGTAACGGCTAAATTTCCGGCGGAGAGCAGAACGAGAACGCGTTCTCCCTTGCGCTCCCAGACATGCATTTTCCGGAAAACAGCGATGTTATCGAACCCGGCATTGGTTCGTGTATCGGAGGCAAAGACAATGCCGTTATCGAGGCGAAGGCCGACGCAGTAGGTCACGAAACACGTTTCCCTAATTTTAAGTCAAAATGATTGGTTGTCTTGAAAGGGGGCGAACTCTAAAAATGCAAGAATAATTTCACGAAAATGGCAACTTGAAAGGCCAAGACAAAGCCCATCATCCACTTAACCAGTGAAAGCTCGCTTTTGATCGAATTCACATCATCATCACGACGGCTTAACGCCGCTGCGGCTTTAAGTGCTTTGTCTTCCGGAATATCGATGGCTCGAAAGGCTTCGAACACTTCGGTTTGCAACACACTCATCGCGAGGACTCCCAGCCGCTTATAAAGCTCTTCGGCAGACCAATAATAGCTGTCCCTTGCCGATGATGCAATGCAAGGGTTTTCTATTGCTGGCCCGAATGAGCGGCATCCACGACAACCTCAACCGTGAGCTTCTCTTCGCCTGCCCCCCGCATATTGCCCCGAACCGGGGCGGCCGTGACCGCATCCAGGCCAACGGCAAGGCGAACATAGCGCTCGGTCGGTGAGACGCCATTGGCGGCATCAAAGCCAATCCAGCCGAGTTCATCGACATAGGCTTCCGCCCAGGCGTGGTGGGCGACGGAGGAGGTTTCACCCTCCACCAACAGATAGCCCGTCACATAGCGGGCCGGGATGCCAAGGATACGGGCCGCGCCAATGAAGATGTGGGCGTGGTCCTGGCAGACGCCGCGTTTGGCTTTGAAGGCCTCAATCGCGGTTGTTAAAGCGTGGGTTGCCTGCGTGTCATAGGCGACGGTCTTGTGGATCGCCCCCAAGAGGTTGTGCAAGGTTGTGAGCCGTGTGGGCGCTTGGCAGGCTTTGGCCATGCTCTCGATGGCGGGCGAGGTTTCGGTCATGCGCTCGGGGCGGAGAAAGACACTCGGCGGAACCGCTTCTTGCGTGAAGCCCGCGACACCTGCTGTATCGATGGTCTCAATCGTGCCATGGGCGATGATCTCGAGGTGATCATTTGAGCCGGGCGGTGTGACAAGCGCCACTTGATTGCCAAATGCGTCTATATAACGCGCCGCTTGATCGATACCCGGAATATCAACGTGCCACTCAATAACCCGCTGGCTTTGTCCGCTCGGTGGAAAAAGCCTGAGCGATTGTACCGAGTGATTAAACGCGCGGGAATAACGATAAGCAGTACGGTGATGAACGGCAATCAACATGGGCGTTAGTTTAACTCAAAGGAAATGGAAGTCATTGGCAATATGCGCGGATACCGAATTATTGCGTTTTAAAAACTCTGTCAGAAATTCATGAAGTCCCGATTGGAAAATTGCATCCATAGGTATGGTTTTGAGATCGTGCAGGATGCTGCTGGCTTCGGTAAGGCTTGCCGTTTTCTTGCCGATAATGTCCGACATGCCTTCCAGCGAACGCTCAATCCATCCGTAACAGAAACAGAAGGAGCGTGGCATTTCTGGTCGTAGAATGAGGAACTCGGCGACATTCCACGGGCGATAGCGGTCTTTATAGACGTGGCGATAGGAGCGATGGGCCGATACTGAGCGAAGGATGGTTTCCCATTGAAACGCATCAATATCGCCGCCAACCGTTTCATTGGTAGGAAGCAGCACGTAATATTTCACATCGAGAATACGCGCGGTGTTATCAGCGCGTTCAATGAAGGCACCCAATTGGCTGAAGTGAAAGCCTTCATCGCGCAGCAACGTTCCAAGCATCGAGCCGCGAAACAGAGCCGAGCGTTGCCTTACCCAATCGAGAAATTCGGGCAATTTGCCCGAGCCTAAATCGGCAGGCCGCACAGAGGCAAAATCAATATAGGTGGAATTAAGGGCTTCCCACATTTCGCGCGTCAGAGCGGTGCGCACGGCGCGCGCATTGTTGCGCGCGGTTTCAAGGCAGGAGCGAACAGAGGATGGATTATCGCGATCAAATAAGAGAAAGTGTTTTACTTTCTCTGACGTAATTTCGCTATGACGCTCCAAATAGGCTTCATAGCTTCCTGCGGCGATGAGCGTAGATTTCCAATCTTCGCGGTGGCCAATGCCAATGTCAGGAGTCAGCGAAATGCGATAGCCAACTTCGGTGAGGCGCGCGATGTTTTCGGCGCGCTCAATATAGCGCGACATCCAATAGAGGCTTGCGGCGGTGCGTCCGAGCATGGTTAGTCCTCCAATACCCAGGTGTCTTTGGTGCCGCCGCCTTGGCTTGAATTGACGACCAGTGAACCCTTCTTCAAGGCGACGCGCGTTAACCCGCCCGGCGTAATGCGAATTTTATCACCGACCAAAACGAAGGGCCGCAAATCGACATGACGCGGTGCGGATCCTGCGCCGACATTCGACGGGCAGGTGGATAGATTAAGCGTGGGTTGAGCGATGTAATTGGAGGGCTTGGCTTTGATCTTTTTCTCAAATTCGGCCAATTGCGCTTTGGTGGCGTGCGGGCCGATGAGCATCCCATATCCGCCTGAACCGTGCACTTCTTTGACCACAAGGTGCGACAGATTATCAAGCACGTGATGGCATTCATCGGCAATCGAGCAGCGATAGGTCGGTACATTCGAAAGGATCGGCTTTTCGCCGGTATAAAATTCGATGATGTCGGGCACATATGCGTAAACCGCTTTATCATCCGCGATGCCCGTGCCCGGTGCATTGACGATGGTGACGCCGCCTGCACGGTACAAATCGAAAAGACCTGGCACGCCAAGCGTTGAGTCCGAGCGAAAGGCGAGGGGATCCAAATAAGAATCGTCGACGCGGCGGTAGAGCACATCAATGCGTTCTTTGCCGGAAACGGTGCGCATATAGAGCGTGCCATTTTCGATAAAGAGATCGGAGCCTTGGACAAGCTCGACGCCCATTTGATCGGCCAAGAAGGAGTGCTCGAAATAGGCTGAGTTATAAATGCCGGGTGTCAGCACCGCGAGCGTCGGATCGCTTTTGCAGCAGGGCGGTGCGACACTCTCCAAGGTTTGACGCAGCATTTCGGGATAGCGCTCGACGGGGGCTACGCGATGGGCGGCGAAGAGCTCGGGGAAGAGATGCATCATCGCTTCGCGGTCCTCGAGCATATAGGACACGCCCGAGGGGGTTCTTAGATTATCTTCGAGCACGAAGAACGCGTTTTCTCCGGTGCGAACAATATCGGTGCCGACAATATGCGAATAGATTTTGCCGGGCGGATCAAAGCCCATCATTTGCGGCAAGAAGGCTTCGTTGCCGACAACGAGATCGGCGGGGATGCGGCCGGCGCGGATAATCTCCTGCCGGTGGTAAATATCATAGAGAAACAGATTGAGGGCGCGGACGCGCTGCTCGATGCCGCGTTCTAAAAAGCGCCATTCTTGCGCGGCGATGACGCGGGGGATCAAATCAAACGGGATCAGGCGCTCATTGGAGGCGTTATCGCCATAGACGGCGAAGGTAATGCCTAAACGCCGGAAGATTGCTTCGGCTTCTTCCTGTTTGCGCGCCATGCCACCGCGTGACTGCCGGCCCATCCAATCGGCGATTTTCTGGTAGGCTGGGCGGATCGAGCCATCGGCCGATCGCATCTCGTCAAAAAAGGCGGGCGCTTCTTTCATGCTGCCTTTATTTTTGGCACTTGCCTGAGTGTTCATCATTCCATCCGCTAATGCGACCATAAACGCTACTCTGGCAGGTTAGGAGCAAAAGCCAAGCCAGAACTTGCGCGCCTTCCTATTTTTCAGCGGCACGGGATGGATGGGTGTGGCTGCTAGCCAACAAGTTCCGCCAAGGTTGAAAGCGCACTGATCGCCGTCCGCAACCGCGCGGGGCTCGTAAATTCGGGCCAAGTGGAGAGTTTGACGGCCAGGAATGATCGCTCACAATCGATATAGATCAATTGGCCAAAGACACCGCGACAGAGGAGAACCCCGTTTTGGCCTTTGGTCAGCCAGAATTGATTGCGATAGGCGCCTTCCGGCAAAATATCCGTATGAGGGGAATGAAAAAGCGATGAATCGCCGTCTCTCGTGGCCTCAATCCAGCTTGGTGAAAGGATTTGTTGGCTATTGACCTTGCCATGGTTGGCCCACAACAAGCCAAAGCGTGCAAAATCCCGCAAGCTTGCGTTGAAGCCGCCATCGCCTAGGGCAAATCCGGTGCTGTCGACCGTGAAGCAGGCATCATGTTCCGCGCCGATTTTTTGCCAGATTTCTTCGGATACGATCTCGGAAAGGCTTTTGCCGGTCACCCGCTCCATCACCCAAGCAAGCACATCGGTTTCGATCGAACGGTATTCGAATTGGGCGCCGTGGGGGCGGATCGTCGTTTTAAGATCGAGAATAAGCTCGTGCATGGACGAGGGCCATTTCCCCGGTAGCGTTGCCTGCTTCCAGCCGCTGGCGATATCGATTTTGCCGACATCCGAATAGGGGTCGGTATAGTTTTCATCAAAGCGAACGCCGCTTGTCATATCGAGGATGTGTTGCACGCGGGCGGTGGCGTAGGCGGTTTGGGCGAGCTCCGGGAGATAATCGATAATGAGACGCTCAGGCTCGACCAAGCCGCGCGCGGCCAAAATGCCAAACGCTGTCGCTGTAATCGATTTTGAAACCGATTGAGCGAGATGCAACGTCGATGGTGTCATGCCGTTCAGATATTGCTCGGCGATGATCGTATTGTTTTTGATGACGATAAAGCCATCCGTAAAACTGGACTCGATCCAGTCGCTGATCCGGACGGTGGTGCCTTCGGCGGAAAACGGAATTGAACCCAAGGGCTGGAAATCTTGCTTCAATTCGATCACATGATCGGGCGCGTGGCGGACAGGCGCTGTGGGCAAAATCTCGGCAATATGTTGAAAGGTCCAACGGTTCCATGGCGCGCGGTCCCAATCCTCTTTCGGGAAATCGGGTCTTGAAGAACCGGACACGGTTGGCTCGATCGATGGGTTCATGGTTCGATATTCCATGATATTTGCCGGTAAATGTCAAAGATCCTGGCGCGTAATTAAAAAATAGAGGGTTCGCAGGCCTGACAATTTAATCGTAGACGGATTATATCAGTTTAAACGACATTCTCGGAGAGAGCATAATGGCCAAGCGAAATGCGACGAGGCGGGTGAATATCGGGACCCGCCAGTTTACGATCCTTGGCGCGCGTAATTCGAGCTTTATTGATCTTTATCACACTAGTTTAGCGATTTCTTGGCCGCGCTTTTTCGTGGTTGTTGCCTCGGTATTTGCCTGTACCAATTTGATTTTCGCACTGCTCTACTGGATGGGTGGCGATGTGATTGCCAATACGCAAGGCGGCAGCCTTGCGATGTTGTTCTTCTTTAGCGTCGAAGCTTTATCGACGGTTGGCTTTGGCGACATGCACCCGATGACCTATTACGGTCATACGATTGCCAGCGTGGAAAATTTCTTCGGCTTGTTGTTTGTGGCTGTCACAACAGGTGTCATGTTTACCCGTTTTGCGCGGGCGCGGGCGCGTTTTATGTTTGCGCGGCATCCCGTTGTTACCACTTTTAATGGCAAGCCAACCTTGATGATCCGGGTGGCGAATGAGCGGCATAATACGGTGAGCGATGCGTCGGCGCGGCTTTGGATTTTGAAAGATGGCCGCTCGACGGAAGGGCAGAGTTTCAGGCGCTTTATCGAACTGAAATTGGAGCGTGTGGAGAATCCGGTGTTCATCTTGTCATGGACGATTTTTCACGTGATCGATGAAGATTCCCCGCTCCATGGGCTGATGGAGGGCCAAGAGGTGCCGGTGTCCTCGCTCATCCTGACCATTACCGGCTATGATGAGAATATGGCGCAGGAGGTAAGGGCGCGGAACTGGTATAATGTGCATGACATAAAATGGGATCATCGTTATGCCGACATTTTAGAGTCGGGTCCGGACGGGGATACGCGGTTAAATTATGATCATTTCCATGAATCAACACCCGAGAAGCCAAACTAACGAGGAGAAACGCCCATGACCGACCATTTTAAATTTTATATCGATGGAGCTTGGACGGATCCTGTTACGCTGCAGCCGTTTGATGTGATCAATCCGTCGAACGAGGAAGTGTGCGGGCGCATCTCGTTAGGCTCTGTAGCCGATGTGGATCGGGCGGTTGCGGCTGCACGAACGGCATTTGAAAGCTTTTCCCAAACGACGCGCGCGGAACGCCTAGCGCTGCTGTCGCGCGTTTTGGAGGTTTACAAACGCCGCGAGCAAGAAGTAGCCGACGCAATGACGTTGGAAATGGGCGCGCCGAAGGAATTTGCGATGGTGTGGCAGGCGGGCTCCGGCACGGCGCATCTCGAATCCACCATTGAAGTCCTGAAAAATTACGAATTTGAGCGACTACAAGGCACGACCATGGTGGTGCACGAGGCGATTGGCGTTGTCGGCATGATCACGCCATGGAACTGGCCGATCAACCAGATTGTCTGCAAGGTCGCCCCCGCCTTGGCAGCCGGTTGCACGATGGTGCTAAAACCGTCCGAGATTGCACCGCTCTCGGGCGTTGTGTGGGCCGAGATTATGCATGAGGCGGGCGTGCCGAAGGGTGTGTTTAACCTCGTGCAGGGCGATGGGCCGACGGTTGGAGCGGCAATTGCCGCGCATCCGGGGATCGATATGGTTTCGTTTACAGGTTCAACCCGCGGCGGCATTGCGGTGGCGAAAGCGGCCGCAGATACGGTGAAGCGCGTGGCGCAGGAGCTTGGCGGGAACTCGGCCAATATTTTGCTCGATGATGCCGATTTTGAATCCGCGGTGACCAATGGGGTGGCCGGGTGCTATCTCAATTCGGGCGAAAGCTGCGATAGCCCGCAACGGATGCTGGTGCCGCATGCCCGTATGGCAGAGGCGATGGCGATCGCGAAAAAGGCCGCTGAATCCTATGTCGTGGGTGATCCGAATGACCCAAAAACGACGCTTGGGCCTTTGATCTCGAAAGCGCATTGGGAAAAGGTGCAAGGCCTCATTAAAATGGGCATTGAAGATGGTGCCACTGTGGTAACGGGCGGGTTAGGGCGGCCTGAAGGGCTTAATCGCGGCTATTTCGCACGGCCAACGATATTCGGTAATGTGACGCCTGCGATGCGGATTGCCAATCTCGAAATCTTCGGCATGACGATGATGATTATCGGCTATGCCGATGAGGATGAGGCCGTTCGCATAGCCAATGATACGGAATACGGACTGGCGGGATATGTGCAATCCTCCGACATCGAGCGGGCGCGCAAGGTTGCGCGGCGTTTAAGGGTGGGTGCTGTGCAAATCAACTATCCAGCCTTTGATCCCTACTCGGCATTTGGCGGGTATAAGCAATCCGGCAATGGCCGCGAATATGGCGCATTTGGCTTGCATGATTATCTCGAAACTAAATGCCTGATAGGCTATAATTGATTGTAGTGTGAAGGGAAAAACACATGAGCAAGGCAACAGTCTTTATTGATGGCGAAGCAGGCACAACGGGCTTGGGCATTGCCGAGCGCCTTGCTCATGTGAATGGCATTGAAGTGCGAAGCATTGATCCGGCAAAGCGGAAAGATCCAAAGGCGCGGCAGGCCTTGATGGCAGAAGTTGATGCCGTCGTGCTGTGCTTGCCGGATGATGCGGCGATTGAAGCGGTGGCACTGGCCAATGAATTGGGAGCGAATGCGCCGCGGATTCTCGACGCGTCGACCGCGCATCGTATTGCACCCGGTTGGGTGTATGGCTTTGCCGAATTGCATCCAACGCAACGCGATATGATTGAAGGTGCGCATTTTGTCGCTAATCCCGGATGCTATCCGACCGGCGGCATTGCGTTAATCAGGCCCTTGGTCGATGCGGGATTTATCCTCGTTGATTATCCGATCACGGTGAATGCGGTGTCGGGGTATTCGGGGGGTGGTAAATCCATGATCGAGGCTTATGAGGCCGGGACCGCGCCTCATTTCGAACTGTATGGATTGGGTTTAGCGCATAAGCACGTGCCGGAATTGCAGACCTATTCCAACCTTAATCAACGCCCCATTTTTGTGCCCTCGGTTGGTAATTTTAGACAGGGCATGTTGGTGAGCGTGCCGCTGCATTTTGACGCGCTTGATGGCAAACCAAAAGCCGCTGATTTGCATGCGGCCCTGGTCGATCGCTATGAAGGCTGCGAGCTCGTACGCGTGGTGCCGATGGACGATGCGAGCGTGAAGGCGGGACGCATAGAGGCTGAATCGTTGAACAACACGGATATGCTGGAATTACGCGTCTATGCGAATGAAAACGCACGGCAAGCGGTGCTGGTGGCTAAGCTCGATAACCTAGGTAAGGGCGCGTCGGGTGCAGCGGTGCAGAATTTAAAGTTGATGTTGGGCGTTGCGTAATTAATCCGTCATTGCGAGCGAAGAGCGAAGCAACCCAGCTAACATTGTTGTGAAGATACGACGACTTGATTGCGTTCTTACCTAAATCATCAACTGGGTTGCTTCGCGTTCGCTCGCAATGACGGTGAGGGTGTGAAACTTAATCCAACCTAAACTTCGCCAATTCCCGATGCTCGCCATGGATGCGCCGTACGGTTCCGGTAATCGAGCGATACACGATTGTTTCCGTCTCAATCACCTCGCCGTGAAACCTTACGCCGTGCATGAGGGCACCATCGGTGACGCCCGTGGCCGAGACGATCACGTCGTCGGAGGCTAATTCTTCCATATCATATTTGCGTTTTGGATCGGCAACGCCCATACCGCGCGCGCGGTCGATTTTGGCTTGGGTATCGAGTACCAAACGTCCCTGCATTTGTCCGCCAACGCAGCGCAAAGCGGCGGCGGCCAATACTCCTTCCGGCGCGCCACCGCTGCCGAGATAGAGATCGATTCCGGTGAAGGATTGCATCGCAGTGAAGATCACGCCCGCCACATCGCCATCCGTAATCAGACGAACGGAAGCTCCCGTGCTGCGAACCGCTTCGATCAGACCCGCATGGCGCGGACGATCAAGAATAAGGACATTGAGTTCCTCGGGCTTGACGCCTTTGGCTTTGGCAAGTGAGTGAATATTGTCGACGGGCGTCGCATCAAGATCGACAACGCCTTTGGCGTAGCCCGGACCGATGGCGATTTTGTCCATATAGACGTCGGGCGCGTAGAGCAGCGAGCCTGCCGGTGCCATGGCCATCACGGCAATCGCGCCGGGCATATCCTTGGCGCACAGCGTCGTACCTTCTAACGGGTCAACGGCGATATCAACTTTAGGGCCTGAGCCATTGCCGACTTTTTCACCGATAAAGAGCATCGGTGCTTCATCGCGCTCGCCTTCGCCGATGACGATGCGGCCATCAATGGGAAGTTTGTTGAGTTCGCGGCGCATGGCGTCGACGGCGGCCTGATCGGCGGCTTTCTCGTTGCCCCGTCCACGCCAACGGGCGGCAGATACAGCGGCGCGCTCGGTAACGCGCACAAGCTCCATGGAAAGGATCCGCTCGATAACCTCTTTGGGGTGGACGTGAATGTCGGTATCATGGGTCACGGGCGTTCTCTCCTACTCAAAAACAATAATCGTCAGCTTAACCGCGTTCGATACGGATAAGTTGCGGCGGTTCGGCGATATGACCGTCGGCCATCATCGCATCGAGCGCCCGGCGGATAGCTTCCTCGGTCGTGGCATAGGTAATGAGCACGACGGGTACCGGTTCACCGGATTTTCCAGCAGGATCAGCGGCGCGGGAGGCGGGAGGCCGTTTTTGCACAATGCTTTCGAGCGAAATTGATTGCTCGGCCATGCGGGTTGCAATGCCAGCTGCGGCACCTGGGCGGTCGCGCGCGGCAAGACGAATATAATAGCCGCCTTCATGCCGTTGCATCGGAGCGCGTTCTGGCACGGCCAAGGCATTGGACGGAACCCCCAAAGGCGGAAGCACGATGCCGCGCGCAATGTCGATCAGATCGGACAAGACCGATGACGCCGTCGCATTGCCGCCTGCACCTGGGCCAACAAGCGTGAGTTCACCAACGATATCCGCCGCAACATTCACCGCATTGGTAACGCCCATAACCTGCGCGATGGCCCAATGTTTAGGAACCATTGTGGGGTGAACGCGTTGCTCGATGCCTGTTGATGTGCGCTCGGCCACGCCTAAAAGCTTGATGCGATAGCCAAGCTCGTCGGCCATCACGAGATCAAGTGGCGCGATCGAGGCGATGCCTTCAACATAGACGGCGTCGGCATCAATCTCAGCTCCAAAAGCGAGGCTGGTGAGGATGGAGAGTTTGTGAGCCGTGTCAAAGCCACCGACATCAAAGGTCGGATCGGCTTCGGCATAGCCGAGCCGTTGGGCATCTTTCAAACACGCATCGAATGTGAGGCCTTCAAGCTCCATGCGGGAAAGGATGTAATTGCAAGTGCCGTTCAAAATGCCGGACACGCGCGTCACCGTGTTGCCAGCCAGCGATTCCCGTAGCGTCTTGATGATCGGAATACCACCGGCCACGGCTGCTTCGAAATTCAGCGCGGCGTGATGCTTCTCGGCCAAAGAGACGAGCGCCGAGCCATGTTTGGCGAGCAGCGCTTTATTGGCGGTGACGACGTGTTTGCCGGATGACAAAGCGGCTTCAACCGCTGCTTTGGCCGTGCCATCCGCGCCGCCGATCAATTCGACGACGCAATCGACGGTGTCGGATGAGGCAAGGGCTACCGGATCATCAAACCAAGCTACGTTTTGCAGATCGATACCACGATCACGCGATTTATCGCGCGCCGATACGGCTGTAACGGTGATCGAACGGCCGCTGCGGTTTTTGATGGAGGTGTGATTGTCCTGAAGCGCGCGAAACATAGCAGCGCCGACAGTGCCAAGGCCTAGTAGTCCAATGCGAAGGGGGGCGGTCATATTCAGTTTTGACTCTTTGCTGGTGATTTAGCCAACGGCTTTTTTAGGAATGACATTGTCCAAGGTGTGATCAGCGGTTTCTAGGAACCGGCGTATATTACGCGCGGCCTGCCGGATCCGTTGTTCATTTTCGACGATTGCAATTCTAACATGGTCATCGCCATATTCGCCGAAGCCAATACCGGGCGCGACCGCGACATCGGCTTTCTCGACCAAGAGTTTTGAAAACTCAAGGCTACCCATGCTGGTAAAGGGTTCCGGAATCTTAACCCAAGCGAACATGGAAGCGCCGGGTGGATCAATATCCCATCCGGCGTGGCCGAAGCTTTCAACGAGCGCATCGCGGCGGTGTTTATAGGTTGCGCGCATTTCTTTGATGCAGTCATCCGGGCCGTTCAAAGCGGCGGTGGCTGCTACTTGAATGGGGGTAAATGCGCCGTAATCGAGATAGGATTTCACCCGCGCAAGCGACGCGATGAGCTTTTCATTGCCGACCGCAAAGCCCATGCGCCATCCGGCCATCGAGAACGTCTTTGACATGGAGGTAAATTCAACCGTCACATCCATGGCGCCTGGAACTTGCAATACTGAGGGGGGCGGATTGGAATCGTCGAAATAGACTTCCGCATAAGCGAGATCGGAAAGTAGGATAAGCTCGTGCTTTTTGGCGAATTGGACGAGATCGCGGTAAAAATCCAGCGAGGCGACAAAGGCCGTCGGGTTCGCCGGATAGCACGTCACAAGGGCAATCGGCTTCGGGATCGAATGGGCTACCGCGCGCTCAAGCTGACGGAAAAAGTCTTCATTGGGTTCGGCGGGCACCGAGCGAATCACGCCGCCCGCCATCAAAAACCCGAAAGCATGGATCGGATAGGAGGGGTTTGGCACCAAAACGACATCGCCGGGCGCGGTAATCGCCTGTGCCATATTGGCAAAGCCCTCTTTGGAGCCGAGCGTCGCGATCACTTGCGTGTCCGGATTAAGCTTGACGCCAAAGCGGCGCTCATAATAGGCGGCTTGGGCCTTGCGCAGGCCCGGTATGCCACGGGAGGCCGAATAACGGTCGGTTCTCGGCTTGCCGACGGTTTCGACCAGCTTTTCGAGAACATGCTTGGGGGCAGGGAGGTCCGGATTGCCCATGCCCAAATCAATAATATCGGCGCCGCGGTTGCGCGCTGCCGCTTTAATCCGGTTTACTTGCTCAAAAACATAGGGTGGCAGGCGTTTAATGCGGTGAAAATCGGCCATTTTCGAAAAACCGTTTAAAAAATGAGTTAGAGGGTGCGACCGCTTAGCACGGCTTAGCGTCGGTTTCACACAAGTTTTTGACGCCTAGACACTAAAATATTCCTAAATTTTTAAAGGAATTTATTGAGAAGCACCGGCCGCCGCGGCATTTCTTAGCCGTGTGGCTTCCAAATCATCTTCCATCGCCTTTAATTCTTCAGGCGTCAGTTTCTTGATTTTCTTCTTCGGATCGGAAGGCGTTACCCCTACCGGCTGGTAGTCGAGCGTGCCCGCTGGCCGTGCTTGTTGGACAAAATCGGCCGCCTTTTCCGGCTCTGTCGCTAATCCCGCCCAGACTGCGAAGGGCTTGATGGCGGCCATTGGCCCTTGCTCGTCATGCCCCGTTGTCGCGCAACCGGCTAAAGCGAGGCTCGATAAAGCGAGGATTGATAGGGCTAAGGGGTGTTTCATGCTCGTTAAGGCTGCCAGTCCGATTTTTTCGTCTCTTTCGTCTATACGACCAATTTCTTTGTTCGACGAGCCCTCTTTAAGGGTTACAGTAAACCAGATCGATCCTATAGTTTATCGCAGGATCGGGGCAACGGGCTTGAGGAAACCAATGGCAGACGATAAAAATAAACCTGTCGCTGATCATCTGACAGCCGGAATTCCGGTGCCAAATTATGAGGCATTGGCGAGCAATACGGCCCGATTGATGGAAGAGCTCGGCCATGCGACCGCTGCATCTTTAAAGCCGGTGGAAGAAGGGCGCGCCAAGCCTGGTGTTTCGGAAGAAGTCAGCGACGTCGTCAAAACGCTTGGACAGGTGGTCGAGACCATTGCCGCAGATCCACAGCGCCTAATTATGGCGCAGACATCCTTGACCAAGGGGTTTCTCGATCTCTGGACGAATAATTTAAAGCGCATCAGTGGCGAAGAAGTTGCGCCGATCGCCGAACCCGATGCCAGCGATAAACGGTTTCGTGATCCGGAATGGACGGAAAATCCGGTCTTTGATTTTGTAAAGCAGGCCTATCTCATCACGACGCGTTGGGCGGATGATCTTGTCCGGCAAGCGGACGATATCGATGAGCATACCAAGCACAAAGCGCAATTTTATGTAAGGCAATTGTCGAGCGCGCTATCGCCTACAAATTTCGTTGCTACCAATCCTGAGCTTCTACGCACAACGCTTGAACAAAACGGCGATAATCTGGTGCGCGGTATGCAGATGATGGTCGAGGATATCAAAGCAGGCAAGGGAACGCTTAAACTCCGTCAGACGGAGCCGGGCGATTTTAAAGTCGGTGTTAATCTCGCCACCACGCCTGGCAAAGTTGTGTTCCGCAATGATCTTATGGAGCTGCTGCAATATTCGCCGAGCACGGAGACGGTTTACAAACGTCCGCTTTTGATTGTGCCGCCTTGGATCAATAAATTTTATATTCTCGATCTTAATCCGGAAAAGAGCTTTATCCGCTGGGCCGTCTCGCAAGGGCTCACGGTATTTGTTGTGTCATGGGTGAACCCCGATGAAGAACAAGCCAAGAAGAGCTTTGAAGATTATATGCGCGAGGGCATTTTCGCAGCCCTCGATCGCATTGAAAAGATCACGGGAGAAAAAGAAGTTACCGCGATGGGCTATTGCGTTGGCGGTACGCTTTTGTCGGTGGCCTTGGCCTATATGGCAGCGGTTGGCGACAAGCGGATATCGAGCGCTACTTTGCTCACCACGCAAGTCGATTTCGAAAATGCCGGTGATTTGAAGGTGTTTGTTGACGAAGAACAGATCAAACAAATCGAAGAAAAAATGGATGTGCGCGGTTACCTTGAAGGAACCAGCATGGCGTCCGCGTTTAACATGCTGCGTCCGAATGATTTGATTTGGCCTTATGTGGTCAATGTTTATTTAAAAGGCGAGCATCCGTTTCCGTTTGATCTCCTCTTTTGGAATTCGGATTCAACCCGGATGCCTGCGGCCAATCATTCATTTTATTTGCGCAATTGTTATCTCGATAACAAGCTCTCGGCGGGTCAAATCACGATGGGCAATGTGAGGCTGGATTTGTCGCGCGTGACCATGCCGATTTATAATTTAGCGGCCAAAGAAGATCACATCGCACCGGCCAAATCGGTGTTTGTTGGCTCGAAGTATTTTGGCAATAATGTCACCTATGTGATGGGTGGATCAGGCCATATTGCGGGCGTGATCAATCCTGCGAACAAGCCCAAATATCAGTTTTGGACGGGCGGGCCGCCGGTTGGCCAATTTGAAGACTGGGTAGCCAAGGCCAAAGAGACGCCGGGGTCGTGGTGGCCGCATTGGCTCGAATGGATCGCGGCGCAGGCCCCTGAAAAGGTGAAGGCGCGTAAACCGGGCGGCACATTAAAGACCCTCGGCGATGCGCCGGGGACGTTTGTGCTGGAACGGTCGTAATTCGTTTAAAATTGCAGCCCTGATGCTCCTTGCTAGGGCTTGCCCAGACGCGCGCAAAGCGTCAGATTGCGTTTGGAAGCAATTACCGCATTTTTGATTTGGGGAAACGACCGATGAAATTAGTTCGCTTTGGCGCGATGGGCCATGAGAAGCCCGGTTTGATTGATGCCGATGGCACGATCCGCGACCTTTCTGCTCATATTTCTGACATTAATGGCGCCACGATCTCGCCTGCTTCACTTGCGAAATTGAAGGCGATTGATCCGAAGACGCTTCCTGCCGTGCCTGCGGGCACCCGTTTCGGGTCATGCGTGGCGCGTCCGGGCAATTTCATCGCGGTTGGCCTGAATTATGCCGACCATGCGGCGGAATCGAATCTTCCAGTGCCTGAACAACCCATTTTGTTCAACAAGGCGCCTAATTGCGTGCAAGGCCCCGATGATGTGATCGTCATTCCGAAGGGCTCGGAAAAGACCGATTGGGAAGTCGAGTTGGCCATCGTGATCGGCAAGACCGCGCTTTATATCGATGAAAAGGACGCGCTGGATTACGTCGCGGGCTTTTGTATCTGCAATGATATTTCCGAGCGCGCCTTCCAGACGGAGCGCGGTGGTCAATGGATGAAGGGCAAGGGTTCGCCGACCTTCGGCCCGATTGGCCCATGGCTTGTGACGACGGACGAGGTGAAGGATGTGCAGAATTTGCACATGTATCTCGATCTCAACGGCAAGCGCGTGCAGAACGGCAATACCAAGACGATGGTCTTCGGTGCGGCGCATATTGTCGCTTACATCTCGCAATTCATGCAGCTTGATCCGGGCGATGTCATCACCACCGGCACGCCTCCAGGTGTTGGCATGGGCATGAAGCCTCCTGTCTATCTGAAGGCTGGCGACACAATGGTTGTCGGTATTGAAGGTCTGGGTGAGCAGCACCAGACTGTGGAAGCCTATAAAGGCTAAGCATTGGCGTTCGACAGGGCAGGGATGACGCAGTAGTTTCGCCGCTATGAGTCGTCCCTTTCTTGGCGTTGAACGTTCTGTGACCGATCGCGTGTGGCGTGAGCGGCTGGATGATGCCAGTCGCGGCGTCGCTTTATCGCTCGTGCAGGAATATGGTCTTGATGACCTTTTAGCCCGCGTCTTGGCGGGGCGCGGCGTGACGACGGCCGAAATTCCCGCCTATCTTGAGCCGCGATTGCGGGATCTGATGCCCGATCCGTCCACGATGATGGCGATGGATCAAGCGGCGGAGCGCTTGGCGCAAGCGGTTGTGGCGCAAGAGACGGTTGCGATTTTTGGCGATTATGACGTTGATGGCGCGTGCTCAGCCGCACTGTTGGCGGGCTTTCTTGATCAGATTGGCGTCAAGCGCCTTATCCATATTCCCGATCGCTTAATTGAAGGCTATGGCCCGAACAGCGAGGCTATTCGCTCGCTCCATGCGGCGGGCGCCAATCTGCTGGTAACGGTTGATTGCGGAACGACGAGCCACGAGCCGATTGATGAGGCATCGCGGTTGGGCATGGAGTGTATTGTGCTTGACCATCACCAAGCACCGGTCGATCTGCCTGCGGCCTTTGCCATTGTTAATCCGAACCGTCAGGATGATCTATCCGGTCTGGGGCATTTATGCGCGGCGGGTGTTGTTTTCATGACTCTTATTGCCGTGACGCGTGTTTTGCGGGCGAAAGGCTTTTGGAAACAACGCGGCGGTGAGCCGGATTTGATGGCGTTATTGGATGTGGTCGCGCTCGGTACCGTCGCCGATGTTGTACCGTTACGCGGTCTAAACCGTGCCTTTGTAAGGCAAGGCTTGCAGGTTGCGCGTACCCGCTCGCGGCCGGGCCTTAGGGCGCTCGCCGACATTGCCCGCGTCGACGGGCCGATGACGCCGTTTCATTTGGGCTTTTTGATCGGGCCAAGGATTAATGCGGGTGGACGCATTGGCGATGCAGCCTTGGGTGCCAAGCTTCTGCTGACCCAAGACGACGGCGAGGCGTTGGTGCTTGCGACGCGTCTTGATGCGTTGAACAAAGAACGACAAGAAATTGAAGTGGCGATGGTGGCAGAAGCCGAGGCCGAAGCCTTGGCCGCATTGGGCGTGCATGAAGACCATGGCAATGTGATTGTGACCGCTTCCGAGCAATGGCATCCGGGTGTGGTCGGTTTGGTGGCAGCGCGCCTTAAAGAACGGTTTCGTAGACCCGCTTTTGCGATTGCGCTCGATGGTCGCGGAACAGGGACAGGATCGGGCCGATCCGTTCAAGGGGTTGATCTTGGGCGCGCCGTGCGGGCGGCGGTTGACGCGGGGCTCGCGATCAAAGGCGGTGGTCATGCGATGGCCGCGGGTGTTACCCTTCGCGCCGATCAAATCGACGCGCTGCGCGATTTTCTTGAAGTGCGGTTGGGTGAAGCATCATCGGATGCGCGGGCCGAGAATGGCTTGATTGTCGATGGCGCGATCAGTGCGAGTGGCGTTCGACCCTCTGTTATTAGTGAGATTGATAAAGCCGGGCCTTTTGGCTCCGCGCAACCCGAGCCGCTTTTTGTTTTGCCCTCGCATCAGGTGGTGGATGCGGCCCTTGTGGGCTCGCAGCATGTGCGTGCGCGGTTTCGTTCCGCAGATGGCACTGTGATCGGCGGTATCGCTTTTCGCGCGGCCGGTGGACCGATTGGCGATGCCTTGCTGAAAGGTCGTGGAACGGCCCTTCATATCGCGGGCCATTTAACGATTGACCGCTATGGTGGCGGCGAGCGGCCGCAAATCCGGATTGTTGATGTCGCTATTCCGTAGATCGTTCTACGCTGGCGCTCGGCTGAGTTTTTTGACTTGGGCTTGTTCACGATAAAAAATAAATAGGCCTGCCACAACGATAATGCCTGAGCCGGACAGGATGGCCATATCGGGCCAATCACCAAAAATCATAAAGCCGAGCACGACGGCCCATATGATTTGCGAATATTGATAGGGCATAACCACCGAGGCGGGCGCTAATTTCAGCGAGCGGTTAACTGCGATGTGAGCGATCGTTGAAATCACGCCGAGAAGGGCTAGCAATGCGAAATCCGTCAGCGTGGGTGGCACCCAATGGGTGGGCGCGGTGACGAGCCCGAAGATCAATGCGCCGCCCGCCTGCCATCCGACGAGGACGATGCCTCGTGTGCCGCGCAGATAACGGGTGATGATCATGATTACGGAAAATGCCAGGCACCCGGCAATGGCAACGAGCGCGGGAAGGGACAGGCTCGCGCTGGATGGCCGCATGGCCAATACAACGCCACCAAAACCGACAAACACGGCAATGGCGCGGGGCGCATCGATTTTCTCCCCCAAAAAGGCCCAAGCCAGCGCGGTGACGAATATCGGTGCGGCCATATAGATGGTAACGAGATCAGCGAGCGGCATATAGGCAACCGCCCAATAAAAACTGCTGACTTCGGCGGTGGTGATGACGACCCGAATAAGGTTCATACGCCAATTGGGCGGCATAAGAAGGGTTCGCCAGCCCTCCCGATAGAAGGACGGCGCAAGGATGATTAATCCTGCCACGCTCCGGATGAGAAGCACTTGGCCGACCGAATAGGTAGAAACCAACCATTTTCCCATCACATCATTCGCGACATACATGAAAATGGCCAAAATCATGAGGGCAATGCCCATCGGAATATTTTGCCCCACGAGATTCGGGTGATTCTCGTCCGCGGCCTCAGGTAGCCCCTCGAGATCTTCGCCGGTTCCAAATGACGGTTCAATGAGCGCGGTATGGGGCTTTTGACCGTTTTGTGGCGCTAAATCGGACTTTTCCGGGGAAGATGGCATGGTTTGGGGATACACTCGCTCGAGGATTATCGGGAATAATTCATTTTAAGGAAGGTTTTTCCGTATCGCTTGTCCGAAGACGCTTGTCGAGTGGCGATTGTTCGCCTATAAGCGCCCGACCTTGACTATGCGCCCTTCGTCTAGCGGTCTAGGACGTCGCCCTTTCACGGCGAAAACACGGGTTCGATTCCCGTAGGGCGCGCCAAGGAAATTTTCAATAAATCAATGGTTTATGAGGCAGTGGACTTTTTAGAGGTCTTAGCCGTCGCTTTACCATCCTTATTACAGTCGAATTTCCCTTATAATTTTGTCCACCGTCCTGCTTTTGCCGATGAGGCGACCGCCGCCTCGATAAAGGCCAGTCCTTTGACGCCGTCCTGGATCGTTGGGAACAGAACGGCGGCATCAGGCTGTGTGCCGCTCCGTGATGCGTGGATTGCGTGGGCAATTTCGGTATAAATATTGGCGAACCCTTCAAGATACCCTTCCGGATGTCCCGGAGGGACGCGCGTCATACGAGCGGCTTCGGCGCCTGAGCCCGCGCCACCGCGTGTAATCGTATAGGTCGGCTTGCCGATGGGTGAAAACTGCAGATAGTTCGGATTTTCTTGCGACCACGACAATCCACCCTTGGTGCCATAGACGCGGATGCGCAGGGCATTTTCGTTACCAACAGCAACCTGGCTCGCCCAAAGCGTGCCTTTTGCGCCATTGGCATAATGCATGCGAACATGCGTATCGTCATCCAAGCGACGGCCTTGCACAAAGCTTGTCAATTCGGCCGATAGTTCCACCACCGGAATATTGATGATGAAATCGGCCAGATTAAACGCGTGCGTACCGATATCGCCGATGCATCCACCGGCACCCGAGCGCGATGGATCAGTGCGCCAATCGGCTTGCTTTTGTCCCGTTTGCTCAAGCGGTTCGGCTAGCCAATCTTGGGGATACTCGATTTGAACAACCCGGATTTCGCCCAGTTCCCCGGCGGCGATCATCGATCGGGCCTGTCGCACCATGGGGTAGCCCGTGTAATTATGGGTAACGGCAAAAATCTTGCCGGATTTTTCAGCGGCCGCCTGCAATTTCAACGCTTCTTTGAGCGAGGTCGTTAAAGGTTTATCGCAAATGACATGGATGCCGGCTTTTAAAAATGCCAGCGCGGGGCCGGCATGCATATGGTTTGGCGTCACAATGGCGACGGCTTCAATGCCATCTTTGCGGCGCCCTTCTTTTTTGGCCATTTCTTCATAGGTGCCATAGACCCGCTTCGGATCGAGACCAAGGGACGTGCCGGACCGCAATGATTTTTCGGGCGTCGAACTTAATGCGCCGGCCACAAAGCTGAAGTGATCGTCCATTCGCGCCGCCAAACGATGAATGGCGCCGATAAAGGCACCTTCACCGCCACCGACCATGCCGAGGCGAATGCGACCACCGATGCTACCGTCATCTTTTCCCGTAATCGCCATCGTGTCCGTTTCCCTCTGCGGTCGTTTTTATCGAATGCGGGGCATTCGTTTGATGAGCTTTTATAGAGCTCACTGCCGTGGAAATCGTCAATGGCTATTTACACATCCTGATTTCCGAAGAGTTTGCGACTATAAGGCGCAATCTGTGGAATTTTAAGAAATATTGCTCGAATGTGCCATTTGCTCTCGTTCTGGCCTAAATCTTGCTGAGAAGATCACATCTTTTTGAATGGCTGTGATCCTGGCTCAATGGTCGATGCGAACCCTTTAACGACGTCTTCAACGCCGACGGCAGCGAGCCGGACGGCGACCGCGAACAAATTATTTCAGATTTTAGACCCCAATAACACGGGAAAGATCCAGAAATCGGATTTTCTCGAGCTTTACTCGATGCTTGGAAATGGCAGTGCGGGCGGTGGTCCGCAAACAGATTCCTTCGGCATCGCTCAGACTACTTACTCCGTTCAGGAGACGAGCTATAATATCGCGTCGGAAAACTATGTGTCGCCCGATCGCTTCTTAGAAACGAGCTCCGCGGCCGTTGTTCATGCGGCCAATGTGTTTTCTAGTTTAGATGCTGACAAATCAGGCACGCTGTCGCGTGCCGAGTTTATGGCGGGCCTTGGCGCAGACCCTTCAACAACGCCCACAGACCCTTCGACAACGCCTACCGATCCGTCAACGCCGCCCACAGATCCGTCGACGACACCGTCAACCGATCCATCGTCGCAAACGACCGCGTCGAGTGGTACGGCAACAGACGCTACCTCGTCTACCAGCACAACACCAAGCGCATCGGATGCCCTCGTGGCGGATGCGACCAGCCAGGCTGATCAGGCTTTGGCGCTGTTTGATCCGACAGGCAAAGGCTATTTCGATGCCAATGATGTTGTGGCAGCGTTTACGAAATCCCCTTCGCTGGGTGATCCTGCAACGGCCGCACAAACCGTTTCGGCATGGGATGATAATGGCGATGGTAAAGTAACCCGCGATGAGTTGATCAGCGGTTTCACCACGATGAACCTAGCCGATGCTTTGATGAACCAGCTTGATCCAACAGGGCAGGGCTATATCGATACGCAGTCCCTTTCTTCTGTCTCTTTGCCGAATTTTCCGAACGCTTCGACGATTATTGCGGGTTGGGATGCCAACAAAGATGGTCAGGTGAGCCGTCAAGAAGTGATTGATGGCTTTCATGCACTTAATGCGAAGGCGAGCACGGATACGGCATCTTCCGATGCAGCGGCGCAAGATCCGGCGGCGCTGTTTGCAAAATATGATACCAATCAAGACGGTTCTCTTGATCTGTCGGAAATAACGGCGGCTGCGGGTTCATCGGGTGCAACCGATCCGTCACAAACCTTGGCGGCATGGGACACGAATGGGGATGGCACGGTTTCGCAGCAAGAATTTACGGATGGATTTAATCTGATTAAGCAGGCCACCGGCATCATCGCGCAATATGACACGGCCGGTAAGGGTTATTTCGATCAAGCCGATTTGCAGGCGGCCATTGATTCCGATCCAACGAGCAATAATGGGGCGAGCGCCTCTGACCTGATGAAGTTTTGGGATTCAAACGGGGATGGCAAAGTGACGGTTCCCGAAGTTTTGGCGGGACTTGCCAATGGCGGGACGGCGGCTGCAACCCCTGTTGCATCAACCACGCCTGATCCTTCAACAAGCAATAGTGTGCCGGACGTATCCAATCTATTATCGGCTTATGGCTATTCGGCCGCGCCTGTGACGCCAACGCTCACAGACACTTCATCGGCCGCGTCTGACCCAACGGTGATCGCGTAACACTTTCCAATCCTTTATAAATCTGTCTTTGTGGTTTTCTATTCCTGTGAAAGAGTGGGAATCAGAAGCACAAGCGTTAGAGGGCATGGAAATGAAACCGATTAAATGGGGAATTCTATCGACAGCGAATATCGGCGTCGAAAAAGTTATTCCGGGAATGTTGAAAAGCAAGGATATCGATATTGTCGCGATTGCCTCGCGCGACAAGCGGCGCGGCACGACATGGGCCAAGAAGCTTGGTATTCCTAAGGCCTACGGCTCTTATGAAGAGTTATTGGCCGACCCGACGATTGAAGCGATTTATAACCCTTTGCCCAACCATTTGCACGTGCCGCTCACACTGGCTGCTGCAAAGGCCGGGAAACATGTGTTGTGCGAAAAGCCAATCGCGATCACGGCCAAAGAAGCCAAGCTTTTGCTGAAAGCGCCGCGTAATGTTTTGATCCAAGAAGCGTTTATGGTGCGGCATAATCCGCAATGGATCGAGATCCGCAAGTTGATCGCGAAGGGCACGATTGGCCGCGTTCAATCGGTCCATATGATGTTTTCCTATCATCTGGTTGATCCGAAAAATGTCCGCAACCTTGCCGATATTGGCGGTGGCGGGTTGCTTGATATCGGATGCTATCCGGTTACCTTGGCGCGTTTCATTTATGGTGCGGAGCCGCTTCGGGTAACGGGAACGTTTGACCGTGATCCGAAGTTCAAGACGGATCGTTTGATGAGCGGCCTCGCCGATTTCGGTAAGGCACGTCATTTGTCCTTCATTATTTCGACGCAAGGCGCGCCCTATCAAAAGACCGTGATCATGGGTGAATTTGGGACGATCGAGGTTGAAGTGCCGGTTAATGCTTCGCCCGATCATCCGAACCGCTTTACGGTCAATGTGACGGGCAAGAAGCCAAAGCTCATCGAGATGCCGGTGGTTGACCAATATCAGTTGCAGGCTGAAGATTTTGGCAAAGCCATTCGCAAAAAGACCAAAGCGCCATATGATGTCGCTGATGCTATCAAAAACATGCATATACTCGACGCGTTTTTCCGTTCGGAAAAATCGGGTAAATGGGAAGTGGTCAAGCAAGGCTAGGTTCTTGTGAGAAGGGCTCTGAATGTCTGAGCAACCTACCCACGCACTGGACGAAATAGGATCGGCCGCAGCCTTTGCGCCCGATCCTGATTTTGTTGCGCGTGTCGAATTCGCGATTGCAGCCGATGATGCTGATGCGCTTGGTCCGCTGATTGAAGGGTTGCACGAGGCCGATCAGGCGAGTTTGCTTGAAGCGCTGGATCATGATTCCCGCCCCAAGCTGATTGAGCTTTTGGGATCACGTTTCGACTTTGCCGCGCTGACCGAAGTGGATGACTCGGTCCGCGAGGATATTCTGGACGAGCTCGATACCGATACGCTTGTCGAAGGAATGCGCGAGCTCGAAAGCGACGACGCGGTCTATATTCTCGAAGATTTGGATCAAGACGAGCAAAACGAAATTCTTGAAGCGTTGCCCGCGATTGACCGCGCGCAATTGCAAAAGAGCCTCGATTATAAAGAAGGTTCAGCCGCGCGTTTGATGCAAACGCATTTGATTGCGGTGCCGCCTTTTTGGACGGTAGGGCAGGTGGTCGATCATTTGGCGGAAGCCGCCGATTTGCCCGACAGCTTCTTTGAAGTTTTTGTCGTTGATCCTGGCTATCATCTCTTGGGTAATGTGTTTTTAGATCGGCTTGTGCGGGCTCAGCGCACGGCACCGATCGAGAGTTTGATGAATGCGGATCGCCGCCGTGTGCGGGCGGATGATGAGCAGGACGATGTGGCCCGCTTGTTCCAGCGGTATAATCTGGTCTCGGCACCCGTGGTGGATGAAGCGGGCCGGTTGATCGGCGTTGTAACCATCGATGATATCGTCGACGTGATGCAGGAAGAAGCGGATGACGAGATCAAAGCGCTAGGCGGTGTTAAGGCGGAAGAAGAGCTCTCGGATTCGATTTTTTCAACGACACGCAATCGCTTCGGCTGGTTGTTTGTGAATTTGCTAACGGCCTTTTTAGCTTCTTCCGTCCTAGGCTTGTTTGAGGAAGAATTGTCCAAGATGGTTGCGCTGGCCGTGCTGGCGCCTATTGTTGCGAGCCAAGGCGGCAATGCCGCCACCCAAACGATGACGGTTGCTGTGCGGGCCCTGGCAACGCGTGAATTGGGGTCTGCCAATGCCTTCCGTATTACATTCCGCGAAACGGCGGCGGGGCTTTTAAATGGTCTGGCTTTTGGATTGATTACGGGTCTTGTTGCAACCTTATGGTTTCACGACTGGAATATCGGCATCGTGATTGCGCTGGCCATGACGGTTAATCTCGTTGCGGGTGCTTTAGGCGGCATTCTTATTCCGCTGGGGCTGGAGCGGTTTAAAACGGACCCTGCCGTATCATCGGGTGTTTTTGTCACGACGATTACGGATGTCGTCGGCTTTTTCTCGTTTTTGGGCATTGCCACGTTGTGGTTCCATCTACGCTAGGTGTCTTTGTTACCGATTTATTAAAAATTTCCATGCTATCGGCCAAACCTTAAGTTCACCAATGGGTATGGGTTCGATTACATGCAGTGGAATAGATGGCGTGATATGAAACGGTTTTTAGCCTTAGGGCTTGTGGCCTTTGCGTTATCGGCCTGTACGACCATGACCGCCGAGCGCGCGCCAAAGCCGGGCTCTTCTGCCGCCATGATCCCCGTTGCCCAAAGCTATCCGGTTCATGGGGTTGATGTGTCGCGCTATCAGGGACAGGTGAATTGGCGCGAGGCGAAGGCTGCCGGTACGCGTTTTGCCTATATCAAGGCCACCGAGGGTGGCGACCATGCCGATGAAAACTTTATGGTCCACTGGATCTCGGCGCGCGATGCCGGCATGCCGCGGGGTGCCTATCATTTTTATTATTGGTGCCGGCCTGTCAAAGACCAGATCAAATGGTTCTTTAAAAATGTGCCTGTCGAGCGCGACGCGTTACCACCTGTATTAGATGTGGAATGGTATGGCGCCGCATCGGAAAAATGTCCGAAGAAAGTGCCGAAGGCAGAAGCGCTTGCCGATATGAAGCTCTTTTTGCAGGCGGTTGAGAAGCATTATGGCAAGCGTCCGATGATTTATACGAGCATCGATTTTTATCGCGATGTGATCGTTGGTGAATTGCAAGAATATCCGCTCTGGGTACGCACTGTGAATGCAGAGCCGATGGAGCGCTATGGCGATCGCCGTTGGATGTTGTGGCAATACACCGATATGGGCCGCGTGCCTGGCATTAAGGGTAATGTGGATCGCAATGCGTTTGCCGGCACCGAGGAAGATTGGGCGCGGTTTACCGGTCAAAGCATGATGCGGGTGGCGGAGGCAAATCCTGTTACTCCCGTTGCCCCTCTTGCACCGATGGCGAATGTGCCTGTGCCACGGCCTAAGGGCTTGATTGCACGGAATTGATTGGATTGCTTCTTTCATGATTATGTGACTTGCCGTTCATGGCAGGCCTTTGAAGGGCGCGGTCCGCGCCAAGCGTGGATAACCGTCCTAAAGGTGGTCATGACGGACGAAGGGCAATTCAATACAGTCGATGTATTGCAATAAAAAAGCGGGGCTGTAAGCCCCGCTTTCTCAATATTTTTATACCAACTGCTTCGATTAACGGAGAAGCTGCAGAACCGACTGGTCCGACTGTTTCGTATTGGCCAAAATGGTCTGCGCAAAGCCCTGCTGGACCTGAAGCGCTGCATATTGCGCCGATACCTGAGACATATCGGCTGCGGTTAAGCTGTTTGCCGAGTCATTCAACAAGCCAACGATTGCTTTGTTGAAGTCGATACGGTTTTGCGCTGTTGACTGAAATTGTGCAACCTGGGCGTCACCTAAACTCAAGGTCGAAAGTGCGTTCGTCAACTTATTAATGGCGTTGTTGAGACCGACCACGTTGCCAGTTGCGGCATCAATTGCTCCACCAGCATCGTCATTGGTAGCAAAATTGAGTGAGCTGTCGACGCTTGCGCCGGTTGCGTTATTGACGAGACCCAGACCTGCGGCCGAGAATTGCATCGCGTTTCCGTTGGCATCCTGCACCTGGAAATTGGATGAATTACCCTTTTCGTCGAAGGTCAGCTTTAACGTGTCGCCATTGAGCAAATTGGTACCTGATACCGATGCGTTTTTCAGATACTGGTTGATCTGATCCATCGCTAACTTATAACTCTTTGCTGCTGCAGCGCGACGTGAATCAGCAGCCTGACCATTGACGCCACCGCTAATCGAATGGTCGTTACCTGTAATGGTAAATTGACCACCGACGACCGCAGATTGGTCATCGGACGAATAATTGCCCGCAATATTAACTGGTTTGGCTCGGTTACCCGCGAATAATGCCTGAATATTGGCGTTAGCCGCATTATTTTGGGCTTGCGAAATGGTAATGACATTCGACGCAGGATTGGCCTGATTGTTGTCCGTGACAACGATGTGGGTCAGCGCTGCACTGTTGACCATCGCTGCGTTCAAGTTTTGTCCGGCTGGAATAGCCGTACTTGAACCGTTGTTTCCGAAGGCTCCTTGTACCGCGCCAATAAAATCACCAATGGTAAAGATGTTTTTAGCATTGGCAACACTGCTGCCGTCGCCTGTTGCCGTGTCACCAGCGGCGGCTATGCGGAACGACGATCCATTAATCGTAAAAACCTGACCTTGTGCTAGCCGCTGTCCGTTGACCGTGACGGCGGCACCTGCGCCGTTCGTATTAATTAAATTCGATGCGGTTGTGATCGCTACGTTGTTGACGGTGTTTTGGTTTGCGTTTTGTAGGCCAAAATTGAAACCAAGCTGAGTTCCGGCTGTCGAGGCTGTTGGTGTATCCGTCTGGTTCGTTGCCGCAACATAGCTCTGTGTTTGCGATGCTGCTTTTAACGTATCCAGTGTATCCGAAATCGTTTGGCGGATAGACCCGAGGCCTGTTTGAGCAGCTTTAATCGTCTGCATATTGGTCGAGAGGGTATCATTGATGCTTGAAAGACGGTCAGCGCGTTGTGTGTAGCCTTGGGCGCTCAAATATGCGGCAAGGCCATCAGCGGCGCTGTTGATCTTTTTACCCGATGTTGCCTGGGCTTGTAGATCGGTCATCTGGTTGTTGACGGAAATGAGAGCGTTCATGCCATTGGCCATGGCGATAGACATAGACATTGGATTTCATCCTTCTGACAAAGGTACATCTTCGCGTGATTGCGAAAAGGACGCCGCTTTCTGCGACGTGGCTCGAAGGATGGCGGTGAAAGGGCGGTGCTAAAATAAGAACGCGCGGCGCTCTGATATCGTGGTTAATATCAGGCCAAATTTAAATTTTTGATTGAAGATTGCGGCTTTGCAACTTGATTAAACTATATTGAAAATTTTAATTAATGGATCGCGCAACTTGAGAGAGCGTTAACAAAGTGTTAATTCGAACGGGAATTAACCTTTTGTCTGCGCCTTAGGAACGGTTGTCACAGGTTGTTTTGCTGCATCCAATTGCCGCGCATAGGCTCTCATCCGAAGAATGGCTTCGTCCGGTGACTGGCTGATTTTTTGACCCGTGTGATCATCGATCACTTGCAGGATAAATTCGCCGGTCGATTGATCGAGCGTTGTGCGACGTGACGTTGGCGCTGCAAGGGGCGCCTCGCTCGTTTTGGGTGATGGGTTCGCCGCGGGCGTGACGGGTTGTGGCGATTCAGCCGGCTTGACCGGTTGAATGACGGGTTCCCGTGGACCTGGAACGGGAACCGGGTTTTGCGAGGTTGAACTGATGGCCATGACGATCTCCTTCTGGATGTCTGGCCATCACATTATCAAAGATGATTTTAGAAATGTTTGCGGGAATAAAGACAGTTTGTGTTAAATTTAACCGATTAATAGCGGACAGAGACCATTAAAGGCGGCGTTGCGCTTGCGCCCTTCAAAGCGTTGACGCGACCGCCTTTGCCATAGGTCGATAAAGAGCGCGTGGATGCCACTTCTTTGGCGACACCGCGCAGAATGCTTTCAGAGACACTTGTGAGGGTTTGCAGGGCTTTTAGATTGGCCTCAAGCGAGGATTGAAGCGCGCCTTGCCGCATTTTGATCCGTTCGACGCCACTTGGCTTATACCGTGCCAACGAAATAAAATTATGACGAAAGGCTAAGTAGCATCGCTCATAAGTGCTGGCTTCCATGGCTTTACGTTCATGTAAGGCGAAGGCTTCGGCAAGTTTTGCGGTGGCGAGATAATCCGTTTCCTGCCGAATAACGGATTCGAGTGCATCCAAGCGTTGTTCCATCATGGCACAGAGCGCTTCTGCTTGCTCGTTGGATCGTATGGAAGGAATATGGGGTGTCGCTGTCATGGTTTGGTTTCCTATTTGGCTTGAAGCCGAATGAGTTCGGAATACACTTGAGACGCAACGCCAACACCACCTGACTGTGCTACGGACTTACCAAGTTCATCGGTGAGCAAGGAACGCCACGCATCACCGCCCGCGCCCTGTCCACCGAGCGGGCCATCGCCCGATAACTGCTTTGTGATCTCACCAAACATCGAGCCTAAAAAAACGGATTCAAAATCTTGCGCCGTTGCCCATAGTTTCTTGTTTTTACCCATCGCGCTGTAATTGGCATGGGCATCGGCAATAGGGGTTGAATGAAGGGCTGCTTGTTGCATCACATCACCACAATATCGGCTTGAAGCGCGCCAGAGGTTTTGATTGCTTGCAAGATCGAGATGATGTCGCGCGGGCCAATCCCTAAAGCGTTCAACCCGTCGACAAGTTCCTTCAGCGTTACGCTCTCCTTCAAGACGGCCAGTTTATTGTTGGCCCCTTGATCCACCTGAATAGTGGTTCTTGGTACAACAACGGTTTGCGCAGCATCACCGCTGAAGGGACCAGGCTGGCTAACGAGCGCCTGTTCAGAGACCGATATTGTCAAATTACCCTGTGCGATAGCAACGGTTGAAACCCTTACGTCTTTTCCCATCACGATAACGCCGGAGCGTTCATCCACGACCACGCGGGCAACCTGATCAGGGTCGATCCGCAGCTGCTCGATCTCGGTCAGCAATTGCACCATATTGCCTTTGAAATTTTTCGGGATCGTCAGATTGACGGTTGATGGATCGGTCGGCTCGGCAGTATTGGCGGCCATATATTCGTTGATGGCGGTTGCGATGCGTTTGCCGGTCGTGAGATCGGGATTGCGTAAGGCCAATTTAACAGATCGCGAATCCTTAAATTGAAACTCGATTTCCTGCTCAATCAGGGCGCCATTGGCAATTCGGCCGACGGTAGGCACGCCGCGTGTTAGCGTTGCCGCTGCACCTTCTGCTTGAAACCCCGCTATAGCGACGGAACCTTGGGCGACGGCATAGATTTCACCCGATGCCCCCATTAGCGGCGTGACAAGCAGCGTGCCGCCTTGAAGGCTCTTGGCATCACCTAAAGCAGAAACGGTAACATCGATGCGCGAGCCGCGACGACCAAAGGCGGGGAGGTCGGCCGTTACCATCACAGCTGCAACATTGGCGGTGCGCAAATTGGCGCCTCGCGTGTTTACGCCCAAGCGCTCTAACATTGCGGTTAAGCTTTGTTTGGTGAAGGGCGCGTTGTTGAGTGTGTCGCCCGACCCGTTCAGGCCAACAACCAAGCCGTATCCCACAAGCTGGTTTTGGCGGACGCCTTCAATGGATGCGAGATCCTTGATCCGCGATGTCTCGGCCATGGCTGTTAGGCCTGAAAGGCCGAGCGCCATGAGGATAAGGACAATCGGTTTTAGAGCGCGCATGGGTCTCACATTCATTTTGGGCCTCACTCTTTTATTGACGTAGAGTAAGCGAAGACTATGCCACAACAAAAAAACTGATAACTGTATGAAAGAACAGGGAAAATTTTAATCAATTTGGATTTTTTAGATGCCCCGGATCGGCAAAATCAGGCATAGGGGAAGTATTTTCCTATATAATTAATCAATTGTTAGTAATAATTATCCTTATATTACTTCACTTATTTCAGCTCGCGGAGGGTTTCGTGCGGATTGTGGATCAACTTCCAAGCGGTATAGCGGCGCCGCGCCGGGGTGTTGCTCCTTTGCAGCAGGCAGCGACGTTTGCCGTTCCGCACCATGAAACCGCCATAAGCCAGCCCTCGGTGACGGCACAGCGGCAGGGAATTGATTCGCTGCAGGGCTTGATGGCGTTGCAGGAGGTGGTCGAGCCGGCGACAATTCGTCGCCAGAAGGCTACCAAACGCGGGTTTCGACTTTTGGATGCCTTGGGGGGGCTAAGGGTCGGATTATTGGGTGGGAAACTGGATGAATTGGCCTTGGCCAATCTTCGGCAAGGGCTTGATGAAGCGAGAGAAAATCACGACGATCCGGATCTCGGGCGGATTTTGAATTCAATCGAGACGCGCGCGGCCGTCGAACTTGCAAAATTGGGTCGATAACTTCCCACAGCACGTGATTGTCGTAGCGCCGTCATGAAATTCGCGCTAACAGACAACGCGGTATTTAACCCCCCACGAGTATAGGGCGGATCGATATGGGACTTAAGAAAAAGGGTGCACGGTCCGCCAGGGCTGGTGTAGCAAATATGAGCATTGCTGAGACGATGAATACTTCATATGCGCCTTCTGAAGAAGAGGCCTTTATGAACGAGCGGCAACGGGAGTATTTCCGTAAGAAGCTGCTTGATTGGAAAGAAGATATTTTGAAGGAGTCCCGCGAGACCCTCGCTAATCTTCAAAACGATAGTGAAAATCATCCCGACATCGCGGATCGTGCCTCATCAGAGACTGATCGGGCGATTGAATTGCGCTCGCGCGACCGGCAGCGGAAATTGATTTCTAAAATCGATGCAGCCTTGGCGCGTATTGATGATGGTACCTATGGCTATTGCGAAGAAACCGGCGAGCCGATTTCGATCAAGCGCCTGGATGCACGGCCTATTGCTACGCTTTCGATTGAAGCCCAAGAGCGGCACGAGCGGAACGAGCGCGTCCATCGCGACGATTGAGTTAGACTTATAAAAATGCGCCCCCCGTGGGAGAAACGGGAGGCGCCCGACCGGGCCGCTTATAGCTTGGGGAGCGTGCGCTTCCGGTGGTGTCGGTTAGAACGGTAAAATAACGTCCATTACTTGCTGGCCATAACGCGGCTGCTGCACATCGCTTATCTGGCCCCGTCCGCCATAGGCGATGCGGGCCTCGGCAATTTTCATCGACTCGATGGTGTTGTCGTTTTCGATGTCTTCCGGACGGATGACGCCGCCTACGATCAATTCTCGCACTTCGAAATTGACGCGGACTTCTTGCTTCCCTTCGATCACCATATTGCCGTTGGGCAAAATCTGGGTCACGACGGCGGCCACATTGGTCGCCAGTGTTTCGGCGCGTTTGACGGAGCCAACACCGTCACTGGCCGAGGTGGATTGCGCGTTGATGAGGGAGGAAGGATTGACGCCGGGCAGGGCTTTATCGGCATTCGTTTCCAGACCCAATAAATTGGGCACGCCCATCGTATCCGAATTTGTTCGGGCGCGTTTTGTTTCATTGGCAATATCGGCGCTGTCTTTGAAATTGACCTTCACGGTAACAATATCGCCAATCTGTCTGGCGCGTTGATCTTTAAAGAAGCTTCTTGATCCTTGTTGCCAAAGCGAGTTCGCCGCATGGGTTACTGGAACCTGTTCGGGCATTGGCATTCGAACGGGTTTATAATCAGGGCTCGCGGTTGGATCATCAATGGCGGAGAGGGAGGGCGCGCGACCGACAGAGGCCAAACGCTCGGCGGTGTTGCATGCCGTAAGGCTCGTGGTGATAAGCGCCAGCACCAGTGTTTGCTTGAACAGATGGGATTTCATGGGGATGTCCTTATTGAACAGTGGTGGTGGTTTGGCGCAACGCCATATCCGCATTGGGGGGCGTTAATACCGCAACCGCTCCGGGGCCGATGACTGTTGCAAAAATCACTTTCTTGGATTGCGGATTAAGGACGGAAATCATGTCGCCGAGCGCGCCTGCGTCATTCGCTTTGCCTCTGAGCGTGAGTTTCAATCCACCAACGGCGTAGGTAACGCTGACCGCCATGGCCTTATCCACCAGGATTGGTTTGTTCACGAGTTCATCCGTTAAGACAATGCCGGATGGGAGCGCCTCTCGCGCCGCTTGGCCGATAACCATCGACGGCTTTAGGATGTTGCTGCCTGCTAAGGATTTTCGCTCACGCTTTTCAATTTTGATATCGTTTGCCGAAAGCACATCGCCCTTTGTAAGAGGGTGGGTTGAAACCGCAATATCGACCAAATCGGCAATCTGTCCTTCGAGCAGAAGGGGGGAGGCCGAAAGCGCACGACTTCCCGGAACCGTTAGAGTGGCGGTGAAGCGCAAATTCGTTGGGTCAATTTTGAGGCTCGAAATCGTTGGGCGCGTCGTTATATTGTCTTCAACAAATATATCCGAGGTGGCGCTAGGTTTTGTGAAGGTCAGTTGGGCCTGTTCGATACCGGCCTTTTCATGGATGGCTTGCTTAAGCTCGGCTTCAATTTCTTCAAATGAAATGAGCCGACCTTTTCGCGTGACAGTGACGCTGCCGGACACATCCCCCAATATTGAAGGAATTCCGGCTTTCTTTGCAGCCTCGAAAATACGGGACGCTTTAATGACACCGGTTTGTCCTGGCGAAGGTGCCGCATAAACACTTTTATCTGGAAGGTCGACACCCTCCATTAAATCGGCCAATGAAATCGCATCGCCCGAGACAATAATCGCGGACCGAAGAATAGGAAGCGGCGATGGATCAGCCCAAGAAGAATTAAAGGAAGCCAAAAGAAGACCGGCGGCGCTCATAACCGTAAGGGATGCTTTAAACATGTGTTTAACCCTTGAACATTTGCGTTGTGGTTTGCTGCATTTGGTCCGCTGCCGAGATAACGCGGGAGTTCATCTCATATGCGCGCTGGGCGGTGATAAGCGATGATATCTCGGTTACCGCATTGACGTTTGATTCTTCGAGATAGCCTTGCTGGAGATCGCCTAAGCCATCTGTGCCTGGATCAGCCGTTATCGGATCTCCGGAAGAAGCGGTTTGCGCAAATAGATTGTCGCCAATCGCCTCTAAGCCCGTCTTGTTCGCAAAATGAGTGAGCTGAATCTTGCCCAGATCTTGAGGTGTTGCTTGTGTTGGCAATTGGGCTTGGACAAGCCCCGCGGCGCTGATCGATACGCTCGTTGCATTGTTTGGAACCGTTATACCCGGATCAAGCACAAAGCCTTGGCTGGTTACCAATTGGCCCTGCGCATCGGTCGTAAACGAACCATCTCGTGTGTAGCCGATGGTACCATCGGGGCGTTGGATGCGAAAGAAACCTTCACCGCGAATGGCAACATCAAGGTTACGATCGGTTGCGGTGATCGATCCTTGTGACATGGCGCGGGCCGTAGATACGAGCTTTACGCCCGACCCGATTTCAATGCCCGCGGGCAATAGATTGCCAGCGTCCGATGTGCTTGAACCAGAGCGCTTCAGCGTTTCATAGAGTAAATCCTGAAACAATGGACGCTGAAGTTTGTAGCCTGTTGTACGAACGTTGGCGACATTGTTGGAGATTAACTCGACGTTTTTCTCCATGGCTGCCATTCCAGACGCAGCCGTATATAATGCGAGCATGGTAATCTCCTTATGCTGGTACTGTCGCAAGACGCTCAAGCGCGCCTTTTTGCGTATCATCGAGCCGCTGCATCGATGTGGTGAGCGCAGAATAGGCGCGTGTAACTTCGATCAAACGGCTCATGGCTAAAATCGGCTGGACATTTGATTTTTCGATTGATCCGGTGCTTAACAGCGGAGCCTTTGACACTGTGAGGGGCGATTTGGTGCTATAAAGATTACTGCCCTCGTTCACCAATTGCGAAGGGTCAGGCACATCGACAATTTTAAGTTTCCCGATCGGACCGCTGTGATTTCCTACAGTGCCGTCTGACGTGATCTCCAATGGCCCGTCAGCGGGATCGGCAATGATGGCGCCACCAGCCCCCAGAACAACGTGGCCGTCACTGGTGATGATCTCGCCTTTTGAATTGGTCGCAAGCGAGCCATTGCGTGTGTAGCGTTCACCCGCTGCGGTTTTTACTGCGAGTAGCGTTGACCCATGAAGCGCAATGTCGGTGGCGTTACCGGTATGTTCAATCGGACCATCGTTAAAATCGAGCGTAGCGCCGCGATCAATCACAAAGGAAATTGTCCGTGCCGCACCCTTAAACGAATCCGATTTCGCATTGGGCTGCAAAAACTCACTGAATTGTAATCCGCGTGATTTGAAGCCGGTTGTGCCCGCATTCGCGATATTGTTGGCTAAAATATCCAATTGCCGTTGCAAGGTCTGTAACCTTGAATGCGCAACGAGTTGAGCGTTATCCATCTACATTCTCCCAACAAAGGCGCTCGGCCCAATCAAGAAGGCCGAGCCTTAAGAAGAGTTGTGCGAGCTCCCCAGCCACACAATGCTTCCCCAGAGGAATATGCAGTGGCTATGCCAGTTTTCGGAAAATATAAAATTCAATCAATTCAACGGCTTATTTTGTTACCGATGGAATTTAAGGAGAGACGAGTTTCCCTTTTTGCTTGGTAATCGGCAGAAATTACCTGCGTTAATAAACATTTTAAGAAATCATTAACTTTAAAAAACCAAGGATTGATTGAGCTCATCGAATCAAAGCTCAATTTTTTTACTTTAGGGAAGCCGATCACATGGCCGAGGACGATAAAGTAGATAAGGCTGAGGCCCCCAAGGGTAAGAGCAAGATGCTGATCCTCATCATCGCGGCGGTGGTGGTCTTGGGGGGTGGTGTTGGCGGCTATTTTTTTCTGTTTGCCCCAAAAAAAGATAAGGCTGAGCATGTAGAGGCCGAGAAGAAAGTGACGGCCTTCCTCGATATTAAAGACATGATGATCGGTATGAGCCCGGATACGGCGCAGCCCACCATTGGTGGCGCGCGCATGATGAAATTACATGTGGCGCTCGAAATTGCCGATGGCAAGGAATTGCCTTCAATACAAGCTTTGCAACCGCGCATCGAAGATATTTTTCAAGTTTATCTTCGCGAAATGCGACCGGTTGATTTGCAAGGGTCCGCTGCCATTCTCCGGCTGAAAGAGGAATTGTTGCATCGGGTCAATTTGGCGGTTCAGCCTAAAAAGATCGACGCCGTATTGATTAAGGAATTGCTGATCCAATGAGCGAAAATTCCAACCTTGAAACAGATGCGGCCGCAGCCAGCGATCCATGGGCCACGATGCTTCATGCGATTGACGAGCCGCGGATGGGCAGCCATCCCGATACGATTTTGGGGGATGAGGAAATTGATCGCCTCATGGGCCTATCCGTTGATCGGGCCGATGGATCGGGCAAGATGGCGGTTGCTGAAGCGGCAACGCTAGCAAGCGGCCTTTCCCCCTCCATGCGGTCGATTGCCGATACATTCGTGGATAGTTTGGGTCGAGCGATCCGCCAAGGCGTGACGGGGTTAATCGATGTTAGCCTGTTGGACTTATCACTTATCCGTTTGGCCAGCGGGATGGCACAATTGCCGCTGCCATCCTTAATCGCCACCATGGCATCGCGAAGCTTGGGCGGGGCGGGTCTTATTGTTGCTGATCAAACGCTTGCTGCGGCCTTTTTCGATTTAATGTTGGGGGGCGGAGAGGCCAATGACAGCGTGCAACGCGTTTTGCGCCCTTATTCCTCAATCGAGTTGAAGCTCTTTAGAAGATTGGCGGAGTTCGTAGCGCGGGGCTTTGAGGATGCCTTTGGCGAGGTGGTCAAGGCAGACTTCGCAATCGATAAAATTGAAACAAACCCTTATCTCTTGGCGTTCGGAAAATCGACTGAGAATGCTGTCCGGTTGCGGATGCAAATTCTCTTTGGCAGGCGGGGTGGAAAAGTTGATCTATTGCTGCCGCTCAGCATGTTCGGCTCCTATGAGCCGCTGATCCGTGCGGATGAAACGGAGTGCCAAACGGTCGATGACACGGGCTGGCGTCAACACCTTGTTCGATCGGCTGCTTCATCCGCGATTGGCATCGAAGCGGTATTGGCGAATTTTAAATTACCGCTCCGGTCGGTGCTTGGATTTTCTGTCGGTGAGGTCATTCCCCTTCATCTTAGTCCGCAATCGCCCATTTGGTTGAGAAGTGGTGATACGCGCCTTTGTCTTGGGTTAATGGGGCGCTCGAGAGGGCAAATCGCCTTGCGTGTGATTGGGCCTTTAACATCAAAAGAACAGAAGTGAGGTCATCATGACATTTTCAGCGGCATTGACGGTTTTAACGGACAGCTTGATTGCGCTGACCTTAATCTATTGCATCGTACTTGAACGCCGAATTCGTGCCTTTCGGAAACAGGAGCAGTCTTTTCGCAGTCTCATCAGCGATGTGTCTGAATCAACGCGGATGGCGCAAGGGGCGGTCTCGTCGCTGCGTCAATTATTGACTGAATTTTCAACCCTAAAGGCAAATGCGCCCAAAGTGACATCAGCGGATAGGTTTAAACCCGAAGGTCGGATCGAGCGAGAGATTGGACCGCAGCGGTTTGGCGATACCGAAAATTCAATTGCGACATTAGCCGCCCGCATTGCGGCGTTGCGGAGCCAATAGGATTTGCCATGTCGAATGTCGGCATTCGCCTTCTCAAACTGACCTCGTTTGGGCTGCTCGGCCTTCTTATGCTGCATATGGGTGAATGGTCATCACGTCTTTTGTCGTCTGAACAAGGCATTAGGACAGCCGCCGCTTCCGACGATTTGGCCATTGGTATTGCACGCTCAATCAGTGCCTATCGCGATAAGGCGCCTTTTATTCCCGATATCATCACGGGGGCATCGGATACGCCACCCACGGCAAATAGTGCCGAAACTAAAAAGACCGACGACAAGGCCTCAAATACCAAAGAGGTTATATCGGACACAACGGCCCTTGAATCGCCGGAAAAGACGATTTTAGAACGGTTGTCAGCGCGCCGAACGGAATTAGATCGGCGTGACAAGGAGCTCAGCGAACGGGAAGCTCTGTTGGCGGCCGCCGAAAAGCAAATTGAAGGTCGGATGTCGGAATTGAAAAGCTTGGATGAGGCGATCAAGACCGATATGGCCCGTAAAGAGGCAGAACAAGTGACCTTGAAGCCTTTGATCATCATGTATGAGGCGATGAAGCCAAAAGAGGCGGCTCGGATCATCGAGAAGCTTGATTTGAAATCGGTCCTGCCAATTGCAAGTGCAATGAATCCCAAAAAACTATCGGAAATTTTGGCTCAGCTTGATCCGGTTATAGCCGGTAAGCTCACCGTTGGACTTGCGGCGGCAACGTCGACACAGGTGACCGGTCAAAATGACAAGTCGGAACTGCCGGAATTGCCCGATGCACCGGCCACAAAGATCCGCTAGCCATTCATTAACACATAGTCGTCATATTCCGTTGCGTAAGCTTACTCTCTGCGGCAATGGAATGTTAAAACTGTATCGAAATCGGACTGGCTTTTTTACTATCGCTCATCGAACCGCAGGTTTCGCACTGTGGTTGTTTGTTCTGTTTTATTGTTTGATAGACGTCGCGCGTCCGGCCTTTGCTACGGCGGTTCATGGGAGTGAAATGCCGGGGTTCGGGCGTGTTGTCTTTTCCTTTGAACGTTTGCCTGGTGTCGAGATCAGTCAGGTTAACGGTGTGTTAATTTTAAATTTCGACGCGCCGGTCGATTTAGATCTCGGCCATCTTGGATTTGAAATTCCAAATTATATTTCGGCCGCTCGGCTTGATCCCGATAAGCGCGCGGTTCGCTTTGCTTTGGCTAAAACACTCAAGCCCAATGTGTTGGAAGCGGGCAATGATCTTTATCTCGATCTTCTCCCCACGACATGGAAAGGCGCGGCCCCGGGACTGCCAACAGAGGTGGTGCAAGCGCTCTCGCGAAAAGCGCGGAGCGCCGAGGCAAATGCTCAGGTAAATAGTATAAAGTCGAACGGAACATTGAGTGTGGATGCCGCATCGTCCGCAAGAATGTCGCGATTAATTTTTCGCGGAACCGGCAGTGATGATGTCAAAATTTCTAAAAAGGGTCAGGTGCTCGAACTGGCCTATCGAGGCCAATGGCAATTTGATCTCCCGCGCGTGCGATCTGAGTTGCCGCGCGGGTTTGAGACCATTGAGACCGCGGAACGGGATGGCAATCTCATTATAACGCTAAAGGCCGTTGACGGCGTGAAGATTGATGGTCGTTTCGAAGATAATGGCGTGGTTGTTGATGTCTCATTGAAGGGCATTGGAGCCTTAGACGTTCCGCTTGATGTGCCGATGATCATAACGGGGGCCACATTGGCCGAGCCCGTCCCTGCGCGCAACCGCGAATTGCAAAGCGAGAAAAAGTCCGACAAGCCTGCCGATCCTTCGCGACTAAGAATTTCTTTGGGAGAAGGCGAGGGGGCGCTTCGGCTGTTGGTGAAGTCGGAAGCGGCGTTACCAATCGCTTCTTTCGTCCGGTCCAACCGATATTGGTTGGTGCTTGATACAAAAATTGACCCTGAAATTCAGCCCGATTTTAGAATGGATGGGGGACGCATAAAAGATTTCAGGACGATGCGGATCGGACCATCCTACGTCGTGAGTTTTGAATTAGGCGAAGCCGGGTTCCCCACTATTCAAAATATGGATGCGGGGTATGAGATATCATTTTTGAAGGACTCAAAGCCTGACACGCTATCGCCTCGCATGGCTTTCATGCCCCATCCGTCCGGCGCCATGCAGGTAGGCATACAATTGGGCCATATTGGACATCGGGTTGAGGTCCATGATCCCGTAAGCAATGATCGGATGATTGTGGTTCCGACGTTGACACAAGGGCTTGCGCACCAATTGCCCTTACGATTTGCGGAGTTCACTTTATTGCCTTCGTCCCAGGGGGTCGCTATTGTCCCGATTGCCGATGATATTGAAATTCAACTCTCCGGCGAACGTGTAACCATTAGCCGTCCCGAGGGCCTGGCGGTTGGTGATGCATCCGATGTTGCCTCTGAGATGAATGTTCACCGAAGCGTTATTAACCGCGCGCGTTGGACGCGGGACAAGGCCGAGGATGTTTTCGAACGCAAGGCGGAATTTGCCGAAAAAATTGGTCGTTCCATTGCGGCAAAGCAGCAAATCGCGTGGCGGGAATATGCCCGATTTTTGGCGGCAAATGGTTTATACCGCGAGGCGGCGGCAGCCTTTAGAAGCGCCTTTGAAAGCACCAATGAAACGATCGATGCGCCGCGCGACCGTATCGAATTGGGTATCTATCAAGCGTTGGGGTTGGACTGGCGTGTTGCGACCGATACGTTAAACGATATCAGGCTTAGCGAACAGGAAGAGGCCATTTTATGGCGCGGGTTTATTGCCGCGGAGCAGGGACGCTTTGCGGAGGCCCTTGATGCGTATCGCCACTCGGACGGCATTTTAAACGATTACCCTGTTGACGTACAATTCATCCTTAATCGGGCCTTGACCGAAGCGGCCATTGAAACGGGCGATTGGGCACTGGCCGAAGACCGTTTGAATGCGCTTGAACGACAAAAGAATTCCGAGGATCGTGGCGGACAAGATTATTTCAAAGCGCGTCTCTTGGAAGCATCGGGTGATGTTGAAAATGCACGTGCCATGTATGAGAAATTGGCCCTATCGGGGAACCGTTCAATAGAGGTAAGGGCGATTGCGGCGCGAACCGCGCTGGATTTGCGGTTTGGAAAGATTGATCCGGCGCAAGCGCTATCGACCTATGAAAATTTAGCCCAATTTTGGCGCGGTGATTTTTTAGAGGCCAAGATTCTGGCATCAGCTGCGCGTGTCGCGCTCGATTCAAAGAAATGGCAAAATGCCTTTTCCGCTGTTCAAAGGTTAAACCGGCTTTATGCAGACACGGATGGTATTAGGCCTCTCTTAGAAGAAGTTACCTTGAAATTTGACGGGCTAATCAGCGGCGATCAATCGGAAGGACTTTCGAATTTAGACGCCGTTGCTTTGTTTATGGAGTTTCGTGAATTCATGCCCGTTGGACATCGGGGGGACGAGCTCATTCGAAAATATATCGAGCGTTTGATTGATCTCGATTTGATGTCGCAAGCGACAGAGCTGTTGCGATATCAAATCGATTATCGGTTGGATGGCGTGCCACGCGCGGTTGCCGCTGTTCGTCTCGCCGGCCTATATCTTTTAGAGCGGAAGCCCATTGAAGCCATAAGGGCGCTTTCCGATACACGCTATGCCGGATTGCCTGACGAGCTGAAACTTTCGCGTCGGTTGGTGGAAGCGCAAGCCCGCAGTGATTTGGGCGAAACTCAAGTCGCCTCCGAATTGTTGGAGGGATTAGAGTCACGCGAGGCAATGATCCTCAAAGGTGATATTTTTTGGAAGTCAAAAAATTGGAACAATGCCGGCATACAGTATGAATTGGCTTTGGGAGATGTTTGGCGAAAAGGCAATCCTCTAACGCCCGACGAATTGAAAATCGCTCTAAGGGCGTCTGCAGCCTATGTCTTGTCGGGCGACACAATGTCGGGTGATCGCTTTGGCCGGCGCTATCGTGAATTGGTTGCAGCAACGCCGGATGCGGGTGTGTTTCGGCTTCTATCGGCGCCGGCCGCTATGCAAGCCCCTATCGCGATGGCCGTGGCGGATGAAAAGGCGAAGTCCGGATTGCTTGACTCCTTTTTGAAATCCTATCGCATGCATTATGGTTTGGAAGGCAATGGCGAGCAATCTCAGACTGCGCCGAACCTTGCGGGTAAACCTGCAGGCTGAGGCCTTTATGACGTGAAGCTTTTAACCAATGATCCGGCGATCATGCTCCACCCATCCACGAGTACAAAAAAGATCAGTTTAAAGGGAAGCGATACGGTTGTGGGCGGCAGCATCATCATGCCAACCGACATTAAGATTGAAGCGACCACCAAATCGATGACTAGAAAAGGCATGAACAATAAAAAGCCGATTTCGAAAGCCCGTCTCAGTTCGGAGATCATGAAAGCGGGGATGAGGCTCGTTAAGGGGGTGGCTTCAGGAGCGGCTGGTAAGGGTTCTTTTGCAATATCGAGAAAGAGCGTCAGATCTTTTTCCCGCACATGCTGAAGCATGAAGTTTCGTACCGGATTGGAGCCGCGCTCAAAGGCGATATCCGCTGTAATAGCGCCGTTCAGCAAAGGTGAAACGGCCTTTGCATATATTTCTTTGCCTGTTGGCGTCATGATAAAGGCGGTCAGAAAGAGCGCTAAACTCACAATTACCGTATTGGGCGGCGCTGATGCCGTTCCGATGGCCGAGCGCAAGAGCGATAGAACGACAATAATGCGCGTGAACGATGTGACCATGATGAGGATGGTCGGCGCCAGCGATAAAATGGTGACAAGGGCAATGAGCTGCAACGCACGCTCTGTGGCTCCACCCGTCGGGCCAAGGTCCAGACTGATTGACTGGGCATTGGCATAGCCCGCTGACAGGCACCATGCCGCGAGGATGAATGGAAAGAAATATTGGGTCTTGATTCGGTTCATATCGCTGTTCTAGCGCCAGAGGCACCAAAAATCACGCAATATTCCCTAAGGTAAGCTTAAAGGCTGGTTTGGCCAACCGGCTCTAATGTTCGCGGGTACGGCCTAAAAGTTGGCGAAGCGTGTCGTTCAATGAGCCGATATCGCGCGCAGGAATAGGTTGAGCGGTTGGTTCGGGGGATTTTTCAGCGGCTTCCATGGGTGGAATAATACTTTCCATCGCCGGAATAATGGCTTCGTTTTCCGGCTGCGGCGGCGGTGCTACTTCGGGCTCTTCTGCGCTTAGGGGAGGCGTAGGGCGGGCCATAAAGGGAATTGTAGAGGCGGCAGGCATCGAAGCCTCGCGCTCGGCGATCATTGGCTTTGCCCCTGCGGTTTGAAAACGACTAGCGATTTCGGCAAGGTCCGAGGTCTTTGGTACGACGAAGGCCGAAGCCATTTCAGAGCTTATCGCGGGTGCAGATTGGAACGTAGGCTCAGGAGCAAAGCTAAGTTCGGTTGTCGCCGTTGTCGTGACTGTCCCCGCCGATTTGACCGGGGGTGCGGGCTGCGGCGGAGCGGCGACGCGGGCCACCACCCCCGTCTCGCGGCTTTGCGTTTGCGACGCCATGGAACGAACAATGCTGTTCTCAACCACAATATCGTTTGTTCCGCCAAGAAGAAGGAGATGCTCCACCGAATCGCGGCGAATAATGACGAGTTGCCGCTGCCGATCGAGCTGGAACGTATCAACGATACCGAGGCGGGGTTGGCGGCCGCGAACATTGCCTTCTGCTTGGGAATTATGGGCCGAAATTTTACGTAAAACCCAAGCAAATATGGCCAAAAGCAATAATATGACCGCAAAAGCGGCGATATAAACGAGCGGCTGGGAAAGTTGGAGGCCAAAAATGGATTGCAAACGCTCAGCTCCGAATAAGTTTTCTTAATTAAATTTTAACCACAATAACCCAGTCTCACCCTACAAAACTGGGGATTTACGGTATGTCTTTATCGCTTATGGACGGACTAAAGGCAAGAATGCAATGGTTGCAAACGCGTCAATCGCTCGTTTCATCCAACATTGCGAATGCAAATTCACCCGGATTTCGGCCGCTTGATTTGCAGCCTTTTTCATATGCCGATCCGAACGCTTCGCTCGGATTATTGACCACATCGGGCGGGCATCTGGTAGGTGCAGACGCGCAAGTAACGAGCTCGACCTCGCGTCCATTGCCGTTTGAGACCAAGCCATCGGGTAATGCGGTCTCCCTTGAAGATGAAATGACCAAACTTGCCGATATCCAATTGGATCATCAGATGGCGACGCAACTTTACACGAAGAGTTTGGGACTGATCAAAACAGCGATTGGCAGAAAGTAAGATCATGGATTTTGGCGGTATTTTATCGATTGCGACGAGTGGATTAAAAGTCCAGGCCAAGCGAATGGAAGTGATTTCCGAAAACATCGCGAATGCTGATTCAACGGCTTCGACGCCGGGCGGCAATCCGTATCGGCGAAAGGTTCCGGTGTTTCGTGTAATGGCTGATCCGAAAAGCCAGCAGCCTTCGGTGGTTTTTGCCGGGGTGAAGCGGGACAATAGCGCGTTTGGCACCCGTATTGACCCTGGCAATCCTGCAGCGGATGCGAGCGGTGTCGTCAAAATTCCCAATATCGACCCTTTGATCGAGCAATTGGATATGCGCGACGCCCAACGCAGTTATGAGGCCAATCTGAATGTGATTTCGGCAACACGGCGCATCTTGTCGCGCACCATTGATATTTTAAGAGCCTGATCAGGAGGCGATGAATGGCTATTCCGGTACTTGCCGCCAATTCTTACGCTGCCGCGCAGAAATTAATGGAGGCCGGCTCTCCAGCAACCTCTTCAACCGGCGGCTTTTCCGATCTTGTCAAACAAAGCATTGCTGCCTTTGAAGGACAGGCGAAACATGCCGATCAACAAATGTCGAATGCGATTTCGGGGCATGTCGATTATGTCAGCGCCGTAACGGCCGTCGCCGAGACTGAGACAGCCGTCGAAACGTTGGTTGCTGTGAGGGATAAAGTCATCGCCGCGTATGATGATATCATGCGAATGACCATATAAGGATACTGCTGATGACCGGTCCCGAACTTATTGATATCGCGCGTGATGGCTTGATGACCTATGCGCGCGTGGCCGGGCCCTTAATGGTTGTTATTCTTATTGTTGGTGTCGTCATTTCGTTTTTACAAGCCGTCACCCAAATTCAGGAACAGACGCTGACTTTTGTTCCGAAAATGGTGATTGCGGGTTTAAGCCTATTCTTTCTGCTGCCTTTTATAGGCGATGCGCTTTCTGGATATATGGCTCGTTTGGCTTCGCGAATCGCTTTCGGCGGTTAAAGTGGACGTAACGTCATGTCGATGGTGGCCAGACAATGAAACTATCCCTGCCGATCGATTTCGCCATTGCCCTTCTGCTCGTTTTTGCGCGGACGGGTAGTATGGCGATGCTTCTGCCGGCGATTGGTGAGCGCTTTATCCAAGTCAGGATACGTCTTGTTTTTGCCCTCTTTGTTTCATTGCTGCTTTTACTTCCGCTCAAACCCTTTCTCGCGCGGGCCTTAAATAATGGCCAGTCGGCATTCGGGGTTTTATTGATTGAAATCTTAATCGGTCTTGCCATCGGATTGATTGTTAGAATGATTGTTTTGGCGGTTGAAATGACCAGCCAATTCATATCGCAATCCCTTGGTCTTTCATTGGGTGAAATTTTAAATCCGACCTATGAATCGCAATCGAATACGCTCGGCCTTTTTATGTCGCTGTTGGTGGTGACGTTTATATTTTTAACCGATTCGTATCAGGCCGTTATTTCGTCGATTGCAGGAAGCTATGACGTTTTGCCGCCGGGTATGAATTTTGATATGGGTGATTTATCCCGTTTGGCGGTTGAAGCCACGGGCAAGGGCTTCTTACTCGCCATCAAGATCGCAGCGCCCTTCTTCGTGTTTAGCCTCTTGTTCAATTCAGGATTAGGCTTGATCGCGAAATTAATGCCGCAAATTCAAGTCACCTATTTGGCCGTTCCTCTTTCGGTACTTGCGGGCTTTGCGATTTTGATCGTGTTGATCGGAAGTCTCATTGAGCGATTGACGGGTGATATTTTATCGAGCCTCGCGCAATTTGGTGGGGTTTGAAGGCAATGGCCGAGACGGACGATGACGACAAGACCGAAGCACCTAGTCAAAAGCGGCTTGATGATGCGCGTGCAAAAGGCGACGTTCCCCGAAGTATCGAAATTAATTCCTGGTTCATTTTATCGGGCTTGGCGTTGATTGTAGGGTTTTATCATTCCTCTGTTTCAAGCGGATTTTCTTTATCGATTTTCTTTGTTCAATCGGCTTCGTTTGCCGCGAGCCCGGCTAATTTGATGCATGTGTTTGATGAGGTTTTGGTTTCATTCCGCCAGTACCTCTTAATTCCGTTTTCGGTTGCAACAATAGCGGCGCTGATGGGGCCATTATTACAACATTTTCCGACGCCATCGCTTGATCACGCGATGCCTAAATTATCCCGTATTTCCCCGTTTGAGGGTGTCAAACGGGTTTTGGGTTCTGGAGCGCTCGCCCAATTTATCAAAAGCCTGGCCAAACTCGTCATTATAGGAACGGTTGTTACGGTTTCACTCTGGGGTGAACGCCAGCATATTGGCGAATTGCCCGATATGGATGCGCAGGCTTTGCTGGATTTTACCCAGAAGGCCTTGTTGCGCATCCTTATTGCCGTTGTGTCGATTTATGCACTTGTGGCGGGTGGCGATTATTTTTTCCAATGGATGAATTGGCAAAAGCGGCTGAAGATGTCGCGCCAAGATTTAAAGGATGAATATAAACAGCAGGAAGGCAGTCCTGAAATCAAGAACAAGTTGCGGCAAATGCGTCGTAAATTCTCGCGCAGTGCGATGATGGGACGAATACCTAAAGCGACCGTGATCGTGACCAATCCGACCCATTTTGCCGTAGCGTTGCAATTTGAAGAGGGGATGCGGGCGCCTATCTGTGTTGCGAAAGGGGTTGATGTCTTGGCCCTTCGTATCCGGCAATTGGCGAATGACCATGATATCCCGATCATTGAAGACCGCCCTCTGGCGCGTTCACTTTACCGTTTGGTTGATGTGGATGATGAAATTCCGCTTGATTTGTATAAGCCGGTGGCTGAAATCATCGGTTATGTCATGCGTTTGCGCATGCGCCGTCGGCGACCTGTGTATGAGAGATAGAGTTTTGAGCCATGAGTGAGCGCTTCGACACCGTGGGAATGCCCGCTTCGCCGGCTAATATGGCCTTTCGTGCCTTGAGCTTGATCGCCATTGGCCTGATGATTGTAGGCGTGGCGCAGATTATTTTTGGTTTTGTTGGTGCGGCAACGGATCGCGACGGGCTTATGTTAGGCGCTGCTGCGGCGTTAATTGTATGTGTTTTAGGCATCGTCGCCTGGTTTGGCAGGCAACGCGATGGCGAAACCGCGAAAGCCATCACCGCGCGAATCGCTGAAACGACGGGTGAGGGATTTTTGGTGGTCGAGCAGGCCTCCAAGCGGGTTCTTTACGCCAATCAGGCTTATTTGAAACTGATTGGTGTTAAGGGCGAACGTTCGGTCTCGCCGGGTACGGTGCCAAGCATTGATCGCGTGTTTGGTGCGGCAACCGAGGCGGCGCAACCGATTTACCGTTTGTCGATGTTGGCGAATGCCGGAGAGGAGGGCCATGAGGATGTCCGGCTAATTAACGGTTTAACGGCATCTGGCCCGACATGGTATCGCGTTCGTACCGCACCAATGCCATCGTCTTCGCGGCGTAAGCTGGTCTTGTGGAGCGTGAGCGACATTACGCGGGAGCGCGAAAGACAGGAAAACGTCTTTCAAGAATTGCAATATGCCATTGATTATCTTGATCACGCGCCAGCGGGCTTCTTATCGCTCAATCCAGAAGGTGATGTCGTTTATTTGAATGCTACGCTCGCGCAGTGGCTTGGACATGATCTCGCCGATTTTGCTTCCTCAAAGTTGAAATGGGTTGATCTTGTGCCTGCGAATGGGGAGGCTTTATTGGCGCCCAAGCATGGGCGGCCCGGGGAAACGCATACCGAAACGATTGATCTTGATTTTAGGACCGTTACAGAAAAGCTCATTCCCGTTCGTTTAATCCATCAGGTTATTTTTGATTCCCTCGGACATCAGGGTGCCAGCCGCACTTTGGTTCTTGATCGCTCGTCGGGTGCGCCAGCCGATGAGGCGCAGCGGATTGCCGAAGTTCGGTTTACGCGATTTTTTAATAACTCACCTTTCGGCATCGCGACGGTCAGTTCCGAAGGTCATATTTTGCGGATGAACCCAACCTTTGCTCGGCTTTTGCCGAAACAAGATGGAGCGGGTTTTGAAAATGCCAAACCATCGCTTTGGTCCATCATTCCCGATAGTGAACTTAACGCCCTTCAATCTAGGCTTCAGCTCGCTTTGGACGGCAAAGGCGATTTGCCGCCGCTTGATTTGCAGCTCGCGCTCGATAACCGTTCAGCCCGTATCTATGTTATTAATTTTAATGTTGGCGGAACCCATAGCGAAGAAGCCATCGTCTATGTGCTGGATACAACCGATCAGCGCGCGTTAGAGGCCCAATTTGCCCAAGCGCAGAAAATGCAAGCCGTTGGCGAATTGGCTGGTGGCGTTGCCCACGACTTCAACAATGTCTTGCAGGGCATATTAGGGTATGCGGATTTGTTGTTGGCCAATCACCGTCCAACCGATCCGTCCTTTCAGGACATTATGCAAATTAAGCAAAATGCCAACCGTGCGGCGGGGTTGGTGCGTCATCTTTTGGCGTTTTCTCGGCGGCAAACGCTGCGGCCCGTTGTGGTTCACTTTACAGAAGTGCTCTCCGATCTCTCAACCTTGTTAAAGCGCCTGCTTGGGCAGCGCGTTGAACTTGATGTGCGCCATGATCGTGATTTATGGCCGGTAAAGGCGGATCCAACCCAATTCGAGCAGGTGATTGTCAATCTCGCGGTTAATGCGCGTGATGCCATGCCAAATGGCGGACATTTAAATATTCGTACCTCCAATGTAACGGCAGCCGCCTGTCGTGCGCTTGGCGATTCAACCATTCCGCCGGCGGACTATGTGATGGTGGAAATCACCGATACGGGCGAGGGTATCCAGGCCGATATTTTGGATAAAATATTCGAGCCCTTTTTTACAACCAAAGAAGTGGGCAAAGGCACGGGCCTTGGGCTTTCGATGGTTTACGGTTTCGTGAAACAATCCGGCGGTTATATTGTCTGCGACAGTACGGTTGGGCAGGGAACGAGGTTCCGTATTTTGCTGCCGCGCTTTATTGCCACCGAGCAGGCGGCACCGCAGCCCGAAGAAATTGCCGTTCAAAAACCAGCCATTGTTGACCTTTCGGGGCAGGGGACGGTGCTGCTGGTGGAAGATGAGGATGCGGTCAGGGCTTTCGGTGCCAGGGCGCTTTCTCAGCGGGGATACAAGGTTCTGGAAGCCGCATCTGGCATCGAGGCGCTCGAGGTACTTGAGGAAAATGACCGTCAAGTCGACCTTATTGTATCGGATGTTGTGATGCCCGAAATGGACGGGCCGACCTTTTTGCGGGAAGCCAGGGCCCGAGGCATTACCGCCAAGATTATCTTTGTTTCGGGCTATGCCGAGGAAGCCTTTAGCAAAAACCTGCCCGAGGGCGAGGAATTTGGCTTCCTGCCCAAGCCATTTTCGCTCAAGCAATTGATCGAGACCGTTAAGGCGGCGATTAGCTGATAACCCTTTATTCGTCCCGATTATGACTATTTTGAATGAGAACAAAAATAGAACTTGCGTATGAGAACAAATCGTGATCAATAATTTTTCAAGCTTCCGCTTTGAGACTCATAATTGGCTCTGTCATAAGGATCCGTACAATGTCGCAACCCTCCCTCCGTCTTGTTGAAGGTCAATCCATGGATAAGTCTAAAGCACTTGATGCCGCGCTCTCTCAGATTGAAAGGGCCTTTGGTAAGGGCTCGATCATGCGGCTCGGCAAGAATGAAAAATCGGTCGAGATTGAGACGGTTTCAACCGGGTCTTTGGGGCTGGACATCGCCTTGGGCGTGGGTGGTTTGCCCCGTGGACGGGTGATCGAAATTTACGGTCCTGAATCATCGGGTAAGACAACGCTGGCGCTCCATACGGTTGCCGAGGCGCAGAAAAAGGGTGGCGTTTGCGCCTTTATCGATGCCGAGCATGCGCTCGATCCGATCTACGCCAAGAAATTAGGCGTCAATTTGGAAGATCTGCTGATTTCCCAGCCTGATACGGGTGAGCAGGCCTTGGAAATTTGCGATACGCTGGTTCGCTCAGGCGCAATTGACGTCCTTGTCATCGATTCGGTGGCAGCCTTGGTGCCCCGCGCTGAAATTGAAGGCGAAATGGGCGATGTGCAGCCGGGCTTGCAGGCCCGCTTGATGAGCCAGGCCTTGCGCAAGCTGACGGCTTCGATTTCGCGGTCAAATTGCATGGTGATCTTTATCAACCAGATCCGCATGAAGATTGGCGTGATGTATGGCTCGCCTGAAACAACCACGGGCGGTAACGCGTTGAAGTTCTACGCCTCGGTTCGGCTTGATATCCGCCGCATTGGCTCGATCAAGGAGAAGGAAGAGGTGGTGGGCAACACAACCCGCGTGAAGGTTGTGAAAAACAAGGTTGCTCCTCCGTTCAAGCAGGTCGAATTCGACATTATGTATGGCGAGGGCGTTTCCAAGATGGGCGAATTGGTCGATCTCGGGGTCAAGGCGGGCATTGTTGAGAAGTCGGGTGCGTGGTTCTCCTATGACAGCCAACGCCTCGGACAGGGCCGCGAGAATGCCAAAACCTTCTTGAAGGGCAATCCGGAAGTAGCGGCCAAGATCGAATCGCAGATCCGTCAGAATTCCGGCGTGCTTGCGGATCGTATTTTGGACGCGGTTACGCCAACCGCCGACGACCTCGATGAGGGCGAAGAATAATCTCAAGCCCGCTTGAGGGGCTGAATTTGGAGAGGGCGCGTGGTTATCCACGCGCCCTTTTTCATTTTGCCTGATTTTAACCCTTTGGCTCGACAGCGCGGCGTTTCAATTCTAAAAAGCCTTACCTTTATGTGTATTGGGGCGGGTGCCCTGATACGGTTCCTGATGGATTGGAAGTGGTAACCATGAGCGGCGTGAATGAAATCCGGTCGACCTTTCTCGATTATTTCGCGAGAAACGGGCATGAAATTGTAGCCTCTAGCCCCCTTGTGCCCCGCAATGACCCGACTTTGATGTTCACCAATGCCGGGATGGTGCAGTTTAAAAATGTCTTTACCGGCGTTGAAAAACGTCCCTATTCCCGCGCCGCGACCTCGCAAAAATGCGTCCGTGCCGGGGGCAAACACAATGATTTGGACAATGTCGGCTATACGGCTCGCCACCATACCTTTTTTGAAATGCTCGGGAATTTCTCGTTTGGCGATTATTTTAAAGAGCGCGCGATTGAGCTTGCGTGGAATTTGATCACCAAGGATTACGCGATTGATAAATCGCGCCTGATGGTCACCGTTTATCACGAAGACGATGAAGCGCATGGCTTGTGGAAGAAGATCGCGGGACTTCCCGATTCAAAAATCATCCGCATTCCGACGTCTGATAATTTCTGGGCGATGGGCGATACGGGGCCTTGCGGTCCATGCTCAGAGATTTTCTTTGATCACGGTGACAAGATACCGGGTGGCCCTCCAGGCTCCGCCGATCAGGATGGCGACCGCTTTATCGAGATCTGGAATTTGGTGTTCATGCAATTTGAGCAGGTCTCGGCCTCGGAGCGGATTGCGTTGCCAAAGCCGTCGATCGATACCGGCATGGGGCTCGAGCGTATCTCGGCCTTGTTGCAAGGCACGCATGATAATTATCAAACCGACACGATGCGCGCCCTAATCAAGGCTGTTGCCGAAGTGACAGGTGTTGATCCTGCGGGCCAAGCCAGCCATCGCGTCATCGCTGACCATTTGCGCGCGGTTTCATTTCTGATTGCTGACGGCGTATTGCCATCAAATGAAGGGCGCGGCTATGTGCTGCGGCGGATCATGCGCCGTGCGATGCGGCATTTGCAATTGCTGGGTGCGCGTGAACCCTCCATGTTCCGTCTGGTACCGTCGCTTATTCGCGAAATGGGTCAGGCCTATCCCGAACTTGGACGCGCCGAGCCGCTGATCGAAGAAACGCTGCGGTTGGAGGAAACCCGTTTCCGCAAAACGCTGGAGCGTGGCCTTACCATGTTGGATGAGGAAACAAAGACATTCTCCACGGGGGCAAGCCTTTCGGGCGATGTCGCGTTTACACTGTATGATACCTATGGCTTCCCGCTTGATCTGACGCAGGACGCGTTACGTCCACGTGGCATCACCGTTGATACGGATGCGTTTAATGCGGCGATGGAACGGCAACGCGAAAAGGCACGTGCGGCGTGGTCCGGTTCGGGCGAAGCAGCAACCGACACGGTTTGGTTCGGCGTTAAGGAGAAGGTCGGTGCGACTGAATTCTTGGGCTATGACACGGAGCTGGCGGAAGGTGTTGTTAAGGCGCTCATCTCCGATGGTAAGATTGTTGACACCATTCCTGCCGGCAAATCGGGCTTTGTCGTTTTAAACCAGACGCCGTTTTATGGCGAAAGCGGTGGCCAAGTCGGCGATACGGGTGTGATGATCGGCGCAGGCGTTAAGCTCCGTGTTACGGATACGCAGAAAAAGCTAGGTGATTTGTTCACGCATATCGTTACCGTTGAAGAAGGCGAAGTGAGTGTTGGTGCGGCACTCGAATTAATGGTGGATCACAGCCGTCGTCGTTCGATCCGCTCGAACCATTCCGCGACCCATTTGCTGCATGAAGCGCTGCGCCAAGTCTTAGGCGATCATGTGGCGCAAAAGGGCTCGATGGTATCGTCGGAACGGTTGCGCTTTGACTTCTCGCATACCAAGCCAATTGCCGATGAGGAGTTGGAACAGATTGAAGCCATCGCCAACCGCGTTGTGCTGCAAAATGATCCGGTTGTTACCCGTTTGATGGGCGTGGAAGAGGCGATTGAAAGCGGCGCGCGCGCGCTCTTCGGTGAAAAATACGGCGAAGAAGTTCGCGTGGTCTCGATGGGTTCCGAGCTGGGTTCCAACAAGGCCTATTCGGTTGAGTTGTGCGGCGGAACGCATGTGTCGCGCACGGGTGATATCGGGTTGATTACCATCGTATCGGAGTCGGGAGTAGCCGCAGGAACGCGTCGTCTCGAAGCGATGACGGGCGATACGGCACGCCGTTATCTCGCAAGCGAATCCAAAAAATTGCGCGAGCTCGCAGGCCTTCTCAAAGCGACGCCGCAGGATTCTGTTGAGCGTCTATCGACGGTGCTGGATGAGCGCCGGAAGTTTGAGCGTGATCTTGCGGATGCGCGCAAGAAACTGGCGATGGGTGGCGGTGGATCGGGGGCAGCATCCGGTGTCAGCGATATCAACGGCATTAAATTCATGGGCCGCTCAGTAGAAGGCGTTGAGATGAAGGATCTCAAGGGCCTGGCTGATGAGGCAAAGGTCCAGCTTGGATCAGGCGTTGTTGCACTGATTAACATTGCAGAAGACGGTAAAGCAGGACTGGTTGTTGCTGTGACCGCTGATTTGACGGGTCGCTTTAGCGCTGTTGATCTGGTGCGTGTCGGTGCCGAGGCTTTGGGCGGAAAGGGCGGCGGCGGTCGTCCCGATATGGCGCAGGCGGGCGGACCCGATGGTGCGAAGTCGGCGGATGCGATTGAGGCAATTGCTTCGGTGTTGCGGAGCGCCGGTTGATCGGCCACGCGCAGGGGATGTTTTTTCAACGCCTTGCGCGCGTTCGTCGGCGTATTTACGAAATCCTCGAACAAGCGATGCCCGATGATCGGGTATCGCGTTATGTCCATGCGGCATTGGTTGTATTGACGGTTGGCAGCGTCGGCTCCGTCGTTTTTGAATCCGTACCCGATTATGCGCAAAATTACGGCGGTGTTTTTTTAGCCATCGAGCTTGTAACCGTCGCGGCCTTTTCGCTCGAATATGTGTTGCGGCTTTGGATTGCGCCGATCCATCCGCCCTATCGTCGGTTACCGATCATGCGGGTTATGGCTCGGCATGTGTTTAGCCTTCCGGCGCTGATCGATCTTCTGACGATTTTACCTTTTTATCTCGCTCTAGTGACGCCCGCAGATTTGCGGGCGCTGATCGTGTTTCGTATTTTTCGCTTTTTGAAGTTGGCGCGGTATTCGCCGGGCATCCGCTCGCTCTATGAGGCGATTGTGAATGAGCGGCGTGCGCTGATGGCCTGCATCGTTATTTTGGCGGCGCTTATTCTTGTCTCGGCCTCGTTGATGCATTTGATCGAGCATGATGCACAGCCGACAAAGTTCGGTACCATTCCCGATGCGATGTGGTGGGCTGTCGTGACGTTAACGACGGTCGGCTATGGCGATGTGGTGCCGATTACGCCGCTTGGCAAAATGGTTGCCGGATTGATTTCAATCTTGGGTCTCGGAATGCTGGCTTTGCCGGTTGGTATTATCGCAACGTCGTTTGCCGAGGTGATCCATCGGCGCGACTTTGTTGTGACGTGGGGCATCGTCTCGCGCGTACCGCTCTTTCGTGATCTCGATGCAGATGACGTGGCTCAAGTCATGCGCTTTTTAAGATCGCATACGGCGGTGCCCGGCGAGATTGTGGTTCGACGGGGTGAACTGGGCCATTCGATGTATTTTATCGCCTCCGGTCAAATTGAACTCGACCGCCCCAAACATGCGCCCGTTGTAATCGGCGAGGGGGCTTTCTTTGGTGAATTGGCGGCTGTGAAGCCAACGCGGCGGACAACAACGGCCCGTGCCTTGGTGCGTACGGATTTATTGATGTTGGACGCGACCGATCTTCGCATTCTGATGGCGGAGAGGCCTGAATTGGGTCGACGCGTTGAAGAGGCGTCGCGCCAAGGAGTGGCCTCTATGGCCGATGACTCGGCGAGCGAACAAGAGATTGTCGGTGGGGCATAGTGCCATTCTTAGAGATAAAAAAAGCCCGGCATTGCTGCCGGGCTTGATTGATTTTATTTCGAATTGATTAGGCCATGGCCTTTTTCAAATTCTCGTCGATCTTGTCGAGGAAGCCTGTCGTCGAGAGCCATTTTTGATCGGCGCCAACGAGTAGGGCGAGATCCTTCGTCATGAATCCTGATTCAACGGTTTCAACGCATACCCGCTCAAGCGTTGTGGCAAAGCGTGCCAATTCTTGATTGTCATCAAGTTTGGCGCGGTGGGCGAGGCCTTGGGTCCAAGCGAAGATCGAGGCGATGGAATTGGTTGAGGTTTCCTTGCCCTTTTGGTGTTCGCGGTAATGGCGCGTAACGGTACCGTGGGCTGCTTCGGCCTCAACTGTCTGACCATCGGGCGTCATGAGAACGGAGGTCATGAGGCCGAGCGAGCCGAAGCCCTGCGCTACGATATCGGACTGCACGTCGCCATCATAGTTTTTACACGCCCACACATAACCCCCCGACCATTTAATGGCAGAGGCTACCATGTCATCGATCAAACGATGCTCATAGGTAATACCGAGCGTTTGGAACTGGCTCTTGAACTCGGCGTCAAAGATTTCCTGGAAGATGTCTTTGAAGCGGCCGTCATAGGCCTTCAAGATCGTGTTCTTCGTTGAAAGATAAACCGGATATTTGCGCTGTAGGCCATAATTGAGCGAGGCACGGGCAAAGTCGCGGATGGAGTCGTCGAGATTGTACATCGACATCGCAACGCCGGCGCCCGGGAATTTAAACACTTCCTTCTCGATGACGGTGCCATCGTCGCCTTCGAATTTAATGGTCATGCGGCCTTTGCCGGGAACCTTAAAATCGGTGGCGCGGTATTGATCGCCAAAGGCGTGGCGGCCGACAACGATCGGTTGCGTCCAGTGTGGCACCAAGCGTGGGACGTTTTTGCAGATGATTGGTTCGCGGAAAATGACGCCGCCCAAAATGTTGCGGATGGTGCCGTTTGGCGACTTCCACATTTCTTTTAAGTTGAATTCCTTCACGCGGGCTTCATCGGGCGTAATCGTGGCGCATTTGACGCCGACGCCGTGCTTTTTGATCGCGTTGGCCGAGTCGATGGTGACTTGGTCATTGGTAGCGTCGCGATTTTCGACCGAGAGGTCGTAATAATCGAGATTGATATCGAGATAGGGATGGATGAGCTTGTCGCGGATATAGTGCCAGATGATGCGGGTCATCTCGTCGCCATCGAGCTCGACTACCGGATTTGCGACCTTAATCTTCGCCATTGTCCCATCCTTTGATAGCTATTGGGCCGCCCGACTTGGTTCGGTGCTGGCCGCCGTTTATTTGAATCGCGGTTTCTTAGCATTGCTCGGGTCCGCGGCAAAGCTACTCCTTTGGGCAATAGGGTTGTGTTTCTCGGGATGCTGCGTTTCGAACACTGGACAAATGCGGTGTCTGTCGCCATAGTCCGGCCAAATTTACGGGCATCTTTGGATTTTTTAGAGCCATGAAACAGTTTCTTTTGACGATCTTTACCTGGTGGCACGGTGCGACGGTGGGGACCTTGTTCCACACCTGGCGAAAGGGTGATTTTGTCGGCCAAGACGAGGCAGGAAACCGGTATTATCAAACCAAAGGCGGCGTTATTGATCCGGCGCTGGGCATTGTGCGCCGTTGGGTGATCTATAAAGGCGACGCGGAGCCATCGCGCATCCCGCCCGGCTGGTATGGCTGGATGCACCATAAATTGGACGTTCCGCCGGCCAATGAGAATTACACGGCCCATGATTGGGAATTGCCGCATAAGGCAAATGCAACCGGGACGGTTGATGCCTGGCGTCCGCAAGGTTCCATCCTTAAGGGCGGCCGTCGTCCAAAGGTGACGGGTGATTATACGCCCTGGACCCCAAAATAAGTGAGATTATCGTATTGGAGTAATGACTAAATTACTTCAATTTTAGGGTGTCGAGTTCAGTATATCGAGAGAGTTCCCGAGTAAGTGTTGAGACCTTCTGGATTTGGAGGTCTTTTGTACATGCGTCTCGTCGAAACATCCCACGCTGGTACTGACATGATCCGCGCACCGAACGCGACTGAAGTTTCTCATCTTTTTACGCTGGCTGAACACGAGATCATCAAAGGGCGGTTTACCGAAGCGCTGATCTTGCTTCGTTTTATTCGTTCGATTGATCCCGAGCATACGGATGCCGCGGCAAGGCTGGCATTGACCCTGTTTCGCCGAGAGCAGTGGAATGAGGCGTGGGACGCGTTTGATATTCGCTTTAAGCTCATGTCGGCACAGCCAACCGTTAAAATTAGAACGCCCGACGGTGGTAGCCGCGAATTGCCTCGCTGGCGCGGTGGTGAGCCGCCCAAGCGCCTTTTGGTGATGGACGAGCAAGGGTTGGGCGACACCATCCAGTTTATGCGCTACCTGCGACCATTGGTGGAGCAGGGCGTCGAGATCAATTTTGTAACCCATGAGATCTTGTTTGATTTGATCCGCACCATGGGTTTGCCGATCAATTTATTGCCGAGCAATAAGCCTGGAAGCGTGAATGGTGCGACGGGATGGACCCCTTTGCTCCATATTCCAAGGGCGCTCGGGATTGACCCTAAGACCTATGGTGATCATGTGCCCTATATTTCGGCCGATCCCGTTCGTGTGAAGTCTTGGGCACGAAAAATGGTTTCGAAAGATTTCAAAATCGGGATTTGCTGGGGCGGAAATCGGGACTCACCGGCCGAGAAGGGACGGTCAGCGCCGCTTGAGGCGTTTGCGCCCCTGGCCGCGATCCCCGGTGTTCGTTTGTTCAGCCTTCAAAAAGGGCAGCCTACTGAGGAAATCAAAACCGCTTCGTTCCGACGCGAGCTGTATGATTTTGGAGATGGCTTTGATGCGGATGGGCAGGCTTTTCTGGATACGGCGGCC